>ENA-UOJC01000084-UOJC01000084.1-human-gut-metagenome-genome-assembly--contig:-C104-NODE-84-length-157937-cov-28.522099_pt1 | contig 157937 bp, 134 predicted proteins | sample MGYA00242339_ERZ723886 | MGnify/ENA metagenome assembly ERZ723886 | reverse complement strand
CTGATTGTTTTACTGTAGAATTATCTAATTCTTATATCGAACTCACGTTATTTTATGTTAGAAACAAATATTTTAATGGAAATCAAAATAAAAATGTAGAAAATATGGCAACAAACGCAATATCTCCCATTACGCGACTAAAACTTGCGGCATAATGGGAGATATAATATGGGGATTCGGTATTATATGAATCTATGATTCCGGTATCATAGGTTTGTCAGGAACCGCTCGGCATCGAGGGCGGCCCTGCAGCCCGAACCGGCGGCATTGATGGCCTGCTGATATATCGGGTCTGCCACATCGCCTGCGGCAAACACCCCTTCGACAGAAGTGCGTGTGGTGGGGGAATCCACAGTGATATAACCCTCAGGATTCAGTTCAAGCTGGTCACGGAAAAGGGTGGTGTTAGGTGTATGACCGATGGCCAGGAAGAACCCGTCAATATCGATGTCAAAATGGCGTTCATTCTCCAGACCTTTGTTTTCGACAATATGCGCTCCTTCCAGCACCTCGTCGCCAAACAGCCCGACTGTGTTACAGTTGAAAAGAATCTCAATATTCTCGCGTTCCTTCAGACGATTTTGCATCACCTGGGAGGCTCTTAGGAAATTCTTTCTTACAATAAGGTAAACTTTGGATGCCAGACCGGAGAGATACAGAGCTTCCTCACATGCGGTATCTCCGCCCCCTACCACCGCGACTCTCTTTTTACGATAGAAGAACCCATCGCAGGTGGCGCAAGCCGAGACCCCGAGACCGAGATATTTCTGTTCATCAGGGATGCCGAGATAACGGGCCGACGCACCGGTGGCGATTATAACGGTCTGAGCTTTGACCTCACGGCCGTCGGCGAGGGTGAGACTGAACGGTCGGTGAGAGAAATCCACCGATGTAATGGTTTCGGTGATAATCTGCGCCCCGAATTTCTCCGCCTGTTTCCTCATTTCCGCCACAAGCTCGGACCCTTGGATTCCTCCGGGGAAACCGGGGAAATTTTCGACTTCCGTGGTGGTGGTCAGCTGTCCTCCGGGTTGCATTCCTTCAAACAGAATAGGGGAGAGGTTGGCCCGGGAGGCATAGACGGCGGCAGTATATCCTGCGGGGCCTCCACCTATGATTACGCAATTTGATATCATTTCACTCATAAGTCATACTGTTTTTTTCAATAAGCTGTATCATCCGATTCCTCATCTCAAGTCTACAATCTCGACGCCGGGATAAGCCGCCGGATTAAACTTGAACTGGCTCGCAGGCTTGGCCTTGGTGCCGGTGATTTTGGAAATCTTCACTATTGTTGATTTCCCTTTGGCATCCTTCACGACAATCTCCGCGGGCAGGGATGTCGAGGCGGTCAATGTGACGATTGCCGAAGTGAAATCAGATGTCTTTTTCTTCGGGATGAGTTCAATCCGTTCCTTCCCTGCGGGAGCTTTCAGCCTGCGGCAGGTGAAGTTCTTACCGACACTCGCGAGAATCGAGAGGGGATTAGTCTGTGTCAGTTCGTCAGCCGTCGGTGTGGTGACATTGACTTCACCTGCGGACGGGGCATAACTCCATTGGGTCTTTCCGTCATACCAGACTTTCATCTCAGGTGTGGAAAGATGGAAATTCTTCCCGGAGACAATCATTGAGCCTGTCGAGGAGTTACCATTGTTCCATACCGTGAAAACTATATCCATGGATGGATGACGCTTCATCGCGGCCACCATCTTGTCGAGCGACGACTGGGCGGAAGGCTGGGCTGCCGACAATCCCTGAAAAGATATCAGAGCAGTCAGTATCACCATCCAGAGGATTCGGATATTTGTCAATCTTTTACTCATAAATTTGAAGTCCCTGTCAAAACGGAATATTAATCGTCGTCACGCAGTTTTATGACGCTCCCAAGCTGCATGGCATCAATCAGCACGCTTCGCGCCTTGCCTCCGGTAGCGGGGCCTACGATTCCGGCGGCTTCGAGCTGGTCCATTATCTTACCCGCACGATTATATCCAATAGAATAACGTCGCTGGAGCGAAGAAGTTGAAGCCACACCGGTCTGCACTATAATCTGCGCGGCCTCCTCAAACAGGGGGTCTCTGTCGGCAAGACTGCCGGAACCGGCTCCGATAGGCCCCTCGCTCTCATCCATCATCGGTTCAGGCAGATAATACGCGTGTTCGTAACCTGCCTGCTGGTCTATGAAATCACAGATACGATGCACCTCCTTGGTGTCGATATACGCGCACTGCACACGGTCTATCGAGCCGTTGTGGGAGAACAGCATATCTCCCCGGCCTATCAACTGGTTTGCTCCCGGGCGGTCAAGAATGGTCTTGGAGTCAACCATCTGGGAAACCCTGAACGCCACTCGTCCGGGGAAGTTCGCCTTGATAAGGCCGGTTATGACATTGGTCGAGGGTCGCTGGGTCGCGATAATCATATGCATACCGACCGCACGCGCCATCTGGGCGATTCGGGCAATCGGGGTTTCCACCTGCTTCCCGGCCACCATTATCAGGTCGGCGAACTCATCGACTATGATGACTATGTAGGGAAGATACCTGTGGCCCTTTTCAGGATTGAGCTTTTTCTGGATGAAAAGCTCGTTGTATTTGGTGATTTTGACCACATGGGCATCTTTCAGCAGGTCGTAACGACGCTCCATCTCGACACAGAGAGAATTGAGCGTCTTGACCACATTATCCATATTCGTCACGATGGCCTCTTCCTCATCGGGGAGCTTCGCCAGGAAGTGGCGTTCAAGGGCGTTGTAAAGGCTGAACTCCACTCGTTTGGGGTCAATCAGGACAAATTTCAATTCCGCCGGATGCTTTTTGTAGAGCAAAGAGGCGATGATGGTATTCAAACCTACCGACTTACCCTGACCGGTAGCACCCGCCACAAGGATATGGGGCATTGCAGCCAGGTCGGCGATATAAACATCGTTCGAGATTGTGGCACCCATCGCCATCGGCAGCTCATACTCCGTCTCCTGGAAAGCTTTCGAGGAGAGGATGGAATGGATGGAGACTGTCTGTGCGTCATGGTTGGGGACTTCTATACCGATAGTACCCTTGCCGGGGATAGGGGCAATGATTCGGATTCCTTTTGCGGAAAGGGTCATCGCGATATCATCTTCCAGACGTTTTATTTTGGCGATTCGAGTGCCTTCGGCAGGCACAATCTCATACAATGTTACAGTAGGGCCTACCGTGGCTTCTATCTTGGAAATCTGGATGTCAAACTGACCCAAAGCCCTGATGATACGCTCCTTGTTGGCTTCCTGTTCAAGGATGTCGTAATTCTCGCCCGACTGCTTGACTTCATTGAGAAGGTCAATTCCGGGACGCTTGTAGTGAGACAATTCGGCGGTAGGGTCATAGAGGGTGGCAGCTCCGACACGGGACGGATCAGCCGATTCAATCGTGTTTGCGAACACATCGAAGGAGGGGCCTGCGTTCTCTTCATCTTCAGGTTTTGCTTCCGGGGTTGTCTCCACTGAAGCAACGGGCGCATCGGTCTCGGAATCGTTGTCGGTCACAGCCGGAGCCATCTCACGAGGCAGTACCGCCAAGGCCTCGGCAACCGGCGTAGTCACTTCAGCGTGCGCCTCATAGGAAGGTTGAGACTCTTTTTCCTCTTCAGCCGAATTATGGATGCCGGATAGGCTCTCTACATCCTGATTCTCCTCGGGTAGGATTTGGATGTTCTCCCCATCCCCGAGAGCATACTCATCATTGGTGTCATCGACATATTCACCAAATCCGGCTGAAACAGCTTCGCGCCGCTCATCATGGGAGTCGGAATCCGCTGGCTCGGCGGATTCTCCGGTCATATTTTCAGTTTCACGGAAATCCTCATCCTCCTTCATGGCTGCCATCACTTTGGCCTGAGCCTCCTCCCGTTCAAGACGGATTTGCTCTGCTTTCTCGCGACGGGCCTTCTGGAGAGCCTTATAGCGGTTATATAGGGTTATGAAATCGTTCAGATACAAGTAAATGACTGCGGCCACAAGAACCACCGACACCAGTGCTGCTCCTGTCCAGTCGACATTGGCCACAAGCAGCTGGTTGAGCCATTGGCCGTGGACTCCACCGAAAAGGAAATCCGAGCCGGCCCAAAGGGCAAAGAACCCGGCCACCACCGAGACAGCCACAGCGACAAGCAACGACTTGAACGTCACCGACCAAAAGTTACATTTCTTTATGCCCATCAATCCCAGACCGAGCAACACCAGATAGATGATGGCGGTCAATGAACCCAACCCAAGACCTTGAGCGAATATCATCTGGGCGACCACAGCTCCGACCGGTCCGCCGCTGTTCTCAACCTGTCCGGGAGATGCCGACATCTGGGAGAGGGAAAGGCTGCTGACCGCGCTCTGGTCATCAGGGCCGGTACGCATAAAGGACAACGCGGCCACCAGGAGATAGACCGCAACGCATATCAAGACCACTCCGAAAAAGGCGTGAGTCCTCTTGTCCTTGAAAAATTTCACGAATCCGGTTTCTGAGAACGGCCTGCGGTCGGCTCTGGCCGCTTCCCGGTCAGCCGCTTTGCGGGCCTTTTCCGCAGCCCTTTCCGCATCGCGTATCCTGCGCTGAGCCGCTTTCTCAGCCGCGATTTCCTCACGGCGAATCTTTTCGGCTTTTTCCCGCTGGCGTGCCGACTCCTCCCGACGGTCATACTCTCGGCTACGCCGCTGACGGTCCCGTTCGGAAATCTCCTCACGCTGGGCTACAGAGTCATATCCGCTTCTGCGCCTCGGGCGGGAAGCCGGTTCGCGGGAAGTGTCTTCATACGGACTCCTTGCCTGACGCCGCGTGTCGGGTCGGGAGGGAGAGCGGTCGCTGTCGCGGGGCGGTGTCGGCTTGCGACGGGGCGCGGAATCGGCCGCACCGCCATATAGAAGGTCGGGATCATAGTCGATTCCATTGGGAGAGTAGTTATATGTATCCATTCAAGTCTGTTTCTAAGGGGGTAAATTGATGCAAATTTACATAATTTCCCCAACAATACCAATCGAAAAATGATGTTGCGGGCAACTTTATGCAAAAAACATAAAAAGACCATCCGACCCACTCAACATCTCGGAGATTTATTTTCATATTCGGCGGATAAAGCGTAACTTTGTGGACGCGAACAGAAATTCCGGCTTACGAATGAAAGACGAAAAGTTACTACCCGCAGCCCGGGAAACACTTGAGAGGCATCTCAAGCTTCACGGGCTAAGGCGCACCCCTGAGCGGTTTGCCCTTCTCGAAAGGGTTTTCTCGACCGGGGAACACTTTTACGTCGATGTCCTCTGTGAAGCCATGGAGCTTGAGGGTTACCATGTGAGCCGTTCGACAGTGTACGCCACAATGCAGCTTTTTCTCGAAGCCGGATTGGTAAGGCGACATCAGTTCGGCAACCAACCGGCTCAATACGAGCGTTCCCTCCCGGGAGTCTCCAAGAGTCACCTCCATCTGGTATGCACCGTCTGCGGACGTGTCCGGGAAGTTCGCGATTCAGCGCTGACTGCGGATTTGTGTAGCCGTAAATACGCCGGATTCAAGGCTGACAGCTGTGCGCTGTATGTCTACGGCACCTGCGGACGCTGTCGGCGATTAAAAATCAAAACAAACAAAAACCAATCATAGACAGAGCCTGTGGCGACGCGGTCAAAGACTCTCGCCGGGCCAACTAAAAGAAAGACAGAATGAAAGTTGACGTTTTGCTCGGCCTCCAGTGGGGCGACGAAGGAAAAGGAAAGGTGGTTGACGTGTTGACCCCCCGTTACGATGCTGTCGCCCGTTTTCAGGGAGGGCCCAACGCCGGGCACACACTTGAATTCGATGGCAAGAAATATGTACTCCGTTCAATCCCGTCAGGAATCTTCCAGTCCGGACAGACAAATCTGATAGGCAACGGTGTCGTACTCGACCCGGTGCTTTTCCGTGAGGAAGCCGAAGCTCTCGAAGCCTCCGGAGTAAACCTCAAGAAGGTGCTGAAACTCTCGCGCAAGGCTCATCTTATCCTGCCTACCCACCGCCTTCTCGATGCCGCCGGTGAAAAAGCCAAGGGCGCGGCCAAAATCGGCACGACCGGAAAAGGCATAGGCCCGACTTACACCGACAAAATTTCCCGTAACGGCCTGCGACTTGGCGATGTCGAGAATCCCTCAACCGCCAAGGAGAAATATGAGGCTCATCGAGACGCCCATCTGCGCCGTCTGACCGATATGGGTTGCCCCGCTGACAATGAAGCTCTCGCCAAAATGGAGGCTGCATGGTTCGACGCGGTGGAATATCTCCGTGGTTTCGAGATTGTGGACTCCGAATTTGTTGTCAACAACCTTTTGGCAGAAGGGAAGAAAGTTCTTTGCGAAGGAGCGCAGGGCACAATGCTCGATGTGGATTTCGGTTCATATCCCTTCGTCACCTCCTCCAACACTGTATGCGCCGGCGCATGTACAGGTCTCGGTATCGCTCCCAACAAAATCGGTGAGGTGTTCGGTATATTCAAGGCCTATTGCACACGCGTAGGTTCCGGTCCTTTCCCGACAGAACTTTTCGACGAGACCGGCAAGACTATCCGTGACCTTGGTCATGAATACGGTGCGGTGACAGGCCGCGAACGTCGTTGCGGCTGGATTGACCTTGTGGCACTCCGCTACGCCATCATGATTAACGGCGTGACCCAGCTGATTATGATGAAGAGCGACGTGCTTGACGGATTCGACACCATCCGCGCATGCGTTGCTTACAAGGTTAATGGCAAGGAGACTCGGGATTTCCCCTTCTCCATCGAGACCGGAAGCGTGGAACCTGTCTATGTCGACATTCCCGGCTGGAAGACCGACATGACATCCATTACTTCGGAAGAGCAATTCCCCGAAGCGTTCAAAGCATATATCGCATTCCTCGAAAAAGAACTCGCCACACCGATTACAATCGTGTCGGTTGGTCCTGACCGTACCCAGACAATCGAACGCAATCGCTGAGCTGACAAAGCACAGCTGTTGCGCCCCATACACAATAAGCAATGATTGGTCAAGCCGGAGACTCCAAGGGAGCAACTCCGGCTTGATTTTATTTGCGGATTCCCTTCATTATAATCATTCCTTCATTATGATTATTATGGTAAGCGGTCAACTGCAAGTCCCCCAAACGGTACCGACAAAAAACGCATCAGGCGCCTTCCTCACGGAAAACGCCTGATTAAATTAAATCTCCTTTGTTGTAGATAAAGGGGTGGAGCGAAACGCTCCGATATAACTAGGTGCAATCAGTACCTTAATAACGCGGGGCACGCAAATATTATTGTGCCTTATATGATTTTTTTTGTGATTTTTTTGTCAAAAAAATCACGTAATTTTATTTAACGTTGATTTTCAACGCGTTCTGAGCGCGAAGAGCTTTCTCTCGAGCCTCTTCCAATGTGCCGGCTGTCGCGAGAATCACACCCATACGGCGATGTCCTTTGATTTCAGGCTTGCCGAATATGCGCAGTTGCACACCTGGTTCAGCCAGGACATTCTCCAGATTATCGAATTCAATCTCGGTCGTGTCACCCTCGACAACAACCGCCCTTGAGCAGGAAGGCCCATAGAAGCGGATAGAATTGACCGGAAGACCGAGCAACGCGCGGGCATGGAGTCCGAACTCGCTTATGTCCTGTGAAATCATTGTGACCATACCGGTGTCGTGGGGACGGGGGGAGACCTCGCTGAAAATCACATGGTCATCCTTGATGAACAGCTCCACACCGAAAATACCATAACCTCCAAGGGCTTCGGTAATCTTTTTGGCGATTTCACGCGCTTCCTCAATAGCCTGCTGGCTCATCGGCTGAGGCTGCCAGGATTCACGATAGTCCCCGTTTACCTGGATGTGTCCGATAGGCTCGCAGAAAGTTGTCCCGGAGACAGACCTAACGGTGAGCAGCGTGATTTCATAGTCGAATTTCACGAAGCCCTCCACAATCACGCGACCGGCTCCCGCACGACCACCTTCCTGGGCTTCTTTCCATGCGGCCTCGATGTCTGCTTCCGACTTGATGGTGGACTGTCCGTGGCCCGATGAACTCATTACCGGCTTGACCACGCAGGGAATACCGATTTCCTCCACCGCCTTGATGAATTCCTCGCGGGTATTGGCGAATCGGTAAGGGGAGGTCGGAATGCCAAGCTCCTCGGCGGCAAGGCGACGGATACCTTCTCGGTTCATTGTCAGCCAGGCAGCTTTGGCAGTAGGGGTGACATTGTAACCTTCTTTCTCGACCTCCATCAACACCGGAGTGGCAATCGCCTCCACTTCAGGGATGATATGGTCAGGCTTTTCCTCCTTGATAACCTCAAGCAGTTTTTCACCATCCAGCATGTTGAACACGCGGCTACGGTGAGCGACCTGCATTGCGGGGGCGTTAGCATACTTGTCGCAGGCGACAACTTCAACGCCATAACGCTGCAGCTCGATTGCGACTTCCTTTCCCAGCTCACCGCTGCCAAGCAGCAGGGCTTTCTTGCCGGAGGGGGTCATTACAGATCCAATCTTTGTCATCTGGTCTTGGTGGAGAAGAGGGATAGATTATGGAACAGTTAATTGATAATGATTATGGTGCAAAGTTAGCAATAAACGGCGAGACACGGAAGAGTACACCCGAAAAACAATCACCTGACGACCTTATGGTCACAGGTATTGAGACCCGCTTTCCGGGCCTGGGAATGCTGATGCTCGCGAGGTATGTGGAATCTACGTCCATCCTTTATCAGGTATGACCCTGTCTGATGAAAGCAAAACGGCACTCCTGCCTGACTGCATTGAGCGTGGATGTCAACCACCCAATCGAAATCAAGACATCTGGCATATTTACCTGATTCACCTCCGACCGATACCTCCTCAATCAGTTCCGGGTTGAGATACTCCCTGAGATTCATCCTTTCGAGCATAGGGGCGACAACCACGATGCGATGTCGCAAAGGCAACGACAGGAAAACCGGCATCCGGACATCCGCGCGGTCTTGATTTTCAACGGTGCAACCAACAGCGACATTATCCCAGCCTTCACCCCAGTCGGGAGGTAGACATGCCGCGAGACGCTCAATCCTCTTTGTGAAGAAAAAGAAACGGCAATCGCTACGCTGTCGGATGATTTCCCAAATCTCATCACGCCACACATCCGCTTCCTCAATCAGGAAATCGGATGTGAAACACAATGCGAACTCTGTTCCAGCGGAATATTTCAGGTTTTTCTTCCGGTCGAGACGTAACGGGAGGTCGAAGGAAGCTGTCTTCCTCACCTCATTTGTAGGCGAGGATGCCCCGAAAGCGGCATCCTCGCGATATACATAGCAATGGCGGCAACCGGCACTGATTTTATGGCAACCGTGCCACGGATTCCACATCGGCATATGTCGTTGTGTTGTAGCTGATTCTCTTAGTTTGACGAAGTGTTCAGCACCGGAGTAGCAGGCTCGTCTGAACAAAGCACAACCAACAGGTTGCTTACCATAGTGGCTTTCTGCGCGGGAGTGAAATCGGCGACATTGTCCTTTTCAATCTTATCAAGAGCCATCTCGACCATACTTACCGCACCCTCCACGATTTTCTCACGGGCGGATATGATGGCGGTGGCCTGCTGACGGCGGAGCATCACAGCGGCGATTTCGGGAGCATATGCGAGGTAGTTGATTCGGGCTTCGACAACCTCCATTCCTGCAATGCCGAGACGTTCGTTGATTTTGTGTTCAAGAAGCTCGTTTATCTCCTCGCCACCACTCCGCAGGGTCAGCTCATCAGAAGAATTGTCAGTGGTGTCATATGCGAAACGGCCTGTCACTTCGCGCAAAGCGGCATCACTCTGGATGCTGACAAAGCTCTCCAGAGCCCTCATATTAAATGTCCCGGTAGGAGATGAAGCTGAGTCGATATCAAACACCGCGCGATAGGTGTCACGGATTTTCCAAACCAATACCATACCGATCATCACGGGATTACCCTGCTTGTCATTGACCTTGATAGGGTCGATATCCATATTCCTCACACGTAGGGAGAGCTTGCGACGGGTGATGAAAGGATTCAGCCAATAATATCCGACCTTATTGAATGTACCCACATATTTGCCGAAGAAAATCATGACGCGGGCTTCGTTGGGCTCCTGCACCACATAACCCATACATCCGAGGACAAAGAGGATAAACAAAGGCACCGACACCCCGAATGCAAGCGCGGGATTATCGTCCACAAACATCCCCATCATCACCACGATTATTACCGGAATCAGGATGAAGGTGAAGAACAGCATGGCGAAACCGGGAATCGCCCAGCTCGAATAGGAGGTCTCTTTCAGTTCATGAAAGGTCCCGGGATTGTCATTTGTTGTCATAGCTAATAGTATTTATGGTTGTTTTGTATTGTCACAGATTGCTTTTTCCGCAGCCGCCAGCTTCTCGGATGAGCCGACATCAAACCATCTGAAACCCTCAGGGAGCAGATAACGCCGAATGTCAAGCCGACGGAGCATCGCCAGATAAAAAGGCACTATTGAGAATGGTTTGACCTCCCCCTCGGCATACTCCTCCAGCAAAGGGAAAATTGTAGGCCTGACAATATGGATGCCATCAAAAGGGGAGGAGTCGGTCACCTGGGTCGGCGCAAAACCTTGAGGCTTCAGCTCTCCTGTGGTTCTATTCTCCCAACCGGCCAGGCGATTGTCGGAGGTGTCGAAATACAGGGCGCGGGATGAATGACGACGGCTGCACAGCAATGTCACATCAGCTCCGCTCTCCATATGATTGGCCAGCATCTTACCAAGAGGAAGGTCGGTAAGGATGTCGACGTTATGAAGCAATACCGGTTCATCAGAGCCGCTTGCGAGCAATAACCCGCGAGCCTTAAGCAGTCCTCCGCCGGTGTCAAGAAGGCAATCCTTTTCATCACTGATTTTTATATCCAGGCCGAAATTACGGTTATCCCGCAGGAAATCGGTAATCTGAGCCGCGAAATGGTGGACATTGACTACGATTTCGGTCACTCCCGCATCGGCTACATTCTCAATGACGCGCTGCAACATCGGTTTGCCACAGACCGGCACAAGAGCCTTAGGATGCTCAAGGGTGAATGGTTTAAGCCGGGTTCCCAGTCCGGCGGCAAATATCATCGCTTTCATTACTCGCCGGTTTTATAAGTTTTCTGAGGGTCGCGCAGAAATGAATCGAATTCCACTGTCACCTCCTTTGCGGGCAATTCCTCTGCAATACCCTGTTCGCGATGGGTCAGCAATACCCTGACTCCATATTTGTCATTGAGATGTCTCGCGATTGCATCCGCTGAATATACCGAACGGTGCTGTCCTCCGGTACATCCGAAATTGACCGCGAGGTCAGTAAACCCTCGTTGGAGGTAACGCTCCACCGACGCGTCAACAAGTCGCTCGCACTCGGCAATGAACGGCTGTATCTCCCCATCCTCTTCCAGAAACTCCCTGACGGATCCGTCAAGTCCGGTCAGCTTTTTGTATGGCTCATACCGTCCTGGGTTGTGGGGCGCACGACAATCAAACACAAATCCACCTCCATTGCCTGACGGGTCGGCAGGAATCCCTTTTTTGAAAGAGAAACTTGTTACCCTGACAGTCAGCGGATTCTCCGTAGGGAGAAGATGGTGGAGATGTTTCGTCCGCTGTCGTTCTACTGCATCTTGGCCAAAACGCTGTTGTAACCTTACGGCCAGTTCAGCAATCACCGGGAAGCTTTCCCTGAGACTGTCATTCTCAAAAACTTTAGCCAGATTGTCAACTCCGGCCGGAACGGATTCAAGGAAATGTGGCTTACGTTCCACCCACCCTCGGAATCCATACGCTCCTAATGTCTGGAGAATGCGGAACAGGACGAATACAGGCAGTTTGGAACGGAACTTCTCCTGGTCGAAAGAGTAATCAAGTGATGCCATCTCCTTGACATAGACCTCGATGAGACTTTCTTTCAGCCAGTCAGGATAATGGGCCTTGGCCTGCCACAGGAAGGACGCGACATCATAGGCTCCGGGGCCACGGCGACCTCCCTGGAAATCAATGACGGTAAGGCGACCGTCATCCCCGACCATTATGTTGCGGCTCTGGAAATCGCGCAACATAAATGTCGCACAACTGGATTTATCTTGGAGCAGCAGCCCCTCCATCCGGTCAAATTCATTCTGGAGCGCCTGCTCATCGAATTCAAGTCCGGAGGGTTTCAGAAAACAATATTTGAAATAATTCAAATCCCAGCGGACAAGCCTTTCATCCATCTCCTCGCAAGGATAACACTTACTGAAATCCATATCTTTCCCACCCAGATACTGAACACGGGCAAGAATCCTCATTGACTCTTCAAGAAGAGTAAGGTCTTGAGGATGGTAATTCCCGGAATCTCGCGCAGGGGCCAAGGCGGAGAACAGGTCTCTGTCACCAGCCCATGTCTGCAAATACATCGTTCCGTCGACGGATACCTCCAAGACCTCCGGCACAGGCAGATGGCATTTTCCTCCCAAATGATTGGAAAGAGCTATAAACGCACGGTTCTCCAAAACATCATCACCGGATGTGGCGGCAATCGGCTTGCCCGTTTCATCTTCCACCCGGTAATACCTGCGGTTGGAACCGGCTCCCGCCAACGGGAGGACTTTCCCGGGAGGATTACCGAACCTCCGGATATATAAATCACTGATTTTGTCCATGTCGGTCGCCCGACCATTGGTTTTGTCTGACATTTATCTTTATTATATATCTGCAAATTTAGCTATTTTCATCGGTTTCCACCCCTGCGAGTCACGGATTTTTCGTAACTTCGCGGAAAAATCCACGATACCATATCACCGTATGGCAGAAAACACCCTTCTTGACCGCCTCGACGGCATAGAATCACGCTTCGAGGAGGTTTCCACTCTGATAACCGACCCGGCTGTAATCGCCGACATGAAGCGCTATGTGCGCCTCAATAAGGAATACAAAGACCTTGAACGTCTGACCGCAGCCACACGCCGTTACCGGTCGCTGATTGACAATATCGCCGAATCCAAGGAGATACTTGAGACCGAGAATGACGATGAGATGCGTTCGATGGCCCGCGAACAGCTCGACGAGGCCAACGCAGCCCTTCCGTTGCTTGAAGAGGAAATCAAGATCATGCTTATTCCCGCAGACCCGGAGGATGGCAAAAACGCCATCGTGGAAATCCGTGGCGGCACCGGTGGCGACGAAGCCGCACTCTTCGCCGGAGACCTTTTCAAGATGTATTCCAAATATTGCGAATCCAAGGGATGGCAGGTTGCCGTCACAAGTTTCTCGGAGGGTACCGCGGGCGGTTTCAAGGAGATTGTCTTCGCAGTCACGGGAGACAACGTATATGGCACCCTGAAATATGAAAGCGGGGTGCATCGTGTGCAACGTGTGCCTGCCACGGAAACCCAGGGGCGCGTGCATACCTCGGCTGCCACCGTCGCCGTATTGCCCGAGGCCGAGGCTTTCGACGTGGAAATCAATGAAGGTGAAATCAAATGGGAGACCTTCCGAAGCGGAGGAGCGGGTGGCCAGAACGTCAACAAGGTCGAATCCGGGGTGCGCCTGCGATATATGTGGCGCAATCCGGTCTCAGGCCAGACCGACGAGATTCTTATCGAATGTACCGAGACCCGCGACCAACCCAAGAACAAGGAACGTGCCCTGAGTCGTCTGCGCACATATATCTATGACCGCGAACATCAGAAATATGTCGATGATATCGCCTCGCGCCGCAAGACGCTGGTCTCTACCGGTGACCGTTCAGCAAAGATCCGCACCTACAATTTCCCGCAGGGACGTATCACCGACCATCGTATCAACTACACCATCTACAACCTCCAGGCATTCATCGATGGCGATATCCAGGATTGCATCGACCATCTGATTATCGCGGAAAACGCCGAAAAGCTAAAGGATGCCGAACTCTGACAATAGACCGTTGCCGGTCGCTTAATCAAACAGCATAAACCAATACACAATTATATCATATGACAAGACAGGAAATCATCGACCACATCAAGGAGAAACGCTCATTCCTCTGTGTGGGACTCGATTCCGACATCAAAAAGATGCCACAATGGCTCGTGGAAGAAGCCGGAGGTGACACCTACAAGGCTTTGATGACATTCAACAAGGCAATCATCGATGCCACAGCTCCCTACTGCGTCGCTTACAAGCCCAATACCGCTTTTTATGAAGCATTTGGCGCAGAAGGCTGGAAAGCCCTTGCCGACACCATCGCGTATATCCGCGAGAACCATCCCCGCCATTTCGTCATCGCAGACGCCAAGCGCGGAGACATCGGCAACACATCGGCAATGTATGCCCGTGCGTTCTTCAACGACCTCAAGGCCGATGCCCTCACTGTCGCTCCTTATATGGGAGAGGATAGCGTGAAGCCGTTCCTCGGTTATGAAGGAAAGTGGGTGATTCTGCTCGCCCTGACATCCAACAAGGGGAGCATGGATTTCCAGCTCATCCGCGACGAGAATGGCAATCGCCTGTTTGAGAATGTGATAAGCAAATCACAGACATGGGGCTCCACCGACGAGATTATGTATGTGGTCGGTGCCACTCGCGGCCAGATGTTCGAGGATATCCGCGCTGTCGCACCCAATAATTTCCTGCTTGTGCCCGGAGTCGGCGCGCAGGGGGGAAGTCTTGAAGAGGTTTGCCGATATGGCATGACCGACGATTGCGGACTACTGGTCAACTCTTCACGCGCCATAATCTATGCCTCATCCGAGAGGAACTACGCCGAAGCCGCCGGAGAAGCCGCCAAGGCAGTAGCCGACGAGATGAAAGGATTTCTTGCCACTTATAGCAAAATTTAACGCACGAGGTTTCACCGCTTCACCGAAAAAGGCTATATTTGTTGGCTGAAAACAAAAACGAGAAATTTAAACCCAAACATATCAAATCATCAATCATGAAACTCGACGATTACAATTTTGCCGGTAAAAAGGCCATTGTCCGCGTTGACTTCAACGTGCCTCTGGATGAGAACGGCAACATCACCGACGACACCCGTATCCGTGGCGCTCTCCCCACCCTCAAGAAAATCCTTGAGGCCGGTGGCAGCCTGATCATAATGTCCCATATGGGCAAACCCAAGGGTAAAGTAAACCCCAAACTCTCCCTGATTCAGATCAAGGACGCTGTGGCCAAGGCTCTCGGTCGCGACGTGAAGTTTGCTCCCGACTGTGCTGACGCATCCGAGGCAGCCGCAAACCTGCAGCCCGGTGAAGTCCTGCTCCTCGAGAACCTCCGCTTCTATCCCGAAGAGGAAGGCAAGCCCGTAGGCATCGACAAGGAAGATCCCGCATACGAGGCTGCCAAGAAGGAGATGAAGGAGAAGCAGAAAGAATTCTCCAAGAAACTTGCTTCCTACGCAGATGTTTATGTGAACGACGCATTCGGTACCGCTCACCGCAAGCACGCTTCCACCGCTGTCATCGCCGACTACTTCAAGCCCGAAGACAAGATGCTCGGCTACCTGATGGAGAAGGAGGTTGACGCCGTTGACAAAATCCTCAGCGACATCAAGCGTCCTTTCACCGCCATCATGGGTGGTTCGAAAGTGTCGACCAAAATCGGCATCATCGAAAACCTTATGGACAAGGTTGACAACCTTATCCTCTGCGGTGGGATGACCTATACCTTCGCCAAGGCACAGGGTGGCAAAGTCGGTGACTCTCTCTGCGAGAACGACAAGCTCGACCTGGCCCGCGACATCATGAAGAAAGCCCAGGAAAAGGGTGTCAACCTCGTGCTTGGTGTGGACTGCGTTGCAGCCGACGCTTTCAAGAACGACGCCAATACACAAATCTGCTCTGTAATGGATGTCCCCGACGGATGGGAAGGTGTTGACGCAGGTCCCGAGACCCGCAAAATTTTCGCCGATGCCATCAAGGGTGCCAAGACCATCCTCTGGAACGGTCCTGCCGGCGTATTTGAATTCGACAACTTCGCTGCCGGTTCACGCGCTATCGCCGAAGCTATCGTGGAGGCCACCAACAACGGTGCATTCTCTCTCGTAGGCGGCGGTGACTCCGTGGCATGTGTCAACAAGTTCGGTCTCGCTGATGAAGTCAGCTACGTCTCCACCGGTGGCGGCGCACTCCTCGAAGCCATCGAAGGCAAGATTCTCCCCGGTATCGCAGCCGTCAAGGGCTGATAGATAAACCATAAACCATAAAGGAGGCCGGAATCATTCGATTCCGGCCTCCTTTATGGTTTATCGCGTCAATTACGATTTTTTATTTGGCAGGCGTGGTGGTAGTGGGCACTGTCGCAGGAGTGGGAGCAACAGGAACAGCGGAAGGTGTGATGGGCTGGAATTTGGCTTCCCAACCGAGAGCGCTCGCGCCGAGAACGGCAGCATCAGCCTCCTTCAACTCAGAAAGCAATACCTTCACTTTCCCCTTCCAGATCGGCATCATATTCTTCTCCATAGACTCGCGCAGAGGCTTCATAAGAAGTTCGCCACTCTTTGCAAGACCTCCGAAGAGGATGAAGGCTTCCGGAGCTGAAAAGATGGTGAAGTCAGCGAGAGCCGCACCGAGGATGTCACCTGTGAATTCAAACACATCCTTTGCCAGTTTGTCACCTGCGATGGCTGCGTCATAGACATCCTTGGAGGTGATTTCATCGGTAGGCATATTGCGCAGGAGAGAAGGCTCATTACTGCGGGCCTCAAGGAATTCACGCGCTGTACGGGCGACCCCGGTAGCAGAGCAATAGGTCTCAAGGCAGCCATTGCGGCCACAACCGCAAAGACGGCCATTGTTGCGTTTCACGATGAGGTGACCCAACTCGCCGGCAAAACCGTCATGGCCATACACGAGCTGGCCATTAATCACGATACCCGAACCGACACCGGTACCGAGGGTAATCATAATGAAGTCTTTGAGACCTCGGGCTGATCCGTAGGTCATCTCACCGATAGCTGCGGCGTTGGCGTCATTGGTGATTGACACGGGCACACCGAATTTCTCGCTGACCAGCTGTGCGAGGGGTATGGGGGTAGGCCAGGGGAGATTAACTCCGCTTTCAATTGTGCCGGTATAATAGTTGGCATTGGGAGCGCCGATTCCGATACCATGGATTTTGTCTACGGCGTCATTGACCTCAAGGAGCTTGGTAAGCTCTGTGTGAAGCTCATCAAGATATGCCTCAATTGTATTGTGTTTACGGGTCTTGATAGAGGAGCTGGCGATTACAACGCCACGGGCATCGACGATTCCGAAAACGGTGTTAGTACCGCCTATGTCGATTCCGACTACATAAGGTTTGCTCATTGTTTTTATTAGATATGGTAAGATTTTTATTTCGGTTGACAAGATAGAGGAGAGAGTCGTTTACTCAGGTTAGATTCTCCCGCAAAGTTATGAAAATAATTATATAATAGCAATGAAACCGGCCAAGTTTTTGGCCGGTTTCATTGAATAATATCTAAAAAATGTAGCTTGCTTATAATTTTTATTCCTCGACAGCTTCAACCTCTGATTCAAGAATCTCGGTTTTCTCGCTCTTGATGTTGGGCTCTTCAAGGCCGAGACCCTTCTTGCGGTCGATTACCTTGAGGACAAGACCGAGCAGCAGGGCAGCCACACCAAGGAAGGCAAGCATCACCAACGGCCAGGTGTAGTTGTAGCTGATGGCGGCTGTTTCGGGAGTCATCGTGCCGTTGGCCACAGCCTCGGTAATCTGAGGATTGGTGTTGTCAAGCACCTTTCCGATAAGAAGCGGGAAGAGCCAGAGACCGATATTCTGAATCCAGAAAATCAACGCGTATGCCGAACCGATGATTTTGGCGTCGACAAGCTTTGGAACACTGGGCCAAAGAGATGCAGGCACCAGTGAGAAAGACGCTCCAAGCACGAGAATAGTGATATATGCCACACACACACCGGCAAGGTCGTTACCCTTGAACATCGGAAGGATGAACGCGAATGTCAGATGGCAGGCGATAAGCAGTATCGAGCCAAGCACGAGCATCGAAGCGGCTTTACCCTTGTAGTCGACAAACTTGCCGAGAATCGGGGTGATGCCGACGGCAAGAAGGGGGAAAACCGCGAAGATGGCTGCCGCGGACTGGCGCATATAACCCATCACACAGTACCCCACAAGAGCCACAATCGCTATAGCCAGGGTAGAGTAACGTACAACCTTATTCTTGGAGAAATTGCTTGCAAAGGCGGCTGCGGCAACCACCAGCATGATGACATACTGGAGGACAGTCACAGTGTCAGTAGCCCAGAAAGAGGTCTCGTCGGGAGGGGTCAGAGTCAGGTTGCACTGAAGCATGTTGACGGCATACTTCTGGAAGGGGAAAATCGCTGAATAGTAAAGCACACAAAGGAGTGCTACCAGCCAGAAACCTGCGCTGGTCAGGATTTTGCCAAGGTCGCTGATTTTGAAAGGATCATCTTTCTCCTCCTCGGCGTGGGTCTGCTCGTCGAGTTTCTTGTCCATAAAGAAGTAAACGATGAACATAATCAGGGCAATCATCAGCAGCACCACTCCGAAAGCCACCGAACGGGCAACACTCACATGGCCGCCAAGCTCGGCAAACATCGGGGAGAAAATCATACATGTGGCCACACCGAGACGGGCAAGAGCCATTTCAGAACCCATAGCCAAGGCCATCTCACGACCCTTGAACCATTTCACGATTCCTCGGCTCACTGTGATACCGGCCATTTCCACTCCGCAACCGAAAATCATGAATCCGACTGCCGAGAACTTGGCCGACGCGGGCATACCTTCATAGAATGGTGAGATGCCAAGCTCGTCAAACACCGGGATATAGTTGAGATGGTTGGTGAACCATACATCAAGCGAACTTCCCAGGAAGGCATCCGTGAGGGCATACCAGTTGATTGTCGCGCCGACAAGCATCACAGCTCCGGAGAGGATTGCCGTGAATCTCACACCCATCTTGTCGAGGATGATTCCCGCGAAAATCAGGAAGAAAATAAAGACATTAAGAAATGTCTCCGAACCTTGCATCGTACCGAACGCTGTAGAGTCCCATCCACGGGTAGACTGCAGCAAGTCTTTGATCGGCGACAAAATGTCCATAAAGATGTAAGAGCAGAACATCGCAAACGCGAGCAGCCCCAATGCTGTCCAGCGTGCCCAGCTCTTATCACTGAGAACGGCTTTTGTCTTGTTCAATTCAGTGGAAATTGCCATAAGCTAAATATGTGATATTGGTTTATAAATTCGCAACGATAGCTATTATCCTGCAAATGTAGCAAAAAAATGCAATATAATCCCCCGCAAGTGGCGAAAACTATAGTTATGGCGATTTATGGCTTACCTTTGGTTTGTATTCAACCTTGAGGTTGGGAAGATGTCGGGGAAGATGTCGCCGCGTCGGAGTCAGATAGGGTAGTGGAAGCGGTACTGTCCGTTGAATCGGACGCATTCCCTTTCTGTGAACCGATGACTGCATTTGTCACATAGACCGTGAATACCGGAAAGAGTATAAGACCTTCTCCCGACAGGATTATCGCAAGCACTTTTCCTGTCGCAGTCATCGGGGAAATCTCACAGCCGACGGTGGTGATGTTAAGCGCGGCCCACCAAAGGGCATCCCACCAAGACCCCACAAGAGGGTTGATGTAATGTTCCTCCACAAAGAACACAAGTGAACCGAAATACACCGAGGTTATCACCCATATGATATAGACTGACATCATGCTCAGTGCCTTGTTGGCCGAGAGTGCGCCGGAAATCATAGCCAGTACATATCCGGCCCTGATCATAGGCACAAAACGCATAAGATAAGCCACCGGAGCAGACATATGCAGGTGCAACGCCTCCACAAGATTCAGCCAAGGGATGCTGATAAGGATGAAGAAGATATTGGCCACCAGATATTTCCATTTCCTCGGGGCAAACAGCCACTCCACAGCTATGTCGAAAAGGAAAAGGAGACACACCCAGAACTGGAACCTCATATACCCGGGCGCGGACAAAAATGACACATTGTCGATTGTCTCGCGGGTGATCCACACAATCATAATGACCGAAGCCGCCATCACCATCAGGTGGAGGGCGGTCACAAACCCGCGTTTGAGCGGCGTAAGCGTATGGTCATATAAAGTAGCCTGCATGATGTGACACAATAAGTTTGTCAACTTAGTTGTAAAACATCATGCAGGCGCGTTTGGTTTATTTCACGTCGAAACCTGATTCGGTCACAGCCTTGACCACGGCGGATGAATCGAAATTGCCTTCAACAGTGGCAGATCCGGCGGAAAGGTCGACAACGACATTCTCCACTCCGGGGACAGCCGCGATAGCTTTCTCCACTGTCATGCGGCAATGGTTGCATGACATACCTTCAATTTTGAATATTTCAGTCATATCTGTTGATTTTGAGTATGAGTGATTATGATGATGCCTGGTGGCAAAGAATGAATAAACAAGGAGGAAGAGCAATAGCACGGTGCAGGAGGTCTCGAACCACCCGAACGAATGGTGGCAGGCATGAGTCATCTCTCCGGTATTATGGCCCAACAGACCGAACCATTCCGCCGGAAGGAGGTAATCGACCATCAGTCCGAAGAAGAGGGCGGTGACCACGACCGACATCACATATATCGCTGTCGCTTTCTTACCGATAGCACGGCCAAGAACCATCATTGAAGCGAAATTCGCAGCAGGACCGGCCATCAGCAACACGAAAGCAGCCCCTGGATTGAGTCCTTTAAGCACCAATGACATAGCGATAGGTATAGAACCTGTGGCACACACATACATCGGCACCGCAATGACAATCATCGCCAGCATCGCCAGCAATGGTCTGTCTCTCAACGAGACGAGGAATTGGTCAGGCACATAAACCGTAATCAATGCGGCGACAATCAGGCCTATCACAAGCCATTTGCCGACACTGGCGACCATATCGACCAGACCATATTTAACAGCCGCTCCCAGGCGGGATATTAAAGAAGCCCCTGCTCCTTTCGGTTCGGTATGACAACAGCTGTCGTCACAATGGATATCCTTGACAGGTTGTGAGGCGGATGAGGAGATTTGAGGTTCCCTTCCACTTCCATTGTCGGAAGCATTCACCCACACGCCACCGACAAAGCCACCGACAAGCGCGGCAATCGGGCGCAGTATGGCCATCGGAAGCCCCAACAGGGAATATGTGGCGGCAATGCTGTCTACACCTGTCTGAGGAGTGGCAATCAGGAATGATGTCGTGGCTCCTTTTGAAGCCCCCTGACGATGCAGTCCGACAGCTGTCGGTAACACTCCACAGGAACAGAGGGGGAGAGGCACACCGAACATTGCGGCTTTCACCACCGGTTTCCACCCTTTTCCGGCCAAATGGCGGCTCATCGTCTCAGGTTTGACAAATTCGTGGAGAATCCCGGCAATCAGGAAGCCCAGAAGAATATATGGAGACATCTCATTCAGGATGTCAAGTAATGACGAAAAAAATACAGTGAAATCCATATTCCTTTATTGTTTTATGCAAAGTTAGCAACAAAATCCCTTTCGGGCGTTAAACAATTGCGGGATAAAATTGCATCATTCCCGATTCCACACTCCACGAAAAGAGCCGGACATAAGCCCGGCCCAAGTATGATTTATGTTGTGGAAGTGTATGTCAGAACAGAAGGCTGATACCTGTCGAGAACGCACCAAAATCCATCCCTGTGGACTTTTTCAGCATATTCATCGGGGAATAGCGGGCATAAATCCCGACACAACTGTAATGAATGGCAAACAGCATATCTACCGTCACAGGCCGTTGTGAGATTTTTCCGGTTGTGATCTCATAGGATTTGTCTCCGATTTTGTATTGTGTCTTGAGATTGGCGGAGGTATTGAAATTAACCACGGGACCGGCAGTCACACCCCATTGACGATGACGGCCGAAATTCAATGAACACAGCACCGGAACTTCGAGAGAGAAGACGTTGATTCTTGAACGCCGGTTGGTCATCTCCTCGGAATATGGCTCAAGGGTTATTCTGCCATCAGGATTCTTGAAGAAGAAACGATCACCTTTGGTGACGAAATTCCGGGCATCGATACCAAGACCGGTAGCGATAGAGAATGAACGGTAGGTCATCTGCACACCCATCACCATAATCCAGGAGAGTTCGACGCTGCGCCCCATCGACGAATCGAAATGGGGTGAGGCATTGATCGGGGTAACCCATCCGAGCGAAAGTCCCATAGTGACTATCTGCCATTTGACCGGCCGCTCACCCGAAAGATTGATGGCGAAGTCGCTCCAACGATTCCCGATATATGATTTCTGAGAACGATTTTCGGGGTCGGGAAACAGAAAATTGTAATTGCGCAGATTCCCTTCCGCGTCCTTATAGGAGACATTCACATCCTTCTCGCTCTCCACCACCAGCACATCGCTTATATCATTGCATTGAATCTGAAAACGAGAAAACGCGGTGGTCTTTTTCCTGGCCTGCGTGTCATAATAGAAGTTGTCTTCCGTGTCATCCAGGCTCCTGACAGTGATTTGAGTGGAAGAGCCATCAGAGTTGATATCGATTGTAGATGCTTTGGAGACATTCAGCAATGTGTCGGCTGGCATAACGTTCACGGCAGGCACCGTATCGGCAACTACACCGGATATACCGGCGGCAAATAGGGGAGTGGCAGAGAGGAGAAGTGAAGCGGAAATCAGAATCTTGCGTAACATAGGAGTGATGGATGTATGGGTCATTTTGATAATTTCTTTATAAGCTCTTCAGCCTGCATACGGGATAACGTACCGTCGAAATATATCACCATTACTGACGGATTGGCCGACTTGGTGTTATATATGTAATATAGATAGCGGTTAAGTTTCTGACCATCGACTGTCAGAGGTTTCAGCATCAGAAAGGCATATTGCAGCTTACCATCTTTGTAACGGACATTACGTCCTATCGCTTTCGTGCCGTCGGCCAGCACCAACGGCTGTATTATGGACGCATATGTTTTCGCGTCACCTTTGAATGTGGCGAAATTCGACAGTCGGTTGGCCCGGAGAAAGCGCTGCTCTCCGCTCATCATAGTTTCTGTTACCGATGGGTCATTGCCGTATTTGCCGCCGAAAATACGGTTTATCTGCAATCCGGTCTGGGCCGAAACTCCGATGGCGGTAATCAGCAACAGCAAGGTTATTGATAGGATACGTTTCATAATACCTATGGATTGGGTTGTTTAGTTTTCAGTCATAAAATCAGATTCATAGCTGTCAATCATCGGAAAGGCCTCGTCAATCTCCGCCTGGATATCCTGTCTGACATCCACCGCGCAATCGCCGAATTCACGCATGTCTGAGGTGAGCTGACGCAACACGGCATCTTCATCCGTAACCTTTTTCCCGTTGATGTATGCTATGCAGGTCGAGTCAACCGCCATACGAGGGGACAGGAAATGACTAAACCCTATTGTAGCCATTACGGCAATCGCGGCAGCCACACCGGCCGCGGGCCACCAGAGTTTACGCGTATCACGGCTTTTCACAGCTACCGCCGGTTTTTTGAATCCCATCAGAGCCCGGGCTTCATCAATGGCAGGATGATGATAGCCGGTATGGGCAATCATATTCCTGAGCTGCAATTCCTCGCTATCGGAGAGCGAACAATCGAAATATCTGTCAATCAGCTCCAGCAGTCGGGGCAAAGTGGTGTTGCCGGTCTTCATAAGTTCAGACATGATTTGTTTTACGGTAAAGTTCACGAATTGCCTTCCGGGCGCGGCTGAGTGTCATCCTGACATTCTCCTGACTCATCCCCAGGGTGGCGGCGATTTCGGGATAACCAATTCCTTCGATGTCATGGAGACGGAAAACCTGATACTGGGTATCATTCAGCACCTGTCGGCTGAGCCTGACTACTGCCTCATATGTCTCCTGTTGTTCCCTCTCCGCGTCGGAATCATCGATATGGTCATATTCCACACAATCATCCATCACGACATTGGGATGGGCTCTTTTAGCCCGGAAGAAATCTATGGCATTGTTTCTGACAGCCGTGTAGCTCAGCTTCATCGCCTCAGATTCGTTCCTCACATCATGGTGTCTCGCCCATAGACGGCAAAATGCGTCGTGGAGTATATCCTCGGCATTGTCAGAACCGGCAATGCCGGCGGCAACGCCCCGTAGCGAAGCCCGGAAACGCATGAATGTCGATGTGAGGATGTCGGATTTCATTTCACCAATATAACGGGAGGACAGGCAATGTGTAACAGCCCAAGTATGTTTTTCTGTAAAAAATATCCCCCTCGACTTTATTAGCCTGGGGGATAAGCATTATCAGACTTGTGTTATGGGGGTGCGGTCGTTCTGTCCTTGGCGCAGGTATTGTGACGGAGTCAGGCCGGTGACCTCCTTGAACTGGCGTGACAGATGCGAGACGGAGGAGTAACCTGTAAGGTCTGCGATTTCACTGACGCTCATCTGGTTGTAGCTCATCAATTCCTTCACAAGCTCAATCTTTTGGGCGATGAAATATTTTTCAATCGTCCGGCCCTCCTGGGCGGAGAAAATGCGGCTGGCTGTGTCATAGGTAATGTCCATATGCTTCTCAAGACAGGCTGAGAGATTTAGCGGACAATCGCGTTCGATACGGACATGACGTATGATGGTCTTCTTGATATTCTCGACAATCATTGCGTTGCGGTCTGAAATCCTTTCGAAACCATCCGCCTCAAGTTCGCTGTCAAGTGCGTCAAGGGAAATTTTCTTGAACTCATCATCCGGGATCCTCACAGACCCGAGCATCACCTCGGCATTCTGAATTCCAAGTTTTTTCAAAATGGTTTCCACAGCCCTCATACAATGGCGGCACACCATATTCTTTATCATTATTTCCATAGTAACGGGAATGTGAATGGGTAAAATTCAGGGACATCGCCGGGCGCCCGGCGATGTCCCTGAAAAAAGGTTGACGGAAAAATCCCGACAGATTACATAGCTCTCACGCGCTCAAGATTGGCTTCGTCACCAACCTTGTAGTAAATCGAGCGGAGAAGAGTCAGGCAATCAGTAAGATTCTCGTTGATTTGGTAAGCCTTTTCAAGATAACCTGCGGCCTCACGGTAGAGGGGGAAGGTACGTTCCTGACAGAACTTCTCATATTCGGCCTGCGAGACATTCGCGCCCTCGTTCTGGTCGATGGCATCAGCTTCCTGGCAAAGCTTGTAGGCATACTGGAAGAGAGCGTTGGCATTGTTGGCATCGAGGTCGATAGCTTTCTTGTAGAGAGCCTTGGCCTCGTCAGACTTGCTCTGCTGATCAAGTATGATACCCTTCAGGAAATAAACCTGGCCGTTGTTGGGATCCTTGGCGATGTATGGCTCAAGGAGTTCGGAAGCCTTGTCATATTCCTTCTTGTCGAGGTAGTTGTTGATCATGGTGCCGAGGTAGCTGTTCTCGGGATATACCTCATAAGCAGCCTGCGCGATTTCAGCCGCCTTGGCGAGGTCCTTCATCTGGGTCGCGGAAGTGATGGCGTAGTCATAGGCTTCTTTCTTGTTATAACCAAGCTTGATAGCCTCCAGGAAGCTGTCAAGGGCAGGCGCGGGATTGTTGGCCAGAGAGTAGGCGCAACCGGTGTAGAACTCATACATGCCGACGATGGTATCAGGCTGAGCCTTGAGGCCGGCTTTCGCGAAACGCTCATCCTTGGGGAGATTGATGAACAAAGTCCATGCCTCGGCAGCCTTGGCGTAATCGTGGGCATCATTGTAGAACCACTGGCCGGCATCTGCTGTCAGGGTATAGTTGTTGACAATCTGCTTGAGAATATCTTTGGAGTATTTGGTCTTGACCTTACCTTTGGCATCGGCCACAGAATCGAGAGGGAGAGCCTTCTGGAGGTACTCGAAACCGTCAAGCACGAACTGGGCAGCCTGGGGGGCATTGAGCTCGCCGGTAACGCGCTGCATCGCGGCTGCGTTGTTGACAAAATCCAGGGCGCCCTTTCCGGCCACATACCAGGTCTGGGCCTGATTGGCGGATTCCGGATTGGTGAATGCCGGTGTCAGGGTCTCGATAGCCTTCGGATACGAGGCCACATCTCCTTTGAGCTGATGCTCCACATCCTTGACGACCTGCATCTGGGCTGACATGGAACCCACTGCAAGACAGGCAAGACCTAAGATGCTTATTTTCTTCATGACGAAAAAGTTTTATGATATGTATAAGGTAATTTATTCTTCGTTGTCCTCGTCGTTAACAACATCGTCGGTGTCGTCAATGTTCTCATCCACCTCATCTTCATCGATGTCGTCGATAGAATTGTCTACCGGCTCATCAAGAACTTCCGGATTCTCGATGGCTTCCAGAGCCTCCTCCTCGGGATCTGTATCGACGCAGCAAACTGAGGCAATCTCGTCGCCACGTTTGTCGAGGTTGATGATGCGGACACCCTGTGTGGCGCGACCCATCACACGGATATCGGCAACACGGATACGGAGAGTGATGCCCGAACGGTTGATAATCATCAGGTCGTTCTCGTCGGTCACGCTCTTGATGGCCACCAGTTTGCCGGTCTTTTCGGTGACATTCATCGTCTTGACACCCTTTCCGCCACGGTTTGTTATACGGTAGCCTTCGATGTCAGAACGTTTGCCATATCCGTTTTCTGAAACGACCATCACTGTATGGTTGTCATCGGGAGCCATGCAGACCATTCCGATCACTTCATCATCGCCGCCATCGAGACGCATGCCACGGACACCGCCGGTGACACGTCCCATCTGACGGACGGTAGACTCGTTGAAGCGGATGGCACGTCCGTTGCGGTTGGCCATCAGTATCTCGCAGTTGCCGTCGGTCAGCTCCACTCCGATAAGCTTGTCCTCTTCGCGGAGGATAATGGCTTTCTTACCCTTGATGTTGATGCGGGCATACTCGGTAAGCGAAGTCTTTTTGATTTGTCCGAGACGGGTGGCGAACACAAGGTTGTGGGACGCGGTGAACTCGGTATCGTCGAGATTCTTGATTTTGATGAATGCGTTGACCGAATCTCCCGGCTCGATATTGAGCAGATTCTGAATGGCACGTCCCTTGGTATTCTTGGCTCCTTCGGGAAGCTCGTAGACCTTCATCTTGTAGACCATACCCTTCTGGGTGAAGAAGAGCAGATTGTTGTGCATCGACGCAGGGTAGATGTACTCGATGAAATCCTCTTCGCGGGTGTTTGAGCCGCGTGAACCCACGCCGCCTCTGTTCTGGGCGCGGAATTCCGAGAGGGGAGTACGCTTGATATAGCCGAGGTGGGAGATGGTGATAATCATCTCGTCATCGGCATAGAAATCTTCCGCGTTGAAATCGCCGGCGGCATATTCGATTTTAGTGCGGCGTTCGTTGCCGAAGCGGTCACGGATTTCAAGCAGCTCATCCTTGATGACATTGCGGCATACGGAGTCGTCGCTGAGGATAAGCTCAAGGCGAGCGATGAGCTGCTTCAATTCTTCGTACTGGGCGTGGAGCTTGTCCTGCTCCAGGCCGGTAAGCTGACGAAGACGCATGTCGACGATTGCCTGGGTCTGGGGGTCGGTCAGTCCGAACCGTTCGGTAAGGGTCTGACGGGCCGCATCGGGGGATTCGGCATGACGGATTATACGGATAACCTCGTCTATGTTGTCACACGCGATGATGAGTCCTTCGAGGATGTGGGCACGTTCCTGCGCCTTCCGAAGCTCGAACTGAGTGCGGCGAATCACCACATCGTGACGATGGTCGACAAACGCGCCGACAATCTCTTTGAGGTTGAGCAGACGGGGACGACCGTTAACCAACGCCACATTGTTGACCGAGAAGGTGGACTGCATCGGTGTCATCTTGTAGAGCTTGTTCAGGACAACATTTGCGTTGGCATCCTGACGGAGCTTGATGACGATACGCATCCCCTTGTAATCGCTCTCGTCATTGAGGTCGGCGATTCCTTCGAGTTTCTTCTCAGTTACAAGTTCGGCTATATATTTAATGAGTTCGGCCTTGTTGACACCATAGGGAATTTCGTGGACGACAATCACCTCGTGATCCTTCTCCTGCTCGATGTCAGCGTTGGCACGGATGACGATACGACCGCGACCGGTCTCATAAGCCTCTTTCACGCCATTCGTTCCGAAAATCGTTCCACCGGTAGGGAAATCCGGAGCCGGAATCACCTTCATGAGGTCGGCAATCGAGATTTCTGGATTATCGATGTAGGCGACGCAGGCGTTGATTGACTCGGAGAGATTGTGGGTCGGCATATTGGTGGCCATACCTACGGCGATACCCGACGCTCCGTTGACCAGGAGGTTGGGGATACGGGTGGGGAGCACCACCGGTTCCTTTCGGGCATTGTCATATGTCGGCTGGAAATCGACGGTCTCGCTGTCAATGTCGCGGAGCATCTCCTCTCCGATTTTCTGGAGACGTACCTCGGTATAACGCATGGCCGCAGGGCCGTCGCCGTCAATCGAGCCAAAGTTGCCATGGCCGTCAACGAGGCATTCGCGCATCGCCCACCACTGGGCCATACGGACGATTGTGCCATAAATTGAGGAGTCGCCGTGGGGATGATATTTACCCATTACCTCTCCGACAGCGTTGGCGGCCTTCTTGTGGGCCTTATCTGAAGTGTTGCCCATAACGTTCATACCGTAAAGCACACGGCGGTGTACAGGCTTGAGTCCGTCACGGACGTCGGGAAGGGCACGCGAAACGATGACCGACATCGAATAATCGATGTAGGCCGACTTCATTTCGTTTTCGATGTTAATCTTGATAATGCGGTCTTCGTCGAGCATAATAATGTTAAAGCTGTATGAATTAGCGCTTTGTCCCGTCACGCGGGAGAAGGGAGAGATTCCGGGGGATGCGCCGCTCCGCCGAAATAACTTACAAAGATAGTCATTTTTCGCGAAAGAATTGTTATATTTGCATCAGAAATCATTTCCGATAAGTACGACACGTTTCATTTAAGGATTTTTAAGCCCGCGGGCGACCAAGTGGAATACAATTTGGCACACTCTTTGCCGTTAAGAAGTAACATATCCACGAAACAAAGAATCCATTTTCAATTAAGAAAGGAGATAAATGGACATCAACTTCACCGAACAACTGAAAAACATCCTGGAACTCAGCCGTCAGGAGGCTGTGCGCCACAACAACGACATAATCAACCCGGAACATATGTTCCTGGCGATACTCGGCGACACCGGCTCCAAGGTGTTTTCCCTCCTGGAGAAAATATCCCGGAATGTATCCGTGTACCAGCTCCGCCAACAGCTCGACGACTCACTCTTCGACACCTCGTCAGGCCGTATCGGTGGGGATGTGACCGCCAGCGACCTCTGCAACAGACTCATAAAGCTGTCTGTGCTTGAGGCCCGTATGCTCAAAAGCGAATCTGTCGATTCCATCCATCTGCTGCTTGCCATATTGCATAATCCCGAAGTACAGAGGATGAACTTCATCGTCCCCTTCCGTCAGGCCGGGATTGACTATCCTTCACTGCTCGCATTGCTCCAGAACAAGGCTGACGCACCGCGTGGGGGAGCAGCATTCCCCGACGACGATGATGACGAGGAGGAGGAACACAACTCGGAGCCGACACCCAGGCAGCGTCCGGCTGAAGACCGAAGCGCACGTCAGGCCGCCAAAGCACGCGGGAACAATGACACCCCCACACTTGACAAATTCGGCAACGACATGACCCGTGCCGCCGAGGATGGGAGACTTGACCCCGTGGTAGGCCGCGAGGTTGAAATCGAGCGTCTCGCCCAGATTCTCAGCCGCCGAAAGAAGAACAATCCGGTTCTTATCGGTGAGCCGGGGGTCGGCAAGTCGGCCATAGTGGAGGGTCTGGCACTCCGTATCGTGCAGCGCAAGGTTTCACGCATCCTCTTCGACAAGAGGGTGGTATCGCTTGACATGGCCTCACTTGTGGCCGGCACAAAATACCGTGGCCAGTTTGAGGAACGCGTCAAGGCGATTCTCAACGAGCTTTCGAAGAATCCCGATGTGATACTCTTCATCGACGAGCTCCACACAATCGTCGGAGCCGGTAACTCAGCCGGACAGATGGATGCGGCCAACCTGCTCAAACCGGCTCTCGCACGCGGTGAAATCCAATGCATCGGAGCCACGACCCTTGACGAGTACCGCAAGAACATCGAGAAGGATGGCGCACTGGAGCGTCGTTTCCAGAAAGTGATGGTCGAGCCAACCACTCCCGAAGAGACCCTCCAGATTCTCAACAATATCAAGGACAAATATGAGGCTCACCATAATGTGAACTTCACCGATGACGCGCTAAAGGCTTGTGTAAGCCTGACGGAGCGTTATATTTCCGACCGCAATTTCCCCGACAAGGCCATTGACGCGCTTGACGAGGCCGGTTCACGCGCCCACATAACCAATATCGTGGTTCCGCAGGAAATCGAGCAGCTCGAAAAGGAAATCGTCGAAGCCGGGGCATCGAAACTCGCTGCCGCGCAGTCACAGAATTTCGAGAAAGCAGCATCTTTCCGTGACAAGGAACAGACCCTCAAACAGCAGCTCGCAGAAGCCAACGAACGTTGGGAGAAACAGCTTGAGGCGGACAAGGTGACAGTCGACGAAGAGAAAGTGGCAGAGGTGGTAGCTATGATGACCGGTGTGCCGGTTCAGCGCATAGCCCAGGCCGAAGGTTCGCGCCTGCGGGAGATGGCCCCCGAACTCAAAGGGGACATCATCGGCCAGGATGGCGCGATTGACAAGATTGTGAAAGCCATCCAGCGTAACAGGGTAGGGCTCAAAGACCCCAACAAGCCGATAGGGACCTTTATGTTCCTCGGGCCGACCGGTGTCGGCAAGACCCACCTCGCTAAAAAACTGGCTGAATACCTGTTTGACAGCGCAGACACCCTTATCCGTGTCGACATGAGCGAATACATGGAGAAATTCACGGTCAGCCGCCTTGTCGGCGCGCCTCCGGGATATGTCGGCTACGAGGAGGGAGGCCAGCTGACCGAGAAGGTGAGACGCAAGCCTTACTCTGTGGTGCTTCTGGATGAAATCGAGAAGGCTCACCCCGATGTGTTCAACCTCCTCCTGCAGGTATTGGATGAAGGCCGTCTGACCGACAGCCTCGGTCGTCATATCGACTTCAAGAACACCTTGATAATAATGACCTCCAATATCGGCACCCGCCAGCTCAAGGATTTCGGAGCGGGGGTAGGTTTCGCCACCCGCGACGCGGTCAAGGAGAAGGAGCACAACGAATCCGTGATACAGAAAGCTCTCAACAAGGCGTTCGCGCCCGAGTTCCTCAACCGTATCGATGACATCGTAATGTTTGACTCCCTTGACAAAGAAGCCATCTTCAAGATCATCGACATAGAGCTTCGTGGATTCCGCAACCGCCTTGAGATAATGGGCTACACCCTCGACATCTCCCCCGAGGCCAAGGAATTCATCGCCACCAAGGGCTATGACCAGCAATATGGCGCGCGTCCGCTGAAACGCTCTATCCAGAAATACCTTGAAGACCCGTTGGCCGAACTTATAATCAACTCCGAGCTTAAGCCCGGCGACACCATCAAGGTCGATTATGACAAGGAGACTGACAAAGTGCTGACCACAGTGGCAAAAGCGTTGCCCGCAGAAACCACTGCCACAGAGGACTCCACGACGGCTCCGGCTGAAGAGGAGACTCCCCGCGACTGACAGACCCACTGACACCGATTAACAATTATTATAGAAAAATGCCAATCTTCGCGATTGGCATTTTTTTTGCAGTTTGTTATTATGGAGGGGAGAAACCACTCCGCCCTTAATGACAAAACTAAAAACTCGACATACAAAATGGCAACAACAAAAGGCACTATCGGTGTAACAACCGAGAACATCTTTCCCGTCATCAAGAAATTTCTTTACAGCGACCACGAAATATTCCTGAGAGAATTGGTCTCAAACGCAGTGGACGCCACCCAGAAAATCCGCACACTCTCTTCGTTCGGAGAATTCAAGGGTGAACTTGGCGAACTGAAAGTCAAAGTGACAGTCGACAAAGAGGCCGGGACACTTACAGTATCAGACCATGGTATCGGAATGACCGCCGAAGATATCGACAAATACATCAACCAGATTGCCTTCTCAGGCGCAGAAGACTTCCTGGCGAAATACAAGGACAACACCAACGCCATCATCGGACATTTCGGACTCGGATTTTATTCGGCATTCATGGTGGCCAACAAGGTTGAGATTGTCTCCCTCTCATACAAGGATGGAGCTGAGGCTGTCCGCTGGGAATGCGACGGCTCTCCTGAGTTCACGATGGAAGGCGCCGACAAAAAGGAACGCGGCACAGACATCATCCTCCATATCGACCCTGAAAACGCCGAATTCCTTGAGCAGGCCCGCATCGATACCCTCCTGAAAAAGTATTGCCGTTTCCTTCCCGTCCCCGTCATCTCCGGCAAGGAGCAGGAATGGAAGGATGGCAAGATGGTTGATACCGACCGTGACAAAGTGGTCAACTCCACCGAGCCTCTGTGGATGAAGAAACCGGTGGATCTCACCGACAAGGATTACATCGACTTCTACCACGACCTGTATCCCGGCCAGGATGACCCGTTGTTCTGGATTCACCTCAATGTGGATTACCCGTTCAACCTGACCGGTGTACTCTTCTTCCCCAAAATCCACAATAATTTCGAGGTCACAAAGAACCGTATCCAGCTCTACTGCAACCAGGTATTTGTCACCGATTCCGTGGAGGGAGTGGTGCCTGAGTTCATGATGCTTCTCCAGGGAGTGATAGATTCCCCCGACATCCCCCTGAATGTCTCCCGCAGCTACCTCCAGAGCGATTCAGCCGTCAAGAAAATCTCCGGCTACATCACCAAGAAGGTGGCATCACGCCTTGAAGACCTCTTCAAGACAGACCGTAAGGACTTCGAGGGTAAGTGGGATGATATCCGCCTCTTCATCGAGTACGGTATGCTTACCGACGACAAGTTCCGCGACGCGGCAATGAAATTCTGCCTGCTCAAGGACACCGACGGCAAGTATTACACCATCGATGAATACAAGACCCTCATCGAGGCATCGCAGACTGACAAGGATGGCACATTGGTATTCCTCTACGCCACCAATCCGACCGAACAGTACACTTACATCCAGGCCGCCAATGAAAAGGGCTATTCGGTTTTGCTGATGGACGGCCAGCTTGACAGTCACTTCGTAGGGCTGCTCGAACAGAAAATCGAGAAGAGCCGTTTCGTCAGGGTTGACTCCGACGTCGTTGAAAACCTTATTCCCAAGGCTGACAAGAAGAGCGCCGACCTCTCGACAGAACAGCGTGACATGCTGACCACCCTGTTCAACTCCCAGTTACCGAAGGTAGAGAAGGCCCAGTTCTTCGTGACGTTCGAGGCATTGGGAGAAAACGGCGCGCCCATCGTCATCACCCAGAACGAATATATGCGTCGAATGAAGGAGATGGCCGCTATGCAGCCCGGTATGAACTTCTACGGAGAGATGCCCGACAGCTACAACCTGACCGTCAATGTGGACCAGCCTGTGGTAGCCAAAATCACTGCTGCCGCAAAAGATGCGCTGGAAAGCAAGCTGTCTCCCCTCGCTACCGCTATCAACGAGTCAAATTCGAAGATAGAGGCGGTGAACAAGGAGGTCAAGGACAACAAACCCACTGCTGAACAGGAGAAGCAGATTCAGGAACTGATGAGCGTAGTGGAGAAAGACCGCAAGGAACAATCAGAACTGATTTCTGGCTATGCGGCTACCCAACCTGTTATCCGTCAGCTTGTAGACCTCGCGCTGCTCGGCAACGGTCTGTTGAAAGGTGCTGACCTGTCGGCATTCATCAGCCGTTCGGTCAAACTCTTATAATAATTTGTTTTATAGACCTTTCTGCTACAAATACCTCCCTTTCCGCGACACACGCCGGAAGGGAGGTGTTTGTATATTTTTCGCGAAATTAGTAACTTTGCCGCGAATTTGTCAACTTATCCATCGCATGATCTCAACGAAATCATTGAGGAAATTCGTCACAAGCGTCTCATTGTGTGTGTCTGCCTGCGCGGCTTTCGCAGACAATGATGTCATGGAGCTTGCCGACACATGCACGACAGCACCCGGCGATACCATACTGATGGATAACAAGACTCATAAAAGGAACATTGTCCAGAAAATAATCGATTACTTCGGTCAGACCAACGCCGAAAAACCTGAGAAGAAATTTGATGTTTCTGTAATCGGAGGTCCGAGCTATTCCGCCGCCACATCTTTTGAAATCGCCGGACTTGTCTCAGGGCTGTACAAATCGCGACGCGACTCCCTTACCCCCCGAAGCGATATCTCTATCTACGCCGAAGGCTCCGTAACCGGATTCTACAATTTCGGCATCAAGGGTAACCACATTTTTCCCGCCGACAAGATGAGAATCGTATATGATGCGAACTTTTGTCATTTCCCGTTGAAATTCTGGGGGATAGGATACGAGAACGGCATCAATGAAGAAAACGAGAGCAAATACACCCTTCTGGAGTCGGCTGTGACCATGCAGTTCCTCTGGAAAGCTCCACACAGCATTTTCTTGGGACCATCAGTCAACTTCAATTACCAGAAAGCCACAAAAATAGAGCGTCCCGAATTATGGGAAGGGCAGGAGTTGAGGGTTTTCTGCTACGGACTTGGACTTGTATTCTCAATCGATACTCGTGATTTGCCTACAAACGCCTCGAAAGGTTTCTATATCGGAGTGCATCAACAATTCTTCCCCAGATTCATGGGCAACAAATATCCGTTCTCGATGACAGAAATCTCCGCGATGTATTACCGGAAAGTGTGGCATTCGGGGATTCTGGCCTTCAGGCTCCATGGAGCCGCCGCATATGGCAATCCTCCATGGGGTATGTTGCCCACGCTTGACAACGGAAACGCCGTCAGAGGATATTACGAAGGCCGTTACCGAGATAAAAACGAGGCGGATATCATAGTAGAGCTACGTCAACATGTGTGGAGGAGAAACGGAGTCGTCATATGGGGTGGAGCAGGAACTGTATTCCGGAAATTCAACCAGATCGGCTGGCACACTCTTCTGCCTTCATATGGTGTAGGCTACCGCTGGGAATTCAAAAACAAAGTCAACGTCAGGGTAGATGTGGGTCTCGGTAAACATTCCAAATCCATAAGTTTTGGCATCAACGAGGCGTTCTGACCCCTGTATTACTATCACACATACCGAGTAAAGTAAAATCCAGTCCCGTGTCTTTAAAAAACAACATAATATCCCCGTTGAGGAAGTTCTTCGGGGACGCAAGATGGCTTGCGATATGGATTCCGCTTGTCCTGATTGTTCCCAATATCGCTTTGAGCATAACTGAACCGGTTTCATGGCTCAGCGCGGTTGTCAACATATTGCTCCCATACGGAGTGTATATGTTAATCATGACCTTGTGGAAACGGACTGGAATTTCCGCTTTGATGACAATCCCCTTTATGTTTTTCGCGGGATTCCAGATTGTATTGCTATATCTCTACGGAGGGTCGGTCATCGCCGTCGATATGTTCCTCAATGTGGTGACAACAAATGTTTCGGAAGCGACCGAACTGCTTGGGAATCTGATGCTGGCTATGGGGGTGGTGATTATTCTGTATGTCCCGGCCATAATCTGGGGAGTATATGCCACTGTCAGGAAGTCGAAACTTCAGAAGTCATTTAGAAAGACACTCGCACAGACCGGCGGCATAATAACTGTGGTTGGCGGGTTACTGGCGGCTATCGCTGCGATGACAACAAGCGGATACAGCTTCATTCACGAGACATTTCCCTTGAATGCAATATCCAATATGATTGAAGCTTGCCACCGTTATGACGAGACTGAACGGCACGAAGAGTTGTCTTCCGGGTTCACCTATGACGCACGTTTCACCGGGAATCCCGACGAAAGGGAAGTCTATGTGTTTGTCGTAGGCGAGACTGCGCGAGGAGACAACTGGCAACTCGGGGGATATGAGCGCGAGACCAATCCGCTTCTCTCTAATGAGGAAGGGCTGGTATTCTTCAAAAAATCCATTTCGGAGTCAAACACGACGCATAAAAGCGTACCTATGCTGATAAGCTTCGCTAACGCGGAGAATTTTGATTCCATCGCCCATTACAAGAGTATCATCACAGCTTTCAAGGAGGCCGGATTCTCGACAGCATTCATCTCAAACCAGCTGCGCAATCGCTCATTCACAGAGTATTTCGGCAATGAAGCCGACACCACAATATATGTGACAGACACGAAGGCCAAAAACCATCCCTATGATGAAGCGGTCCTCCAGCCATTAAGCCGTCTGCTGTCTGATTCATCTGCCCGCAAGCAGCTGATTGTCATCCATACATACGGGTCGCATTTCAAGTATCTCGACAGATACACCGAATCATTCTCTTTCTTCACTCCGGACCAGGCGATAGACGCGAGCCTATCAAATCGGGATCAGTTGATAAACGCGTATGACAACACCATACGTTACACCGACTTCATCCTCCATTCAATCATATCGACTCTGCGGGAGCAAGATTGCCGCGCCGCGCTGATTTATGCGTCTGACCATGGGGAAGACATCTTTGACGACGAGCGGCATCGTTTCCTCCACGCGTCGCCGGCCCCGACCTATTGGCAAATACATCAGGCAAGTCTTGTATGGCTTTCACCCAAGCTGACCCAGGATAATCCGGAGATGGCCATGGCGTTGAAGGATAATTCCCGCAAACGCATATCTCCCCAGAAATCGCTTTTCCCGACCGCGATGCAGCTGGCATCGATTTCCTCCCCGTTGGTAGTGGATTCCCTGTCTCTGGTGTCGTCTCATTACCATCCGGCCCCTCCGGTCTACCTCAACGACCTGAATCAGCCGTTGCCCATCAACTCCTGCGGTCTCAAAGAAACCGACCTGAAAAAATTAACCCCGCTATTAAATTGAGAAAATAACAACCGCGTCGCTGCAATCACTGCTGCGACGCGGTTAAGGTATTAGTGTATGATGTTATTTCTTTTTTAGTTCGATGCGGATGACGGTTTCGGCCTTGTTGGACTTGTCTATCGACATTGATTCGATGTCGGTGACCGGGATGGACTTGAGGTCACCTTCATATCGTTCGCCGTTGACATAATAGGCCACATTGTCGGGCATGCCGTCCGGACTTAACAGGAAATGGATTGTCTCACCATTCTGTTTCACCGAAACCCCAGACCAAGTGCTGGACTTCCCGGACTCATCTGTGCTTACAGAGGTTGAAACAGAGGTCGAGGTGGAGCCATCAGCGATTGCCTTGGTGTCATCCCCCACTGTACGGAAGTTGACCGGAAGCGCATACCAGACTGCGACAGGTTTCCCATTGGACATGCCGGGAGTCCATTTCGGGAAGGATTTTACCACTCTGATTGCTTCGGCGTCAAGACGGGAGTCAAGAGACCTGATAACCTGCACATCGCCGATTGATCCGTCTTTCTCGACCACGAATTTCAGCACCACGCGTCCATTGATGTCATCGGTGCCTTCGGGACGCTCGATGTTTGCGATGATATAATCCATCATCGCCCGCATCCCTCCAGGATATTCAGGCATCTGCTGGACAGCACTGGCAGTCTCGTCTGCTATGTCTTCCTTGTCTGAATCAGAAGAGGAGGATGCCATCTCAACCGTTGTCCCGGCTGCAGAGGAGCTTACAGTGGAGACAGTGACGGTATTCACTCGTCCCTTGACTGCCGGCAGACGAGTGACTGAGATTTGTCCGTCCGCAGGATTTTCATTAACTTTGTCAATGGATTCCAAGGAACCCAACTGCGTGGAGGATACGGCTGACAAAGCGGAGGCAACCGCCGGAAGCTGTGAAATCCAGAAAGCAGCCCCGAGAGCGGGGAGCAGAAGCAGGGGACGCAATGCCCTGCGACGCGATGTCTTTTGATTGTACATCATAGTGATACGTTTTTTAAGTTTACTGTGATTGAGGCTGTTGGCAAGTGACGGGAATCTCGCGCCGACAGCCTTTTTTATTAATAGCATCTGATATTCCTTAACATTCACGCCTGAAGAGATGACCCGGTCATCTGCCTGATACTCGTGGATGGTCTTGAGCTCCTCCCTCATCAGCCATGCGGCAGGATTGAACCACTGGAGCACGCATACGGCCTGGGCAAACAGCAAATCGAGCCAATGGCAGAATTCAACGTGACTCTTTTCGTGGAGCATTATCATCGGGCCATACTGCTCGAAATCCTTGCGGGGAATCACTATCGTGCGGCAAAAGCTGAACGGAGCAATCGATTCATCTTCCGTCAGTATCACATCCCTGCCATCTATACTTATCTTCTCTCCGTTATGGATGACCTTATGAAGCCGTATGAAATTAAATACTGTCATTATTGTGACAACCGCCATACCGGCCATATAAACCCATACCAGAATGGAGAGACACACATCCCAGGGGGAAGATTGTTCCTCGACAAATTCCAGGGGAAATGCTTCAAGATTTATGTCTATCGCCATTGCGGAATCAACGGATTTGACGGAAAGAATTCCCGAAAGCCATCTCCATAGAGAAGGAAAACCCATCGCGGCAATGTAAATCAACCACAACACAAGACGGTTGACCTTATGGTAATTTTCCGAAGACAAAACCCATTTGTAGGCGAGATACATACAAGCCAGCAATATGGATGATGTCAATGAATATGCGAGCAGCTGTCCCATTGAAATGATTATTACAGATTGGAATCTTTGATATTGTCTGCGACTGAACGGCGTTCGACAATATCTATTATCTGACGCAACTCCTCGACTGAGATTTTCTCCTCCTCGACCAGTGCCGATACCGCCGACTTATATGAGTTATTGAAGAAATTGGCAACGAGGTCACGGAACGAGCGTTCACGGAATTGCTCCTGACGGGATATGGCGTAGTAACGATGTGACGCACCGATTACCTCATGGCCGATATGGCCTTTCTCCTCAAGAATCCTGACGGTTGTGGATACGGTGTTGAAATGAGGTTTCGGCTCGGGATAAAATTCCAGCATCTCACGCACAAACAGAGAGCCATGAGTCCAGAGGATTTTCATCACAGCCATCTCCTTCTCAGTCAGAAGGGCCGGCTTGCGTCCGGGTTTATTTCCAGAATTAGACATAATCGTTGATTGATATTGATATTGACATGGCAAAGGTAAAACTAATTTTTTAGTTATGCAACTAAAAAATTAGTTTTATTGTGATTTTTTTGAAGTGCGGGGTAAGACAGAGGGGTGGAGCATTAACTACCGCCCCTGAACTTTTACCCTATATAATATGTTTAATGGGTGAAACAAAATTTCATAACCACACAACAACATGGAATCGATTATCAATACCCACATTCCCGAATTCAAGGTGCAGGCCTTTCATAACGGGGAGTTCAAGACCGTGACCGACAAGGATGTCCTCGGCAAATGGGCCATCTTCTTTTTCTATCCCGCAGACTTCACTTTCGTGTGCCCTACCGAACTTGAAGATATGGCCGAAAAATACGAGGACTTCAAGAAACTCGGCGTGGAAGTCTACTCTGTCAGCACTGACTCCCATTTCGTACACAAAGCTTGGCACGATACGTCAGAAAGCATCAAGAAAATCCAATATCCCATGCTGGCCGATCCGACAGGTCTTCTCAGCCGCGCATTCGGCGTGATGATTGAAGAGGACGGCATGGCATACCGAGGCACTTTCGTCAGCAATCCTGAAGGAATTATCAAACTCGTCGAGATTCAGGACAACAGCATCGGCCGTAATGCCGAGGAACTGCTCAGAAGGGTAGAGGCCGCGCAGTTCGTGGCAAGCCATGACGGCGAGGTATGTCCCGCCAAATGGAGACAAGGTCAGGCTACCCTGAAGCCTAACATCGATCTTGTTGGTAAGATTTAAATTACCCGTAGCTAACAAGCGTCGAGAAACGACCCTCAGGCATAAATGAATTAACCCGGATAATCAATCGTTCACACGCTCTGGATTATCCGGGTTATTTTCCATAATAAGCAAACCACACAACTATGTTAGACAAAGAGATACTTAACCAATTAAAGGGGATATTCGCCAATCTGGAATCAGACATCTCATTCCGTCTGGCGGTGAAGGATGATTCATCTTTGGCAGAAGAGATGAAATCCTTTCTGGAAGATGTAGCCTCAACATCCTCAAAGCTTTCAGTGGAGACAGTCGTCGCAGATGTCAATGCTCCAATGTTCGAGATATTCAAAAATGGGGTTCCAACAGGTGTCAGCTTCTGCGGCATTCCAAACGGCCATGAATTCTCAACCCTTTTGCTGGCCATATTGAATGCGGACGGACAGGGGAAAAATCTTCCAGACGATACCCTGCGCCGCAGGATAGAGGCGTTGAACGGTCCGATAAAGCTCCGGACATTCGTCTCGCTGACATGCACCAATTGCCCGGATGTGGCTCAGGCGCTGAATGTGATTGCCCTGTTGAATTCCGGAGTTGAGAATGAGGTAATCGACGGGGCGGTAGTGCCAGAGCTGGCCGAGTCCCTCAATATCCAGTCCGTGCCGACTGTCTATGCCGGGGACAAGATTCTCAGTGTAGGCCGCTCCACTTTAGGCGACCTGCTTGACAAACTTGAATCCGCATATGGCTCATCAAAGGCGGCCGACGAGACTCCCGTAATAAGGGAGTATGATGTGGTTGTAGTCGGAGGAGGCCCTGCCGGAGCGACTGCCGCCATTTATTCCACAAGAAAGGGCTTCAATACGGCGGTTGTCGCGAAAGCCATCGGCGGTCAAGTCAGGGAAACCACGGGCATACAGAATATCACCTCCGTGCCTGAGACAACCGGCACAAAACTTGCCTCGGATATCAGGCAACATATATCGTCGTATCCCATCGACATTTTCGAAAACCGTTCTGTGGATTCTGTGAAAATCGAGGATGGGAAGAAGACTATTTCCTGCGGAAACGAAATCTTCTCGGCCCGCGCCTTGATCATTGCCACAGGAGCCGGTTGGCGCAAGCTGAATATACCCGGCGAAGAGGAACACATCGGAAAGGGTGTGGCATTCTGCACCCACTGCGACGGACCATTTTACGCAGGGAAGAGGGTGGCAGTGGTCGGTGGAGGAAATTCAGGCATCGAAGCCGCCATAGACCTTGCGGGAATCTGTCCGTCTGTCGATGTTTTCGAATTTATGGATACCCTCAAAGCAGACGACGTATTGCGAGAAAAAGCAAAATCGCTGACCAATGTCACAATCCACACATCCACACAAGTTCTGGAGGTATTGGGGGATGCCACTTCCGTCTCGGGTGTGAAGGTCAAGAATCGTCTGACGGATGAAGAAATAATTTATCCCGTCGAAGGGGTCTTCGTTCAGATTGGACTCAAGCCAAACAGTGTTCCCTTCAATGAGCTGTTACCGACGACCCCGGCAGGTGAAATCATCGTGAATGAACGATGCCGCACCTCAGTCAAGGGGGTATATGCAGCCGGTGATGTCACCACTGTCCCATACAAGCAAATTGTGATTGCGATGGGAGAAGGCGGGAAAGCAGCATTATCGGCATTTGAGGATGCCATGCGTGGCGAAATTTAGCAGCCAAAGTTATTCCTTTATCATTTCATATGACCAAGACGCGGCGTCGCATTTCAATTTGCAAGCCGCGTCTTTCTATTTCATTTCAGGTAGATTTTGTGAGGAATACCGTCAAGCATCAAGACATATACCCCGGAATCCAGATGTCTCAGAGATAGGTTTTCTGTATGTTCCGGAAGGAGCTTTCCGGCATAAACAGTCACTCCGCTCATTGTTAATATTTCGATTTCTATTGGCTTTTTGACATGTGAGACAGCCAATATTTTGTCTTGGACTATGAAATCAAATCGGGACGCGTTATCTATTCCTGTGACTATCCCTGACGCGATTGGCTCATCAGCAAGAGATATGCGGTAGACTCCAAGTATCGATCCAGGCATATAAGCATACACTGTGGTTGCTTGGGATTGAGCGGGTGTTTTGCTACCACCGGATGTCGCAGCTGTAGCCGGAACAGATATGATTTTCGGACGCAAGTTCTGGTATATTGCCGGAGGATAGGGAAATTTATGCTCAGGAAACTGCCATAATGGCTTGAGTGAGGAGAAATCTGAAATGTCATTCCAATGGGCCACTTTAAAGATTGTGCCGTCATAGGAATTATATTTGTAAGGCAGAACAAGGAATGTTTCATCCGCGACCTTTACAGGGAATGCCCCGAAACAGTGGGTGTCGGCATATGACAGGTCAGGATTGGACAACATGCTTGTCTGATTGAGCATTGGATATTCCCCTTGGGCTGATACTGTATGCAGTTCACCATTGTCTTTATATAATAGGAGAGGGGAGTGTTGCATCGGATGGTCAGTGGTGCCGAATCCTTGTACGATATGATGGGTTTCATCAATCTCTGCCACATAGAACATCCCTTTCCAAGGAGAACCAGAGGAAGCATACGTGCGGGTGTCAAACGTATAGTCTACCGAATCATAACGGGTTATTTCAATTTCCGGCAGGGTTGCCCCTTTCGAGAAAATCAATTTACAACGTGAGGGGAAATAGGTATGCCCGGCGGTGTTTCCCCAGAAATGCCAGCAACCTATCGAAAACTGGAAGTCGCCCGACAGCAAATCTCCGGTCATTCCCAACCATTCGTAATCGGTCTGGAAGTGGTGACCAATCTCAGTGTCCTCAAATTCAGGGGCGATGGTAGTGATGTATTCAAGATTCCGGTCATATACTTGTATAAACAACGACATCTTTTTACCAGATGTTGTCGCCTTCAACCCGACCACCGCGATATGCCCTGCATCATCCGACATCACATAGCGTTGGAGCGACGAATCGACAAGATCACCGGAGAAATCAGATTGCAAATCGGGCAGTGCCTCACCAGTGGAGGCGTTGAATCTTCTAAGGGTTATTGTTTCGCCGGGAGATTGATATTTCTCCACATACACATATACGATGTCATCTATGACAAAGATGTTGTGATTGTTTTGATTTGGGTCATTGATGCCATCGCCGCCTCCGGCTTTTGACATATCCATCTCCCATAAAGCCGTCATAGAGGCATATTTTTCCGTGGCACCTGAATTGCCGGACAATTGCATTTCGTTGAATGTCGAAAGCTCGTCCGGAGCGGCAAGCCCTTCAGCCGACTGGGAATATGTAGCCAATGAGATGCTAAGCATAAATCCTATAAGGGTAACCCTTATGGCGCCAAAGGCGCCATAAGTTTTGCGGAAACCCTGCGATTGGAAAATTTTATTCATTGTGTGTAATTAAAATCTTAACTTGCCACGCGTAATTAATGTGAGGAAATGCCGCGTAGAAAATTCAGAATTGATTATTTCTGTAAATTTTCGATAAAATTAGGACAAATAATTGGTTCCACGAAATATTACACATTTTTTAACATTAAAAACAGGATGAAATGGGCGTTACCGTCTGTATGTGGCGAAATATTTGATTATTTAGAATTTTGTTTGTAATTTTGCAGTCGCCTTAACTCTCTCAAATGAGAGATTAACATTATCTCTTTGATTTACTTATAGTTAAGGACAGATTGCCGACTGAGCCCATGTATTTGGAGATGACGGAAACCGGAATTTGACCATATGTGTCTTAAAGCCGGGTCAATCAAGATTACCCCTTCCTTGAGACAAAAGCCTCACTGGGAGGAACTTGAACATATTCAGTCGGCAACCGCAAAAATGATTCCCTTAAATGGATACCGCAGCTAATTGGTATGCTATAAAGACCCGAAGCGAGACCAACACTCAGGCTTTTCTCGAAAGTATCGGGGTGAAAGTATATGCTCCTCGCACGAATATGAGGAAAGCAGACCATAGCTCACAGATATCCAGACATTACATTATCCCACGGGTTTTGCTGATCGAAGCTTCTGAAGAGGAAGCCTTGCGCCTGGAGAAAGAAAGCAGGGGAGAGGAGCGTCTGGTTTCGCCATTCTGGATTTACCGCCTGCCCGGCTCAGACCATATTCAGCCTATATCGGCAGAGGAATTCAATCTTTTCCGGTTGCTAACAACCGATGATCCCGAAACCCAGTGTGAGATTTATTGTAAGACCGATTTCCATATCGGACAGCATGTCCGTGTGACCGCCGGGCCGTTCGCCGGCTACACAGGCTACACCCGACGCATCCGCAACAACAAACATGTGGTTGTCGAAATCGAAGGCCTCTGCGCCATCGCCCTCCCCTTCATCCATCCCTCCCTCCTCCAGCCTCTCTGATTTGCAAGACAGTCAGTAGAATCTTTTCTGATGACAGAATCACAGTCCCTCAAACGTAAGGCGGTAAATGGTGTTCTCTGGAAAATAGGAGAGCAGGGGGGAACTACAGTAATCCAGCTTGGGATTTCTGTGATACTGGCTCGTTTGATTATGCCGGATCAGTTCGGTATGATTGCGATGCTGACCGTATTCACGGCTGTCGCCAATGTCTTCGTCAATTCAGGGTTCTCATCGGCACTTACCCGCAAAAATAGCCGGACACAGGCAGATTGCTCCACCGTATATTGGTATAATATTATTGTAGCACTGGCATGTTATGCCGTATTATATGTCTGCGCCCCCTTGGTAGAGCGGTTCTACGGTATGGATGGATTGGCGAATGTGCTTAGAGTCACATCAATAGGCATCATCATAGGGTCACTGGTTGGAGTCCATAACACTTTGCTGTCCATCGAAATGGATTTCAAGACATTGACCAAGTTCAAGCTTTTTGGTGTGATTGTATCGGGTGGAGTCGGAGTAATCCTGGCCTATCTCGATTTCAAGGTATGGGCGCTTGTATTCCAAAACCTCACCGCGACCACCATAGGTTCAATATGTGTCTGGTTCAAAGTCAAATGGCGTCCGTCTTTTATATTTTCCCGCGAAAGTTTCCGTGAATTTTTCGGATTCGGGTCAAAACTACTCGCATCGTCATTGCTCGACACGGTATTCACCAATATGTATTCCATTATTATAGGTAAGGTGTTCAAGGCCTCAGACCTGGCTTTTTTCAACAGGGCGAACGCACTGACACAGATGACTTCACAGATGCCTACGGGAATATTGCAGTCGGTGACCTTTCCGACTCTATGCAAGCTGCAAGACAACAATGAGGCATTGAAAGCGGGGTATCGCCGTACGCTAAGAATTTCGGCATTCGTGATTTTCCCACTATGTCTCGGGGCCGGAGCGGTAGCTTATCCTTTGATAAACGTGATGTATACCGACAGGTGGATTTACGCGGCCTCCTTGCTGTCAATTCTTGTGTTCGGAATGATGTGGTATCCGATTCATGCCATCAATCTGAACTATCTGATAGTCAAGGGGCGCAGTGATTTGTTTTTCCGCCTGGAAATCATAAAGAAAGTACAGGCGATGATTATATGGTGTATCACCGTCCCGCTTGGCCTGGAGGCTATGTGCTACGGGATGATAGTATCCTCCTACCTCTGCCTGGTATGGAACACGCATTATAATGGGAAATTCCTCGGGATGAGTATAATCGCGCAATTGAAAGATCTTGCCCCGATACTTTGCCTTAGTATCGTCATGTATGTTGCGGCTCGTTTGGTCGCTTCTGTTATGGGAAACGGGATGGTTTCCCTTGTTTGCGCGGTCGCGACAGGGATTTGCGTATATGCGGGAGGAGCGCTCCTATTTAAGTTTCCAGAAGTAAAAGAACTGATGAACTTACGAAAATAAAAAGATGAACCAAATAACTGTCACATCCCCGTTACTGCCAGACCTGGAGGAGTTTCACGCGCTGCTCAAGGAAATCTGGGAGAGCAAGTGGATAACCAACAACGGCTCATTTCACAAAAGGCTCGAGGCCGCGTTGGCCGAGTATCTCAAGGTTCCGTATGTGAGCCTGTTCACCAACGGCACGCTGCCGCTCATCACCGCGTTGCAGGCATTGCGAGTGACCGGGGAGGTGATCACAACCCCGTACAGCTTCGTGGCCACCACACACTCGCTGTGGTGGAACGGCATAAAACCGGTGTTCGTCGACATCGACCCAGCCACCGGGAATCTTGACCCGGCCCGCATAGAGGCCGCAATAACCCCGAAGACCACGGCAATCATGCCGGTGCATGTCTACGGCAAACCTTGCGACACCGAGGCCATACAGGCCATCGCCGACAAGTACGGTTTGAAGGTCATTTATGACGCGGCACACGCCTTCGGAGTGGAGGTGAACGGCAGGAGCATACTGGAGGCGGGCGACATGTCCACACTGTCGTTCCACGCCACTAAGGTCTACAACACCATCGAGGGGGGAGCCCTTGTGATGCACGACGCGAAGACCAAGCAGCGCATCGACTACCTCAAGAACTTCGGATTCGCCGGAGAAACCGAAGTCGTGGCCCCGGGCATCAACTCCAAGGTCGACGAGATGCGGGCGGCCTACGGCCTGCTCAACCTCCGCCAGGTCGATGATGCCATAGCCGCGCGCAGAAAAGTCGCCGTCGCCTACCGCGAGGCCCTGCGGGGTGTGCAGGGCCTGAGGTTCTTCGACGACATGCCCGGTGTCCGCCACAACTACTCCTACTTCCCCGTCTTCATCGACGCGGAGGAATACGGTATGACCCGTGACGAGCTCTACTTCAAGATGAAGGAAGCGGGAGTCCTCGGGCGCCGCTACTTCTACCCCCTCATCTCGGAGTTCTCCACTTACCGAGGATTGCCATCTGCGACAAGGGAGAACCTCCCCCAGGCCCACAAGATGGCCGACTCCGTTATCTGCCTCCCGATGCACCACGCCTTGTCCGAGGAGGACATACAGCGTGTCATATCATTAATCATCAAATGAGCGAGACTTTACCCAAAAAGAAAATACTATTGCTTGGAGGCTCCGCAGCTCAGGTTGTGGCCATAGAAAGAGCCAAGCAATTAGGCTACCATACAGTTGTCTGTGATTATCTGCCGGATAATCCCGGGCAATACATCGCCGACACGTTCCATTTGGTTAGCACTACTGACAAAGAGGCCATACTGGCCATTGCCCGCTCAGAAAAGATCGATGGAATTGTGGCATACAGCTCCGATCCTGCCGCTCCGACCGCGGCGTATGTCGCCAACGCGATGGGGCTCCCAGGCAACGACTATGAGGTGGTAAGGCATTTTTGTGAGAAACAGCTTTTCCGGGAATTCCTGAATGCCAACGGGTTTTCCATACCTCAGTCTGTAAAAGTCGATGTTTCGGAGATTACCAATGTCGATTTGTCGTCGATGGATTTTCCAGTTATAGTGAAGCCCACCGATTCTTCCGGAAGCAAGGGGGTTACAGTCCTGACACATCCGGATGGTTTACACGCGGCACTAGAATACGCGGCCAAATATTCGAGAAACAGGGTACTGATAATCGAGGAATTCATCCAACGTGACCATCCATATGTGATTGAGGCCGAGATATTCGCAATAGGCGGAAATGTCGTCTCGTGGGGGTTAATCAACAGTGTGCGTGATGAGAAGTCCAATCCTTTGCTTCCGGCCGCCTATACCTATCCGCTTGAACTTCCCGAATCAAGAATCAACTTGGTCAAGCAAGAGGTGTCAAAACTCGTGCGAGCCTCCGGAAATATGTCCGGAGCCTTCAACATCGAGATGATAATCGACAAAAACGACAGATTGTTTTTCCTTGATGCCGGACCTCGAAATGGAGGCAACATGCTCCCGGAGTTCATCTCGATGATATCCGGCAAAGACATTGTGTCCGCGACCATAAAAAACGCTATGGGGGACATCGAAGGGCTGGATGTCGAGCTGGATGGCAAATCAGGGGGCTACTGGGGTCTTGGCGTCTTCCACTCAAACAAGAAGGGTTCCTTTGAGAAAATGGAATATTCACCTCTTGCAAAAAAAAGATTACGGAGGGAAGAGATTCAGAAGATGGGAGGTGACGAAATACGCCCATTTGAGCGTTGCAATGATTTGGTAGGGCTCGGTTTTTTCCAATTCGAGACCCTTGAAGAGATGCACAGGGTGATGCTACACCCATATGAATCAATGAAAGTGGTGCTGGGATGAAGGCAATCGGAGGATATTTCGGATTGGAATTGCCCAAACCCGGAGCTTTCCCTCATATGGATGGACTCTTAGTAAACTCAGCCCGTAATGCGCTGGAAGCAATACTGAGAGGGCTACCTGCCGGGACGGAAGTATTATTGCCGCGATTCACTTGCGAGGTGGTATTTGAACCATTCGTCAGAACCGGCATTGGATTCAGCCTGTATGATGTTGACGACAACCTGGAGTTAACGGAACTGCCGTATTTAAAGGGAAACCAATATCTGCTATACACAAACTATTTCGGAATAAAAACCCAGTATGTCAATAGATTATCAGCCATATACAACACAAGGCTGATAATCGACAACGCCCAGGCATTCTTTGATGTACCGGAGAACGGAAGCCACGCGGTCTATAGTCCACGAAAGTTTGTCGGAGTTGCAGATGGCGGAATAGCAATGTCATCATCCCCCCTCAAATTGGATTTGGAACCAGATACGTCTTACGGACGTTTCTCACACTTGTTGAAGCGGCTTGACATAGGAGCAGAAGCAGGTTACGCCGATTTTAGCGCCAATGATGCGTCACTTGTAGGTTTGCCGACGAGACGTATGCCGGAACTGACAAAAGCTATTTTAGAATCCATTGATTGGAATTCAGTAAAAGACAAGCGGCGTGAAAATTTTGCCATGCTTCACAATGCATTGGGGCGTTATAATCAACTGGAAATCCCATCTTCCGGAACCTATGTGTGTCCTATGGTTTATCCATATCGCACTGATGACGACACGCTACGCCAACATCTGATTTCAAATAAAGTATTTGTGGCTACATATTGGCCCAATGTGTTGCGGGATAATCCGAGACAGTCTACCGCTCACAAACTTTCAGCTTCCATCCTGCCTTTGCCAATTGATCAGCGATATGGTGAAGAAGCAATGGATTATATAATCGAACTTATTGTAAATAACTTATGAAAATTGTTCTAATTGGCGGTCGAGGCACAGCCATAGTGATTGCAGACCAGATATATGACGCCAATAAACGTTTTGGGATGAACGTCGAAGTCATAGGTCTTGCATTGGATGACCATTCAGGAGGAGATGAAATTTCAGGGTATCCAATTGTATGCGGTGTCCGTGACGCATATGCGACATACGCAAAATTCAACGACGTATATTTCATTTATCAGCTCTATAGACCAGATGTCATGCATGAGCGCGTCCAAATTCTGCAGTCGTTGAACATCCCCGCCGAGAAGTTCTGCAACTTCATCCACCCTTCCGTAATGCTTTCACGTTCAGCGAAAATAGGTTACGGGAATGTACTCCTCGCCAATACAGTCGTGAACTGTAACGCAAAAATAGGAAATTTTAATACGGTTAATTCCGGCGTACTTTTGGGACACGACATAGAAATCGGCAATAACAATTATTTTGCAGGCCAAGTATGCGTAGGCAGCGGACTGAAGATTGGGAATGAGAACTTTATCGGCTTGAATTCATCCGTTAGAAACGGAATTGAAATAGGCGATAGAAATATTGTAGGAATGTCATCAAATATAACAAAATCGGTAACCGATGACAATGTGCTGTATGGTAATCCTGCGGTAATAAAACCTAAGCTCAATCATATCATCCGATGACACGATTTTAGTGAAACATCATTCACTCATTTTGCCTCAGATAATTCCGTCAACTTCACAAGCAAAAACATCAGCCAATGAACCAATCCGTTTTAGGACTCTACTATGAAGATTTCGAAGTCGGGGAAGAGATTAAACATTCCCTGTCAAAGACAATCTTCGAAAGCGACAACAATTTTTTCTCCCTCCTGACCATGAACCACCATCCGGTTCACACTAACGCTGATTATGCCGCACGAAATCAACATGGGAAAATCCTTGTAGTAGGGACCCTCGTCTTCTCCCTCGCCGTGGGCATCACCGTCCCGGATATCAGCGGGAAAGCGATTGCCAATCTCGGATACGAGGATGTGCGTCATCTAAACCCCGTGTTCATAAACGACACCATATATGTTCGGACAAAAGTGCTTGACAAACGTGAGTCAAAATCAAAGCCCGACAGGGGAATCGTATATGTCGAATCAGTGGCCTACAACCAGAACGGTCAGGACGTTCTGTCATTTCGCCGCAATGTATTAGTGAAGAAGAAAGACAATGGATGAGAAGCAATATCTGATGCGCAGTCTGATGTTTGTGCCGGCCCACAACCCCAAGCTGCTTGAAAGTTCACTGCGTCGTGACGCAGACGTGCTCCTGCTGGACATAGAGGATTCCGTGCCCCCCTGCGACAAGCAGACCGCCAGAGACAACATCAAGACCTTCGTGAACAATCCGCAACTGAAAGGCAAGCACATATTCCCTCGCGTGAATGACAGGGAAAGTGGCGAGCTCCTGAAAGACGCATACCAGTTGACCATCCAGGGGATTGACGGGTTTATGTATCCGAAGGCCCAGAGGGGAGAGGACATATACTTCTTCGGGAAGCTTTTGGAGACTATCGAATATGAGAAAGGCATCCCGGTGGGGACATTCAAAATCATTCCCCTGATAGAGACTGCCGGGGCGGTGATGAACATACAGGACATATGTTCATCATGCGACCGCGTGATAGCCGTGGCATTCGGATGCGAGGATTTTGTGACCGACCTCCATGGCAAACATGACATCGACGGGATAAGCATACAGACGGCAAGGAACATGATCAGTATGGGAGCCAGGAGTTGCGGTGTAATCCCGATAGACACCGTTCATATCCGGGTTCATGATCTTGAAGATCTAGAGAAGAATCTCAACATCGGGAAGAACCTCGGCTTCGAGGGGATGCTCGTGTTGAATCCCAAAGAGCTGCCTCTGGTTCACAAATATTATTCCCCGTCGCAAGAAGAAGTCGAATGGGCCACTGAAATGCTTGAACTAGCAGAAGAGGCACGTCGTGAAGGTAAAGGTGTCGCGGTGAAAGACGGAAAATTCATAGGTCCCCCTATGGTCAAGATGGCCAAGGGAATCCTTGACAAACACCGGCTGATTGTATCCAAGCAATATTGAACCCCAATATACGCCCCATATGTCTCAAAAACCATTGGTAGCAATCCGTTGCATCACTTACAACCACGAGGCTTATATCCGTGACGCGCTCGAGGGGTTTGTGATGCAACAGACTGATTTCCCATTCGTCGCAATCGTCCACGATGACGCTTCCACGGATGGCACAGCTGACATCATACGCGAGTATGCCGCAAAATATCCCGATATAATAAAGCCTATTTACGAGACAGAGAACCAATACTCAAAACGCGACGGCTCCATACCACGGATTATGAACGAAGCCTGTGAGAAGACAGGCGCAAAATATTACGCGTTGTGCGAAGGTGACGACTACTGGACAGACCCTCTCAAACTCCAGAAACAAGTCGACTTCCTTGAGTCCCATCCGGACTACTCTTTGGTGTTCGCAAAAGCTAAAGTAGTGCATTATAATGGTGAATCTAGAAATTTTTTTGCTCATCTTGAGAATCGAGAATACCATCCTATAGAGCTGTATCAGAAATGGACTGTTCCAACTGCTACAACCTTATTCAGAAGTGAGGTATATCATTCTCCGATATATATGAGAATAACGCAAATTAGGAAGCCGGTGATGGGAGATATATCATTATTTCTATCTTGCGGCCAAATTGGCAAAATATTCTGTATGGACGATGTAGTGAGTGTATACCGTCGTCATCCCACAGGCGCCACCGTCTACATAGACACTTATAATTACCGATTATTTAAAAACAGAATCGCGATATCAAATCTATTTGGGAAGGAGTTCAAGAAAATTGATAAAAACAAATTCCAGGATGTTTTCTTGCCAATTTCCAAGAATATAAGCGAACTCAACATTGACGATATAAAGTTCATCTTCAGATATATATGGTTTGCACCCACATATGCGATTCGACGAATCTTCCATATCCCACTTGGTATTGCACGCAGGTTAAAGTTATTACCTGGAAAATAACTTCTGTATGCAGGTTTCAATCATCATACCAGCCTATAATGTAGCCAATTACATTGGATTATGTATTGACTCTATCAGGTGTCAGTCATTATCTAACTGGGAGTTGATTATCATTGATGACGGCTCTACTGACAATTCTTTGGATATCTGCCAGAAGTACTCTGAGGTCGATTCACGAATCCGCGTCATCCATCAGCATAACAGCGGACAAGGGACAGCTCGCAATCGTGCGTTAACACTCGCAAACGGGGAATATATCTGCTTTATTGACGCGGATGATTTATTAATTGACGAGAAGACCTTAGCAAATAGTGTCGAATATCTTGACAACAATAGCGATATCGACATCATACAATTTCCTTATATCCGATTTAAAGACCATCAAGAGCTTAATTCGTCAGAGAAGCCTTTTTACGAAAACATCACAATATTGAATTCAAAAAAAGAATTCATTGAGCATACAGATATTATAAATTCCGTACGGCCAACCGAAAAGGTGTTGAAAACAGCCCCGTGGGGAAAACTGTACCGCACAAGACTTTTTGATGGCATTAGATTTCCAGAAAGGATGGTGTTTGAAGACACATATATGTTCTGTAGTCTGTTTGAAAAAACAAATAAAATTGCATTTGTCAACACGGGACTGTATGGCAACTTTGAAAGAGTCGGATCCACAACCTGCGGTGTACCAGCTGCGTGGAAAATGGAGGACAAAATCAAAGCCTTTTGTAAAATTTTTGCCACATTGCAAAAATACTCACCGGATAAATATCTGCATTCACAGTTTTACATTTGGTTATTGAATCTGATTGCGGCGTTTTATTCAATGTTTGGCAAAAATTTCCACATAGAAGATGAACTCAGCTTCATTATTAGCAGAAAATCTTGTCTGCATCATAGCGGTGCATTAGGCCGAATAATTATGACATTGGGCATATCCAACTATATACGCCTTCGGTCTTCATATTACAACGCTAAAGCTTTGTTTATCAAAAAACGATAAATATGGTCTCGATTCTCGTACCCGCATACAATTCAGAGCAGTTCATCGAGGATACTTTGCACAGTTGTGTGGAGCAGAATTATCCCGATATCGAAGTTGTCGTGATTGACGATGGCTCGGCAGACAGGACTTTGGAGATTGTTGGGAGATGGGAAAAAGAGCATAGTAACATCCATATTTTTTCCCAACCGAACAGGGGAGCCTGCGCGGCTAGGAACCTTGCGTTGGAGAAATCGAGTGGAGAATACGTTATGTTCCTTGATGCAGACAATATCATTTCACCGAATAAGGTGAAGGAGCAGATGGAGTTGCTTACAGCCGCAAATGATGATATGGCTGTTGCGACATGTCCGTGGGACAGGTTCTACAACACCATTGAGGATGCCAAATTCCCGAATCTGAATGTCTACAAGGATTATGACAACGGTTTTGACATGCTGCTGGACTTATGGAATCATTCAGAGATGTTTGAAACCGCGTGTTATCTGATTTCCCGCAAACTGGCCATCAAGGCAGGAGAGTGGGTCGTCGGCTTGAAAAAGAACCAGGATGGGGAATATTTCTCACGAGTACTGGCAAACGCATCAAAGGTTCTGTTTTGCCCTCAAGGGAAACTGTATTACCGCACCGGAGATTACGACAGCGTCAGCAAAGGCAATTCCAAAGCGAAAATAGAGGCGTTGCTCGACAGCTTCATAAGATACAAACAGACTGCGCTCTCACACGAAAATTCGGAGCGCGTCAAAGTCGCGTTGACACGCAATTTCAGCATGTTCATGTATCTTTATTACGGCCAATATTCTGATTTATGTGCCATAGCCAGGTCTGAAATCAAATCAATGGGACAAAAGCCACTTCCTTCGGGGACTAAACGCACAAAACAGATTTCGGGCTTAATAGGCCTGGAAAACTTTTTAAGATTCAGAAAATTATTCCTTAGATATTGATATAACTAACAGATGAACATTCTATCAATCGGAGGATTTTCTGGACTTGGAGAGAGTAATACTTGCACATTAAGAGATAAGGTGTTGCAAGAATTTGGCACTGTAGACCATGTGGACACGACCAAAGTACCATACAATCTGCATTATCGAATTCGTAACAAGTTGTTCCGTCTCGGCCTCAATATATCATTACCTGATTTATCGCATGCGAACCTCGAAATCAAAAGACTGGTGGAGTGCAAGGCCGACCATTATGACATAATATGGATTGACAAAGGCATCATCATAAACAAAGACACATTTGAAACCATTAGGCTGACGCAGCCAAATACTAAAATTATCGGCTACTCTCCCGACTGGATGATGGGTCGCCACAACCAGTCACGTCAATTCATCGAGTCTCTTCCTTTTTATGATTGTTATGTGACCACAAAATCATATGCAGTAGAAGAGATGAAAAAAGCAGGATGTAAAGATGTAATTTACATTGGAAATGCTTTCCAAAAAGGCTTCCATAAGCCATTTGAACTCACTGCCGAGGAACACAAGAAATATGATTGCGAAGTCGGTTTCATCGGAGCATATGAAGATGATAGAGCGGAATCAATAGAGTATCTCGCAGACAACGGGATTAAGGTCGAAATTTGGGGCAACTACCGGTGGAAAGGGTTTTGCGACAGCCATCACAACCTGATTTTCAAAGGTACGGAACTTGTCAGTGATGAGTATTGCAAGGCCTTGTCAGGCTGCAAGATATCGCTTTGCTTCCTAAGGAAGATGAACAAGGATCTTCAGACCACTAGGTCAATAGAAATCCCGGCATGCGGTTCGTTTATGCTGGCAGAACGCACGAGCGAGCATCTCGATTTGTTCAAGGAAGATGAAGAGGCTGTCTATTTCTCTGACAACAAAGAGTTGCTTGACAAATGTCGCAAATACATCACAGATGATGTTGCCCGCAAAAGGATTGCAGAAGCAGGCTATCAGCGTTGCATTTTCTCGGATTACTCATACCATGGTCGAATCCGACAGATTTTGCACCACGTTCTCAATGGATAACACGACTATAACCATAATAGTGCCTATCTATAAGGCGCAGTCCACTCTCAAACGATGTGTTGATTCCATCCTGGCTCAATCATATTCCAACTGGGAGCTTATTCTGGTAGATGACGGCAGTCCCGACGATTCAGGGAAGATATGTGATCGTTACGCGGCTTCCAACAGTCGGATACGGTCATTACATGTTCCAAACGGAGGAGCCGGGAATGCACGCAATCACGGTCTCGACCACTGCAAAACCAAATGGGTCACATTCGTTGATTCTGACGACAGTCTGGAGCCAGACTACTTGGCCAACTTCCATCTTGACACCTACCGAGCAGATGCAACCTCGATCATTATCATGCAAGGGTATCATCGAATCTCCCCTGATAAAAAAGAGCTCGGAGAGAATATAAACCTCTGTGAGGCGACCTATGACGGCCCTAATTTCCTGGAAAATGCGTTTATCTCTGACTCCTTGTTTGAATATGGTCAAGTAGTAGGGAAATTATATGATTTTGAAATCATCAAGGCGAACAACATTAGATTCACCTCAGATTTTCATTTAAGTGAAGACCATTTGTTTTATCTAACCTACTTATTACACACAACAAAAATCATAACCTACAGTGGAACCCTCTACAACTATATTTGGGAAGAAAATTCGATTAGTCTTTCACGCAAATCACATCCATACCGTGAATTGTATCGACGATATGAAGCCATTTTGGACGTATGCCTGGCATTAAAGTCCAAACATAGGTTTTCCCATACAAATATCGAACGAATTGATTATTTCGCAGTGACAGGGAGCCTTTCGTTGCTTTTACAGGCCCTATACATTCAGGAAGACAGCATTCTAAACCGTAAGGAGTCATTACATCTCATACTGCACAACAGGAATATCATTGTCCAATCATTCAAGCCCAAAAGCATTCGCGGTAAAATATTGCGAAATGTCTTGTTAAGACTGCCTCTGCCTGTTGCCGATTTGCTTTTGAAAGCTGGTTTAAAACATTAAAAGGCCTTGTCAAGAATTTGCTACATATTCCGCGAAAAGGAAAAGAACGAGACAAGCATTGAACTGGTGTTTGATGCCATATCTGAGGAGATAATCCGGAGCGGACACTCAGTTGCGAAATGGTACAAGCCTGTGTCATGGATACAGACTTTCAAGGATATACGTCGGTTACGCAAGGAGAAGTTCGATTTATATCATATTACCGGGGATGTAAATTACCTGTGGATGTTTTTCCCGTGGAAGAGGACGACTATGACCATCCATGACATCGGAATGTTCAAAAACAATCCCAAGACTTTCAAACGCAGGCTGTTTGTTTTCCTGTCGTTCATCCTTCCCACTCTCTTCCTTAAAAAAATCACTTGCGTCAGCGAGCTCACCCGACAAGATCTTATTAATATATTGAATATCAATCATCGTAAAATCGAGGTGATTGACAATCCTGTGGTGCTTGATATAAAACCAGTGCATAAGGATTTCTGTGATGCCGCTCCTATAATTCTCCAAATAGGAACCGGTCCCCATAAGAACCTTGAGGCACTAATTGAAGCGGTGGCTGAACTACCGTGCAGAGTGGAGATAATTGGTTCTCCTGCCGGACACTTGTTAGAACGTATGAATCAACTCGGCATAAAATACAATGTCTCTAATAGATTGTCAAACGAGGAAGTTATAGAGAAATACCGCCAGTGTGACATATTGTATTTCGTATCACGTTCAGAAGGTTTTGGTTTACCCATACTTGAAGCCCAATCAATGGGAAGGCCGGTTTTGACTGCCAACACAGAACCAACCCGAAGTGTATGTGGAGGAGGAGCTTTGTTATACGCCCCTGATGACGTGGCTGGTATACGCGAGGGGATTCTGCTCCTGATTAATAACCCATCTGAACGCCAAAGACTAGTAAGCATCGGTTTCGAAAACATAAAACGATACAAGCGCGATAACATCGCGTCACTATATGCGAATTTTTACAAAAAATATTTCCGGGTATAATCCCAATTCATAAAAAATGAAAAACGCTGTCAATATCGCTATTTCGGCTGTAATCGTGGTGTTTTACAGCATCTTTCAACCAATCCCGGCATATGGGGAGTTCCCGGCCATAATGGCATATGTGGGTTTGATTCCAGTTGTGGCGATTGTCATAAGTCTTATCAAACGTAAAGATGTATCTACTGCAATAATTACCTTGGTCATATACCAGACTTGGAATATGTTTCTGAGTCCATATTTATGGGAAGAAAAGATAGTAGCCATCCACAGGGTCATCAGGGAGGAGCACATTCCGTTGATGGCCACTTTTTCCGCCCTATCTGTATGGGCCATATACCTTGGTTTCTTTGCATTTAAATCACGCAAGACAAAACCAAAACCATTTTTCCCCTCCAAGAAAATAAATGAAAAAAAATTACAACGACTGACAATTGCCACTATCGTATCTGGATTCGCCATTAGTGCCTTCGAATTCCTGCTTGGCTTCATCGGCGTCAAAATCTCTTTTGTGGGGATGGTTGCCGATATGATGCCGGCACTGGTTTTGTGTGTCTTCTCAATATACTATCTGAGAGGTGGACGAAATATGTTCTTAATCATTATGGTAATCATTTACACCGCATATAACTTCATATATTATATTGGAGGTACGCTGTTTATCTACTCTATAATATTGGTTTCAGCTCCGGTAGCTGTATATGTAGTAGAGAAGAAAAAAATTCCAGTTATATCTGTAGTGATTGTCGCTATCGCATTGCTTCCAGTATATATGAGCCGTCATGATTATCGTAACGAAGGCTTATTGTCATCTGGTTCAGAAAGGATGGAAATTGGGATGAAGATACTGGAAGATGAGTATGTCAACTTTAGTTTGGATAAAAATAGAGAGAGGCTTATAGAGTCAGATGAAGAGTCAAATGTAGACAACCGTTTCGAAGGCGTATCTTATCTCGCGACTGTCGTATACTGCGTCGAAGACCGTGATTACCCCTATCAATATGGGAAGACTTTCGTATGGTTGCCGACACTGGTATTGCCTCGATTCCTCGTACCGATGCGTCCGTCTATGAATATGGGAGATGAGTGGGCTGTCTATTATCGCGTTAAGGAGCGCTCTTGGAAAGCGTCCATAAATTTCCCGATGCTCGTTGAATTTTACGCCAACTTCGGATGGCTTGGAATGGTGATGCTATCATTCATACAAGGATGGTTGGTTGCATTCGTATGTAGTAAATTCAATGATGGACGTGGCGATGTCAACCTGATATTCTTGGTATTCCTGTTGCCAAAATTCATCGTGGTAGAAGCCAATGTGACATTATCATACGGACTGATTCTCCAGGTTGTATTCCTAATCTGGGTATATAAGAAGTTTTTTAAGGCCAAAACAGAACCAACCCTGCAGCACAGATTAAGATGACAAAATACACCAGCGATAAAATCAGGAACATATCATTCATTGCGATTATAGCAGTGTTTTTTATCCACACCGACTATGCCGGTGGCCGAGATTCAGGTTCTTTCTTTTTTCAGGAGCTGCTCCATACATGCGCTAACTTTGCGGTACCCTTTTTCTTCATCATATCCGGATATCTGTTCTTTTACCAAAAAGAGGATATGACATTGATAAAAAAAGGAATTAAAAAAAGGGTGAGGACTTTGCTGATTCCCTATATAGTATGGTGCACATTGTTCGTAGTTCAGTTATGGCTGGCATCAATGGCAACCCCTCTTAATCAAGATTACTTCTCCATCCTTTATTCTGGTGAAATAATGGATGCATTGAGATTTCTCAAGCGGATGTACATTGCTCCGCCATTAGCTTTCCATCTTTGGTATGTAAGGGATTTGATGGCTGTAGTAGCAATCAGTCCTTTGATCTTTTTATGGCAGCGCAAGCATCCGCTTATCTTCCTGTTGATTATAGCTGTTGTTTGTGGATTCTTGAAACTTATACCTTGGCTTTCATGGCCTCTGACATGGTTTTCACTTGGTAGTTATTTTGCATTCTCAAAGAAAGACATTCTTGAGCTGAATAACAAATGGATTGGCGTTGTGATGCTCCTTGGTTATGTCGTCATTACAGGATGGCTTATCTACAATGGAGCGCATACCACGGCTGACAAATGGTACTCTTTTCCGGTGATATTACTTGGAATAGTCGGTGTATGGAACACATATGATATTATCGGAATCCACAAATATTTCACGTCATATCTCACTGACCAGACATTTTTCCTATATTGCGCGCATGTCCCATTCCTGACAATAATCTCCACGCTGCTATTTCCTGTGGTAACCGGGAACTCTTTTATGGAAGGTATGGCATATATAGTTCCAGCCGTAGTGACGTGTATGGTATTGGTAACCATAGCTCAAATATGGAAGCGCGTAAACACCAGAAGCCGTATAAGCCACAATATTTACAAATACATAACCGGAGGCCGATAAATCAACAATGTCAATTATGAAAAAAGAATATGACTTTGTATATTTGACAAACACACCATCATTCTACAAAATAAACCTCTGCAATGAGATTGCAAAGGACAAGAGTGTGTTGCTTGTATTGTATGGTTATGGTTCAGAGGCCGTCAATACAATTTTGGATGACGCTTCAAAGATTAAATGTGATTATGTTTTTCTAAACAGGGGGGATTCAAACAACCGGAACAAATTCAAGATTTTTATGAAGCTCATAAAACTTATGAGCAATATTCGTTGTAAAAAAATCTTGTATGCGGGATGGATGGCACCCGAGTACAATTTTTTCAGCGTCTTCTCTCCTCGAAAGAAAAATGTTCTCGTATGTGAATCAACTATCTTCGACACTGATTTTTACGGTCTAAAAGGCGCTGTAAAACGGGCCGTAATAAGCAGGATGGGAGCCGTATTGCCTTCAGGCAAGCCTCATGCTGAATTGTTCAAACGCATCGGATTCAACGGCAAATGCAATAATACCGGCAGTGTTGGAATTTTTAACAAAGGGGTACGAACGCTACGCAAACAGCGCGTCACGTCGCATTTGAAATATATATATGTCGGTAGACTGGTAGATGTTAAGAATGTAGGGCTACTTATAGATGCATTCAACCGTAATGGCAAGCCTTTGACAATTGTCGGGGATGGCGTAATGGCGGAAGAGTTGAAAAGGAAGGCAAACCCCAATATTGTGTTCAGAGGATTTGTTGAAAACGAATCACTGGGTAAAGTTTATCAGGAACACGATGTATTCATATTGCCATCATATTACGAGCCTTGGGGACTTGTGGTCGAAGAGGCACTTTATTGGGGGCTGCCCGTAATCGTAAGCAACCGTGTCGGAAGCTCAATAGATATGGTCAAGGATTTAAATACCGGGGTGATTTTCAACTCAGGAGAGGTGGAAGACCTCCAGAGATGTGTGGATGTTATGGAGGATGAATATGAGAGGTTTCTGACAAACGTCAATGCCATCGATTGGGTGGAGAAGGATAAAAGACAAGTGGAAGCATACCTTGATTTACTTGAAGAACAGTGATGGGTAAACGTTCTACGACATACAGCTGGGTTGACATCTCCAAGGGAATAGCCATCTCCCTGATGGTCATCGGCCATTCCTCACTCCCTTCGGTTGCAAGCAGGTGGATATTCTCGTTCCATATGCCGTTTTTCTTTTTCATCTCGGCATTGTTCACCAACTGGAACAAGGATTCATTCTCGCAATTTTGTGTCAGAAAGTCCAAGCCTCTCCTCATTCCGTTTGTGATTTATTCCATAATCAATCTGCTGCTACTGCCAATCGCATTGGACGAACCTTTCGTTGATTATGCTTCGGAGATATTAAGAAACGGATGGGGAGGAATCGCCTTGTGGTTTGTACCGGTATTCTTCCTGTCATTGGTTCTCTGCAAACTGACGCCGCAGCGAGTCATATTCGTAGTTGGATTGACAATGCTGACAATCGGCTCGTTGCTGAGTGAGTTCAATATACTTTTGCCGTGGACTCTCTCCTCAGTGCCATTCGGAACCGCGATAATGCTTTTCACCCGATACTTCAAAGATGAAATTCGTCTATGGATTAAGAACCTAAGTAACAGAGGCTGGTGGCTAGTGATTGTCGCTGGGTTGGCTATGTCGCTTTTCATATCACACTATTTCCGCTTGGATATGGCCTGCAATGACACGACGCCTACCATACCGCTGATTGCGGGTATAACCGGAGGTGTTTCTTTCTGTGTCGGGACAGCCAACCTTCTTAACAACTGGAGATTCACCAAAAATATCTTGACCCATATCGGCCGAAACACATATGAGATTATGGCACTGTCTCAGGTCACGATATTGTCTACCTCGATGTTTATTCCCCATATGCCGGCTGTCAGATATGTCATTATGATTTTTGTTTTGGTTGCGGCTGTTTATATCCGGAAAGTCATCGAAGGCAAATACTCCCGAGTGGAGGCAATCTGAAAAATCTTTATGAAAGTACTTCATACAATTGAAGGGTTCGGGGCAAAGTTTGGCGGAATTGCGACTTGCACCCACGATTTGCTGTCAGCAATGCAAAATGACCAAAATGTCGTGGAACTGTTGACTCCAAGTCTAAAAGATAATAATGACAAGTTTCTGGGCATAGGGAATGTTTGGGCGCATACATTTCCCAACGATGGGATTGGTCCATTTAACTATTCGAGAAATATCATCCAGAAACTTAAAACAACACAATATGATATTTACCATATAAATGGGCTATGGCAACATATTGACCACGCCACTTGTGACTACGCTTATAAAAACAACAAGCCTTATCTGATTACACCTCATGGGATGCTTTATCCGGAGACTCTCAAAAGGAGTTATTGGAAAAAGTGGCCTATGCTGAAATTATGGTTTCAAAAAGATATCACAAAAGCATCGTGCTTGCATTCCACTTGTGAATCAGAAATGAATCACTTGCGTGATTTTGGATATTCAGGACCTATTGCAGTTATTGGGAATCCAGTAAATATCAACCCGTTAACCTCTAAGCTTTGTGATATCAGAAGAGAAACAACTGCGATTCATCATCGGATTGGGTTTCTCGGGAGGTTGCATCCAAGAAAGAATGTGGAGGCGATAATGAGGGGAATGGCGATAGCCCGTCATCGGAATGACATTGAACTTGTGGTTATGGGGGCTGGGGAGCCGGCTTATGAGGAGTTTCTCAGGAATGAGGCGAAAAGGCTTGGAGTGGAGAAACAAGTGGAGTTTGCGGGATTTGTCAATGGGGAGGATAAATTCAGTAGGCTGGCAGAATTATCGGCTTTGTTCGTGCCAAGCGATATGGAAAATTTCGGGATGATTGTTCCGGAAGCGTTGTTGGTGGGAACACCCGTGATGGCAAGCTTAGGAACTCCTTGGAAAAATCTCGAGGATTATAAATGCGGCTGGTGGAGGGATAATTCCCCGGAATCAATAGCGAAGGTAATTGATGAGGTCGCGGAAACGTCGCCGGATGAATTGTTGCGGATGGGTATGCGTGGACGCGAGCTTGTGCTTGACAAATATGAGTCCTCCAAGGTCGCGGCCAAGATGCTTAAGCTTTATTCCTGGCTGCTCGGTCAAGGGCCGAAACCGGAATTTGTTTATTTGTCATGAAAAGACCTCAATTGAAAAGCCTCCAACCAATCCAATCGCGTATTTCTGTCACCCCTGACACCTTCCTATGACTGACTTAAGCAAATATGACAATTCTTGGTATAATCCCGGGGGGAATGCGTTGAAACGATTTCTGTGGTATTTCGTCAACGCGTTGGTCATCAAGAACCACCTTAACCCCATATCGGGGATAAGGGTCAAGGCTCTCCGGTTGTTCGGAGCGAAGATAGGCAGGGGAGTGGTAATCAAGCCGGGGGTCAATGTCAAATATCCCTGGTTGCTGACGGTGGGCGACTATTCCTGGATCGGTGAAGATGTATGGATTGACAATCTCGCAGAAGTCTCGATAGGTTCAAATTGCTGCCTGAGCCAGGGGGCAATGCTGCTTTGCGGCAATCATAACTATCGTCTCCCGACATTTGATCTTATGGTCAAACCCATCATTGTCGAGGATGGAGCCTGGGTAGGAGCGAAAAGCGTGGTATGCCCGGGGGTGACCGTGGGCCGCGATTCAATTCTGACCGTAGGCTCGATGGCAACCTCCAATCTTGAAACGGGGAAAATCTATCAGGGTATTCCTGCCGTGGTAAAATCTGTCAGATAAGAACACCCTTAAAACACAATGCAAGACCATCTAATTCCCGGCAAAGGAATCATCAGCGGAATCTCCTGGAGCGCGTTCGAGCGATTTTCGGTTCAGGGGATTCAGTTTGTGGTCTTCGTGTTGATGGCAAGAATATTGGTGCCGACCGATTACGGTCTGGTCAGTATGCTCGCCTTCTTCATTGTCATCGCCCAGCTCATAGCGGAGGGAGGCCTTTCCCAGGCCATCATCCGCAAACTTGACCGCACCGAGGAGGATTGCTCGACCGCTTTTTGGGTCAATCTTGCCATCGGTATCGGCCTATACCTGATTTTATTCGTCGCCGCCCCCTTGGTCTCATGGTTTTATGAGGAGGCTGCGCTCACCAACCTGTTGCGGGTTCTCGCGCTCTGCATTGTGATACAGTCCACATTGGTTGTCCACCGAGCGATACTGACTTCACGCCTCGATTTCAAAACACAGGCGAAATCGACTCTTGTCGGCGCATTGATGTCGGGACTTGTCGGGCTCATCATGGCTTACAATGGTTTCGGTGCATGGGCACTTGTCGGGTTGCAGCTCACCAATCAGGTAGCCACAGCTGCCACACTATGGATTGTCACCGACTGGCGTCCTAAATGGCAATTCTCCAGCTGCGCATTCCGCGATTTGTTCGGGCTCGGTTCAAAACTGCTTGCCTGCAACGTTCTCGACAGTCTGTTTCAGAGCCTCTACACACTCACTATCGGCAAAGTATTTTCCGCCTATGCCCTCGGGTGTTACAGCAACGCGAGACAATTGGGAAGCATTACTTCGGAGAATCTCTCCCGTGTCGTTCAACGCGCCACATATCCGATGTTCTGCAATTTCCAGAACGACATCGAACGCCTGCGCAACGGTGTCAGGGCGTATCTGCGTCTCGCCACATTCTTCATCGCTCCCCTTATGTTAGGGCTGGCGGCGATTGCCGAGCCTCTGACATTGGCCTTGATTGGTCCGCAATGGTTGTATACCGCACGGCTATTAAGGATTCTTTGTTTTTCTTTCCTGTTTTTCCCTTTGAATTCCATCAACTATATGATACTGGAAATAAAAGGGGAGGGAGGCACATATCTGAAGTTGCAGACCTTCATTGTGGTCTCCGGACTCGTGATTCTGTTCGTGATGTTGCCTTTCGGACTGTCAGCGGTCTGCTGTGGCCTGTTCGCAAATTCAGCTATCGGATATATGGTCAACTCCCGAGTCGCAGGTGCAAAAATAAATCTCGGATTCATAAGACAAGTCAAAAGCATATTGCCAATATTAATCAACGCCACTATCATGGGAATAGTGGTGTATGGCGTGCAGACCATTCTTTTCGGAGAATGGCTCAGAGTGGGGGTGGGCATACTTGTAGGCCTCCTCTCATACATTGGTCTGTCTGTGGTTTTCCAGACCTCCACTTGTGAACTTGTCGTCGAGCTGTTGCGCAAGAAGAAATGATACAGCATAAGGTAAAAGCCGCATCTTTACCCAGCAAATTCAATTTTGCCCTGTGTGTCATGCTTTCTGCAGTGGTATGTCTCAGGCATGCTTTAGGCATCTCAATACCATTACCGGTCGTATCATTGCTCTCCATTATAGTCGTGGCGACATCACTTACGGCAAAAATATCCGTATGTATGCCGGTCATATGTTTCATCCTGATTTATGCACTAACCCTCATATTACATCCATCCCCGGAAACATGGCTGAGGACACAGCGATTCATAGCATTCGTCATCGGGATGACATGCTTTTCTCCGCTGATTATATCTGACACCCTAAAAAAATCACGGGAATGGATTGCGGCAAGCATGTATGTCATCCTCTCGCTGATGGTCATCCTGTCATTTGCGATATGGGGGATATGTCTCATAATTTCCGGGCATGAAGGCATCTGGACACCCATATTCCATAATTATGGATTTTGTGGGGTATTCGAAATGGGTATGGTTTTGTCACCAGTTGCAGCCATAACCGCCATCGTCACCGCATGGCTGCTTATTGACAAAACTCGGCGAATCAGTCCATTTTTGGGAAGCGTAATTCTCGGAATCAGCATAGTGATGTGTGCCGTCGGCGGTTCAAGGACAGCATTAGGTGGAATGGCTCTTTCGCTTCTTGTTCTCATGTATCTGAACAGCAAGGTAATAATGTCTCGCTTGACAAAAAAAACAGCTATTCTGACTGCAATAGCAGGAATCCTGGTTCTGATTGCCGTCGTGCCGCCCGCCATGGCAATCATAAAACATAAGACTGCCATCAGTGAAAGTCACGGTTCATTGTTCTACTCCCGCAAAGAGTTATGGGACAACCGCATAAGAGAGTTCAAGTCATCTCCGCTGCTCGGCATTGGTTATGCCAACGAATTGCCGTCCTCAAAAGATGCCCCGATAGACCTTACTGAAATAGAACCAGGATCGTCATGGCTGTCACTTCTCAGTTACGGCGGAGTAATAGGAACAGCCAGTTTCCTTGTGTTTGCAGCTGTTTTAATCAAACGTCTCGTAAATATCCGTCATAACCGCGACTTCCCCTTCTATCTCTCCCTCTTGCTTTTTATGACAGTCAATGCCTCGACCGAAGGCTGGCTGATGTTTGCCGGTTCGTTGATGTTCCCGATATTCTGGCTGACAGCCACTGCGATATGGACAACAGGAACACCTGTAGCTCCCAACCAATTCCACACAAAAAATGAATGAATTTTCCTTCAAAAAAAATCCTGTGAAGATTTCCGTGATCACTGCCGCATGGAATTCAGGCGAGACCATCGAAGATACCCTGCGGAGTGTATTAAACCAGACTTACGGGAATGTGGAGCATATCATCGTTGATGGAAACAGCGATGATCACACAATGGACATAGTAAAAAAATACGCCGACCATTATCGCCAACGCGGTTTCAGCCTTAAATGGATATCAGAAACCGACGATGGAATCTACGACGCAATGAACAAAGGGATTTCCGTCGCCTCAGGAGATGTTGTGGGGCTGCTTAATTCCGATGATTTTTTCACAACAACATCCGTTTTGGAAAAAGTCGCTTCCGAATTTGCCGATGTTGAAAATCCCGTTGATGCCGTATACGGTGACATTCATTATGTAAACCCAGACAGGCTTGACAAAACCGTCAGATATTATTGCTCGAAGAAATTCAAACGGGAATGGATGAGGATGGGCTTTATGCCCGCCCATCCCTCTTTCTATTGTCGACGTGACATATACAAGAAATACGGACTGTTCGACACCACATTTAAAATAGCAGCCGATTTCGAACAGCTGCTCAGGTTGCTTTACATCCATCAGATAAAGGCGAGGTATATATCTCTGGATTTTGTGACAATGCGCACCGGAGGAATTTCTACCTCTGGTTTCAGTTCTCACATACGCATATATTCAGAACATCGCAAAGCTTACAGAAAAAACAGAGTGTATTCAAATATCTTTCTTGAATCCGCACGCTATATATACAAGATTATTCAAGTCTACAAATCCACATTCAGTTGACAGATTGTTTTACAATTCTCGTGTATGGCAACAATGCCGGCGGCTTTATTCAGCCCCGGCATTTTTCATATCACAACCACCGGAGCAAGACGCGCCATTTGCGCAACAGCAAATGCCCATAGTTGTCCAAAAAAAATCACAACTTCTTCGTTACTAAATTAGTAACATTTTAGCAATATCAAAAAGTTTCCCAAAACTGAAAACTTTTATCAAATTTTCGTGCTTAAATATTGCTCATTTATCAAATTCTGACTACCTTTGTCAGCGGTTTGAATGCCTGTTTTATGACATTCACCCCTTAATTGTTAACCTCCAGCTTATTACTCGGAAATCATGATTCAGACAGTCCTCAAACGCGATGGCCGCGTTGTCGGTTATAATGAAGAAAAAATAAAGGCCGCCATACGCAAAGCCATGCTCCAGACTCCTCTTGGCGAAGATGAGTCGTTGATTCACAAAATCACAGACCGCATCGGGGTCTCGGGCAAAGAGCAGATGACTGTGGAGGAAATCCAGGACCGTGTTGAGCTGGAACTTATGAAGTCAACCAGAAAAGAGGTGGCAAAAAAGTATATCGCGTATCGAGACCAGCGTAGCATAGCGCGCAGGGCAAAGACCCGCGACATTTTCCTTGAAATCATCGAGGCGAAAAACAACGACATAACCCGCGAGAACGCCAATATGAATACTGACTCCCCCGCCGGCATGATGATGAAGTTCGCCTCCGAGACAACCAAGCCATTCGTTGACGACTATCTCTTGTCGCCGGAAGCCCGTCAGGCTGTGAAAGACGGCTACCTCCATATCCACGACAAAGACTATTATCCCACGAAATCCCTCACCTGCGTACAGCATCCCCTTAACAACATCCTGCAACATGGATTCATCGCAGGTCACGGAGAGTCCCGCCCGGCGAAACGCATCGAGACCGCCAGCGTAATCGCATGCATATCCCTTGAGACCGCCCAAAACGAGATGCACGGCGGCCAGGCTATTCCCGCCTTCGACTTCTATCTCGCCCCCTTCGTGCGCTCCTCATATATAGAAGAGCTGAAAAAGGCTGAGGCCATTACCGGAGAAGACCTTTCGGATATGTATAACGGCCATATAGACGACTATATCAAGCGGCCGCTTGACGGCCTCAAGGGGAAAGAACGCGCCTTGCAGCATGCGATGAACTGTACCGTCAGCCGAGTCCATCAGGCAATGGAAGCATTCATCCACAATATGAATACAATCCACTCCCGTGGAGGCAACCAGGTTGTGTTCTCTTCCATAAACTACGGCACCGACACTTCCGCAGAAGGGCGCTGCGTGATTCGTGAATTGCTCCAGTCAACATACGAGGGTGTAGGCAATGGCGCCACCGCCATTTTCCCCATCCAGATTTGGAAGAAGAAGAGGGGTGTGAACTATGAAAAAGGTGATCCCAACTACGACCTCTACCATCAGGCCTGCAAAGTCACCGCACGCAGATTCTTCCCCAACTTCGTCAACCTTGACGCGACATTCAACCAGCACGAGAAGTGGAACGCCAACGATCCCGAACGCTACCTTTATGAAGTGGCAACAATGGGATGCCGCACCCGCGTCTTCGAAAACCGTTACGGCGAAAAGACCTCAATAGGCCGTGGCAACATCAGCTTCTCCACCATCAACATCGTCAGGATAGCAATCGAGTGCATGTCTATCCGCGACCAGAACGAACGTGTCGAGCGGTTCTTCAAAAAGCTCGATGACGTGATGGAAATCACAGCACGTCAGCTCAACGACAGATTCGACTTCCAGAAAACCGCCCTTGCCAAGCAGTTCCCGCTCCTTATGACACGCCTGTGGAACGGCTCCGAGAAGCTTGGCCGCAACGATACAATCGAACCGGTCATAAACCAAGGCACACTTGGTATCGGATTCATCGGATTGGCTGAATGCCTGGTGGCTCTGACAGGAAAGCATCACGGCGAATCCGACGATTCCCAAAAGCTCGGACTGCGCATCATATCTCACATGCGTTCGCGTGCCAACGAGTTCTCGGAGACGTATGGCCACAATTTCTCAATTCTTGCCACCCCGGCTGAAGGACTTTCCGGCAAGTTCACCGCCAAAGACCGCAAGACCTTCGGCATACTGCCTGGTATCACCGACAAAATCTACTACACCAACTCCAACCACGTTCCTGTCTATTACAAATGCTCACCCCGTCACAAAGCCAAAATCGAGGGCCCCTATCATGAGCTCACCCGTGGAGGCCATATCTTCTATGTGGAAATCGACGGCGACGCAACCCATAACCCCCAGGCGATAGCCGACATCGTAGACCTGATGGACAAGAATAACATCGGCTACTGCTCGGTCAACCACAACCGCAACCGGTGTATGGAGTGCGGCTATGAGGATGCCACTGAGAATCTTGATACTTGCCCCCACTGCGGCAGCCATGACATAGACAAGCTGCAGCGAATCACCGGTTACCTTGTCGGCACTACCGACAGATGGAATTCCGCCAAGCTTGCCGAACTGAAAGACCGCGTGATACACAAATAAACTATCCGTCTGACCACAGATGCACCAAAGCCAGAGATTGAGAGTGCTTGACATAATCCCCGGGACATCAGTTGATGGCCCGGGGTTACGCACCTCCATTTACTTCGCCGGATGCGCCCATAAATGCCCGGGATGCCATAATCCCAAGTCATGGGACTTTTCCGCAGGACGCGATATGACCATTGAGGAAATCGTTGAGGAAATCGACCGTCACGGTTTCAATGTGACATTTTCAGGTGGAGATCCGCTTTATCAGCTCGACACATTGATTCCTTTGGCTGAATCCCTGACAAAAAAAGGATACACAATCTGGTGTTACACAGGCTTCAGGTATGAAGAGATATTGACCTTTCCTGACATTCAACGATTCCTTGGTTTCGTGGAGGTAGTTGTGGATGGCCCCTTTGTCGAGAGCCAAAAAGACCTGTCGCTTCTTTTCCGTGGCTCGTCAAACCAACGCCTGATTGAAACAAAAACATCCCTTGCGGGTGACATACATCATTGGAATCCATCTTTTTAAACGCCTAATTGTCACAGGAATCATGCTTATACCATAATTTTCACCGAACCATTTCCGATACCCGGTTGTTTAAAATTCGTGTAGATATTTGAAAGAATTTAAATCTGATTTCAGATTTCAACCTAATTTTTCACAACTCAAAAATCTTACGGAAATGAAGAAGTATCTTTTATTGCTTGCCGTAGTAATCGCAACTGCCTTTGCCTCACAGGCTCAGAAGGCTGAACTCTACTTTGGATACGGCGGCTACACTCAAATGGATGCGACCAATATGCATGACGACTGGCATGGCGTCAACACCGCATGGGGTGCGGTCACAGTCGGTGTCAACTTCAATGTCGCCCCTAAATTCTGGCTTGGTCCCAGCTACTCAATATCCAGCACCACCACAAAAGGAGGTCCCGACCACTCATCGATTCTTTACAACGTCGTGATGCTTAACGGCCGGTATCAGTACTGGAGCAACCGAGTCGTCAAACTTTACGGTCATCTCGGACTCGGTGTCGAGATTTCCCATATGATGCCAAAGTATAACGATTCCTACAACAAAGCATATTTCGCATACCAGATTTCACCCCTGGGAGCCGAAGCGCAAATCGCAAGAAATGTAAGCCTCTACGGAGAACTCGGTTTCGGTGCTCAGGGTCTGTTGCAGGTCGGCTTCAGATTCGGACTCTGACCCACGTCAGTAAGCAATCCCGACTGGATTATCAGTTTGTAAAACTGGAAAAAAATATCTACCTTTGCAAGATGGAATGGGCGATCCCGTTCCATCTTGATTTTATGAAAGAAAGCATCCCCGAAATAAAAAACATAGCCATACTTGGCTCCACAGGCTCAATCGGGCGACAGACATTGGAGGTCTGTGGCGAATACCCCGACCGGTTGCGCCCCGTGGTGTTGGTGGCAGGCCATAAAGTCGAGGAACTTGCAATGCAGGCCCTCAGATGGAAGCCAATCATGGCAGTCATCGCCGACACCTCGCTCGAAGGGAAACTCCGCGACCTGCTGGCCGGTTCAGGCATAAATGTCGCCTCCGGAGATCAAGCAGTGAAAGATGCCATGACGCTCGACGAGGTAGACATTGTCGTTACCGCGACTGTCGGATACAGCGGACTCGCGCCGACGCTCTCAGCCATCGAAGCGGGCAAAGACATAGCCCTGGCCAACAAAGAGACCCTGGTTGTGGCCGGCGATCTCGTGACCCGGAAGCTGGCATCAAGTAAATCCAGAGTAATCCCTGTCGATTCCGAGCATTCCGCCATCTACCAATGTCTTGTCGGAGAAAGCCCTGAATCAATCAAAAAACTGATAATCACTGCTTCAGGAGGTCCATTCCGCACATGGTCACATGAGATGATAGCCTCGGCGACCCGTACAGATGCCCTGCGCCATCCCAACTGGTCCATGGGGGCGAAAATCACCATCGACTCCGCCACCATGGTCAACAAGGCATTCGAGATAATCGAAGCACGATGGCTATTCGGTGTGGCTCCTGAGAAAATCGAAGCCATAGTCCATCCCCAATCAATAGTCCATTCCATGGTGGAATTCGTCGATGGCTCGGTCAAAGCCCAGCTGGGCCAACCCGATATGCGCGGGCCTATCCGTTATGCTTTGGCCGGGGCCACACGCCCGGCGACCACCAATCCCGGCCTCGATTTCCGCACATTGTCAACCCTGACTTTCGAGCAGCCTGACGCAAGCCGGTTCCCCGGCATCACTCTGGCTCATATAGCATTGGAGAGGGGAGGGCTTATACCGTGTGTGATCAACGCGGCCAATGAGATAGCCGTGTCGGCGTTCCTTCATGACAAAATCAGGTTCACTGACATATTTCCCCTGATAATGAAAGCCGTCGACACCTTAGGAGAGAATGTGTCTTCACCATCTTATGAAGATTTTGTGGAATGCAATCGTATGACAAGGGCCAAGACGGCCGAATTCATAGACCTCGGTTTGCCGTTCCACACTAAATAACCCACTACCACTGATTTAAATGGAATCATTTCTCATAAAAGCCTTGCAACTTATAGCGGCGTTATCGCTGCTCGTCATAATCCATGAGTTCGGACATTTCCTGTGGGCCCGTATATTCAAAATCAGAGTAGAGAAATTCTATCTCTTTTTCAACCCTTGGTTCTCCCTCTTTAAATGGAAACCGAAGAATAGCGACACGGAATATGGTATCGGCTGGCTTCCATTAGGCGGCTATGTGAAAATCGCCGGGATGATTGACGAGTCGATGGACAAAGAGCAGATGTCGCAACCCGCCAAGCCCGACGAATTCCGGGTGAAACCGGCATGGCAACGTCTTCTGGTGATGACCGGAGGTGTCCTAAACAATTTCATCCTGGCCATCATAATATACGCCGGGATAGCTTGGTACTGGGGGGAAAAGACAATCCCGTATGAAAACGCCTATGAGGGGATGGATTTCGCCCCTGCGGCAATCGAGATGGGTTTCCGGACGGGAGACATATTGCTGGCCGCAGACGGAGCTAAAATCGACCAGAAAGACCGCGCCCATCTTTTCAAACTGCTTGAATCCAAGAAAGTCACAGTGTTGCGCAATCATCGCGACACAATCGATATCCTACTCCCAAAAAACGCGATTGAGAAACTCGATCCCGAACAAGGCTTCATGGGATACCGCATTCCTGTGTTTGTGAAGAATGTGGTCCCAGGCGAACCCGCCGCCCACGCCGGCTTGCAGGCTGATGACCGCATAATCGCTGTCGGAGATTCCCTCACACCATCGTTCGGCGAACTCTCCCAAGCATTATACCTTAATGGAGGACGCAAGACCACCGTCACTGTGCTTCGCGGCAATGACACCATCACTCTCGCCGCCACTCCGACTGCCGACGGCAAACTCGGGTTCGAGCTCAAACGGCCTCTTGAGGTATTTGTGTGTGACACTACCCGTTACGGCTTCTTCCAGTCAATACCTGTTGGAGTCACAAACGGCACAGAAATGCTTGTCACCTATGTCGGCTCATTGAAACATATTTTCAGCAAGACCGGTGCTCAATCCATCGGTGGATTCGGGGCAATCGGCAACATGTTCCCGGCCAAATGGAACTGGCGCACCTTTTGGGAAATGACAGCATTCCTGTCAATAATCCTTGCATTTATGAACCTGCTGCCTATTCCCGCGCTTGATGGCGGCCATGTGGCATTCCTGCTTTGGGAGGTCATCACCCGTCGCAAGCCTTCGGAGAAATTCCTGGAGAGAGCCCAACTTGCGGGAATGCTGTTCCTTATAGCACTCCTGCTGTATGCTAATTTCAATGACATATACAGGTTCCTGATTAAATAAAGCATCCTTCATGAAGATACTCCGATTAAAAAAAGGAAAAGAAGAATCGCTCGACCGTTTCCACCCCTGGGTGTTTTCCGGAGCTTTGACCGAACCACTGCCTGAAAATCTTGAAGAGGGAGAGGTTGTCGGTGTGGAAAATTCAACAGGTCGTTTCATCGGCACCGGACATTTCCAGATTGGCTCCATCGCTGTCAGGATTCTGGACTTCTCAGAGCGTGAGATTGACGCGTCCTTTTTCGCTGAACGGCTTCGAGAGGCTCTTGCCGTAAGGGAAACTCTCGGCTTGAGCCGTCCTGACAACAATGCCTTCCGTCTCGTCCATGGCGAAGGGGACTTCCTGCCCGGACTTGTCGTAGACATATATGGGCCGACCGCAGTCGTGCAAGCCCATTCACCTGGTATGCACTACTGTCGCGACATAATTGCCCGGGAACTGGTGAATCTCAAGGACATCGACATAAAGAATGTCTATTACAAGTCTGAGACGACATTGCCTTTCAAAGCCAGGCTTGACCCACAGAATGACTACCTGATAGGGAACTTCGCCGGCAACGAGGCGATTGAGAACGGCTTGAAATTCAACATAGACTGGCTACGAGGCCAGAAGACAGGCTTCTTTGTCGACCAAAGAGACAATCGTTCCCTGCTTGAACATTACTCAAAAGGGCGGAAAGTTCTTAATATGTTCTGTTATACCGGAGGATTCTCTGTCTACGCTATGAGGGGAGGAGCCAAACTGGTTCACTCGGTTGATTCTTCGGAAAAAGCCATCACATTGACAGATGCCAACATCAACTTGAATTTCCCCGGTGATGCCCGTCACAAGTCTTTCGCGGAAGATGCGTTCAAATATCTAGACCGGATGCAACCGGGAGATTACGACCTTGTGATTCTCGATCCTCCCGCGTTCGCCAAACACCGGAGCGCGTTAAGGAATGCCCTGCGTGGCTACCAGAAACTGAACTTCAAGGCTATGGAAAAGCTCGCGCCGGGAAGTCTGTTGTTCACCTTTTCATGCTCACAGGCGGTCAGCCGTGAACAATTCCGTCTGGCGGTATTCTCAGCAGCCGCGCAATGCAGAAGGAAAATCCGAATCCTGCATCAGCTTACCCAACCGGCCGACCATCCCGTCAACATCTATCATCCGGAAGGGGAGTACCTCAAAGGTCTCGTCCTTTACGTCGAGTAAGCCACATCATCAAGAAATCAACTGATACAATATAAAATGAAACTCCATAAATCATTGGTCATTGCCACCGCATTGGCCACCGCCACAACAACAATGGCAAACACTCTTGACCCCAATAATCCTTCCGGCACCGTCGTAGACCGCTTCGCTGACATCGAGGTTCTTCGTTATGTGGTGCCCGGATTCCAGGATTTGACGCTCAATCAAAAGAAGCTCATCTACTTCCTGACAGAAGCCGCCATTCAGGGCCGTGACATCCTTTGGGATCAGAACGGCAAATACAACCTCCCCTTGCGCCAGCTGCTCGAAACAGTCTACACCAACTATGACGGTGACCGTGATTCGAAAGAATTCAAGGCTTTCGTGACCTATCTGAAACAGGTTGAATTCGGCAACGGTGTCTATCATCATTATTCGATGGACAAATTTGTTCCCGGTTTCTCCAAAGCGTGGTTTGCTAACGAAGTAGCGAAACTCGTAAAAGCAAAACAGCTTACGGTTGCCCCCGGAAAACTCGACATCCTTGAAAAGGTAATCTTTGACCCTGAATTCATGCCAAAGAGGGTCAACCAAGCTGCCGGAGAAGACCTCATCCTCACCTCCGCCTGCAACCTGTATGACAATATCTCGCAACCCGAGGTGGAAGCATATTACGCGGCTCTCAAAGACACGACAGACCTGACCCCGATTTCCTATGGACTGAACTCTCGCCTGGTCAAAACACCCGACGGCGTCATCAAAGAGGAGGTCTACAAGCTCGGAGGATACTACAGCGATGCAATAGCCCGTATTATCGAAAATCTTGAGAAAGCCCGCAAATATGCCGAATCCCCTCAACAAGCCGCTGTCATCGACGAACTTGTCAAGTTCTACCGCACAGGTGACCTCAAGCTTTTTGATTCTTATTCCATCCTGTGGACAGAGGATACCGATTCCCAGGTTGACTTCATCAATGGATTCATCGAGAGCTACGGAGACCCCCTCGGCATGACCGGTTCATGGGAGTCAATCGTCAATTTCCGTGACGAGAAAGCCTCGGCACGCACCAAGACGCTGGCCGCCAACGCTCAGTGGTTTGAAAACAATTCTCCGGTTGACCCCCGTTTCCGCAAACCGGAAGTCAAAGGTGTGAGCGCCAAAGTAATCAACGCCGCGATTCTCGCGGGGGACGCTTATCCATCGACACCCATTGGCATCAATCTCCCCAACGCCCACTGGATTCGCGCCGCACACGGCTCAAAATCCGTGACAATCGAGAATATCACCCGTGCATATGATGACGCGTCCCATGGCAACGGATTCAACGAGGAATTTGTCATCGACCAGCCCACCCGCGATCTTCTCGACAAATATCTCTTCATCACCGATAACCTCCATACCGACCTCCACGAATGTCTCGGCCATGGCTCAGGGCGTCTGTTGCCCGGGGTTGACCCTGACGCGCTGAAAGCTCACGGTTCGACCCTTGAAGAGACCCGTGCCGACCTGTTCGCCCTCTACTATCTCGCCGATCCCAAACTCATCGAACTTGGACTCCTCGACAACCCCGACGCGTACAAGGCCGAGTATTACAAATATATGCTCAATGGCCTGATGACCCAGCTCATGCGTATCGAACCGGGCAAAGATGTGGAGGAAGCACATATGCGCAACCGCAAACTGATAGCCGAATGGGCGTTTGAACATGGCAAGAAAGACAATGTCGTGGAATATGTCGTCAAGGATGGCAAAACCTTCGTGAAGATAAACGACTATGCCAAGCTTCGTGACCTCTTCGGCCAGCTGCTCAATGAAATCCAGCGCATCAAGAGCGAGGGAGATTACGCGGCAGGGGAAGCTCTGGTAGAAAAATACGCTGTCAAGGTTGACCAGCGTCTCCACAAGGAGGTACTTGACCGTTACGCCACTCTCGACATCGCTCCCTACAAAGGTTTTGTAAATCCTGTATATGTGGCAGTAGACGGCGACGGCAATCCCACATCGGATGAAGATAAAATCACCGACGTGATTGTTACCTACGAAGAGGGTTATATTCCCCAGATGCTCCGTTATTCCAAGGATTATTCCCCGCTCACAAAATAACAAGGAGCATAAGCTAACATTAATCAACACCTGAACAAGAAATGCTGACATACAATACTCGGCTCAAGCGACTCGCGATGCCGGAATATGGCCGGAATCTCCAGCAGATGGTCGACCATTGCCTGACAATAGAAGACCGGGAGGAGCGCAACCTCTGCGCCCGGTCTATCATACGAGCGATGGAGCAGCTGTTTCCTGAACTGAAGCTCCCGGAAAACGCCCACAAAGTATGGGACCATCTGGCCATAATGTCTGACTTCAAGCTCGACATCGACTATCCGGAAGATGTTGTAAAACCTGACGACCTGACCACAACTCCCGAAAAAGTACCCTATGACCAAGGGGTAATCCGTCAGCGCCATTACGGCAGAATCATCGAGCAGATGATTGCCAAGGCCGCGGCAATGGAACCGGGAGAGGAGCGTGACGATATCGTGATGCTCCTTGCCAACCATATGAAGAAACAGATGCTGGCCCTCAATCCCGACGGGGTGGATGACCGCAAGATTTTCGCGGATTTGGCCATGTACTCCAAAGGGGAACTGCGTCTCGACCCGGAGACCCACCGTCTGCATGAATTTCAGGAAATGCCCAAGCCTCAGAACGGGAAGAAAAAGAAAAAACGTAAATGATTTCCGTCAACGACATACAACCGGTAGGGAAATTTCTCAAACCTCACGGGGTAAATGGAGAAATCTCCATCTTGCGTGACAATGACATTGTAGATTTCAATGACTGTTCATGCATAATCGTCGATGTGGATGGCATCTTCGTGCCGTTCTTCCTCAATTCTGTCCGGCCGAAAGGTGCTGACACCGATCTGGTGACCATTGACGGCATCACAGACGACCGTCAAGTGACACGTTTCACAAACAAAACTGTCTATCTCCTACGCTCTGAGCTTCCCGGCGAAGATGACGAGAATGAAGAAGATGGTTTTTATGCCGAGGACTTTGTAGGCTACGATGTACTGATTACCGGCAAAGGTAATATCGGGAAAATAACCGGAATAGAGGACTCGACGGCCAACTACCTGTTTATTGTCAAAACCCCTGACGGGAAAAATTTGTTGATACCAGTAGCGGATGAATTCGTGACAGATGTCAAGCCGGAACAGCGTTCCATCGAAATGGACTTGCCCGAAGGGCTGATTGAGATTCAGTAATGACATCCTATCGTTTCCGCGCTGACAAGATATTATAATTCAAAAAAACGCCTGATATGGAATTTGATGAACTCAGAGCAGTAGCTTTCATAAATGACCGGCTTAAAGAAGCAGGCCGCCAGCCATACCCCGAAGACGAGGTCTTGAACGTCATCGATATGATATGGGATTTTTATGAGGAGAACGGTCTTCTCGATGTCGATGCTGATGACGATGACACCGACGACGACATCGAGCCGGATATGATTGATTACGTTACACGTATGTTGCGCAAAGACAAAGGCGCATCGATTGACGTGGCTGATGTGCCATTGATGGTACGCGCCGAGGTCGATTACGAAGACTCCGTGCTTTAAAATCCTCATATCTCTCTATCCCGTTTTAAAACAGTATCTTGATGAGGCCGATATACAAAAACATATTGGTGGCAGCAATTGTCGCGGCCGGAAGCTGGCAGTTTGCCGGCGCACAAGCGACCGCAGCCGCCACCCCTGCCCAGGAGGTTCCAGCCGAAGAGATGACCATTGAACAGACTCTCACTGTTCCGGAGGTCCCCGCGAAGCTCAATCCATTTGTAAAAGGATATATGAAGCGGGAGGCACTTGCTCTTCACAAGGCCGGCTACAAGGTGGAAACAATGAGAAAGGGGGAGATTGTCATCGCGACCATCCCCACTGACAAGCTGTTCGAGCCCAATGACACGGTGTTGTCAAAATCCGCGTCTCAACTCTTGAGGCCATTTCTCCCTTACTTCAAAGTCCCGGGAAAATTCAAGGTAGTGTTGGCCATTCATACCGATGATTCCGGCTCGGATTCCTATCTGTCCTCTTTGTCTGAAAAAAGAATCGTGGCATTGTATGACTATTTCGACAACAACGCGTCATCCACCGATGCGCTGACCGGATATCCGATGGCTGCCAATGAACCACTCAAAGAGAACAATTCTCGCGTAAACCGCGCGGAGAACCGCCGTCTTGAGATTTACATCGTTCCCGACACCGTTTTAATCGAGGAGATGAAAAAATCAAAGTGAGGCTTCCGAAGTCCGCAATCATTTGAAGATAAACCAATTTTTACTAACTTTGCGGTAAAATTCAACCGCAAATCATATTTTTGCAATGGCAAAAGAACTTAAAGACCTGACAAAACGTGCCGACAATTATTCCCAATGGTACAATGACCTGGTAATCAAAGCCGACCTGGCGGAGCAATCCCCCGTCAGAGGTTGTATGATTATCAAGCCTTATGGCTATGCCATATGGGAACGTATGCAGCATACCCTTGATGAAATGTTCAAGGCTACCGGTGTTCAGAACGCATATTTCCCCCTGCTTATCCCGAAATCATTCCTCTGCAAAGAAGCCGAGCATGTCGAAGGATTCGCAAAGGAGTGCGCCGTTGTCACCCATTACCGTCTCAAGAATGATCCTAACGGAACCGGTGTCGTGGTGGATCCCGAGGCCCGTCTCGAAGAGGAGCTGATTATCCGTCCCACCTCGGAGACCATCATCTGGAACACATACCGCAACTGGATCAACTCATACCGTGACCTTCCCATCCTCTGCAACCAGTGGGCAAACGTGATGCGTTGGGAAATGCGTACCCGTATGTTCCTTCGCACCAGTGAATTCCTCTGGCAGGAGGGCCACACAGCCCACGCCACACGCGAAGAAGCGGAGGCCAAGACTAAGGAGATGATTGAAGTTTACCGCGAGTTTGCCGAAAAATATCTCGGAATCCCCGTGATTACCGGTGTCAAGAGTGCCAACGAGCGTTTCGCCGGCGCGGTAGACACCTATACAATCGAAGCGATGATGCAGGATGGCAAGGCGCTCCAATCAGGAACCAGCCACTTCCTCGGCCAGAACTTCGCCAAGGCTTTCGACGTGACTTTTGTCAACCGCGACAATCAGCCTGAATATGTATGGGCCACCTCATGGGGTGTCTCAACCCGTCTGATGGGCGCGATGATTATGGCACATTCCGATGACAACGGTCTCGTGCTTCCTCCTCATATCGCCCCGATACATGTCGTAATCGTTCCCATTTACAAGAACAACGAACAGCGCGATGCCATCACCGCAGCCGTGAATCCCATTATCGACGAGCTCCGCGCTCTTGGCATCCGTGTCAAATATGATGACGCCGACAACCGCCGCCCCGGCTTCAAGTTCGCGGACTATGAGCTTAAAGGTGTGCCCGTCCGTCTTGCCATCGGTGCCCGTGACCTTGAGAACGGCACAGTGGAACTGATGCGCCGTGACACTCTTGAAAAGCAGGTCGAGCCTCTTGAAGGAATAGCCAAGTTTATCCAGAGCTTGCTTGAGGAAATCCAGCAGAACATATATGACAAAGCTCTCAAGCATCGTCAGGAGATGACACGTGAGGTAAACTCCTACGAGGAATTCAAGGAGGAAATCGAAAAAGGGGGCTTCCTGCTTTGCCACTGGGATGGCACCACTGAGACAGAGGAGAAAATCAAAGCTGAGACTAAAGCGACTATCCGCTGTATCCCCCTCAATGGCGACAAGACTCCCGGCAAGTGTATGGTGACCGGCAAACCGTCGGCCCAACGTGTAATCTTCGCCCGAAATTATTGATTCCAACTATGATTGTGGCCGTCGGGAATTACACTGACGGCCACAATCATCTTATCCCCCTGACATATGGCCAAACTGCTGTTCAATCTTGAGCGAACCCAACCGACAGCCACCGTGAAACGTCACGGAGGTGGGATATATGGCGAAATCGTGTTCAAACGGATTGTTGAACGCGGTCTCCCTGTCGAAGCCGTTTACGACTCCTCCAAATGGTTAAATCCGGAGATTGAGGTCCTCTGCCGCGACAATAAGATTCCCCTTCATAATCTGGCTTCCGGCAAGTCAATGCAGCAATTTGTCGACGAGACAAAGGCCGATGTCTTCTATACCCCCCTCCAGCTCCCGGAACTGGCACGCCTTACCGGCTGCCGTATAGTCAGCACAATCCATGGCTTGCGCGACCTGGAACTTCCGGCTGACAAGTTCGCATTCCGCTACAAGACCAATCTCCGAGGTACGGTGAAACAATTGCTTTTCAGCCTTTTTCCCAAAAGATGGAAGAGGAGGAAATGGAATGGAGTTCAGAAATATTTCGAAAATGACGCCGTGAGATATGTCACCGTCTCCGAGCAGTCAAAATCCTCAATTCAACTGTTTTTCCCCCGACAGCGGAAGAGCCATATAAATGTGTATTACAGTCCTTGTACCGCCACAGTGGAGCCGGTTCCGGAAATCAGAAAAGACAAATATTTCCTACTTGTCAGCGGTAACCGTTGGGAAAAGAACAATCTCCGTGCCATAATCGCACTCGACCGTCTTTACTCTGACGGGGTAATCTCCGACACCAAAACTGTCGTGACCGGTGTCAAGAATCCATCCGCATTCCGTTACAGATTCCGTAATCCCGATAAATTTGAATTCCCGGGATATGTTGACGACCATCAGCTGGCGGCATTGTATCGCGACGCGTTCTGTTTCATATATCCGACCCTCAACGAAGGATTCGGTTACCCGCCATTGGAGGCGATGAGATTCGGAGTACCGGTTCTCGCGTCCCCGGTCACTTCTGTGGCCGAAATCTGCGGGGATGGGGCATTGTATTTCAACCCATATGACATTGAGGAAATGCAGATGAGGATTCTCCGCGTGCTGAATCCGGAATACCACAAAGAGCTGGCAGAATTGGGACAGAAACGTTTCTGTATCGTGAAAACCCGTCAGGAAGCGGATCTCGACTTATTGATTGATTATATCTATAATTCCTGAAACAAAGCTGAACAAGACTCTGCCTTCCGAAACTACCGAAATCCATAACGCAACCGGTGGTTGCCGTAGAGGAAAACCTTGCCAGGTATTCCAAAACGGCAACCACCGGTTACTTTAAGCAGGATTATGCGGGCAATGATTGACCTTTCAGTATGACTCGGGTAATCAAAGGCTCGGTATATGCGTATTGAAGATATGCAAGAGAGGGGAGTGGTGTGGTCAGAAACACTGATGCGTAGCTACCCGGAAAGATTGACCCGATATCCCGGCACCCAAGAGCCGCTGCCCCATTGACAGTAACGGCATTCAACGACTCCTCAGGTGTCAACTTCATTTTTATGCATCCGAGCGACGCGACGAACCGCATCGAACCGGATGGGGAGCTGCCAGGATTATAATCCGAGGCCAGCGCGAGAGGCAGACCCGCGTCAATCACTTCACGGGCTTTGCCATAGGGTATTCCCAAGAAGAATGACGCGCCGGGCAACATAGTCGGCATTGTAGATGATTCGGCAAGTGCCTGGATTTCAACATCAGTTATACGTTCCAGATGGTCGACAGACAATGCGCCATACTTGACTCCTACCTGCACACCACCTGACACAGCAAGTTCATTGGCATGTATCTTCCCACGGATTCCGAATTTTGCAGCTTCGCTGAGAATCCGGGCCGTGTCATCGACTGTGAAGAAACCCTCGTCGCAGAAGACATCCACATAGTCTGCCAATCCTTCGGCGGCAACCGCCGGGAGAAGCTCATCCACAAGCATATCGACATACTTATCCTGTCGGCCCGTATATGCACGTCCCACGGCATGGGCACCAAGGAATGTGGATTTGATTTCGACCATAGGATATGATTCCCGCAACCGCTTTATGACACGGAGCATTTTCAATTCTCCATCAAGGGTCAGACCATATCCGCTCTTGATTTCAATAGCCCCAGTCCCGGTGGCGGCACATTGTCTCAAGCGACGCGAGGCGGCATTAAACAAATCATCCTCGGAGGTATTGTTGAGCAGGTCGGCGGAATTCAGTATCCCGCCTCCGCGCCGGGCAATCTCCTCATATGACAGTCCCGCGATTTTATCTCTGAACTCACCTTCTCGGCTTCCGGCGTAGACAAGGTGGGTATGGGAATCGCAGAAACAGGGGAAAAGCCATCCATGACAGGCATCCACGACTTGCGAGAAACCATCTCCATCGGGGATTTCTCCCATCGGCCCGAAATTCTCTATACGTTCACCTTTGATGGCGACCCATGCGTCAGCCAACATCGGTACCCGGTTCATCTCAGACCCGCGAAGGACGCCGGGGGCACTTGGATAGCACCCCACGAGCATTCCTATGTTTTTTATCAGCAAACGATTATTCGCATCCATCACCATCAATTATGACGAATGAACTCCACTGACGCCTCAATCCAGGGGTGCATCACGCAGTCATTCTCGATAAACGGCACAACCTCCCTGTATTCCTTATGCCATTTGGCCAACACGGGGGACGCATCCGACGCTCCTCGGAAATCAAGAGCCTGGGCGGCATTGAACAGTTCTATCGCGAGGACACGCTCTGTGTTGTCAACCACGCGCAACAATTTAGTGGCAGCGTTCGCCCCCATCGAGACATGGTCTTCCTGTCCCTGGGATGAGGGGATTGAGTCGACACTATTGGGCCAGCAAAGCCCTTTTGACTGGCTCACAATCGAAGCGGCGGCATACTGAGGAATCATAAAGCCGCTGTTCAGCCCGGGCTTGGCGACCAGGAAAGAGGGCAAGCCCCTTACACCGGAAATCAGCCGGTATATTCGACGTTCGGAAATGTTTGAGATTTCCGCCATTGCCACTGCAAGGAAATCCATAGGCAACGCAATCGGTTCCCCGTGGAAATTTCCGGCAGAGACTATCAGGTCTTCCTCCGGGAAGATAGTGGGATTGTCGGTGGGGGCGTTAATCTCTTCCTGGAGTCTGTCCCATACGAAATGGAAGGTGTCCTTGGCCGCGCCATGTACCTGAGGGATGCATCTGAATGAATAAGGATCCTGAACATGTGCCTTTTTGCGTGAGGCGATGCGGCTGTCTTTCAACAGTTCGCGGAACACCTCAGCCGTCTCTATCTGGCCAGCATGGTTACGGACCTCATTCACCTCCTTGCCGAACGGTTCAGGGCGACCATCAAATGCCTCCAGCGACATAGCACCGATTTTATCGGCAAGACGCAACAGGCGCGAGCATTTAAGGAGCGCGTAAACTCCGTGGGCGCTCATAAACTGGGTGCCGTTGAGCAAAGCCAGCCCCTCTTTTGACTGGAGCGTCAGCGGTTTCCATCCCATCATCGCAAGCACTTCGGAAGCGTCGCGTTTCTCCCCTTTGTATCTGACTTGTCCCAGTCCCAGGAGGGGAAGAGAAAGATGGGCAAGGGGCGCCAAATCGCCCGACGCGCCCAGAGATCCCTGGGAATACACCACCGGCAAGATGTCCTCATTATAGAAGTCAAGAAGCCGCTTGACTGTGGCGAGCTGCACTCCGGAGTTGCCATAGCTCAATGATTGAGCCTTCAGCAGGAGCATAAGCCTGACAACATCGTCACAAACCTCTTCGCCTACTCCGCAGGAATGGCTCATGACAAGATTTTTCTGCAACTGGGAAAGCTGGTCGGAATCAATGGAGATATTGCATAATGAACCGAACCCGGTGGTAATCCCGTAAATCGGGTCCTTGGCGGTCTCCATTTTTTTGTCCAGGAAGTCACGGCATTTAGACACGCGTCTTTCCGCCTCCTCGCTCAACGCGAGCTTCATTTTTTTGTCAAGTATTTCGCCGACACGTTCTATTGTCAGCAACTCAGGGGATATGTAATGACAGGAATGATGATGATCGTCCATATCTGTGTTCTTTCGATTAGTGTTTGTCAGAATTCATTGGCAAGCGCGGCGGCAATCACTTCGTCGTCGGCTATATTGGGGATAGTGACCTGCAGACCGGGGGTACGCTTCATCTCGCGTCGGATTGCATCCATAGCGCCGGGATTGCGTCCCCAGGAGCGGCGTGCGATTCCATTGTTGACGTCCCAAAGCAACATATTGCGGATGCGCCGGTCAGCCTCTTCGGAACCATCAATCACCATACCGAAACCACCATTGATGACTTCGCCCCAGCCTACGCCGCCGCCATTATGAAGCGAAACCCAAGTGGCTCCACGGAAGGAATCGCCAATCACATTCTGCACAGCCATGTCAGCTGTGTATTGCGACCCGTCGGTGATGTTGGAGGTCTCACGATAAGGTGAATCGGTTCCCGACACATCATGATGGTCACGTCCGAGGACAATCGGTGCGGAAATCTCACCATTACGAATAGCCTCATTGAACGCCAACGCTATGCGTGTGCGCCCTTCGGAATCGGCATACAGGATTCGGGCCTGCGAGCCTACCACAAGATGGTTTTCGGCAGCCTCCTTTATCCAATGGAGATTGTCGGCAAGCTGGCCGCGAATATCTTCCGGGGCATCGGCAAGCATATCCTCAAGAACACGCGCCGCAATCTTGTCGGTCTTGGCCAAATCGGCAGGATCACACGAAGTGCATACCCATCGGAACGGACCAAATCCATAGTCAAAGAATCTCGGGCCCATGATATCCTGGACATACGACGGATAACGGAACGCGCCATCCGCGCCGACCACATCAGCTCCCGCACGGGAGGATTCCAGTAAAAACGCATTACCGTAATCGAAGAAATACATCCCCTTCGCGGCGAGCTTATTAATAGCCGTCACCTGGCGACGCAATGATTCCTGAACCGCCTCGCGGAATTTTTCAGGTTCCTCGGCCATCATCCGACGGGACTCCTCATAGGTGTAACCGACCGGATAATATCCGCCTGCCCAAGGATTATGGAGAGATGTCTGATCTGAACCCAGATTCACAGTGACACCCTCTTCGGCAAGTCGCTCCCAAAGGTCAACGATATTCCCCTGATAAGCCATCGATACAACTTCTTTGTCCGCGACTGCCTGACGTATTCTCGGAATCAATTCGTCAAGGGAGGTATGAACCTCATCAACCCATCCCTGGCGGAAACGTTTCTCCACAGCTGCTGGATTGATTTCAGCTGTCACACTCACCACGCCGGAGATATTTCCGGCCTTGGGCTGAGCGCCAGACATACCGCCAAGTCCGGCGGTGACAAATAGCATACCTTTCAGGGAGTCCTCTCCTGCGGGAAGATGGGCACGTCCGGCATTAAGGACTGTGATGGTTGTGCCATGCACGATACCCTGCGGTCCTATATACATATATGAGCCTGCAGTCATCTGTCCATACTGCGAGACTCCGAGGGCGTTGAAACGCTCCCAATCATCAGGCTTGGAATAGTTGGGAATTACCATACCATTGGTCACCACCACTCGCGGAGCATCAGGGTGAGACGGGAACAGCCCCAGAGGATGACCGGAATACATAACCAGCGTCTGATTGTCGGTCATCTCACTGAGGTATTTCATCACCAGACGGTATTGGGCCCAATTCTGAAACACCGCGCCATTGCCCCCATAGGTAATCAGTTCGTGGGGATGCTGCGCTACCGCCGGGTCAAGATTGTTCTGAATCATCATCATGATTGCGGCTGCCTGACGCGAACGGGCCGGATACTCGTCGATATGCCGGGCCTTCATCTCGTAATGAGGGCGCAGGCGGTACATATATATACGGCCATAGTCTGCCAGCTCACGGGCGAACTCCGGAGCGAGTTCGGCATGGGTCTCCGGCGGGAAATAACGGAGGGCATTACGCAAGGCAAGCTCCTTCTCCGCCGGTGTCAGTATATCTTTGCGACGCGGCGCATGGTTGACATCCGGTTCATAAGGACGAGGAGAGGGGAGAGGCGAAGGAATACCCGCCTGGATATCTTTTTTGAATTCTTCTGAGGTCATTTCTTTAGAATATTGAGGAGGTCATTCAATGACGGCATTAACGATATTGAGGATTCCTTGTTCGCGGGAAGAGGCATACGCGGCAATCTCTTCCGCGTCGTCAATCAACTGTTGGGCGACAGTGCGGTCTTTGATTCCGGCAGCATTGATTTTCACATTAAGCTGTGCGCCGAGTATCGCCGACCTGACGGCAAGTGCGCCGACACCGACATCGCTCACCGAATTGGGATTGCCTTCGCGGGCCATAGCCTCCAGAAGGTCAAACGCCTCAAAAGCAGTCTTCATAGTCTGCAAAGGAATTTCCGCAGCATGTATTGTGGCTGCCTCAAGCGCAGCCGCCCTGGCCTCTTTTTCTTCAGAGGTGGCTTTGGGCATAGCGAAGACAGCCATTATCCGGTTGAACGCCTCAGTATCCTCATCGACAAGGCGCATTAGGCGTCCCAAAATGTCGCGTCCTTTCTCGGCGTAATCGGAAAACATCTCCCACTGGTCGTCCCATCCCGGTTTATGAGCGGAAAGGTTGGCGACCATCGTACCCAGCGCAGCTCCGAGGGCACCGATATATGCGGATATGGACCCTCCGCCTGGAGCGGGTGATTCGGATGCGGTCTCATCCGCGAAGTCGCTGCAGGTCATATCTACCAGCTTATTTCCCTTGACTTCATCAGATGCCACCATATCCTCGACGATTTTTTCCGACGGGATGAATGGCTTGAGTTCATCAAGCCCCATCGACTTGACGGCAATCTTTATTATTTCCTTTTCGGGGATGCCAAGAGAACGCTGCTGCAAGCGCAGGTAGTGCTTGCCAGCTTCGATAATCGCTCTTTTTGGCACCAATCCGACAATCTCCGTGCCGGTCACCCTGACACCTCTCTCACGGGCAGCCCGAGACACTTCATCGAATGCCTTGTGGAGAGGAGTAAGCTTGGAGTCCGTGATATTCATCGACACTTGGGCGATTCCATATTCGTCGATATACCATCCGATGGCCTTGGTTCCTTTCAGGGTTCCGGGAATCATAATCGGATTCCCATCCGCGTCTTTCAGTGGCTTCCCGGTAAGTTTACCTCCCTCACGTTTGGGACGGCCCTTCTCGCGGACATCGAATGCGATGGCATTCGCACGACGTGTTGAAGTGGTGTTAAGATTGAAGTTCACCGCAATCAGGAAATCACGGGCACCAATGGCCGTCGCGCCGGTGCGAGCAACATTTTCATCCATCTGACGGTCACCGAAATCAGCGCCGTCTTCTGTTCCAAGGCGTGAAGCCAGACCTTCATATTCCCCTTTACGGCAGACAGCAAGATTTTTACGCTCGGGCTTGAAAGCAGCAGCCTCGTAGGCATACACAGGGATACCTAACTCTTCAGCCACGCGGCGGCCAAGCTCACGCGACAACTCGGCACATTCCTCAAGCGTGATGCCTGAGACCGGTACCAGGGGACAAACATCCGTGGCTCCCATACGGGGGTGCGCGCCATGGTGCTTTGACATGTCGATAAGTTCGGCAGCTTTAGCGATTCCTCTGAATGCAGCTTCGACAACCGCCTCAGGCTCTCCGACAAAGGTGACGACAGTGCGGTTGGTGGCTTCTCCGGGATCGACATCAAGGAGTTTCACGTTCTCGGCTTTGCCGTCCTGGGTAATCGCGGAAGTAATCGCGTTGATGACCTGTTGGTCACGTCCCTCGCTGAAATTCGGGACACATTCTATGATTCGTTTTTCCATGGGAAGATACGGATTGTTGTGCCACAAAAAGTTGGTGGATTAACACCGCAAATATAACGATAAATTTGTAATTTCCGGCATAACCGCTTCAAAAAAGACATAAAAAATAGGGAGAAACGACATCGCGTCGCACTCCCTAAAGAAAGATGTCTATATCACTATCTTTTATGAGTTGCTGTAATAAGCAAAGTAAATTGAGTTGAATTTGGTCAAGAGGGTCTCTCAGACTATCATCTGTAATCCTTGAGCATCTTCTGGAGACGCTGGCGGGCGAAGAAGATGCGACTCTTCACTGTGCCGAGGGGCAGATTCATCTTCTCCGCAATTTCGTTGTATTTGTAACCGGCCACATGCATAGTGAAGGGAATCCGGTAATCATCCGAGAATGAATTGATGGCGGTAGAGATTTCCCCGGCGGCCACAGTCCCTTCGGGAGTGTCAAGTCCCGACTCCTGAGGCAGGTTGAGATGATAGAGGTCCTCAGTCTGGTCAATCACTGTCGCAGAACGGACAACCTTGCGGTAGTTGTTGATAAAGATGTTACGCATAATCGTGAACACCCATCCTTTGAAGTTCACGTTCTCGACATATTTGTCCTCATTGTCGAGTGCTTTGAGCGTGGTGTCTTGTAGGAGATCATAAGCATCATCCCTATTAGACGTAAGCAAGTAGGCGAAATTCAGGAGATTATCCTGAAGATCAAGAAGCTTGGTCTGAAAATTTTTAGAACTCATAATGAAAATAGTTTGATGTTTTATAATTGATATAGCTTTGTAACAGCCTTGTAACTACAACGCAAAGTTACCACAATATTTTGAAATGCCAAATTATTTTGGCATTTTTTTCATTAAAATTTCCAAATATTTTCAATAGTGATACAACATTATGATTTTTAGCAAGTTGCAGTAATGACCAAATTTACATTTTTATTACAATACGCACACAATTTCACACAACATCCCTCCGATTATGGCTGATTGCCCTTTTCTTTCAGGGGCAAATTGATAAGAATTTATCCCTTTAAGCCACTTTTATAAGCCAACTATACTCCATGGCCAATTTCTGCCAAATATGAGGCCAACTCTTCACCCAGATACCTGCGGAAATAACGTGAACCGGCCTTGGAATCCGCCAACAACGAGCCAAGACGCGTCAAAGTTTTGTCTGCCACATAATTGGCATTCGCCACATCTACAAGCCCCTTCATAATGGAGACGACACCACGCATAAGCGTGTCTGGAAAATGCAGATGACTCTCAGCAGCCAAAGCGTAGCTGATAGTGTAAAACATCAACTCGATTTCAGACTCAAATCCGGGCTGAAAGGAGGCAAATTCCTTAATCTGTTTCTTTATGAATGAAATCCGGGCCTTACCATATCCACCCCGCTTAGTGCGGTTAAGTTCCTTGGAAACAGCCAGTTCATATTTGTCAAGAAGCTTACCCACGTCGGGGTTAAGGAAGAATTCGAAATACTCTTTTGCATCCTTACGGGCAGCATATACCTCAAGAATCAACTCTATGAGCTGTTCCTTGTCCATATTGACAAGCTCCCGCTTCAGTGTGGTCTTGGACATATAAAAGAGCCGATTATCAGAAGTCTACAGTAAGTCGCACATTAAACTGGCGGCGGGTAAGATAATTGGGGACCGCATACTGGATATTGTTAACATCTGTCACCCAATAATAGCTTGAGACATTCGAGATGTCGAGGAGGTTGAACACATCCACCCCGAGCCACACACTCTTCAGCCATTTGTGCAACCCGGAAGGGGTGTCATCCTCTTTAAGAGGGGAGAGGAGGGCGTAATTAAGCCCGACATCAAGTCTCTTATAAGCCGGAGCGCGGAAATATCCTTTATCGCGGGTAGAATGAGGCGCGGTGGTAGGCAAGCCGTCAGAGAAGATTCCTCTGAGTGAGAATTTCAATTTGGGATATTTCGGGAAATAGTCGGTGAAATACAGCGCGAATGAGTAACGCTGATCGGTCGGACGCGGCACGGTCACACCATTGAGGTTCTCGGCCGTTTTCATCAACGAGAAACTTATCCAGGAATCAGTGCCGGGCACGAACTGTCCGAACAGTTTGAAATCCACCCCCATCGTGTAGCCGTCAGTGAGATTGACACCCTCATAAACGATTTTCAGGTTGTCCACCTCACAGGGGATGAGCTTGTTGAGCTTTTTGTAATACGCCTCGCCAGACAGCTTGAATGGACGCCCCATAGCGCGGAAAGTGTAATCACCACCCAAGATGAAATGCAGACTCTGTTGAGATTTTATCTCATTGTTGAGTGAGATGACAGTGTTGCCATACTCATCCTCCTGGGGGCGGCGAAACTCCTTATAGAAAGGCTGCTGATAATACAGCCCGGTGGCGAAACGGAATGTCAGCGAATTGTTGCGCTCCGGAATGAAGGCCACATTCAGGCGTGGGGAAACAAGAAATTCCTTGTTAAAGTCCCAGTATGAGAAACGTACACCCCCGTTTAAAGCGAAGTAACCCGCCGAACTGTTGAGCCGGTAGGAATCGGCCACATAGAAAGCCATACGGTTGGTGGAGACATCATGGTTGGATGTCAGGTTGTATATCATCCGGATGTTCTGGCCGTCAGTCGGGAGGGTATAACCGGCGGAGTCGCGCAGCTCCCATTCACGGGTGCGTTCCATAATCGTCTGATGATTGAAATTCACCCCGTAGGAGAGGTTGTGATTGTTGATGGAAGTATGGCCGCTAAGTCCAAGACCGAACACAGAAATCTTCAAGCGGTTACGGGCATGCTCATGGTAACGCCCCACACCAAGTTCCCCTCCAATGGCATTGTCAGGATTGCCTTCCCCGGTCGTTCCGGCCCGGTCAAGCCAATATTCTCCGGAGATGTCATACGCCACAAGCTCGTTGGTAAGATAGCCCGACGCCAGCAGATTGAAAGAGGTGGAGCGCGAAGGCTGGTACTGCAAATTCAATGCCCCGAAATAGGTTTCGAAACGGTCTTTCTCACCGCCATCGAAGTAAACCTTGAAAGACTTGGCATCGGTGGAGGTGCCGAAGTTAGTCTCACGGCTGACAGGGACGAATTTGTAATTGTTTACCGCGATATTCCCAAGAAAGGAGACTTTCCATTTCTTGTTCAGTTTCAAGACCATATTGGTCTGATAGTCGAAGAAATTAGGATCATATTCCCCTTTGGATTCAAGGGAGCTGAGCAAAGAGGCGTTCCTCTTGTAGCGTATACCGTGAAGCTGTGAGAACTTCCCTTTGCTCTGGCCGATGGTGAGCGAACCGCCCATCAGGGACAAGGACAAAGAGCCCTCGAATGCCTCAGGCTCACGATAGGTGATATCAAGAGCCGATGACATCTTATCGCCATATTCGACCCCGAAACCTCCGGTCGAGAACCCGATGGCCCCGACCATATCAGGATTGATTACGGAAAGGCCCTCCTGCTGACCCGAAGAGACAAGCTGTGGACGATAAACTTCGACCCCGTTGATATACACGGAGTTTTCATCGTAAGTACCACCTCGCACAGAATATTGGCTTGACATCTCATTCGACGAGTTGACCCCGGCGATTGTTGTCAGCATGGATTCAACCGAGCCACCGGTGGCATCTGCTGCGAATTTATATGAATCCTTGTCGATTGTCTGCATCTGGCCGGTCTGCTTCCGGAAATCGGTTACCTCAATCTCGGTCAAAGCGTGGTCTTTGGTCTTCATCCTGACTGTGAGCGCCATATCCCCGTGGGGCTTTATCAATTGACGGCGCAACTCGTCATATCCGATACAGGTGAAGACGACAGTTATCGTGTCTGACTGGGGTGCAGTCAGACGATAAGAACCATCCAGACCTGTGGAAGTGCCGATGGCAGTTCCGGCGATACGCACCGTGACAAACTCCAGCGGCTGATTGTCCATATCCGACACCTTTCCATGAATCGACACCTGCCCGGAGACAATCACCGGACAAAACATAGTCAAAATCAGAGAAAGGAGGGAGAGGGAATATATTCTGTTGAATCTCATCGTGTTGTCGAAAAGGATGAATGAGAGGTCTCTTCGGCTTACGCCGCAGGCCGTCAGTTAATATAACGGAAAGATGCCACATTAATTATATAAACCGGGATATCACGGGGCGTTTTGTTTGCCATTGGAGAATAATTTCCATAACTTTGCACTGTCAAAATTACAGAACCGATGATTAAACTATCATTGCCCCATCTGGCAGGAAAAGAACAGGAATATGTGAGTGAAGCAATCGAATCGACATGGATTGTGCCTTTAGGCCCATATGTGGATGAATTCGAACATCGTCTTGACCAATATCTTGGCGCGGGGCATGCAGTCGCACTTTCAGCAGGTACAGCCGCCATCCATCTCGGACTCGTGATGGCGGGAGTGAATCCTGGGGATGAGGTGATTTGCCAGTCATTGACCTTCGCGGCAAGCTGTAATCCAATTGTCTACCTTGGAGCCAAGCCGGTATTCATCGACAGCGAAAAGGAGACATGGAATCTTGATCCGTCAGTTCTCGACAAAGCGATTGCAGACCGTCTCAAAGTTACCGGTAAACTGCCCGCCGCGATTGTCGTGGTTCATCTTTACGGAATGCCTGCCAAAATGGATGAGGTTCTGGAAATCGGACGCCGATATGGAATCCCGGTGGTGGAAGATGCGGCGGAAGCACTCGGATCGGAATACCACGGGCACAAATGTGGCACACTCGGAAATTTCGGTGCGTTGAGCTTCAACGGCAACAAAATCATAACCACATCAGGGGGTGGAGCCTTGATTTGTCATACTGAGAAGGAAGCTTCGCGGGTAAGATTCCTTGCCACACAGGCCAGGGAAAACCGTCCGTACTACTATCACGAGTCATTGGGCTACAATTACAGACTCAGCAATGTTTCGGCAGCCATCGGATGCGCACAGATAGAAGAACTCGCCGAGAGAGTGGCGCGTCGCCGGAAGATTCACAGCCTCTACAAAACCGGACTGTCAGACCTCGATGGAGTTACCGTTCAGGACAACCCATCGGAAAATGTAAGTTCGAATTTCTGGCTTTCAACCATTTTGATTGACAAAGACTTGACAGGCAAAACCCCGGATGAAGTAAGGTTAGCACTTCTCGACAAAGGGATAGAAACGCGCCTGTTATGGCGTCCGATGAACATGCAGCCAATATATGCCGACTGCCCGTATTATTCCGAATCCACCCAAAATGGAGACACCAGCGGAGTAGGGGAGTGGCTGTTTGACAGAGGATTATGTCTGCCAAGCGGTTCATCTCTCACCGACGAGGAAATTGCGACCGTCATCAATGCGCTGCGTGAAGTATTAAGGGGAAAGTGAACCTATCGGAGGTCACAGATTGTTATTCTGTTAAAGTAACCAACTAAATCCGTTACTTATGATAGTATTCGATCTCGATGATACCCTCTACAAGGAAATCGCATATGTCGATTCCGGACTTCGGGCAGTCGCAGAGGATGCCGAAGATTCCGACATAATGCCGTCGTCCCAAGCTTACGAGCTGATTAAGAACGCCCCCGACACGGCCTCCGGCTTTGACCGTCTTGCAGCTATCGCGCTCGAAAAAGACAGTTACGAACTGTTCGACATACAACGTATGCTCGCAGTCTATCGATACCACAAACCGGACATCACATTGCCTGCCGAATCACGCCAAATCCTCGATAAACTGAAAGCCAAGGGGGTAGCCCTGGGACTGATTACAGACGGACGTTTACAGACTCAACGTGCCAAAATCCAGGCCCTGGGGCTTGACAAATATATCGCAGCCGACAACATTCTCATTTCAGAAGAGGTCGGGTCAGACAAACATTGGCCGACGGCCTATGAACTGATGATGAAAAGGAATCCCCAAGAAACATCATTCACATACGTGGGTGACAATCCCGAGAAAGATTTCTACTGGCCTAACAAGCTCGGATGGAAAACTGTGATGCTGGCTGACACAAACCACCTCAATATCCATCCTCAAAATCTTGAAGGCTTCCGCGAAAGCCAATACAACCCCCAATACACCATTTATTCATTAACCGAGCTTCCATTGGAAGATTGAAGAATCCCCAAATTAAATCACACGCATATATTGCCCTATTTGTTACATAATGGGGATTATGTAAAATACAATTATGAGGAGAGGCGGGGCTATGTGCCCCGCCTCTCCTATTTAGCGTTTATGAGTCGGTGATTATCGCCAGATATTCATAATATTCCGAGATGCCGGAACATTTGGGCGTAATATTCCGCTTTCTGAGCGACCGGTAACGGATACGCCCTGCTTGTCGAAGGCATACGCCATATCTCAAGGCCGTCGGCGGCGGTCAACATTGTTCCCATCTTTGGAATTTCTGTACCGGTAATTTCCGCAATCACACCTGCGGCTTTCTCGCCAGTGGTAGCCACGGTATGACATTCAGGGATTTCTTTCAGGACATCATAAAGAGGCACCGGCTCTACTATTTCAAGGAATTTGTCTGAAGCGTTGCCTTTGAGCCTGCGTACGGCACGGCCCGTGTCATTCAACGCTATATGCTTATCTGTCATCAATTTGCGTATAGCCTCAACATCAAAACATTTTGCAGTCTTGTCATAAAGAGCGTCCGGATTGCCAAGAAACAGGAGTCCACATATCTTCCAGAAATCATTTGTGCGGTTGGGATAATAAAAATTCATACTCCAACGGTGGTTTCCCGGCGGGAATGTACCCATTATCAGCACCTTGGCGCCTTTTGGCAAAAATGGAGGCCACGGATGACGTTCCAATGGCATATCCAGCTCTTTATCAATCGGTTCCATATCTTTCAAACTAAAAAATCAATTATTTAATCATTCACATGTTAAACATTTAGGCGGCTAAGGCTGTCTATATATTAAACGTTTTACACTCATTATTTGTATTACAAAATGAAAAAATTAGTTGCTGAGTGCGTTGGGACAATGTTCCTCGTGCTTTTAGCCTGCGGTAGCGCAGTGCTTGCCGGTCCAAGCATCGGCGGACTCGGAATCGGGCTATGTTTCGGTCTCGTGTTATTGTGTCTTGTCTATTGTATCGGCAACATATCCGGTTGCCATGTGAATCCGGCTGTGTCCCTCGCGATGTGGCTCAGCGGTCGAATGAAAGGTGGCGAGTTTGTCGGATATGTAATCGCACAGCTCATCGGAGCTGCCATCGGAGCCGGTTTCCTCTACTGGTTTGTAAATATGGCTCCAGAATTCACATTCGGCGGCACTACCCCCGCTTATGGTAGCCACGGCGCATGCCAGCTCGCGACTAATGTGATTCAGCCCGGAGCAAACGCCGGGATGGCGCTGTTGGCTGAATGCCTTCTCACCTTCTTCTTTGTGCTGATTGTACTCGGTGCGACCGATGAGAAGCATGGCTTCGGTAAATTTGCCGGTATTGCGATTGGTCTCGCTCTCGGGCTTGTCAACATCGTAGGCATCCCCGTCGACAACTGTTCGGTCAATCCCGCGCGTAGTTTTGGCCCGGCTCTCTGGGACAGCGCGGCGTGGCCTGATTTCTGGATAATGGTTGTCGGCCCGGTTATCGGCGCGGTTATCGCAGTAATCTGCTGGAAGGTGATTTCCAATTACCGTAATCCCAAAGCCATCGAAGGCTGACCCCTCCCCTAATCTAAAAACGAATCTCCCCTTAATCGTGCGATTAAGGGGAGATTCGTTTTTAATCAATTGACAAACGTGATTATGCTTTCACGCGTTCGAGATAGTCACCGGAACGGGTGTCGACACGAATCTTGTCGCCGATGTTGCAGAAGAGAGGAACGCGGACAGTAGCACCGGTCTCAACCTCAGCAGGCTTGAGAGTATTGGTAGCGGTGTCACCCTTGATGCCGGGCTCGGTATATTTGATTTCAAGGACAACGTTGGCAGGCATTTCACAAGTCAACACGGTCTCGGATGCTGCATGCACCATAGCCTCCACGATGTCTCCGTCTTTGAGGAATTCCACACCCTCAATGCTCTCGCCGGGAACAATAATCTCTTCCCAGGTCTCTGTGTGGAGGAAATGGTAGCCCATCTCATCCTTGTATGAGTACTGATAAGGGCGACGCTCGATACGCACCTCGTTAACCTTGACGCCGGAGTTCCAGGTCTTGTCAAGGATACGACCGGTCTTCACATTACGAAGCTTGGTGCGGACGAAGGCCGGGCCTTTGCCAGGCTTTACATGAAGGAATTCAACAATAAAGAAATAGTTGCCGTCGATATCGAGGCACATGCCGTTCTTAAAGTCAGCTGTTGTTGCCATAAAGTCTGTATGGTAGTTTAATTTGGATTATCAGGTGTAAAGAACCTTGCGGCGAGACCGCGTAATGACGTGCAAAATTACAACTTTTCTCACAGAATTCCAAATTTTGGTCAAAAAGTATTATTATTGGAATATTAGTCTAATTACACCCCTCTATTTAAGACTAATATGTTAATTTTGACGTTAAATGTTAAAAGCATTCTCCCGATTGGGATTTGACGATATCGTAAATTGAAAATTTACCTGATATTCTCCCCTGTGGAGACAACTATCCTTTAATACAATTGTTAAAATTGCCAAAGGGATGAGTCAAACCATCATACCAAGGAATACAACCCTGAGATTATGAAGAAATCCACAATATGGCTGCTGACAGTGCTGATGGCGCTGACTTTCATGGGACTGCTCTATATACAGATAATATATATGGAGAGCATGATCAGGATGCGCAACGACCAGTTCGCCGAAGGTGTGAAGCGCAGTCTTTACGCCGTGTCCTCGCTTCTTGAGCAGGATGAAACCAAATATTACCTGGAGGAGGATGTGGCCGAGGTGGAATCCTCGTCGGTTTACACCCAATACGGAGGCACCCCTCACCTGGGTGGAATAAAATACTCATTCACCACCCACAGCGGACTTGTCGGGGATGTGACCGTGAAAGCCGATGCCGACAAGATTTACAAGTTGCAGAGCGAGCAAAACAATGTGGCGACAAGCTACAACTCAATGCGCGAGGAGCTCAAAGGGCAGTATCTCTACCAAAAGGGCATCATTGATGATGTGATAATCAACATTATGAACAAGGCCGCCGACCGCCCCATACAGGAAAGGGCCGATTCGGTAGCTGTCCGTAATTACCTCAAGAAAGAGCTGGAGAACAATGGTCTCGATTTGCCGTTTGAATTTGCCGTTGTAAGCCGTAACGGCCATGTTTTCTATCATTCAAGCGGTTTCGGGAATGTCAATCCCGTGAATGTGGAAAATTCAATGTTCGTGCAGTCGCTCTTCCATAATGACCCCGCCACGAAAAAGAATTACCTGAAGGTGTATTTCCCCTCAAAGGACAAGTACATCCTCAGTTCATTGAAATTCATGATTCCGTCGTTCATCTTCACCTTCATTCTACTGATCGTGTTTCTCTACACAATCATACTGGCTTTCCGCCAGAAAAAGCTGACCGAGATGAAGAACGACTTCATCAACAACATGACCCACGAGTTCAAGACCCCCATCTCGACCATCTCACTGGCCGCACAGATGCTCAATGATCCGTCGGTAAGGAAATCCCCCACGATGCTGCAACATATATCCGGAGTAATCAACGACGAGACCAAACGACTCCGCTTCCAGGTTGAGAAGGTGTTGCAGATGTCGATGTTCGACAAGAAGAAGGGCACGTTGAGACTACAGGATGTCGATGCCAACACCCTTATCTCCAATGTGGTCAACACATTCAGACTCAAAGTCGAGAAATACGGCGGCCATATCACGGCAAGCTTTGACGCCGAAGACGCCATCGTGAATGTCGACGAGATGCATTTCACCAATGTCATCTTCAATCTCCTCGACAATGCAGTGAAATACCGCAAGGAGGATACTCCCCTCGAGCTGACAGTCTCCACCAAAAACATTCCCGGTGACAAGCTGCGAATCACCATTGCTGACAACGGCATCGGAATCAAGAAAGAAGACCTCAAGAAGATATTCGAGAAATTTTTCCGTGTGTCCACCGGCAACCGCCATGATGTCAAGGGGTTCGGCCTCGGGCTGGCCTATGTCTACAAGATGCTCGGCCTTATGGGTGGCACCATAACAGCAGAGAGCGACCTCGGGAAAGGCACCCGGTTCATAATCACGTTGCCGTTGCTTTCGTCCGAGGAGGAAAGCCATCCGAAGGAATAACCTCTTGTAATATTGACAAATTCACGTCACTCCGGTGAACAAATCACAATAGTTAAATCTTATATAAATATAATAAAACTTTTCAGACTATGGATGACCGTATGAGAATCCTCCTTTGCGAGGATGATGAAAATCTGGGCATGCTGCTCCGCGAATACCTCCAGGCCAAAGGATTCAACGCCGACCTGTACGCCGACGGAGAGGCAGGCTACCGCGCGTTCCTGAAGGGGAAATACGACATCTGCGTCCTCGACGTGATGATGCCGAAAAAAGACGGCTTCACTCTCGCGCAGGAAATCAGGGCCGTCAACAGCGAAGTCCCCATCATCTTCCTGACCGCGAAGACAATCAAGGAAGACATCCTTGAAGGCTTCAAAATCGGAGCCGACGACTATATCACCAAGCCATTCTCGATGGAGGAACTCGTGTTCCGTATCGAGGCCATCCTGCGCCGTGTCAGAGGCAAAAAGGGGAAAGAGGTGACAATGTACAAAATCGGCATGTTCACTTTCGACACCCAGAAACAGGTGTTGATGATTGGCGACAAGGTAACAAAACTGACCACCAAAGAATCGGAACTCCTCAGCCTGCTGTGTGCCCATGTGAATGAAATCCTCGAACGCAACTACGCGTTGAAGACCATCTGGATCGACGACAACTATTTCAATGCCCGTTCGATGGATGTATATATCACAAAGCTGCGCAAACACCTCAAGGATGATCCGTCAATCGAGATTATAAACATCCACGGCAAGGGCTACAAGCTCATCGCTCCCGAAGTGAAAGAGAACGCCTGACAGAAAGCAACGAGGAAATAACCCTGTTTTTCCTCAAGTTGACAAAAATATTCATTGAAATATCCGGCACGGGATTTTCCGTGTCGGATATTTTCCTTAAATTTGCAAGGAAAACCATTAATAAAAAGGTTACTTGACTACATCATGAAAAAACTTACATTCTCTTTGGCCGCGGCTTCTTTGTTTCTCGCCTTCCCCATGGGAGCGAAAGACCGCGTGACCCACAATCCTGACGCAACCAATACTGAAACCATACTCCATGCCTGGAGCTGGAATTTCCCGACAATCGCCGAGAATATGGCATTGATCGCGAAATCCGGCTACACGATGGTCCAGACCTCTCCGGTACAGCATTGTTACGATCCTTACGGCTCGACCAAGAAACTGTTCGACCAGGAGGGGAAGGAAGGTAACTGGTATTATTATTACCAGCCCACAGACTGGAAAATCGGCAATGCCATCGTCGGCACTAAGCAGGAGATGAAGCAGATGCTCGACTCCGCAGCCAAATACAACGTGAAAGTAATCGTGGATGTGCTGCCCAACCACACCGCCTTCGATATTGACGCCGTAAGTCCCGAATTCTACAAGGCTGTCGGTGGCCGTGACAAGATGTATCATTCCACCGGCCTGTCCCCTATCCGCGACTACAACGACCGTTACCAATGTACTCTCGAAGGCACCGGAGGACTGCCCGATGTCAACACCGAGAACCCCGACTTCCAGAAATATTACATGGATTTCGTCAACGAACTTCTCAATATGGGTGTGCGCGGATTCCGTTATGACACCGCCAAGCATATCGGAGTACATTCCGATCCAGTAGACAAGGCTTCAGGCGTTAAGGAAAATGATTTCTGGGATGTCGCAACCGGCCGCAAGGCAGTGAAAGGTGTGAAACTCGCCCTCCCCTATGACTCGCTGTTTGTGTATGGCGAAGTCCTGCAGGACCGCAATGTGCCTGAGGCCGAATATGCCGATTACTTCGGACAGACCGCTTCCGGCTATGGCTATCATCTCCGTGAAGCCCTTGAGAAGAAATCCGCCAAAGGGATAGACCTCACAAACTGGGATCATCAGGCAGCTCCCGAGTTCCTCACCACATGGGTGGAAAGCCACGACACATATTGCAACGCCCACGAAAGCGCAGGTCTGACAGACGAGCAGATCCGTACAGGCTGGGTATTCCTTACCGCACGTCAGAACGGTGTGCCTCTGTTCTTCTCTCGCCCGATGAACTCCACCCGTCAGAATTATTGGGGTGACAATCTTCTCGGAGCAAGAGGCAACGACGAGTTCTTCCATCCTGAAGTTGTGGCCGTAAACAAATTCCGCCATGACATGTCAGGGCAGAAAGAGGATATCCAGACAAGCGAGAACGGACAGATTCTTGTTGTCAACCGAGGCAAAAAAGGAGCCGCCATTGTCAATATTTCCGACTCCGCCAATTTCGTTGATGTTCCCACCGGACTCCCCAACGGAACCTATAAGGACAATGTATACGGTATCGAGTTCAAGGTGAAAAATGGCCGTCTTCATGGCGCAGCCGCTCCCCACCGCTCATACATCCTCCAACGCAAATAATGAAAGTACTTGTAAATCTTCCTGATTACAGACATATCCATGGGGGCGTGACCAACCATTTCGTTGGTCTGCGCCCCCATTGGTCTGAAAATGTAGTGTATAACCGTATCGGCAAACGCCGTGAAGGATGCAGCGGCTTATGGTGGCTGCCGTGGGATTATGCAAAATTCGCATTTCAATGCGTGTTAAGACGGCCTGACATAGTTCTGATTAATCCGTCATTCAACCGCAAGGCATATCCTCGCGACATGCTCTTCATGAGAATCGCCCGGCATCTCAATGTGCCTGTCGCGGTGATGTTCCACGGCTGGGACAACAACTACGTCAACAACCTTAACCGCCAAGAGATGGCCGACACCCTGAACCAGGCAAAAGGGATTTTCCTGCTATGCTCGGATTTCGAACGGCAGCTCAAAGAGGCAGGAGTGACATCCCCCATAATACTCACCACCACCAAAGTAGCCGATTCTCTGGTCGAAGGGGTCGCTCCTCCATCACCTTCGACACCACGCAAAATCAAGAACCTGCTGTTTCTGGCCCGCATCACCAAAGAGAAAGGCATCTTTACCACCATTGACACATTCAGGTTGCTCCAAAAAAAGCATCCTGAGCTGACACTGACAGTGGCGGGAGACGGAGGAGCATTAGATGACGCGATTGCCTATGTCAAAGAAAATGGTCTTTCCGGAATCCGGTTCACGGGGCACATCAGCGGCAATGAAATCAGACAAGCATTCCTCGACAGCGACATATATATCCTGCCGACAGAGCATCCCGAAGGCATGGCAACTTCCGTCCTGGAAGCGATGGCATTCGGATTGCCTGTCATCAGCCGTCCCGTCGGTGGCGTGAAAGATTTCTTCCGTAACGGGGAAATGGGATACCTGACGGAATCGACAGATCCGGCTGAATTTTGCCGGTTGATAGAGAACCTCATCGACAATCCGACCCTGGCCGGAGAGATGGCCGCGAACTGCGCGGATTATGCACGCAAACATTTCCTCGCCTCTAAAGTGGCGGCCCAGCTTGAAAAGGAGCTAAAGGCTCTTTCCTGATTAATCGCCACCAAGTCTTAAGGGAAACCTTCAACAGCAGCCGAACCAAGGGGGAGCTTTAATTGTTAAAATGACAAAACAACCCTTTTCAACTGCTACAATGAAAAAGACCGGCATATTCTACGGTACCGCCACCGGAACAACAGAAAAAATCGCCAAACGTATCGGCGAACTTCTTGGCGTAAGCTCTGAAGATATCTTGAATGTAGGTTTGACCGCCCCCTCCAAAGCCGGGGATTATGAGCTGATGATTCTCGGAACCTCGACATGGGGGAACGGAGACCTTGAAGATGATTGGTATGACTTCCTCGACGGACTTGAGGAACTGGATCTGAGAGGAAAGAAAATCGCACTCTTCGGGTGTGGCGACGAGACTATGCGTGACACATTCTGTTCGGGAGTAGGCGAACTTCATGACCGGTTGGTGAAAACCGGGGCACAGTTTATCGCCCCCTACGACACCATAGGTTATGATTTCGACCATTCGGCTGCCAAACCGGAGAATTCGCTGGAGGCATACGGCCTCCTCCTGGACGAAGTCAACCATCCGGAACTGACCGAAAGCCGTCTCCGGGGATGGACTCACCTTGTGACACGACAAGCCTGACATTGCGTAAAACCACGCGAAGGTGGGCGGGGAACGATTCCCCGCCCACCTTCGCGTTTACCGGATTTCACTAAAATTATGTTTTCGATATGAATTAACTTGAAAAGCACACAACTCATAGCTGCCGGATTTGGCAGAATCCTATAAAACACCTAACTTTGTAGCTGTAAGATTATATACTTACCTGTCTATCATATCTGACAGACCATATTTCTTGAATTTTTTCAACCTAAACATTCATACTTTCATTCATTTTCCCATGAAAAAACATCTTTTGCTATTCGTGGCAATGGTATGGCTTGCTATGACCGGGGTAAAAGCCGAGGTATTCTCTACCTCTCCTGTCCCCTTGCAGCAATCAAGCCAGAACGTGAAAATAATCTTCAATGCCCAGGAGAGCGGCGTCGCCGGTCTCATTTCGGCCACTGAGATTTACGCCCATATCGGCGTCTGCCCTGTCGGCACGTCAGACTGGACGCATGTCAAAACCGAGTGGAGTGAAAATACCGCCGCCAACAAATTCGTCAAGAATTCCGCCGGCCTTTGGGAACTCAACATCGGCAACATCAACACCTATTTCGGACTTGCTGCCGGAGAAAAAGTAGGGAAAATAGCAGTGATTGCCCGCACCGCCACCGGCTCGGCGCAGACCAAGGATTACTTCCTCGATATTGCCGAAGAGGGTTTCGCCATCAACTTCTCTTACAACACTGAGAATCTTGTAATCAGCGCCCCCACTACAATCACTTTCTCACTCTCGGCGACCCAGGCATCCAACCTTTCTATAAAGGTTGATGGCCAGACAATCGGCGAAGCGACTAATTCAATGAACCTCTCAAAGGCATACACATTCAACACCGAAGGGAAGTTCTATGAAGTGACCGCCACCGCCATCAACGGCAGCCAGACACTTTCCAAGACTGTCACAGTAGCCTATCCGACAGCCTCCGCCCAGGCCAATTACCCCGGCGGGGTACCCAAGATGGGTGCCATAAAGCAGGCCGACGGATCCGTAATATTCTGTCTGGCAGCCCCGTTGAAGAAGAGTGTCATTCTTGTTCCCTCCTGGGACAACTATGAGACCCTCAACAAAAATGTCATGAAATATCAGGACTACAATGGCAACCGTTATTTCTGGACACAGGTAAGCGGCCTCAAGGACAACCAGTATTATCCCTACTATTATCTTGTCGACGGTATGTATAAGGTCGCTGACCCTTGCGCCAAGCTGATGCTCGACTGCTACAGCGACAAATGGCTTCCCTCCGGCATCTGGAAGGAGGAAATGCCCAAGTATCCTTACGACAAGTTTGACGATGTGATGCTGGCCGTATACCGTGGCGACATCGACAACTACAACTGGAGCGATGCCACCAAGAACTTCAAGATTCCCAACCACACCTCAATGGTGGTATACGAGATGCTTCTTCGTGACTTCACCGGTGACGGGTCCGACCAGAACGGCAAACATTTCGGCACACTCCGTACCGCGATGCCCAAGCTCCAGTATCTGGCCGATCTTGGCGTGAATGTCATCGAGCTGATGCCCGTGATGGAATTCAACGGCAACAATTCCTGGGGTTACAACACCAACGGCTATATGGCCCTCGACAAGGCATACGGCTCCCCCAACGACCTCAAGGAGTTTGTGGACTGGTGTCACCGCCTCGGCATGGCTGTTGTCCTTGACATCGTGTTCAACCAGTCAGACGGCAACCATCCCTGGTATCAGATGTATCCCATCTCAAGCAATCCTTTCTACAACGAGACCTCACCCCACGCATACAACGTGCTGAACGACTTCAAGCAGGACAACCCTGTACTGCAGCAGCATTGGGATGATGTGCTTCGTTTCTGGATGGAAACATACAAGGTCGACGGTTATCGTTTCGACCTCGTGAAAGGTCTCGGCGACAATGCGTCCTACGGTAACACCGACGCTTACAACCAGAGCCGTGTCAACCGCATGAAACGCCTGAATGATGTAATCAGGTCAGTGAACCCTGACGGAATCCACATCAACGAGCTGCTTGGCGCCGCTCAGGAGGACAATGCCAACTACACCAACGGCAAACAGATGGGCTGGAACAATGTCAATTACGGTGCAGGCCAATACGCTATGGGCTGGGCTGAAAAATGCGACGACACCAAAGGCTTCTACTCATCTACCTGGGGCAAGACTGTCGGCGGCACCGTTGACTACGCAGAAAGCCACGACGAACCCCGTGTGGCCAACAAAGTGAAGAAAAATGGTCACGCCTCTGTAAAATACACCAGCGCTCATCCCAAGAAAACATCAATACAGCGTCTCGGCTCCCTGGCCGCACAGATGCTTCTCTCACCCGGAGCCAAGATGATCTGGCAGTTTGGCGAAATAGCAGCCGATGACGACCAGGGTTCAGAACTTGACAAGCTTCGTGCCATCGCTCCGAAATGGGACCAGTTCTCCAATGAAGGCCGCAGCGCCCTCCACAAGAACTATCAGGCTCTTTGCTGGCTGCGCCGCGACAACGCAGATATGTTCGATGGAACCGCAACCTTCTCAACCGGAGGTTTCACCGCGTCGCTCACCTCTCCCCGCTACATCCGCATCCTCAAGGGCAACCGCGAAATCATCGGCGTGTTCAACCCCAATGTTACCGGTTCGAACGCCACAGTTACCGTTCCGGTGCAGTACCTTTCCAGCTCAAACAGCCAGCTTATCACATCGGCTTATGGCTTCACTCCTCAGTTGACTGTCAATGGCACCAACGCGACCGTCTCCGTGCCTGCTCACAGCTTCGCCGTATTCGCGACATCTAATGTATCTGATGTCGAGGAAATCGGTTCTGACCTGGATATGACTACAGTCAATGTCCGTGGCGGCAATGGCCTCATCGACATTGAAGGGGACTACACTGCTGCCGAGGTATATGACCTGCAAGGCCGTATGGTAGCCGCATCCAACGGTGACGCTACTGTCGAGGTTCCCGCCGGAATCTATGTAGTGAAGGTGGATGGAAACACATTCAAGGTAGCCGTACGCTGACATATGCATTGAAATCCTTGTCGTAATTTAACGACAAAGACATACTTTTTTAACTGACGGGCTTGCGCAAGCGAGCCCGTTTTGTTACTTTTGCAGTAAGGAAAGAATTAACATGAGAATCGCAGCATTGATTTCTGGAGGAGTGGATTCGGCTGTGGCCGTACACCGCCTTGTCGAGCAAGGCCACGACCTCACTCTTTTTTATATCCGCATCGGGCTTGATGACGGCCGTGGAGACTGCTCGGCCGAGGAAGACCTGGAGATGTGTCGTGCAATCGCCCGAAAATACAATCTCCCCCTTGAGGAGGTGTCGCTCCATGAGGAATACTGGGAGAATGTGATGGAATACGCCTTGAAAACAGTCAAGGCGGGTCTCACCCCCAATCCGGACATGATGTGTAACCGAGTTATCAAATTCGGTTACTTCGAGGAACGATGGGGCCATCAGTTTGATCTCACAGCCACCGGCCACTACGCTACGACCGTAGTAGGGAATGACGGCCTTAAATATCTCGCCACTGCTGTCGATCCGGTAAAAGACCAGACCGACTTCCTCGCCCGAATCACCTATCCTCAGCTCAGCCACCTCATTTTCCCGATTGGCGATTTGCCGAAATCGGAAGTAAGGGAAATAGCCATACGCGAACATCTTCCGAATGCTTACCGTAAGGATTCCCAAGGGATATGTTTCCTCGGCAAGATAAATTACAATGATTTCCTTCGCCGTCATCTCGGAGAGCGCAAGGGGCCAATCATAGAGATTGAGACCGGGAGGAAAATCGGGGAACATAGCGGTTACTGGTTCCATACAATCGGTCAGCGCAAAGGTCTCGGCCTAAGCGGAGGGCCATGGTATGTGGTGAAGAAAAACATTCGTGACAATGCCATATATGTCTCGCGAGGATATGACACGGAGAAACAATACGGCAACCGAATCCACCTGTCGGAGACCCTCTTCATAACCCGAGATCCGTGGGGCGGCAAACCATGCGATCATGAACCGATAGCTTTCAAGAACCGTCATTCACCCGAATTCTTCAAAGCCACCATCACGAGGTTGCCTGAGACTGACGGGACTCCCGGAGGCTTCATTGTCGAGACCGAGAAGCCGGTACAGGGGATTGCCCCCGGTCAATTCGGCGTGATATACGACAAGGACGCGCACATATGCCATGGCTCGGGAATCATAATTCCCGGCATCCAATAAATCCGGTCTTTTGGCGTTTATAATACATAACGCCAACCACACGCGTCAATTCGCCCAAATCAACAAATGAACCACAACCCCAACATATCTTCATCAGGTACGGACAGAGTAGAATTAAAAGTCCTCGGTATCAGTTACAGCCAGATACAGTCAGGAGCATATGCCCTGATTCTGGCAGAGGCCAACGGACCAATGCGTCTTCCGGTCGTAGTCGGCGGCATGGAAGCGCAATCCATCGCGATAAAACTCGAAGGGATAATACCTCCACGCCCGATGACTCATGACCTGTTCGCGTCCCTGATGCATGCTTATGGACTGCAATTGCTCGAAGTGTATATTTACAATTTCGAGGATGGGATTTTCTCTTCAGAGCTGACATTCATTGACCGTGAGGGCAATGAGGTGAAACTTGACGCCAGAACCTCCGACGCGATAGCTATATCAATGCGCACCGGTGCGCCTATTTTCACCACCCGCGAGATTCTTATGGAGACCGGCTTCACGATGGAATCTATATCTCATAACGAAGATGAATCTCCACGCGAGAATAACGAGACCTCCGACAATAACGAAGAGGAATCGACCATATCCCGGCTTAACCGCCTCAAAGAAACACTTGCAAAAGCTATCGAGGAAGAGGCTTATGAGGAAGCTTCACGCATAACAAGGGAAATAAACGATATAGAAAACCGACAAACACCCGACCATGAATGAATCTCAGAACTCCATTCTAACATTATCAGACAAAGAGCTAATCATAAAGGAAGCAGTCGCGTTGAAATCCTCTGGGAAATACAATTGTGCCCAGGCTGTAGCTTGCGCATTCGCTCCCATAATCGGCGCTGACAAGAATCACATTTACACCATCAGCCACGCATTCGGCAATGGAATGGGATGCCTTGAAGCCACATGCGGCTCACTGACTGGTGCCGGAATGATAGTAGGACTGGCCTCAGGTGACCGTGTGAAAGCGATGCGGACAATGGCCGGAATACTTAAGAAATTCCAGGACAGAAATGGCGCGACGGTCTGCAAAATGCTGAAAGGAATATCCTCAAATCCTGAAACAGGAGAGAAAGTGATTGGCAAACCGCTGCGTGCTTGCAATCTGTGTGTCGCCGACGCATCCGAATTCCTGGCAGAAGCTTTAGCGACTGAGATATGATCGCATCCAATCTTTAAAACCATAAACGACGAATGCGGCCAGCCCTTCATAAAAGGATTGGCCGCATTCGTTGTTTATGACCGGAACTTATCTGAGATTGGATGTTGTAGAGGTATCAGTATCGGGAGCCTTGTCAATCAAATCCATAAACTGATCCAGACTCGGTGTGATTATAATCTGGGTACGGCGGTTGAGCTGGCGTCCTTCTGGTGTGGCATTCGTAGCAATCGGGTTGTATTCACCACGACCACCTGCGGTCAGACGCTGCGGGTCTACCCCAAATTTGTTCTGCAACACCTGTACAACTGATGAAGCTCGCAGAGCCGACAAATCCCAGTTGTTTCGTATGTTGGTACGGTTGATAGGCACATTGTCGGTGTTGCCTTCGACCAGCACACTGTAATTTTTATAATCCTTGATAATCTTCGCGATTTTGTCGAGTATATCCATAGCCTTCGGCGAGATGTCATAGCTACCTGACTTGAACAGCATATTGTCAGCCAATGAGATATACACAACCCCCTTGAGAACTTTGACATCCACATCCTTGAGTTCCGAGGTATCGAGCGAACGGGTCAGATTGTTTGACAAAACCATCAGCAGGGAATCGCTCTTGGATTTCGCCTCCACAAGTCTCTTGATATAGTTGTTGGAAGCATTTATCTCGTCGACAAGCTTGGAAATGTTCACATTGCCCGACTGGTTGGTCATAATACTCTGGTCGAGGGTACGCTGCAATGCGGCATAATTATCTTTGAGTTCCTTATTGTCGTTGCGGGCCTGTTCAAGCAGAGTCTCAAGACTCGACACCTTGGTACGACTTTCTGCAAGGGCAACCTGCGAGGCATTATAGTCAGCCTGAAGTAAGTTATATTTCTTATGGCTGACACATCCACTAAAGGCGATCATCATCGCCGCAGTGGCCATCATAAGTATTGCTTTAGCTTTCATTATAGTTGAATTTGGTTGATGTTGTGAGACATACGAGTCTTATGCCGTATATGATTATAAACATTCAAGCCTTATGAGAGGTTTAATAGCAAGGGTGCGGCAAGACAACACTCAGTCATCATGATGATGATGTTTATGGTGTTTCTTATGATGTTTCATACGATGCTCCCATTCCTTTTTCTGCCTCTTGCTATATTTCTTAATGTGCTTCCTGACATGCTTGTGGTAATCTTCATAGAAATCCTCCACATCATCATCGTCATAAAAGAATCCACCATAAGGCATCGCGTACACGACAGGTACCACACCACTGCGATGATGGCGGACATCACGATGTTTCCTTACGGCTTTACGATAACTACGCCCGTAGTCATAATCAGGCACATACCCCGGCATAAGTGGGACATGTACATAGGGCCTTGGAGCAGGAGGCACGACCACCACCGGAAAATAAGGCGACACATTCGACACATCCACTCCGATCCCGTCAGTACCTGCATGTAGGGAGAAATAAGTCTGTGCGGAAAGTGTCGGCGCGCTGATGGCCGCGACTGCCAGACAAGTGATAAGCGAGAGTCTCATACTACTTAAATTATGTTTTAGCCTCAAACGCCAAGCGTCTCTTAGTTTCCTCTTTTCACACAAGGCGTCACTTTATATTAAATACAAACACCCCGGAGGGTTTGTTCTCCAACTCAGCTAACATACCCTATTCATATGCTGTAATATATGGCAGAAAGCCAAAACAGAAACATCCAATAGGCAACCAAACACTTTTTGTCCTCAAAATTTGGTTTATTCCACAGAAAATGTTAATTTTGCACCTCGAATTGTGTAAACAATAAAAAACAACATAGCGCTATGAAAAGAACTTATCAGCCTTCCAACCGCAAGAGAGTTAACAAGCACGGTTTCCGTGAAAGAATGTCGACCGCTGATGGCCGCAAGGTCCTCGCTCGCCGTCGCGCCAAAGGCCGTGCCCGTCTCACCGTGTCCGACTCAATCGGCGGCAAGTAATTCTCTTTAGCTTCAAGGCCACGCATCCGGAGCCAAGCCTTGTAAAAAGCAACCGGCAATTCCTCCCTGGTCTGTCAGGCGAAAGTTGCCGGTTGCTTTTTATTTACCCCTGAATTTCCGAACCGGGAGGATGCTACATTGTTTTTATTAATAAAAGTCTTCACTTGACAAGCAACCCAATAAACATTTACATATTATGGAAATAGGAGAAATCATCCCCAACCACCTGGGAATCGACGGAGAAGGACGTATGGTGACCGCTTCAGGCGACTACGCCCACACCCCGCTCATCATTTATTTTTATCCGAAAGACAACACTCCCGGTTGCACTGCGGAATCATGCGCCTTGCGTGACGGATATCAGAGATTACAGGAACTTGGTTACCAAGTGATTGGCATAAACCGCGACACTCCGGCCTCCCATCAGAAGTTCGCGACCAAACACAACCTGCCATTCCCGCTCCTGACAGATGTCACCGGAGAAGTCTGCGAGGCATTTGGCGTATGGCAGATGAAAAAAATGTGTGGACGTGAATATATGGGACTTGTCCGCACGACTTTCATCACGGATGCGAATCATGTTATCACGCATATCATCAACAAAGTCAACACCAAACAGGCTGCCGAGCAGATTCTTGAAATTCTCGGCAAATAACGACACGCGCCTCACCTTCACGGACAACGACAATAAAAAAATCCGGTCTCGAATCGAGACCGGATTTTTTTATTGTCGTTGAACCGGAATTAGATCCAGCGTGTGTATGCGAAATCCATACGGTGGGGCAGCGCGGGGTTAACGGGATAAAGACGATAACCGTAGCGGAACACACCAGCATCCTTGAGCTTGGCATTGAGCTGATAGGTCAGGACATTGCCCTCCTCTTTGATGACATCGAAAGGCTGTGTGTAGCAGAATTTTTCCTCTCCGTCCATCGTCTTATAAACGACGAGTTCAAGACCGAGATCCTTGCCGAGGCCGTTGGTGTCAACGATGGCACGAACTGTGAAGTCGGTACCTGTAACCGAATTCGAGATGTCTGAAGTCTCGATATCGAACACCTTTATGCCATCCCAAGCGGCAGCGACCTTCTCCTTCCATGCGGCGATTTCCTTTGCCTTGGCGTAGTTGTCTGCAGTGAGGAGCTTTGTGCGGTCAGCCTCTTTGAGATAGAAACGATCGATATAATCGTTGATCATTCGGGTCATTGTGAAGTGGGGAGCAATCTTGGCGATGGAGCGCTTGATGTACTGAACCCATTCGGGGGAGTAACCCTTGGAATTCTTGGCGTAGTAAAGAGGAACGATCTCGTTTTCGAGCATTGAATAGATAGTAGCGGCATCGAGTTTGTCCTGCTGACCCTGATCGGTGTAGGTGCGCTTGTCGGTAAGAGCCCAACCGGCATCCTCAGCGAAACGATAACCCTCATACCACCATCCGTCGAGAACGGAGAAGTTGAGCACACCGTTCATCTCGGCCTTTTCGCCGGAGGTTCCGGAAGCCTCAAGGGGGCGAGTCGGGGTGTTGAGCCAGATGTCCACGCCGGTGACAAGACGCTTGGCCACAATCATATTGTAGTCCTCCAGGAAGATAATCTTGCCGAGGAATTCGGGCATACGGGAGATTTCCATAATGCGCTTGATCAGCCCCTGACCTGCGGCATCAGCGGGGTGAGCCTTTCCGGAGAAGACGAACTGAACGGGGAACTGTTCGTTGTTGACAATCTTTGACAGACGCTCAAGGTCTGTGAAGAGGAGGTGGGCACGCTTGTATGTGGCAAAACGGCGAGCGAAACCGATGATGAGGGCGTTGGGGTTGATTTTGTCAACAATCTTCATCACAGAGGAGGGATCACCCTGGTTTGCAAGCCATTTGGCCTTGAAATCTTTCTTCACGAAGTTGATGAACTTGTTCTTCATCGTCATTCGCATGTTCCAGATTTCCTGGTCGGAACATTTCAGGATACCTTTCCAGTTAGCAGGATCAGCCTGGTTTTCGAAGACCTCCTGGCCGAGTTTGTCGCCATAGAATTCTTTCCATTCGGAAGCAGCCCAGGTAGGCATATGCACACCGTTGGTGACATAACCAACGTGGCTTTCCTGCCAGTTGTAACCTTTCCAGATACCGGCGAACATCTTCTTGGAAACCTCACCGTGGAGCCAGCTTACGCCATTTGCCTCCTGGCAGGTGTTGAGCGCGAACACACTCATCGAGAAACGTTCGTTGGTGTTGGGATTCTCACGACCCATATTCATAAGGTCATTCCAGGAGATACCGAGCTTAGCGGGGAAGCCGCCCATGTACTTGCCGAAGAGACCCTCGTCGAAGTAGTCATGGCCAGCGGGCACGGGGGTATGTACGGTATAGAGGCTGGAGGCACGGACGAGTTCGAGGGCAACCTGGAAGTCGAGGTGCTTTTCCTGAACGAAATCAACGAGACGCTGGAGGTTGAGCAGAGCGGCGTGGCCTTCGTTGCAGTGGAAAAGGTCGCTCTTGATGCCAAGTTTCTTGAGCATCAGGACACCACCGATACCGAGGAGATACTCCTGCTTGATACGGTTTTCCCAGTCGCCGCCATAGAGCTTGTGAGTGATAGGACGGTCAAACTCCGAGTTCATCTCGAAGTCGGTATCCATGAGGTAGAGGTTCATACGACCCACATTGACACGCCATACATGGCTGTAAATGATGCGGTCGTGGTAGGGCACCTCGAGAATCATAGGACGGCCGGATTCCTCCATTACCTGCTCGATGGGGAGCTGATTGAAGTTCTGGGGCTCGTAGTTGGCAATCTGCTGACCATCAACGCTGAGGGTCTGCGAGAAATAACCGTAACGATAGAGGAAGCAGACAGCGGTCATAGGCACACGCGAGTCGGAAGCTTCCTTGATATAGTCACCGGCGAGCACTCCGAGACCGCCGGAATATATCTTCAAAGCATTGCAAAGACCATACTCCATCGAGAAGTATGCCACCGAGGGGAGATCATCGCGCATGGGCTTGGCCATGTACTCCTTGAACATGGTATGCACATGCTCGATACGCTCCATCATTTTTTTGTCGGCGATGACTTCCTCAAGACGTTCGGAAGACAATTGCTGGAGGAGCATGACGGGATTTTCACCGGTCGCACGCCAAAGATCTACATCGAGATCGTGGAAGACGGCCTTGGCTTCGCTGTTCCAAACCCACCAAAGGTTTTTAGCGATCTCTTCAAGAGACTTGAGTTTCGAAGGGAGGTCGGATTTCACTGTGATGTCGCGCCATACGGGGACATTAGTGTTGCTGACTTGGAGTTTCATGTAGTGAAATGGTGTATAGTTTGTGTGATTGTTTTATATAGAGATGAATGTAATGTCTCATTGGCTACCATCTTATCGGCTTCAGCCATGGATCTGCTCGTCACGCCGTTTGTCAGCAGCGGCGAGAGCCATGCGGAATGCCTCGACATAATAGGTAATGAAATAATTCCATTCTGCTTTGTCTGCTGTCGTTCTGGCTGCTGCCGAATCGGCGGCAATAACCTCGGGGGAGGCGGTAGCCATTGACAACATGGAATCGGCAAGAGCTTTCACGACATCGTGATAGTTCGAGTCATTGCGCTGAATCACCAACACACCGCTCTTGTCAAACCCGTTCTTCCCGGAGGAAAGCACCCACTGGCCAAATCCTGACAAAGAGGTTGTCACGGTAGGCACTCCGAACGCCACGCTCTCAAGAGGTGTGTAGCCCCACGGTTCATAATATGAGGGGAAAGCTGTGAGATCCAGCCCCGCGAGCATATCATAATAGGTCATATCGAGGATGCGGTCGTTGCCGGTAAGATAACAGGGGACATAGACCACCTGCACTTTGTCTGACGAACCGGAGTTGAAACCAAGCTGCCGGATACGGTTGAGAATTGCATCCTGGTCGGGATTGTTGAGCGAGTGAGTAATCACGGGGTCAGGCAACGCCGAAGAGGTCGTCTCTGAATCCAAAGCCTCCTTCAAATCGGCACGGGGAGCTTTGGGCCACGCAGGCACCAATATATATAGGAGGAGATTCCTCGTCGGATCCATCGTCCGGAGCATTTCGGCAGCATCAAGGAATACATCAATGCCTTTGTTGCGGAATTCACAACGGCCCGATGTCGCCACGATGAAGGTGTCTTCCGGGAGCGTACGCCCCGACAGTTTTGAACCGACATTGAGCATAGCCTGGCGGGCGGCCTGACGAGCGCGTTTCTGGCGGATTTTTGTAGGAGCCCACTCGGCAGGGAATCCATTAGGTGTGACAATATCTGGACGACGCTCAAGGAGCTGTTCGCATTCGGCAGCTGTCACATCACTTACAGTGGTGAAACAATCCGCGGCATGGGCGGCGGCTTTTTCAAGGGAATGCTTGGATTCCATATTCAGCTCCCGGGCCATCTGGTCTCCGTTATATCCGGGCAGGTAGTCATACAGCGGCTTGCCGTTGCCACAGATGCTGCGGCCTATCGATGTGGCATGGGTTGTGAAGATGGTGCCCACGAACGGCACTTTCCATTTCGTGTAAAGCAATCCCATACCTGTGGTCCATTCGTCAAAATGGGCAAGAACATTCTTATGGCGCATACGCTTGTATGAGCAGATGCTTTCAATGACCACTCCGGCGGCAAGCGCAAACGCGCATCCTTCATCATAGTCACCGTAAGCATGCAGGGAATCCACACCGAAGCGTTCCCACATCTCACCATAATAATAATCCTTGAGTTTATACATACCCTGGAAATTCACCAGAATGACAATAGGCTTGCCCGGTATGTTCCATCTTCCCACTCTAACAGACACTCCTTCAGGCAGAAGGGCTTTGTCACGCCATGGTTTCAGCAGGGAAGGCACCTCCGAAAAATAGGGGGAGGGATTGTCTTCGGTCCAGACATCCGGACCGATAAAGATCGTTTTATCTTTATATAAGTTCTGGAGGGTCTGGGCTTTTGTAGATAAAACAGTGTAAATACCTCCTATTTTATTACAAACCTCCCAGCTCGTCTCGAAAATCATATCAAGATTCACGGGGTCAAACTTCATAACCAAAATTCAGTTTGTTTGAAATTGTCCTGTTTAGGGTGCAAAGGTAATCATTTTTTTCTCATTAATGCAAATTTTATCCACAAAAATCCCAATCGTGTAATAAAATAATGCTATTGAAATTCATCAAATATTCCGATTTATTTGTTTTTTCGGGCTAATTTCGCTAATTTTGGGGGTGAAATCATAAAGATATGCGGAGGAAATAAAAAATATTTTCATTTTGTCCGCAATGATTTATCTTTTTGGATTTTTCACGACAACAGACAGAACCACCGGCCTCATCATATAATATATGAGCAACGACAGAGCCTATTATCTCGACACATATGTCGCAGGACGTCTCTACGGAGACGCAGACCTGGCGTGGCCAAGCCTGTCAATCGGGCAATCCTTGCTCCTTGTGAGGGAAAACGACAACGGGAAAGACCCTTGGGCCGTGGCCGTATATGTCATCATTGACAGCAGACGGATGAAGCTGGGTTATATACCGTTGAGGAAGAACCAGCCTCTGGCACTGTTTCTTGATATGGGCTGGGAGGAAGCTTTTGCCGCCACCATATCACGCCTTGATCCAACCGCCACTTACGACCGCCAAATCGGTGTCACAATCCGCATACTTAGGAACAACAAAGATGGACAACCTTAACAACACCTACCGTCCGACTCAGACGATGCGTTCTATGATTTCAGACAACTCACTGCTTCTCATGGCATTGAGTCGCTTCGGCATACCACTGGGATTCGGGGATAAAACCGTTGAGGAGGTGTGTCGGGAACAAGGAATCGACTGCCAGACCTTCCTGACTGTGGCGAACTACATCTCGGGACATCCATACTCCCCGGATAATATAGACCTGGAACAGCTTATGGCTTATCTGAAGAAAGCCCATAACTATTTCCTTGATTTCCAGCTCCCGATGATACGCCGGAAGCTGCTTGAAGCCATCGACATATCCGGAGTTGACTCTATCGGATTCCTCATCCTGAGGTTTTATGACGATTACGCGACCGAGGTCAGAACACATATGGAGGTGGAAAATGACCATGTGTTTCCATATGTCACCGCATTGCTGGATGGCACCCTCGACAAGAGCTTCTCGATAGAATCATATGCCAAGGGGCATGTCCATATCGACCCCAAACTCCAGGAGCTGAAAGATATCATCGTAAGGTATTATCCGGAAAACACCAACGACCTGCTCACATCTGCGTTGTTCGACATAATAACCTGCGAGCAAGACCTCAACGCCCACTGTATGGCCGAGGATGACCTGTTTATCCCCGCAGTCAGACGTCTTGAGAAGAAAATAGAGACCGAAGAAATAAAACGCCAGAATGAAGAACCCCTTGGCTCAGATAACGAGGGAGGAACGAACAACATTCAGGCAAACAACTCAGACACCTCGACTGACGCTGAGAAAATCAGCTCCTTGTCGGAAAGGGAAAAAGAAATCGTATGCCTTATCGCCAAGGGGATGACCAACAAGGAGATAGCCAACCAGCTTTACTTATCGGTTCATACCGTGGCCACTCATCGGCGCAACATAAGCGGCAAGCTGCACATCCATTCACCCGCTGGTCTCACCATTTTCGCCATAGTCAACGGACTGCTGCCTATCGACGAGATTCCTCGTTCAAAATTTCAATGATCTTGAAGGCAACGAGCCATCACGGCACCCACCCTCCAACCATAGACGCCAATGAAATTCTCTGATATAATCGGCAATGAATCTGTCAAAGACCGCTTAAAGGCAATGGCGGACAATGACCGCATGCCCCATGCCTTGGTTATCGAAGGGCCTGCCGGAATAGGAAAATTCGCGATGGCCCGTGCGCTTGCCCAATATATCCATTGCCCCAATCGATCCGGCGGAGATTCATGCGGTCACTGCCCTTCATGTATACAGCACCAATCTTTCAACCATATCGACACGGTATATTCATTTCCTGTGTTGAAATCGGCAGGAGGAGCCACAAGCGATGACTTCATGCCGTTATGGAAAGAATTCTTACAGGGAAGTCCGTATATGGATTTCGAGACATGGCAGCGAATGTTGGGGAATCCAAATGGCCAGCCAGTGATATATGTGGATGAGTCGCAGGAAATAATCCGGAAACTGTCATTCACTTCACATGGAGCGACTTGCAAAATCGTGATGATGTGGTTGCCGGAGAAAATGAATGTGCAGTGTGCCAATAAGCTGCTCAAGCTCATCGAAGAACCCCTGCCCGGGGTAAAACTGATATTGGTCTCAAACACACCCGGCGAAATACTCCCGACCATATACTCCCGCCTGCAACGAATCGAGATGAGACGTCTTTCTGACAGCGACATTGCCGCCCATCTGCAATCCAGACATTCCTTGTCTCCTGAGGACGCGATGTCAATCGCGCATCTTTCGGGAGGCAGCCTGCTCTCTGCGGAAAAAGTTTTGTCAAGCAACGACGAGAACAAAGATTTCCTTGAGCTGTTTCAAAAGCTCATGCGTCTCGCCTATCAGCGCAAGATAGGCCTGTTGAAAAAATGGAGCCAGGATGTCGCCGCCCTCGGTAGAGAGCAGGCAGCCCGTTTTTGCGGGTATTGCCAGCGTCAGGTACGCGAAAATTTCATCGCCAATTTAAAAATCGCCCAGCTCAACTATCTCAACAAGGAGGAGATGGCTTTCAGCCGAAATTTCTCTCCATTCATAAACGAGCGGAATGTCGAACAGCTTTCTTCGCTGTTCAATGAAGCGCGGGAAGACATTCTCGCCAACGGCAACGGCAAAATAATATTTTTCGACATAGCTGTCAAAGTCATTTTGTTGTTGAAAAAATGAAACCATTTCTTTACAGCGTAGCCGAAGCATACATCAAAAATGAAGCTTCGAATCTCGCGGAATATTGTTTTGTGTTTCCCAACAAGCGTAGTGGAATATTCTTTCACCACGCTTTCGCCCGTGCATCCCGAGAGCTGAAAACAGATGTGGTCCATCCGGCCTCAACCACGATTTCCAGTTTCATAGAGGAACTGGTCCCGGGCAAGCCTGCCGAACGTCTGGAAATGATTCTGATTCTATATCAGGCATACCGCGAAGTCATATTCAGACACGCCGGTGGCAACCGAGAGGCCCAGGAAATCGCCGAGATGGTTGATTTCAACAAGTTCCAACGGTGGGCCGACATGATTATAGGGGATTTCAACGATGTCGACATGTATATGGTCGCTGCGGAACAGCTTTTCCCAAACCTGGAACATTATCGAGAAATCTCTTCCAACTATCTCGACGCGGAAGTAATCGAGGAAATAAAACGCCACTGGCGCGTAGAGCGTATTCCTGAATATAATGACTCATTCTGGAACCATATCCTGCACAACAGCCCGGATGACACAGAGCAAACGGAGGAGGGAAACGCCAAAGGAAGTGCTTTGCGTTTTTTCCGTCTCTGGCAAGTCATGCTCGACCTGTACGAGACTTTCCGCAGAAAAATGAATGAGGCCGGGCTGTTCTATCCGGGAATGGCCTACCGCGAAGCTACCCGCATAATAAAAAAACGCCAGAGAAACGACTTCGACCACAAAAGGTATATATTTGTGGGATTCAATATGCTTTCCAAGGCGGAAGAGACCATCTTTCTTGAAATGAAAGACAAACATGGCGACAGCCTGTTTGCGGGAGATTTCGCCGATTTTTACTTTGACGACGCGTCCCCGGCATTTCTGATGCCCGGAAATACTACATCTGCTTTCCTGACTCGTTATGCCCGGTTGTTTCCCCCTTTATATGAATGCGTGGAGCCTATCGCAACATTCCCGAAAATCGAGATTTCCGGCATAGCGTCGAACTCCGGCCAAGCCAAACTTGCCGGGGCAATCGTCAGCCATCTCTATCCAGACGGAGGGGAATGGAACCCGGAATCGCTCCGTCGCACCGCGATTATACTCCCGCAAGAGACCCTTGCGCGCGGGGTCGTCGCCGCGTTACCGGAATGGATAAATCCGGTCAATCTAACGATGGGGTACCGGTTACGCGACAGCAAAGCAGCCGATTTGGTCAGAAGTATTGTCTCCATGCATCTGCGCTCCAGAAAAAACAGGACAGGAGGACATACTTTCTTCTATGAGGACCTGCTGAAAGTCCTCACACACCCCTTGATTCGGCAGATATATCCGACCGAATGCAGCCGCATCGTGTATGACATCAATGTAAACAGATGGTATAACATCGATGGTGCTTATCTTTCGGATCATTACCCGGAGTTGCATACACTTTTCAATTATATTGAGAATCTGACCGACCGAGAAAAAGTTTTCCAATATTTTGAGAATCTTTTTGTCTGGATTCTGTCTCATATGGAGAATGAGCAGACATCCGGTGAGATAACCGACATTGACGGCACCGAGATTGAGGGAGCGGCAACTATGGCAGCCGGCGCGTTGGTCGACAGGATGCTTGTGCGGGCTTACCTGAGAGCCATCGGCCGACTGCGCGAACTCTCGGCCCGATATCTCGGCCCGCAAGACATCTACCTTTCCGATTCAACAATGTTTCATCTTGTCGAAAGATTGGTAGGAGGCGAGACCGTCAACTTTGAAGGACGTCCATTGAACGGTTTACAGATAATGGGAGTCCTCGAAGCGCGAGGACTTGATTTCGAGAATGTCATAATCCCATCGATGAATGAGAAGGTGTTCCCCAGAAAACACTATCAGAAGTCATTCATCCCTCCTCATCTGCGACGGGCCTACGGAATGTCAACCCAGGACCATCAGGAAAGCATATATTCATATTATTTTTATCGCATGATATCCCGGGCATCAAGGGTTTTCCTGTTGTATGATGCCCGGACGCAAGGTGTAGGCGGAGGTCAGATGTCGAGGTATCTGAGTCAGTTGCTGCATCTTTACAAGCCGGCCGGAATATCCTCCCGAATCCTCGGATATGGGGTCGAGTCAAGGGAACCTGCACAAATCTGCGTCAGGAAAACTCCGGAAATAATGGCGGAAATCAGACGTTATCAGGCAGTGGAAAACCCGAGGTATTTGTCGGCGAGTGCCATAAACCTGTATATCAATTGTCCGCTGTCTTTCTACCTGACTTATATCGCCGGATACAAGCGTGAGGATGAATTCCATGACTATATGGATGAGAGCACCTATGGAACAATCATCCATGGGGTGCTGGAAGACCTGTATGAGGCTGAGCGGAAAAGCCTTCCCCGAGGACGCTTCACGCGGCAGGCCATCGAGGCCCTGATGAAAAAGGAGGTCTCCATAGAGCAGGCCATCACCAGACGTATAAACAATCATTACAACAATCTCGGCCCTGACAGTCTCGCCCCATTGAAAGGTGACGCGGAACTGTTCGGGGAGATTATGAAAAAATATATCCTGCTGGTCTTCAAACGCGAAATCCAGGCAGGTGAATTTGAATATCTGGCCGGAGAATTCGGCCATCCGGGACGATTACAGTTAGAGGGGAGCAATTCCGTGACTGAAATAAATTTCAGGTATTCCATAGACCGTATCGACCGGTTTATCACTCCGGACGGGAACTCAATCCTCAGGATAATCGACTATAAGACCGGAGAGGACGAAACGTCGATTGTGGAGGTGAAAGACATGTTCCATGAACGAGGGACATCGGGCAAGAGAGCCAAGGCGATGCTGCAATTGTTTCTCTATTGCCAGGCCCTTACCCAGGAAAAAAATCTCAATGAACCGATACAGCCTTGGATATATTCTATCCGTAAGATAGCTACAACGCCGTTCTCGCCATTGAGGATTTCGCAATCACAACCGGGCGAGGCAAAGGGACGCAAGAAACTTGAGATTACCGATTACAGGGAATATGTCACAGAATTCAACGACATGATGCTTGATGTGCTTGACGATCTTTTTAATCCGGAGGTTCCATTTGTGTCCGCACAGAACGACCATGCATGCACATTCTGCAAGTTCACCGAGATATGCCGCAAACGACAGAAATAACTGCTTGAAAAGCCCCTTAATCAACAACCGATGGCCGGACTATACATCCACATACCGTTCTGCAGGAGCAAATGCGCCTATTGCGATTTCTTCTCCATACCCGTCAACAGCGTCCTAAAGAAGGACACGGATTGTTTTGCCAAATATATCGTAGCGATACAACAGGAAATGGCCATACGCATATCTGAAATAAAGGGGCCGATTGACACAATATATGTCGGTGGCGGGACGCCCACTGCCATCCCGTTGCCTTTGCTATCGGAATTTCTGTCCTCCATACATCGGTATGTCATCAGATATAACAAGGGATACGGCGGTGAAGACATCTCGGAATTCACCGTGGAAGCCAATCCCGAAGACATTTCCCGCAGCCTGATAGACACCTTGCGCAATTCAGGCGTGAATCGAATAAGTATCGGCATTCAATCGTTTGACACTTGTCAGCTAAACGCGATTATGCGCCGCCACGACTCAACATCTTCCCGGGATGCACTGACAATCCTCACAGAATCGGGGATAAACTACTCGGCAGACCTCATATACGGACTCCCCGGCCAGAGCGTTGACAGCTGGTCATATCAGCTGGACTCCCTTCTGGATTTCGAGCCTCCGCATTTTTCGGCATACCTGCTTTCATACGAACCCGGCACGAGGTTGTACGCCCGTAAAGAACGAGGATTGGTGACAGAAGCAGACGAACAGACCGTATGTCGTATGTATGACGCCCTTATGGAGGCTGCCGCAGCCAGAGGGTACAACCATTACGAAATATCAAACTTTTCCAAACCAGGACTGGAGGCCAGGCATAATTCTTCTTACTGGAATTTAACCCCATACCTCGGACTCGGATGCAGCGCCCACAGCTTCGACGGTGAAATCAGACGCATTAATCCGTGTAATCTTGGAGTATATATGGAAGCCCTCTTGAAAAAGATTCCGGAAACCGCTTTCCAGGAAGAACCAGAGACGACAATCAACAAAGTCAACGATTACATCATAACTTCGCTCCGCACCTCCTCAGGGCTTTCACGTTCCCTATTAAAAAGCAAATGGAGCAGGGAAACCGCATCATTGGTGGAAGCAAACCTATCGCACCTACGAGCAACCGGGCATATTGTGCTGAACGAAGAAGCCAACTACAGGATTCCCGAGAAGTATTGGCTGACATCCGACTCCATACTCCGTGACATAATCCTCGAATGAGGGATAATATGGAATTACAAGGGCCATCCTGCCGGAAAATGCGGGAGGATGGACTCATACTCGTGAGAAAAGTTTACCGATTATTTTTCTAATCCAAATTGCGGTGAGACAACACCTCTACTGTTTACGCCTGTTAAATTTCTACTTTTCAGTAAATTAAATGTTAAAACAGACCTATATGACCAACATTTTGAGGGCCTGAGAATGTTATATTTGTAAACTGACCTAACATCAGTCGAGAATATTGAAATTATTCCTCTACCAAAATTCAAATCGCACATTTTCGTATTAATTTTAGACTTTGACTCATATATCAATTTATATAGTCAAATGTGCGCCGAACCAAAATTTGAGATTGCAAACGCGATGCGGTTTCAATTGCAACACATACTCAAAAACATAACCAAAATAAATCTTCGTTGCATTTGAAAACAGCGTTTATAGATACAAAATACCAGCATTATAAAATGTAAATTAACGTTTGCATCAATCCAAATTTGCGATGCCATTATCAAAATTTACATTCGCACCTAGGATTTTTTGCTCAAATTTGGAAATTTCGACATCGGGATTTGCTGTTCCCGTATGCAATTTTACATTTGCATAATTCACGAATCCACCTCTTTGATTTACAAGGATAAAAAATCACCCCATTTTCGCCATTAACATCCATTCACAATAATCATAACTCTCTAAAAATCATACTCATTATAAATTAAACTTAAACATTTTATTTAGCATAGCGGCTTATATATGCTGTTTCCCCACAGAAAACACAATAGAATTCTCCCAATTGCTTTTGCACCACCCGACCTAAAAAATAAAGCCAACATTTGGTTTAAATCCCTCAAATAAATAACAGTTCTCATATGCAACGCTCCGGCCTTTTAGTTGCATTTGAGAGCCCGCTTGCAATTTTCGATTCAATTTTTAAAATTTCGTTTTGCAACTCGACAATTTGCGATTTCGTGCATTTTATTTCTAATTGTAAATCACAAAATTGGATTTACATTTACATACTCCATCCTCAAAATCGCCTATTTGCATTTCCCCTATGTAAATTTGCGTTTTTCAATTATTATTATTAAATTTGCAACGACAAAATAATTCAGGAATTTGCTAATTCCTGTTTACGTTTCACAATTCTAACCTATCACCTCTATGGATTTGGTAAATCGCTTAAAGCATTATATGGATACCACCCAACTTACCATATCTCAGTTTGCTGACAGATGTGGCATTCCCCGCCCTACGATGTCACAACTGATAAACGGGAGGAACAAACGAATCTCTGATGAGGTGATAAACAAAATTCACAACGCATTCCCCGGTCTATCCATCTTATGGTTGATGTTTGGCGAGGGAGAGATGGATGCGAATGCAAATATTAGAATCTCAGAGCCTCAAAACGGGCAAAATCCGGGCATCATCGCGGCACAACGACCTGACAATCAATCCACAACCGACAATAATATTGAAAACGAAACCATCACGATTGAAGAGTCATCCAGCGATGTTTTCGAAAACCTGCTCTTTGAGACTCCTCAACCACCCCATTTCGCCACTCCATCCCCCCAAGATGACACATCATTGAAGGATAACATCATGTTTGACACAGCCTCCATAAAAGAAGATACCACCCCATCACCATCCATCCCTTCTCAAGAACCGGCAAACACCCCTAATTCCCTCGGCAGAGGGCGAGATGTGACAAATACCATCAATGCGCAACGGATGGCCTCACAAGCCCTCGGAAATGCCCCACAGCCAATCCTTGCCGAAGAGGGCAAACGCATCTCGATTTCTCCCGATGCCCACAAAAAAATCACCAATATAGTCGTGTTCTATTCCGACAATTCTTTCCAATCATTCCTACCAGACGCGTAACCCCGCAACCATAAAATATAGACAGCCCTGGAAAGCTTTTGAAGCCATTCCAGGGCTGTCTATTATATTTGGCAAGAAGATACCTCAATCAGACATATCCCCTCACGATTCCACGCTTGGAATTGCGTATGAATTCAATAATCTCATCACGCTCTTTGGTGGCAGGAAGCTCAGCTTCAATGCGGTCAACCGCATCGGTGACATTGAGACGCGAAAGGTACAGATAACGATATATCTCCTGAATCTCACGGATCTGGTCATTGGTGAAGTTGCGACGACGCAGGCCGATGGAGTTGATACCGGTGTAAGCGATAGGATCACGACCGGCCTTTACAAACGGAGGAATATCCTTGTTGATTCTCGAGCCCCCCTGAATCATCACATGTGTGCCAAGATGGCTGAACTGATGAATCAAAGTCCCACCGCCAATCACAGCAAAGTCATCGACCTGTACCTCTCCGGCAAGCTGCGACGAATTGGAAATGATGACGTTGTTGCCGACAATACAATCGTGGGCCACATGAGAGTACGCCATTATGAGGCAATTGTTGCCCACAACGGTCTTGCCCTTGGCGACAGTGCCACGGTTTACAGTCACGCATTCGCGAATCGTAGTGTTGTCTCCGATGATTGCAACAGTGTCTTCCCCCTTGAACTTGAGATCCTGGGGGATGCCGGAAATCACGGCACCGGGAAATATATTGCAGTGTTTACCAATCCTGGCACCCTCCATAATCGTCACATTGCTGCAGATATGCGAACCCTCTCCAATCTCGACATTCTGGTCGATGGTCACGAAAGGATCTATGACGACGCTGGGATGGATTTTTGCCGCCGGATGAATATAGGCAAATGGCTGTTTCATGCTTGAAGCGTCTTGATTACTTGTTCTTAACTATCTGGGCCATGAACTCACATTCACAAACCACCTTGTCGCCCACAAACGCCACACCCTTCATAAGGGCACAGCCGCGACGCAACGGGGTCATGAAAGACACATGGAACAACAGAGTATCACCCGGGACGACCTTCTGACGGAATTTCACATTGTCAATCTTCATGAAATATGTGGAATAGGTCTCAGGCTCCTCGACAGTGGTAAGCACCAGGAGGCCTCCGGTCTGCGCCATAGCTTCAATCAGCAGCACTCCGGGCATAACCGGCTCCTGGGGGAAGTGTCCTTGGAAGAACGGTTCGTTGACAGTGACATTCTTCACGCCGACGATGAATGTCTCGCCACGGTCGATAATCTTGTCGACAAGCAGCATAGGATAACGGTGAGGCAGATGCTCACGGATATCATTGATATCCATCAAAGGTGCCTGCGAAGGATTGTAAGAAGGAGCCTGGAGTTCCTGACGCTGAATCTCCTTGCGGATCTGCTTGGCAAATGTGGTGTTGATCTTATGACCGGGACGGCAAGCAATGATACGGCCCTTGAGGGGACGCCCGATAAGAGCAGTGTCGCCAAGCACATCAAGCAGTTTATGGCGGGCTGGCTCGTTCTCGAATTCCAGAGGACGGTTGTTGATGAAACCAAGCTCATTGACCTGCTTGTGTTCAACACCCATAAGGTCTGAGATATGGTCGAGCTTCTCCTGAGCCATCTCCTTGTCGTAAATCACGATGGCATTGTCGAGATCACCCCCCTTGATGAGGTTAGCGTTAAGGAGCGGTTCGATTTCACGCACAAAGACGAAAGTACGGCTACCGCTGATTTCCTGCCTGAATTCCGACATATTCTCAAGACGGGCAAACTGGTTGGCCAGCACCGGAGAGTCGTAGGAAATCATCACATCGACCGAGAAGTCGCTGTCGGGCAAAACGGTAAGGTGAGCGCCTGTCTGCGGGTCACGCACCTCTATCTTACGTTTTACAACGTAGAAATTCTTGTCGGCGCTTTGCTCCACAACCCCGACGCGCTCTATCGCCTCGCTGAACTGACGCGCGCTTCCATCAAGGATAGGGATTTCAGGGCCTGTCACTTTGATGAGACAGTTGTCTACCCCGGCGGCATAGAGCGCGGCCAAGGCATGTTCAACGGTGGAGACCCTCACATCGCCACGCGCAAGCACAGTGCCACGGTCTGTGTCTGTCACATTCTCAGCCAGTGCGTCAATTATGGGTTCTCCTTCGAGATCAACGCGCTGAATCTTGTAGCCATGGTTTTCAGGAGCAGGCAGAAATGTGGCCTCTATTTCCAAGCCGGTATGGAGGCCCTTCCCCTTTACGGAGAATTCGCCGTTAAGAGTAAGCTGTTTCATTATTCTTGTTTAGTGATATTTTCAAGTTTCTTCACTCGGTCGAAAAGCTCGCCAAGATTTTTTTGATAAACTACATTGCGGGCGTATTTCTTACTATCCACCGCAGGAGCTCCCATCACACGAGAATCAGAGGGGATGCTGGACGGCACACCCGACTGCGCCCCTATCTGAACCCGGTCTCCGACCGAGATATGTCCGGCAAGACCTACCTGACCTCCGAACATGCATCGGCTTCCCACCTTGGTGGAGCCGGCAATGCCTACCTGGGCGGCCATTACCGTATGCTCTCCGATACGGCAATTATGGGCGATCTGTACCAGATTGTCAAGCTTTGTGCCACGGCATATCAAAGTCGAACCCATCATTGCCCTGTCAACTGTAGTGTTTGCCCCAAGCTCCACATCATCTTCCAAGACAACATTTCCAAGCTGGGGAATCTTCTTGTAACCATCCGGAGTCGGGGCGAATCCGAATCCGTCAGCACCAATCACGCAACCGGAATGAAGCACACACCGCTCCCCTATCCGGCAATTATGATATACTTTGACACCGGGCTTCAACACTGAGCCGTCGCCGATCTCAACATTGTCGCCGAGATATACCTGAGGGAATATCTTGACGCCACGGCCCAATTTCACGCCACGACCGATATAAGCGAACGCCCCTATGTAGGCATCGTCAGGTATTTCAACTCCTTCTGCCACATAACAAGGCTGTTCCATCCCATTATATTTAGGCTCAATGACCTCGGCGGCGATATCAAGCAATTTCGCGATTGTGGCATATGGATCCTCCACCCTTATCAGCGTGGCCTTTACAGGATGTTCAACGACAAAATCTTTTTTGACCAACACGATTGACGATTCTGTCTCATAAATATAATGGTCGTATTTCGGATTGGCGAGGAACGACAATGCGCCGGGACGACCTTCTTCGATTTTAGCGAATGTCGACACGGCGATGTTGCCGTCTCCTTCGACAGTGCCGCCAACCATGGCGGCTATTTGCTCTGCTGTGAATTGCATTTTATGGTATGATTCTTGCGCGTCTGTCCCTCGTGGAGAGTCACAACCGGCTTTTGACAAACCACATCTCACATAAGACCTGTCCGACAAAAACCGGTCAAACTGGCTTATGCGCCCGTTGACACGCACACTTTTACAATTTGCAAAGTTGGCAAAATTTTTCGACATATCCAAAAATAGGTGAAAGGTTTTGCCGACACAGCTTTTTATCCTAATTTTGCAGCATGGAAATCCCTAATGAAGCAACTACTCCGATGCCCTCCGCGGCAGACATCATATTCCGGTATTTCCCGGAGTTAAACGATAGGCAACGAACCCAGCTCAACCAGCTTGGAGAGCTTTACACCGAATGGAACGAGAAAATCAATGTCATTTCCCGCAAAGACATCGACAACCTCTACCCCCATCATGTCCTCCACAGTCTCGCCATCGCCAAATTCCTGACCCCCGTTGAAGGATCCGAAATCCTCGATTTCGGTTGTGGCGGAGGATTCCCCGGAATCCCCCTCGCCATCATATGGCCGCATTGCAAATTCCACCTCATAGACCGGGTTGGGAAAAAAATTAAGGTAGCCAGCGAGGTAGCCCAGTCAATCGGGTTGTCGAACGTGACCCTGCAACATGGAGATGCAGGGGAATGCCACCGGAAATTCGACTTTGTTGTAAGCCGGGCCGTGATGCGCCTTGAGACCCTGGCACCATTGGCCAAACGCAACATTTCCTCAAAATCGCGCAACAAACTTCCCAATGGCCTGATTTGTTTAAAAGGCGGAGACCTGACATCAGAGGTCGAGGCCTCGAAAGGAGACACATTGGAAGTACCTCTGTCCGACTATTTCAAAGAGCCTTTCTTTGAAACAAAAAAGTTAATCTACAAGCCGCTTTGACAACGGCCTGAACAAATATCATAAAAATGGTCAATATCAAACCTTTCGTATTCAATCCATTCCAGGAGAACACCTACCTGGTATGGGATTCGACGACACTCGAAACAGCCATCGTCGACCCGGGCATGTCGAACAAAAGAGAGGAGGAGTTTCTTGACCGGTTCATCACCGAGGGGAAACTCAAGGTCAAGGCCATATTGCTCACTCACGCCCATATCGACCACACCTTCGGGGTTGACCACCTGCGCGAACGCTACAACATCCCCGTCTTGCTCCACAAGTCAGACGAGCCGCTTGGCCGACAGCGAATGGAGCAAGCAAGGAAATTCCATCTTCCGGTAGAAATCACGCCGCTTGTGGTAGACCGTTTCATCGATGAGGGTGAAGTCCTCACCTTAGGTGACAACAAGGTTATGGCTCTTCACGCGCCCGGTCATTCACCCGGCAGCCTGTTGTATTACATTCCCTCAGCGAACTCCCTTATTTCCGGTGATGTGCTGTTCCAAGGGAGCATCGGACGCACTGACCTGCCAGGCGGTAATTACGGACAACTAATCGCAAGCATAAACGGAAAGATTGTCACGCTTCCTCCCTCCACCATAGTATACCCGGGCCATGGCCCTTCAACCACGATAGCCCGGGAAATGAGATTCAACCCATATTTCTAAAAACATATGTAGGAGATTTCTATTTCAGACAAATCATTCCTATAAAATAAAACGCCTCGCCTGCAATTCAACAGCAGACGAGACGTTTTTATTTTAGAAAAGGCAGTATCGCAATCACAAACGCACTTTGCGGCTTGTTGTGTTGACTCTTACCACATATACCCCTGCGGGAAGTTCAGCTGTGATTGAGTAATCATCTGAAACAATCGCTTGAGTAAGAATGAGCGAACCGGACAAGGTATATACCTCAGCCAACTGGCCATTGCCGTTGAGCACCCGCAGAGCACCTCCTGCGACAGCAGAAATTTCTATATCGCTTTCGGAAGACATGCTTACTGACTCGACACCCGACTGAGACGAAGACTGGGCGAACACCGGCAATGACGGGAACCAATAGTTCTCAATCATAGGATATTCCTGCAACTTCTCACCGTTAGCCGAGTAGCGCCTTACCATATAAGTCTGGCTACCGAATCCCTGGGACAACGACATATAAAGCTCTCCGCTTACAGGATGTACTCGCATCGAGCATCCATAAAGTTGCCATCCTTCATTGTCGGCATTCAGGTCTATTATCTTTTCGAATGTGCGGTTGTCGATATCAAATTTGAAAATCTCGGAACCGGAGAACCAGCTGCTCGCGCCTCCATTCCAAAACAGGGTATTGCTTGAAGCGGATGCGCAGAATCCATCCGGAGTCCATGCATACCAGGAATTGGCAGGAGCATATGCCGAGGATGGAACTTCCACAACTTCGGTCGCAAGGGTTTCAGGGTCAACCCGCAGGAGATAAGGCAGCGTGCCTCCACTACCGTTTGATGCCACGCTACACCATAATGAACCATCCTTGGCCACTACCACGGAACCGATTCCGGCACCCTCCTTCACAATATCTAAAGAGATGGTCTCGACAACTTTGTCTTCTGCCGGGTCAACAACCAGGAGACCGAGTTTCTGATGCGCGATAAAAACTTTCCCTGCGGCTCTGACCATTGTGCCGCACTGTCCTGAGTAGAGGGATTCGCTTTCGTTTTCCGTGCCGGAAACTATCCCGGTAACTTCCCGGGCATCCAGGTCAAGAATCCAGACCCCATTGCTTGAAGATACATAACCTTTGTGTTCATCCACCCCTACGAAACCGCGTCCATCTGCCTGGATGTCTCCTGTACCGATTTCCTCAAGCTGATACTCGACCTTCATAGTCTTCGCGTCAACCACATTGATGCGGCCTCCCACAATATCAGCTCCCGGGTCTTTGGCCTGCTTGCAGATGACATAGAACTTTCCGTTCCAGATTTCTCCATACTGCGCGGTCGCCCCAAGCTGTTTGTCCTCATTGTTGGCTTGTATGACCCTGTAATGCCAGTAGTCACCCCCTTCTGCGTCCGGAAGGAGATAATTGACCGTGGAGTTGTTGTGGCCATACCAATCTTCATTGACGATGAACACACCTTTAGAGAAATCGACCTCCTCCTGTGCCCTCGTCGCAGGGGTCGATAAGAGCGTGGCGAGGGCTGCGGTTGCCCCGGCGAGGCAACCGTAAAAGGTAAATTTTGCCATAGTTTTTTTAGTGTTTAGTTTGTTGAAAGATAATCTTTCGCTTTTCCGGACAAGCTGATTATACTATTATTCTTATTATTGAGTTTTTATCTTTGTAATTCACAACGGGTCAGGAATCGACTGGTCGGCAGGGATTATATGCAAATCCTGCGCGCGACATATCTCAGTAGAGGTCTCCCCTATCCATCCGCAATACTGGTTGACTCCTGTGTAGACCTTCACGAAATCCACACCCGGAAGCACTACCGGCATACCATCTTTATCAACCGCCCACGATATGTCGAAACTGTTCAGGTCGGCATGCTCATTGGGATGATTGTCTGCATAACCCCAATCATAACAGTAAAGGATGTAATATGCTCCGGTACCACTTGCGTCAACACCATTGGCAGGCAACCGGCTTCCGCTGAACGTCAGCTGGTCGGCATCAACCCATGCGGGAAAATATTCCTGACGATGAAAGCTGTTTTTGGGCATAAATCCTTTTACTCCTTCCGAATCCTCCCAGGCGATGTAATTGACATCCGACAGGTTCCCCGACATGATTATCTCTCGGTCTGGATCAGGTCGATTATATGTTATGGAGTAACCATGAAGAGTGGCAGGATTATGATATTCACTTCCCGCCAGTTCATACCACTCGTCATCAGGGACTCCGTTGCAATTGCGGTCATAGCTTACCATCACAATCCCTGGTTCCGACGAACCACCTTTGCGGTTATTGTCTGTCAGTTCATAGAAACTGTTGCCGTGAATCATAAAATCCATTTCTCCAGGGGTATTGATGACCGTATGGTCGAAACCGAATACGACATATCCGCCAAAACCTCCAAGCGAGACCATGACATCATTGGTGCCGGAGATGGATTCCTCCACCTTTATCAATATGTCGGAATAGTTCTCACCGGCTTCATACTGAGGCATGACATTTATGAATTGCCCCGGAGCCGGATTGTATTCATATACTTTGGATATGTACGGGCTGTAATCAATCTCTTCGTGAAGCACAGTCACCCGGAACTCGAAATGATAAGGGGTTTCCTCATCCACAATATCGAGGACAAGGTCATATGTTCCCTCCTTCTCAGCCAGGAATATGTAGTCGCGCTCTGTCGACAACACTTCACCCGATGCCAGAGACCACCGGTAAGAAGCCCCCGTCAGCGCAGGAGTCAAGGGGAGTTTCTGCATCCTGTATATGTAGTAACTGTCATCGATTCCCAGGTTGAGCATCGGAGCGTCATCCGAACACGCCGAGAACACTCCCAGCGCGCCAAATGGCAACAGTTTTATGATGTATGGCTTCTTCATCTGTCAATCTATATATGTCAGGTTCTCAACATCTATATGATTCATGTCATCGTGGAAGGAAACACATATGCGCGGGAATATCACCGGTGCGGACACTCCATTTTTTCCGGCCATTACGGTCAAAGCAATACAATGTCCCCGAGGATACATAATTTTTCGCATCCGTTACGAAGATGTCTCCAGTCTCAGGATGCACTGCTATCCCATAAGGAATAGTGATCTCTTTCTCCGTACCATCAGTAATGAAGTTCGTCGAAATCACCTCCTGGGTCCGGACATCAATTATACCGTAAGATATGGCATTTTCTGAAGTGTATTCATTCCATTCCGTCGCGTAATAATACAGTGAGTCCCCCTTTATGGCCATATTCGAGCACGGTATATCAAGCTTGCTCTCTACGGACAATCGGCTTTGGCCGGGCTTTTTTGAAAGCACATACAAGGCGGATGGACGTGACCGGTAGTCACCTCTTGAATTCACCCACAGTTTGTTGTATTTGTCCTTTTTCACCCGGTGGAGATTGATGTCGACCGGAATCTGCTGTACCTGTTTGAAATCAATCATCTGAATCACTGAGACCGTGTTGTCATATTGTGGGGCACGGTAACCGCCGGAATTGGCGACATACATATAGTCATCGACAATCTCCATCTCCTCCGGCTGATAACCGACAGTAACCTTCGCCGTCACGGCAAGCGAAAGGGTATCCACCTCATATACCGCTCCCTTAGGTGCATTGATGTCTATCAATACCGGGCCGACATAGCTGCTGACGTATGCCTTCCCCCTGTGGAACCGGATATAACGGCAATTGGGGATATCCACCTGCCCTATCCTAACGCCACTATGGCTGTCAAGAACCTCCACCTTATGGGAGCAGTTGACCACCACATAGAGCTTCGAACCATATATGCCTATGTCATTGCCGACATCTCCAAGTTCCTTTACGACATTCGGATTACGTTCGGCATATATGTTTCGGGAATAAAGTCCGGTGAAATAATCGAAATAATCGAGACTGCATTTGTTAGAGCCCATATTCCCTTCATTGACAAGATATAGACCTCGTATGGCGGTGTCGGGTAAAGGTATCTCAGGTATGATGTCATACTCCGTGGGCACCACGAGCTCGTCTTCACGACAGCTCGTGACGCACAACAGGAGCGGCAGAAAATAAATAAATATGTTCTTTTGAATTCTGGTCATTATATTTCAACGGTTAATGTAACCCTGTAATTACGCTTTGGCATCGGATAATTGAGAATCACATCATAATCCTGGCTGAGAAGGTTGTTGACCTCAAGCAGCCCGCGAAGGTTCACACGTCCGAGAGTGAAATCTTTGCTCAGTGAGATATCGCTCGTATACCAGGGTTGGGTGTAGTTGTATCGTATGTTTTCTTGCTGGTTATATCTTTCTCCGACATAAATCCATGAGTAGTTCAGCCCCCATCCGCGCCATTGGGCGTTTATGACAGCCGATCCCGAATGACGGGGAATGTATGGAATCTGGTCGCGGTAATAGTTGTCAGCCGGATTGGTGACATCTATCGCCCTCTGGAAGGTATATTGCAGACGGGCCGTCACAAACAGCTTAGGCAGAGGATTTACCGTAATCAGCCCGCTGACATCCACCCCTTTTATATCCACCAGGCCAAGGTTGAGCATAGTCCATCTGAACTGTTGTCCCTTAGGATAAGCGACAATTTTGTCCTTTACCTTATTGTAATATATGTCAGCTGTCATCTTGACCGCAGAAATGACTCCATGGGAAGAGTGGTCATAGACCAAGCCGAAATTGTATTGGGTCACCCGTTCGGGAGTCAGCTTTGAATTACCCATATCCGCATAATACAGATCATTGAAAGTCGGCATCCTGAATGATTTCTTGTAGAAAAACCTGATGGAGAAATCCCGCTTGCGCAACGGATTGAAAGTGACGAAAAACGCCGGTGTCAATACCTTCTGGTCATCCGGAGCCTGTTGACCGTCCAGAGAGTCATGGATGAATGTGCCCAACAGACTTCCCTGCATCCTCAGTCTCCCGAAGTCCATCGATGTGGCGACCGACAGGTAATTGCTGATTCTGTCAGGTCTGGCAAACCCATACATATCGGCATCGAGGGAATTCCACATGAAATCGTAGCTTGCCGACACCTCCCACCATTCTGCGATTCCGAATTCGTGAGCCGTCGAGACATAAATCTCCTTCTGCCTGTACAGGTTGTCGATTTTTACCTGCTTGTCATCATTGTTGACATAGTGGGTGCGGTAAAAAGCGTATTTGACATTATTGAGCATCGTCCATCGTCCGAAATGCCCTGTGTAACGTCCCTGCACAAAGGAATTGGTGTCCCATATTCTCTCGCCACGACGCCATACGTTATTGACAATCGCGCCCGGTACACCTCGCTCCGAATTGTAATTATAGGCCTTGAAATGCCAAGATCCACGAGCGAGAGTCCCGTTTAGGTTCAGCTCAAGACGAGTTGCGTTTATATCGCCATTCTGCCTTACGGCGGTAGTGTCATATGCAAGCTCCCCCGCAGGATTGACGCGTCGGTAGCGGAATTTGTATTTTCCGCTTGAATTGACCCACTCGGCGCTCAACTGAGCGTTCACTCTGTCGGAAAGCTTCAGCTCGACAAGTGCCGAGGGGTTGATGAGGTCAAATGAACCGAACCTGACTGTGGCCCGGGCATGATAGGTCTCATCCTCCTCGAATCTCGGCGCACGGGTCCGCATATATATGGTACCGGCGGCACCGAAATCTTTAGCCGGCTGGAGAATGCGGCTTTTCTGTCCGTTATACAGCGATATTTCCTCCATATTGTCAAGGGAGAACTGCCCGAGATCTATCTGACCGTTCTGGGCATTGCCAAGCTCAACGCCGTCATATACCACTCCCGTATGGTTTGTTCCCATCGAGCGGATGTTGACGGTCTTTATGCCACCGACACCTCCATAATCCTTTACCTGAACACCGGAAAAATATCGTAATGCGTCAGCCACACTGTTGGAGTTGAGCCGATGCAGTTCCTCACCGGACAAAGTCTGGGCAGGTATGATGTCATCAGCCGGACGACGGGCAGTGACCATAACCTCTTTAAGGTTCAACACCGTATCCATCTTCTCCACAGGTTTAGCCGAGAAAAGAGACAACGGAATCAGCATCGCAGCCTGCAAGGCCACGACGCGCAAGGGTCTTGTTTCCACAATTTCTGCTATGAAATGGGCCTGTCGGCCCGTTTTGCATAATTTACCCATGATCCCGTAGGCTTATAATTGATACCGAAACGGGAGGTCTTCTGACTCATCCTGACTTTCCGCGCCTTCTCGGAGTATCTCTTACTCCAATGGCATTGAGCGAAAAGCCGTGTCACCCCACACGGGCGTAGGACTCACAGCAGCGGGTACTGTCCCCGAATCTCACGGGGTTCCCTTTTCCGTTTCGGCCACAAAGTTAATGAAATTTCGCCACAATCCGAAATTCACGAGAGAAAATCGACTGTCAGCGGATCGAAATCCTTAAGATTCACCGGAAGATTGTCTGTGGTAGCGAGCGTGTGTATCAGCCGTGCGGTGAATCTTATCCCTCTCCACCGGAAATGGTCATCGACAGAATGACATTCCTCCTTGGCTTTCTCAATCGCGTCGCTCAGGCTTGCGGCCTCTTCCTTCCGTCCCAGACGAAGATATACAGACGCAAGGAGTATGTAGTCGGTCATCGTGAAGAAACCGGGTTTGGATGCCGGGCTCGACATGTCGTCCGACACCTCCTCGAAAACTTCAGCATACCTCTCGAACATATGCGCATCATACAGGGTATGAAGATAGAAATCCACCCAAGTCGTGATTCCGATTTTGCGGTGATAAAAATCCAAGGCTTTCGCGGCAGGAATGAATTTCTCCTTGTTAAGCAGCCCTACCGCCATCATACGCCAGTCATTGCCATCTGTCTTCCCCTTGTCGAGGGCCATCTGAAGATAATCCTCCAGGTTATCCGGCTCAAGTTCAAGTATCACCATCAATGGGTCTCCCGATCCGGCAGTGGCTACATCGTTACGGAGCATCGTGGCATACACCTCACATGCTTCTTTTATGCGGTTTTCCCGGGCATAGGCCTCTGCCAGGCCTTCAAGCGCGAAACTATTGAGAGGATCGGAAGACAATATTTCCGACAGCACCTCAATCGATTCCTTGCGCTTTTCGGGGATGACCACCATGATTACTCCTCGGGTGAGCCTTGCATTGAAATGCTCCGGATCTATGGCCAACGCGTAGTCCACCGCCGCCAAAGCATCTTCGGAATGTTCGAGCCCGAACTCTATCCTCGCCAGCAAAAGCCACGCCTCGATATTGAACGGCTCCATTCTGGTAAGCTCTTCGGCGATTTTTCTGGCCTCCTCCTGGAATCCGGCACCTTCCTTAAGCGTCTCGGCTGCTTCGAAAGCAAAACCACGCGGGTCCTCCGCCCGCTGGCTTATCTCCGGATAATATCTCACCAGCAGATTCCTCTGGTCTGTCTCCCTGAGGAAATCTATTATTTTCAGTACAGTCTCACAATCAAGTGAGTCATATTTCCTGATTATTTCATCAAGATAGGGAGCTGCATCTCCGGTCGGATAACACCTGACACACATCTGCAACACATCCCACAAGGCGGTCTCTCTGCGGCCTTTACGGGAGACCATATCATTGGCCGCATCCTGGGATACATAAGAGAGGAAAAACGCCATACGTTCGTCGAACTCCCTGCTTTCAGGATACAACCGCGCAACAGTCAGAAACACGAACATCTGAACCAACGCGTCACCCTCATCCTGAGCATAATCATAGATATCGAGCAACTCGTTGATTTCGTAGTAGTCTATGACAGCGCCGCTCTCCACTTCCTGGCGGAAGCGGTCATAGAGCGAGCGCATGTATTCTTCGTCAGATTTTCGTGATTCGTCGTCGTTATACATTCTTCTTCTGAGCCTTCTCCCAACTGTCTTTCAACGCGATTGTACGGTTGAAAATCAGCTTCTCGGGAGTTGAGTCCAAGTCAGGAGTAAAGTAACCGATTCGCTGGAACTGGAATTTCTCACCGGGACGGGCATTCTCGGCGATGAACGGCTCTACCTTGATGCCCTCCACAACCTTCAATGAGTCAGGATTCAGGAGGTCACGGAAGTCTCCATCCTCTGCCGAAGGATTTTCGACATTGAACAGACGGTCATAGATTCGGGCTGTGGCATCAACGGCATGGGCAGCCGATACCCAGTGGAGGGTTCCTTTCACCTTTCGTGACGCACCGGCCATACCGCTTCTGCTCTCGGGATCGTATGTGCAGTGGATTTCCACAATCTGTCCGTCGGCATCCTTTACGACATCCGTGCATTTAATAATGTAAGCACCCTTCAGGCGCACCTCCCCGCCGGGAGCGAGACGGAAGAACTTCTTGGGAGGATTCTCCATAAAGTCATCAGCCTCGATGAAAATCTCTCTGGAGAATGGCATGGAGTGAGTGCCGGCAGTGGCATCCTCGGGATTGTTTTCCATCTCGACCATTTCGGTCTTCCCTTCCGGATAGTTGGTGATGACAACCTTGACCGGATTCATGACTGCCATAGCACGGGTAGCGATGGCGTTCAAATCCTCGCGGACAGCGTGTTCGAGCAATGACACTGAAATCATCGCCTCCTCTATTTTGGTGTAACCGATGCGGTCAATGAAATTCCTAACGGCCTTTGGTGTGAAACCACGGCGGCGCATACCTGAGATTGTCGGCATACGGGGATCATCCCATCCGGCCACAAGCCCTTCCTTGACGAGCTGCAATAGCTTGCGCTTGCTCATCACGGTATAGGTGAGGTTGAGTCTGTTGAACTCGATCTGTCGCGGACGATACGACCCGTCGCTCAGGAAATCCACGAAATAGTCATACAGCGGACGGTGAGGCACAAATTCAAGGGTACAGATAGAATGGGTCACACCCTCGAAAAAGTCGCTTTGGCCGTGGGCGAAGTCATACATAGGATAGACCTTCCACTGGGTCCCTGTACGGTGGTGGGGGGTCTTGATTATGCGGTACATGATGGGGTCACGGAAGTGCATATTTGAGGATGCCATATCGATTTTGGCCCTCAACACTCGCGCTCCCTCTTCAAACTCACCCTTGTTCATTCTCTCGAACAGGTCGAGGTTCTCCTCCACCGAACGATTACGGTAGGGGCTGTCTGTACCCGGAGTGGTGGGCGTTCCTTTCTGTGCTGCGATTTCCTCGGAGGTCTGGTCGTCCACATAAGCTTTTCCCTCCTTAATCAGCCTTACGGCCAAATCATAAAGCTGGGGGAAATAATCAGACGCGTAACGTTCATTCTCTCCCCAGTCAAAGCCAAGCCAATGTATGTCATCACGGATGGCATCCACATACTCAGTGTCCTCCTTGATAGGGTTAGTGTCGTCGAAACGCAGGAAGCATTTTCCTCCGAATTTCTCGGCAGCTCCGAAGTCCATGCAGATGGCTTTCGCATGACCGATATGCAGGTAACCGTTGGGCTCGGGCGGGAAACGGGTCTGGAGACGGCCTCCGTTCTTTCCCTCCTTGAGATCATCAACTATCATCTGCTCTACAAAACTCAGCCCTTTTACTTCTTCGGGCATTTCTGCTTCGATTTTTTCAGCCATAATGGAACGAGTAAATTTTAGGGTGCAAATATACGCAGTTTTTTTCATTCCGCTTGCAGGTTTCCGGATTTATTTCGAAATTTGCGCCAGCATAACGTAAAAACAACCACTAAAAATAATGTTGCAATTCGCCACAGATGATTCAAGCCGCCACCCTGTCGGAAAACAGGTCGAGCTCGCCCTTCAGGCAGGATGTCGATGGATTCGTGTCACAGGCACTCCGGCCGACGAGACAGTGGAAGGTCTAATCCCTCCTTGTCAGGATAATGATGCCATATTGGTGCTTGACAACAACATCGAACTGGTAGACAAGCTGCGAATCCACGGGCTGCATCTCACTGAGTGGACCCGGGGAAGCCTGATCGCGGCCAGAGAGAAGCTCGGCCCGCATGCCATCATCGGAGTTTCATGTGCCGATTCCGCACAATTGAAAGAACTGTCCGGGCTGGATGTGGATTATGTCGTGACCCAAGCTCCCGCCAATGACAATATCGTTGAATATTTCACTGATTTTGTCAAGTCTCTGAGGGAGGTCCACACCGAAATTCATCCTGTGGCTGCGGGAGAGATTCCAGTTTCTCTTTACCCATCGATACTTGCCACAGGCATTGAAGGATTCGAGATTTCAGGCAGTGTGCTCGACGCTCCTAATCCATTGGCTTTCATTCATCTCGCGATGAATTCACTGCAATAAGTAACGTCTCAAAATGAAATTTATAGGTATTATCCCGGCGCGTTACGCCTCCACCCGTTTCGAGGGGAAACCTCTCGCCGACCTTGGAGGGAAACGCGTTATTGAGCATGTGTGTCTTCGTGTCTCATCAGTGCTTGACGATTTTGCGGTGGCCACGGATGACCGACGGATTTTCGACGCGGTGACCGCCTTCGGCGCAAAAGCGGTAATGACATCGCCAAACCACCGCAGCGGGACAGACCGTTGCCTGGAGGCATATGACAATCTCGGAAGTGATGCCGACGTGGTAATAAACATCCAGGGTGACGAACCTTTTGTGGCTCCGGAGCAGATACGCCAGATTATGAGCTGCTTTGATGATCCCGGAACGGACATCGCGACCCTGGCACTCCCCTATCCCCACGATGGCTCCTTTGCCGGGCTGGAAAACCCAAACAAGCCCAAGGTCGTTATGGATTCACGCAACAACGCGTTGATGTTCAGCCGGTCAGTTATCCCATATCTGAGAGGTGTCGAGAAAGAGCAATGGCCAGCATCTGCCGATTATTTCACCCACATAGGGATGTACGCCTTCCGTATCGACACTCTCCGTAAAGTCACCCGCCTCCCACAATCCACGCTTGAGAAAGCGGAGTCGCTTGAACAGCTGAGGTGGCTGGAAAACGGCTACAACATAAAGGTAGCCATCACCGACACGCAAACGATAGGAATCGACACCCCCGCCGACCTTGAGGCCGCAAAAGCCTTCCTCTCAAATCTTAACTGAAATAGATTTTCCGAAAAGATGCTTGACCGTTTGACAGCCCCGCCACTCTCCGCTTTTCCGCAGTTATCTCTTCCCGCATTTGATGAAAAAATATTGCCGAACGGAGTCAAAGTAAGGATACTGGACTCCGGGGAGGAGGCCGTAAGCAGGTTATCCGTCATTTGGCCGGCCGGGCTTATTGATTCCGGTCATCAGGCAGCTTATAGCCTGACAGCCAATATGCTTCCGGAAGGATGTGGAGGGATGTCGGGCAAAGAGGTATCTGACATCCTCGAATCAAACGGAGCCTGGTTCAAGGTTTATCCAACTCAACACAGCACTCTTCTCACCCTCCACTCACTCAATCACACCGCAAAGACAGTTTTCCCTCTGGTGGGGAAAATAATCACATCTCCCGATTTCCCGGCAGAGACTTTCGATGCCTTAAAGAAAAAGGGAGCGGCCGAAAAAGAAATCGCATCAAGGAAGCCATCATATCAAGCCTCTTTGATTGCCCGTGAAACATTGTATGGAATCAGCCATCCATTGGCCGCTGCCGTCACTCCCGATGACATCCTCGCTGTTGACAAGACGCAATTAAGCCGCCTTCACTCCGGGATAATGCTGGCGAACAAACCGGTGGTATTCCTTTCAGGCAAAATAACCTCTGAAGTAGAACAGTTGTGTGAGGATGTGTTATCTGCGATTCCGTTTGACGAATCAGCCCCCTACAGGATTAAGCGCGAAATCGCGTCCATACCTCTGCTTTCCGACAGCAAAACTTGTCGCAAAGAGATGCCTGATTCACTCCAGACCGCCATCCGCATCCAGATTCCCACCATCCACCGGCTCCATCCCGATTATGAAGCCCTGCGATTCGCCGTTGTCGCTCTCGGAGGTTATTTCGGAAGCAGGCTTATGACAAACATCCGCGAAGAGAAGGGTTACACCTACGGCATCGGGGCAAATCTCGTTCCATGGCTTGAAGGAACCAACATTGTCATCAGCTGTGAATGCGACAACAGGTATACCGACGCGGTAATCAAGGAGATAAACCGGGAAATCACAAGATTGGCCAATGAAGAGATGAGCCAGGAGGAGGTTGAGACCGTGCGAAATGTGATAATTTCCAATCTTGCCGGAATACTCGACTCCCCGTTCTCCATCTCCGGTTTCGCCGAACAAGCCGAAACCCTCCGGCTAACCCCGGAAGTTTACACCGGCCAGTTCGCCCAGGCCCAGACTATGACCGCTGAAAAAATCAGGGAGATGGCATCAAAATACCTCCTTTCATCACCATCGGTCACCGCTCTCGCCGGAGGCAAGCCCGGTTAGCATCTTTTAACAGCACTGATTGCATATTATTTTGTAACTTTGTATTGTAGAATACAATAACCCAACAGATATACCTAAAATAATGAAGAAAAGCGCTTTGCAGAAAGCCCGTGCTGCTTACCAGCCCAAGCTCCCCATCGTGCTGACCGGTCCCGTGAAAGCGGTTGAAGGCCATCCCACACAGTCGGTTGCCGACCAGGAAGACATCAAGAACCTCTTCCCCAACACCTACGGCTTACCTGAACTCAAATTTGAGAAGACCACATCCTCCGCTCCCTCCAAACCCATCCATGTAGGTGTCATTCTCTCCGGCGGTCAAGCTCCTGGCGGTCACAACGTAATCAGCGGCCTCTTCGACGGCATCAAGAAAATCAACAAAGAGTCAAAGCTCTACGGTTTCCTTATGGGACCCGGCGGCTTCGTTGACCATCAGTATATCGAACTCACCTCAGAAATCATCAACGACTTCCGCAACACCGGCGGTTTTGACATCATCGGTTCCGGACGTACCAAGCTTGAGACAAAAGAGCAGTTCGACAAGGGTCTTGAAATCCTGAAAGAGCTCAAAATCTCCGCCCTCGTGATCATCGGTGGTGACGACTCCAACACCAATGCCGCCGTCCTCGCTGAATACTACAAGGAAATCAATGCAGGCGTACAGGTAATCGGTTGCCCCAAGACCATCGACGGAGACCTCAAGAATGATGTCATCGAGACATCTTTCGGTTTCGACACAGCTACCAAGGTTTACTCCGAGGTCATCGGTAACATCCAGCGCGACTGCAACTCGGCAAAGAAATACTGGCATTTCATCAAACTGATGGGCCGCTCCGCAAGCCACATCGCCCTTGAGTGCGCACTCCAGACCCAGCCTAATGTCTGCATCATCTCAGAAGAGGTTGAAGCCAAAGACATGAGCCTCCAGCAGGTGGTCGACTACATCGCCGACATCGTGGCAAAACGCGCAGCCGAAGGTATGAACTTCGGTACGGTCCTCGTTCCCGAAGGACTCATCGAGTTCATCCCCGCCATGAAGCGTCTCATTGCCGAACTCAACGACCTTCTCGCCAAGAACGCTGAAGAGTTCGCCAAGATTGACGCAGCCGATCAGCGCGCATACATCATCAAGAACCTTTCCGCCGAGAACGCCGCTGTTTATGAGTCCCTCCCCCTCGGAGTGGCCCGTCAGCTCAGCCTCGACCGCGACCCCCACGGCAATGTGCAGGTTTCTCTCATCGAGACCGAAAAGCTCCTCTCGGAGATGGTCGGCAAGCGTCTGGCAGAATGGGCTTCCGAAGGCAAATTCACCGGCAAGTTCTCTCCCCTCCACCACTTCTTCGGATACGAAGGACGTTGCGCCGATCCCTCCAACTTCGACGCTGACTACTGCTATGCCCTCGGTTTCAACGCCGCCTGTCTCATCAAGGCCGGTGTTACAGGATATATGTCATCCGTACGCAACCTGACCAAGCCCTCAGTACAGTGGATTGCCGGCGGTATACCTATCACCATGATGATGAACATGGAACGTCGCCACGGCAAGATGAAACCCGTTATCCAGAAGGCTCTCGTTCATCTCGATGGCGCACCCTTCCTCAAATACGCATCCAAGCGTGACGACTGGGCGGTCAACACATCTTATGTATATCCCGGTCCCATTCAGTACTTCGGTCCCACCGAAGTCTGCGACCAGCCGACTATGACCCTCAAATACGAGCATCAGGGAAAATAATCTCTGACCCGGATACTTCCCAACGGAGATATCCATCCTACACAAGACCTTATTCACAGCTTGCATAGAAGAATGGAGCTGCCGCCGGAAAATCCGGCGACGGCTCCATTTGTATAAGACAGCCCGACAAACATTACCTATCCACATTTGTTTATTCTATAATCATATGAAAAAACTAACCTTACTGCCGGCTTTCGCAGCCGCAATGATGACTTTTATGACATCCTGCACATCATCCACAAATACTCCGGCAACAGATAGCAACACTACCACTACTAATGTTGCCCTTGAAAACATAATGACCCGCACAAGCGTGCGCCAATATGTCGCGGACAAGACCATTCCGCGTGACACAATAGAATTGCTTTTACGGGCTGCCATGGCAGCCCCTACAGCGGTCAACAAGCAGCCGTGGCAATTCATTGTGATTGACAATCGCGAATCGCTTGATTCCCTGGCACAAATCTTGCCGTATGCCAAGATGCTCGAACACGCATCAATCGCCATTGTGCCTTGCGGTGACCTGTCAAAAGCCTTTGAAGGTGAACCGGAATATTGGATACAAGATGTCTCAGCCGCCACCGAGAACCTGCTTCTCGCAGCCCATTCTCTTGGACTGGGAGCAGTGTGGACCGGTGTCTATCCCACCAAAGAACGTGTTGAAGCGGTCTCACAGCGCCTTAATCTCCCTTCAAATGTGATACCACTCGCGGTCGTGCCAATCGGTTATCCTGATGAACAGCACACCCCAAAAGATAAATGGAATCCGGAAGCAATCCACTTCAACCAGTGGTAAAAACAGATTTCCGCTGACCATATCGACCTCACCGGCCTCAATCCCTATGATTCGAGATTGAGGCCGGTTTAATTTTTATTAACTATTTATTTGTGCTGGAATTTGTTCAATATTGAAATAATTACTACCTTTGTAATCGTTACAAGAAAGTTAAACAACATGATTGACCACAAGACATTCTCAGACAACGAATTGACTGGAATGATGCATTCCGCCGGACTACGACCATCATTACAGCGCATCGCGGTATTCAATCTTGTCGCCAATTCTAAAAAGCATCCCACGGCAGATGAGATTTTCTCCAATCTGACAAATATATATCCATCCTTGTCAAGAACGACAGTTTATAATTCACTCCACGCGCTTGTGGAAGCCGGCCTGATAAGGGAATTGGAAATCGATAGCGGAAACAAGCATTACGACCTTGCTCCGCAGGCTCCTCACAGCCATTTCATCTGCAAGACATGCGGCAGAATCTTCGATATGGCCATTCCCTCCGGAATCAAATCATATGCCGAACCGGGATTCTGTGTCGACAGCGTGGATGTCTATTATAAAGGAGTTTGTCCTGATTGCTCACTTTCTGCCACCAAATCCGAATAATAACTCATACACTAAAAATAATATGAAAGATCTCAAAGGAACCAAAACCGAGCGCAATCTTCAGCAGGCTTTCGCCGGTGAATCTGAAGCCCGCAACAAATACACCTATTATGCAGCCAAAGCCCGCGAGGATGGCTACGAGCAAATCGCGTCTATCTTCGAGGAGACTGCCCGCAACGAACGTGAGCATGCCAAGTTGTGGTACAAATATCTCCATGGAGGCGAAATAGCCGACACGATGACCAATCTGCGCGATGCCGCCGAAGGTGAACACTTCGAATGGACAGATATGTATGACCGTATGGCTAAGGAAGCCGAGGAGGAAGGATTTCCCCAGATTGCCTTCCGTTTCCGCGCGGTGGCAGCCATCGAACGTCATCATGAAGAGCGCTATCGCCGTCTTCTCGCAAACATAGAAGAAGGCATAGTATTCTCCCGTGAAGGAGACACCATCTGGGTATGTCGCAACTGCGGCCACATCGTAATCGGTAAAAAAGCCCCTGCTGTATGCGCCGTATGCTCTGAGCCCCAGAGTTTCTTCGAAATCGAAGCCAAAAACTACTAATCTACATAAGACACGTTCCTAAAACTGTCTATACTTGAAAAACTACAAAAACAGCGCCACTCCGGTGACGCTGTTTTTTTTGTGCAAGTCAGGCATAAATCGGCAAACGATATCACATATCAGTGTTGCGCGGATTATTGTTAAGCATCCTTGTATCCTGCTTCACAAGACAGGGATCAACCTTGTCATCATCAGCCACACCAGTTGCGGCTCCGGGGATATGGTCGATGGCATCAGCCAGCTTCTTGGCTTTTTCGCCGACCTTTCCGGCAACTGATTTGACACAATCGACATTGACACTTTTCCCCACCTGTTCAGCTTTTTCAGCGACAGTATGGGCTACATCCTCGACCTTGTTTTTCAAGGCTGATGCTTTGTCAGTCAGTTCTGATATTTTTTCGCTTGATGCCAGATTTTTGATATCGTTGAGATCCATAGGTTTTGGTGTTTAGAAATTCTGTTCTTTTCAATAAAACACCCAAACCCGACCGTATGTTTAACGGCACCCCGTGACAAAAATCATCAGCCCCCACTCATTCCTCCAGCTCCAGAGGGAGTTTGAGAAGCTGGTCTATGTAGTCAAGAATCTCAGAACGCCCTCGCTTGTCTACCGAGCTGCTCTTGAAGACAGGGGGAAGCTCTTCCCATTCCTCCAACAGTTGCGCGCAATAATCGCCGGTGACCTTTTTAGCGGCCGACGACGACATCTTGTCAAGCTTCGTGAAGACGATACAGAACGGGATGCCATTCGCTCCCAGCCACCTCATAAACTCCATATCTATCTTCTGAGGCATATGCCGACCGTCAATCAGCAAAAACAGGCAAGTCATCTGACGACGCGTCAGGATGTATTCCTTGATGATACGGGCGATTTCCTCACGCCCCTCTTTGCTTCGACGGGCGAACCCATAACCGGGAAGATCGACCAGATACCACTGGTCATTCACCAGAAAATGGTTTATCAGCAATGTCTTCCCGGGAGTGGAAGATGTCATCGCCAATCCTTTATGGTTGGTGAGCATATTTATAAGTGATGATTTGCCGACATTCGAACGACCGATAAAGGCAAATTCATGACGCATATCATCGGGGCAGCTCTTCGCAGTTGAATTGCTGACCACAAACCTCGCGGTATTTACTATCATATCTCTTGTCCTTTTATTTTTTTCAAAATTAACAAAACTCATAGTAAAAAACAAATTTCCGCCTTTTTTGACTAACTTTGCAAACGACTTTTCCCAATCCGGACTGGTATATGAGGAATCCCGACAGAGAGAAAGTATTCAGGTTCAAGCAATTCGAAGTGGCCAACCATCTGAGTGCGATGAAGGTTGGCACTGACGGGGTGTTATTGGGCGCATGGGCTTTCACCGCTTCCGGAGAAGAGAGTGCGTCATCCGGCATCATCACCCCCCGCAAGATACTTGATGTCGGCTGTGGCACAGGTCTGATTACCCTTATGTTGGCACAACGTTTTCCCGGTGCCGTCATCACAGGCATTGAAATAGACCCGACAGCCGCGTCGGAAGCTTCCGGGAATTTCAGCAATTCCCCTTGGTCTTCTCGATTGAGACTTGTCGAAGGGGATTTCGCAACAATCCCCACAGCCGATGGGGATGAAAGCTATGACCTTATAGTCAGCAATCCCCCCTTCTTCACCAACGGAGAGTTATCGCCTCAGGACAACCGACAGATTGCCCGCCATGAACAATCACTGACCCTCAAAGCCTTGCTGTCGAACTCACGCAGGTTGTTGTCACCGCAAGGATGCCTCTCATTGATTTTACCTGCGGACAGAGAAGACGATTTGAAATTCCAGGCTGTGGCCAACCATTTCCATATCTCACGCCTGACAAGAGTGACCACAGTTCCGACAAAGATGCCTCGTAGAATTCTCGCCGAGCTGTCACCGGATGGTCATCCCATCCCTCCCTGCCATACCGACGGCCTATCAATCCACGACGAGAAAGGGGGATTCACTGAAGAATATTCCATTTTGGTAAAAGATTTTTACCTGCATTTTTAATCAAATATCGAACCCCAATGACCCACCAACCTCCCGTGGCGAATAGCAACGCCAACCAATTCAGACTGCAACGTCCCGCGACAGCTTTGGGGCTGCTCGGGTGTATGTTCTTGTTCTGCCTGGTGATATCCGGAGTATTACTCCCATTCATTCCGAAAATCATAAGCCGTCCGGAAGCGGCAATAAAAATCACAGTGGTCATCCAGGACCTGCTTGTCTTCATAGTTCCGGCAGTAGCTACCGCGATGATTGTCACAAGACTACCGGCACGACTGCTGTGTGTCGACAAATGGCCCTCATTGGCTGCCACATTACTCTCTTGCGCCGTACTGCTCTGCTCGATTCCGGCAATGAATGCCATAATCGAATGGAACAAAAGCTGGCATCTTTCGGAATCCTTCCAAAGCCTGGAGCAATTCTTCAGACAGCTTGAGGATGGTGCCGAAGCGACCACCAACATTCTGATGAACGGAGCTTCGATTCCGTCACTTATCGTTTCTGTTCTGATCGTGGGGGTATTGGCAGGCTTCAGCGAAGAGCTGTTCTTCCGTGGGGCACTCCAGCGGATTCTCGGGCAGACCCGGCTCAACATACATGTCACCATATGGTTCGTGGCATTCATATTCAGTGCCTTCCATTTCCAACTCTTCGGGTTGGTGCCACGAATGCTTTTAGGGGCGTTTTTCGGCTATCTGTTATGGTGGAGCAAATCATTGTGGCTCCCAATCACTCTGCATGTCCTCAACAACTCAATCGTGGTAATCGCCACATATCTCGACACTGAGAGCACCAACACCAGCGATGCCAACGGGCTTAACCATATCGGCACAGATTTCTCATCAACAGCAGATATGTTGATTGTAATCGCCAGTGTGGCCATCACCACCGCCGGTATAATTCTTCTCCATCGCTACTTTCATAACAAAAAGCATCAATGACACCTCTGAAACATCACCCCGAATGGATCAAAATGCTGAACGGCGAGATTTATGAAGCCACCAACAGCGAATTTCTCGAAGGCCTGCTTGAGACGAGAGCCAAGTTATGGGAGTTCAACAATCTGAATCCGCGCGAAATCGAGAAACAACATTCAATCATAAGGAATCTTCTCGGGAGCCACAGAGAGAACTTTACAATCAACCAGCCTTTCAGGTGTGATTATGGATGCAATATCCATATCGGGGAAAATTTCTTCGCCAATTTCAACCTCACCATCCTTGATGAAGCTCGCGTTGAAATCGGAGACAACGCTTTCATAGGTCCGAACGTCAGCATCTTCACAGCGTGTCATCCATTGGATCCTCAGCAAAGAAACACCGGGGTTGAATGGGCCGAGCCGGTAAAAATCGGCGACAATGTTTGGATTGGAGGATGCGTCACCATCCTGCCAGGAGTATCGGTCGGCGACAACGTGGTCATTGGTGCAGGCTCGGTGGTAACCCGTGATATTCCATCAGACGTTGTTGTCGGCGGCAATCCTGCCCGCATAATCAAGCATCTCTGATTCGTTCAAGATACGCTCTCCTATATTTCTACAATTTTCCTCAAAATTAAAAATCCGCAGGTCAGCCTTCATTCGGCTGCCTGCGGATTTCACTTATGTTGACTGGTAAGAATAATCAGTCTTCCTTGTTCTTCTCAGCGTACTCCTTGAGCAACTTCTCCTGAACATCGCCGGGAGTCAGCTCATAGCTTGAGAACTGCATCGTGAATGAGGAACGGCCTCCAGTGATGGAGCTGAGAGCGGTGGAGTAGCTCGACATCTCTTTAAGAGGTACTTTTGCCGAGATTTTCTCAAAACCATTTTCCGACGACATTCCCATGATGATGGCACGGCGTCCCTGCAGGTCGCTCATCACATCACCCATAACATCAGATGGAACCATCACCTCCACATCGTAGACAGGCTCAAGCACCTTTGGATTGGCTGCGCGGAATGCTTCCGAGAAGGCGTTGCGGGCTGCAAGGCGGAAAGAGATTTCGTTTGAGTCAACCGGATGCATCTTTCCGTCATAGATGCATACCCGGACATCACGGGCATATGAGCCGGTAAGCGGGCCTTGCTCCATACGGTCCATCAGACCCTTGATGATTGCCGGGATGAAACGGGCGTCAATCGCACCGCCGACGATACAGTTGTGTACCACCAGCTTGCCACCCCACTGCAAGGGAATCTCCTGGGTATCCCTGACACTCATCTTGTATTCCTGGTTGCCGAAACGGTAAGTATCGGGCATAGGAGCATCCTCGCTGTAAGGTTCGATGATGATATGCACTTCACCGAACTGACCGGCACCACCCGATTGTTTCTTATGGCGGTAATCAGCTCTGGCAGCCTTTGTGATTGTCTCGCGGTACGGTATTTTGGGCTCTTCAAAGACGATAGGCAGCTTGTCATTGTTCTCGACACGCCATTTGAGGGTGCGGAGATGGAATTCGCCCTGACCTTTCAGCAGAACCTGTTTTAGCTCTTTTGACTGCTCGACAACCCATGTCGGATCCTCCTCGTGCATACGGGTAAGGATGCCTGCGAGTTTCTCCGCGTCGCTCTCTGTCACGGGACGGATAGCACGCTGATACTTCGGGGCAGGATACTTGATGAAATCAAAAGCGATTTCACATCCCTTCTCATCGAGAGTATTGCCTGTGCGGACATCTTTGAGTTTCACGGTCGCGCCGATATCTCCGGCACACAGTTTGTCCACCGGGGTCTTTATCTGGCCGCATACACAGAATATCTGTGCCATACGTTCTTTCCCGCCACGGGTGACATTGTCAAGATCCACACCGGTTGTGAGAGTCCCGGACATCACCTTGAAGTACTGTACTTCACCGATATGCGGTTCGACAGTAGTCTTGAACATGAACACACTCAGCGGCCCGTTGCTGTCAGGCTTGACTTCATTTCCGGCAGTATCAATGGGCGCGGGCATATCCTCCACGAAAGGCACGACATTGCCGAGGAATTCCATCATACGGCGCACACCCATATCCTTGAGTGCGCTGACACAGAACACAGGATAAATGGAGCGGTCAACGAGTCCCTTACGGATTCCTTCACGCATCTCATCTTCGGTCAGGTGGCCCTGTTCGAAGAATTTCTCCATCAATGTCTCATCGTTCTCGGCTGCAGCCTCTACCAGCGCCTGGTGCATCTCCTGGGCTTTTTCCATCTCTTCGGCAGGGATATCCTCGATGGTGGGAACACCGCCGTCCGGGCCCCAGGAGTATTTCTTCATAAGAAGGACATCTATCATGGCGTTGAAGCCCGGGCCGCACTGGAGCGGATACTGGATAGGCACTACGCGCGGACCGAAGATTTCCTTCATCTGCTCGATGCAGTTGTCATAATCGGCCTTTTCCCCGTCAAGCTGGTTGAGGGCGAAAATCACCGGTTTCTTGAGCTGGGCGGTCGTGCGGAAAATGTTCTGCGTACCGACCTCCACTCCATATTGGGCGTCAATGACGATAACGCCGGTGTCGGTCACGTTCAGGGCTGTGATGGCATTGCCCACGAAGTCATCTGCTCCGGGGCAGTCGATGACGTTGAGTTTCTTGTTGAGGAACTCAGCGTAGAAAATCGTGGAGAAAACCGAGTAACCATACTCTTTTTCTACCGGGAAATAGTCAGATACAGTGTTTTTGGCATCAATTGTGCCACGGCGTTTTATTACTCCACACTCGTAAAGCATAGCTTCAGCGAGTGTGGTTTTCCCGGCTCCCTTGCTGCCGAGCAAGGAGATGTTTTTGATTTCGTTGGTTTGATAGACCTTCATGGCAATCAGGTATTATGTTGAGGTAAGAATTTTTTACGGTCTAAATTTAGTAAGAAACTTCTGCCTGACAATAACTTTTTATATGTTACACAACACATTTCCGCAAAAAATTGCCATATTCGCCCAAATTTTGCCAAAAGGTGGATTTTTCGTAACTTTGCACCCGATTTTTGCCCCTCGGGGGCTTTCCCTGCCTGTATTTATGAAAAAAGAGCCCAAAATCATAACGATGGGTCAGATTGACCTCTCCCGTGCCGGAGGCTTCAAAGCCCCCGACCTCGATTGCCTCCCCGTCATCGCTACCCGTAATCTTGTCCTCTTTCCAGGTGTGGCCATCCCCATCGCTCTGGTAAGGGAATCATCACTGACTGTGGCCCGCAATGCACAGGAGGGAAAACTGACAATCGGACTCTGCTGTCAGGTTGACCCCCGTATGGAAAATCCCACCACCCATGCCGATGTCGCCCCATACGGCGTTTTCGTCGAGGTGTTGCAGATTTTCGACCTGCCTGACGGCACCCGTTCGGCATTCCTGCGGGCAACAGGAAAATTCAAGGTCAAGGGGGATTCTGCCGAACCCCATATGTCCGGCTCCACACTCAATCTGGCCGTAAGCCGCGTCAGCGAAAACAAATCGGGCACCCCTGAGAACCTCAAGACTTTGGCCGACCTCATATCGAAGGCATACAAGGAGCTGGTGACCCACACTGATTCAGACCAGATACAGGCCATCAATCCCGACCTCCTGAGCGACCCGGCAGAAATCATCAATACCATCTCCACCCATCTCGCAGCTCCTGCGGAAGCGAAGATTGAACTTCTCGCGACATTCCGCTTGCTCAACCGAGGGGAAAAACTCCTCAGGATTCTCAATGACGAGTTGCAAAAACTCTCTATCGCCCGGGATATAATGGAACGCGCGCGTGAGGAGCTTACCCAGGAGCAACGAGAGACCTTCATCCGCCGGCAGATGGATGTCATGCAGCGCGAATTGTACGGCGACCTTGACGATGTCGAGCAACTTTCCGAGAAAGCAGCCGCCATTCATATGACTCCACAGGCAGAAGAGGCTTTCAACAAAGGGATATCACAACTGCGCCGACTCAATCCCTCCTCTCCAGATTATTCCGTCACATATAATTACCTGACAACGCTGCTTGATCTTCCATGGACAGAGGAGAGCCAACTCAACACCTCCTTGCCAAAAGCCAAGGATGAGCTGGAGGCCCACCATTTCGGTATGCAGAAGGTGAAGGAGAGGATTCTGGAGCAAGTGGCCGTGACAATGGCCAACCCTACCGGAAAGGCACCGATTCTCTGCCTGGTCGGCGCGCCCGGTGTCGGCAAGACATCTCTGGGAAAATCCATAGCCGAAGCTCTCGGCAGAAACTACCAGCGCGTATCGCTCGGCGGTGTTTCAGACGAAGCGGAAATCCGAGGTCACAGGCGCACATATATCGGGGCAATGCCCGGGCGTATAATCGACGCGATCCGCCGCGCCAAAAGTGCCAATCCCCTCCTGCTCCTTGACGAGATAGACAAGCTGTCGCGTGACATCAAAGGGGACCCCTCCTCGGCGTTGCTCGAAGTCCTCGACCCGGAGCAGAACCATAAGTTCCATGATAATTTCGTGGATGTGGATTTCGACCTTTCAAAGGTGTTGTTCATTGCCACAGCCAACACCCTTGACACCATTCCCCGTCCCCTTCTCGACAGAATGGAGGTTGTGGAAGTTCCGGGCTATCTCCTTGAAGAGAAAATTGAAATCGCCCGCCGTCATCTCGTTCCCCGTATAATCGAGATGGCCGGAGGTATGCTTGACAACCTTACCTTCTCAGATGAAGCCCTGGCGGCCATCGTCGAAGGTTACACCTCGGAGAGCGGTGTGCGTCAGCTTGAAAAGAGCTTGTCATCTGTCGGCAGGAAACTGCTTGTCAAAGCAATGTCCGGCGATAATCCGTCGCTCGACATCAAATCCGCGGAGGATGTCAAGGCCATCCTTGGCCCCGAGCGTTACTCTCCCCAACGCTACGAGACATTGTCTCAGCCGGGAGTCGTGACCGGACTCGCGTGGACAGCCCATGGCGGCGAGATTCTTTTCATAGAGTCATCCCTATCGAAAGGCAAAGGTGAAAAACTCACCCTTACCGGAAACCTCGGGGATGTCATGAAGGAGTCGGCGGTGATAGCGCTCCAATATGTGCGCTCGCATGCCGGAGAACTTGGCATTCCTGTCGAGAAATTCGAGGAGAACAACCTCCATATCCATGTTCCGGAAGGCGCTGTTCCCAAGGATGGACCGTCGGCCGGTATCACAATGGCGGTATCAATCGCATCCACCTTCACTGGCCGTATGGTCAGACCCAGGCTTGCAATGACCGGAGAGATAACACTGCGCGGACGCGTTATGCCGGTAGGAGGAATCAAGGAGAAAATCCTTGCCGCAAAACGTGCCGGCATCACTGACATCATAATCTGTGAGGAAAACCGCAAGGATATCGGACAAATCGAACAAGCCTATCTTGAGGGAGTGACTTTTCATTATGTCAGGAATGTGGATGAAGTGCTTGCCATCGCCCTTCAATAAAATTCCGGGGCCACGCAACTTCTAAACCATTCCTCGCGTCTGATAAATAAAAACAATGATCAGCAACAGAGTAAAACGCAATATATGGCTCACTCTTACCATTATGGGAGGAGCCATTATGACCTCCCGAGCGATAGATGCAGCCACCGGAGGGAAATGGTGGAAATTATTGCCAGCCATCTGCATATTCCTTGTCGCACTCAAATGTTTCCTCTCATACCGCAAAGCGGTAAAACAGGGGAATCTGTTCGGTCACATCGACCCGTTAGGTCGTGACAGACAATAAACAACGACTATAAAATCAATTATTGTTCGATGCTCCACGGGCATCGAATTTTTTACGGTAGAATATGAAGCTGCGTCCGAGATATTTCTCCCTGACCACAGGGTTCTCGGCCAGCTCCTCCGATGTCCCCTGAAACAGGATTTTACCCTCGAAGAGAAGATAAGCACGGTCTGTGATACGCAATGTCTCCTGAGCGTTGTGGTCTGTGATTAGAATGCCGATATTCTTCTCCTTGAGACGATAGACTACTTCCTGGATATCTTCCACTGCAATGGGGTCGACACCGGCGAATGGCTCGTCGAGCATTATGAATTTGGGGTTGATTGCCAGACATCGGGCAATCTCTGTGCGGCGGCGCTCCCCTCCCGACAACTGGTCGCCGAGATTCTTCCTCACCTTCTGCAACCTGAATTCCGAGATGAGGCTTTCAAGCTTGTCGCGTTGCTCCTCTTTAGACAACTTTGTCATCTCAAGGATTGACTTGATATTGTTCTCAACCGACAGCTTGCGGAAGACCGAAGCTTCCTGGGCAAGATAACCGATGCCGTTCTGGGCACGACGATACACAGGAAATTTGGTGATATCCTTGTCATTGAGAAATATTTTCCCCTCGTTCGGGGTGATAAGGCCGGTGGTCATATAGAACGTGGTGGTCTTCCCGGCTCCATTAGGACCGAGCAGTCCCACGATCTCACCCTGAGTGACATCTATCGACACATGGTTGGCCACGGTACGGCTACCATATTTCTTGACAAGGTTCTCGGTGCGAAGCACCATCTTTTCATCCTTCTCTTCCTGCATCTCCACGTCTGTTACTTGCTGGCTGCTTTTTTAAGACGACCGTCGATATAATCCGTGAGCAATCCGATGGCGACAGAGTTTGTGCCTCCCTGGGGGATGATAAGGTCGGCGAAACGCTTGCAAGGCTCGATATACTGGCAATGCATCGGCTTCAAGACATCCTCATACCGGTCTATCACCATCTGGGGTGTACGTCCACGCTCTATGCAGTCGCGGGCGATAACCCTTATGAGACGGTCATCAGCGTCTGCGTCTACGAAACATTTGACATCCATCATCTGACGCAACACCGGATCGGTCAGCACAAGGATACCCTCGACAATCACGACATCGCGAGGCTCCACCCTCACAGTCTCCTCCTGACGGGTGCAGGTCAGGTAACTGTATGTCGGCATATCCACCGCTTTGCCGGCCTTCAATTGCCGGAGATGCTCCACCAGAAGACTCCACTCGATGGCGTTCGGCTCGTCGAAGTTTATCTTGCTGCGCTCCTCGGGGGGGATATGCGAGGAATCCTTGTAATAAGAATCCTGCGGTATGACGGCAACCTCTCCGGCAGGGAAGCTCGAGAGTATCTTGTTGACCACAGTCGTTTTGCCTGAGCCGGTGCCCCCGGCGATACCGATGATAAGCATTGTTCTTCTGGGATAAAAGGATTATTTTGAGGGCGAAATTACGAAAATTTCACGGTATATTAATAGCCGAATGGCATTTTTGTGGAAAAATTCTTACCTTTGTGGTAGGAAAACATATTCGGATTCAATCTCCGGAACGTTTATAAGCTATATCAACAGACTTATATCCAACTGATTATGATAATCACGACATCCCTGAGCCAATTTGGCAAATACTGCCTCTTCATTGCCAAGGCTTTCTCAATACCTGACAAATGGAAAGTCTTTTCCAGGCGTACCCTGCAGGAAGTGACCAAACTCGGTGTTGACTCCATTCCCTTGGTGATAGTGATTTCAGTCTTTATCGGTGCGGTATGTACCATACAGATGAAACTCAACACCTCCAACCCGCTGATGCCGGCATACTCGGTCGGACTGGCAACCCGCGACATCGTGCTTCTCGAATTCTCCAACTCGATTTTATGCCTGATTCTCGCCGGAAAGGTCGGCTCCAACATCGCCTCTGAAATCGGGACAATGAGAGTGACCGAGCAGATAGACGCGTTGGAAATCATGGGTGTCAATTCGATAAACTATCTGGTGCTTCCCAAAATCGTGGCATTCGTCGGATTCATGCCTGTTTTGAGCGTTTTCTGTATCGGCACTTCAATCCTCGGCGGTTATCTTGTCACCATCTTCACCGACTTGATTTCAACAGCCCGTTACACCTACGGAATCCAGGCGTTCTTCAACGAATGGTATGTCTGGTACGGCCTCATCAAGAGCCTTGTGTTCGCATATATCATAGCCTCCGTAGCCGCGTTCTTCGGATACTATGTGAAAGGGGGCGCACTCCAGGTCGGCAAGGCTTCGACCAACGCGGTTGTCTCCTCCTCCATCCTGATTCTCCTCTTCGATGTCATACTGACAAAAGTGCTGTTGCAATGATTGAAGTCAAGAACCTTACGAAATCTTTTGACGGAAAGACCATCCTTCACGATGTCTCCGCCAAGTTCTATACCGGTAAGACAAACCTGATTATCGGGCAGAGCGGCTCGGGCAAGACAGTGCTGATGAAGTCTATTGTCGGTCTGGTCACACCCGAGGAGGGAGAAATCCTTTACGATGGCCGTGACTTCCTCAAAATGAATCAACGTCAGGTCAAAGACCTGCGCAAGGAAATCGGAATGCTTTTCCAGGGGTCTGCGCTGTTTGACTCCGAGACCGTGCTTGGCAATGTCATGTTCCCGCTGACGATGTTCACATCGATGACCCGGGGGGAAATGCTTGACCGCGCACGTTTCTGTCTTGAGCGTGTCAATCTTCAGGGAGCCGAGAAGAAATATCCCTCCGAAATCTCCGGAGGTATGCAGAAACGCGTGGCGATTGCCCGCGCGATAGCCCTGAACCCTAAATACCTCTTCTGCGACGAACCCAACTCCGGTCTTGACCCGAGAACCTCGATTCTCATCGATGAGCTTCTCCACGACATCACCCACGAATACGGTATAACCACAATCATCAACACCCACGATATGAACTCCGTCCTGGGAATCGGAGAGAACATCATTTTCATCAACAAGGGTTATCGTGAATGGGTTGGCGACAAAGAGCGCATCTTCACGACCACAAACGAGGCCCTCAATGATTTCGTCTTCGCCACCCGCCTTTTCCAGAAGGTAAAGCACTACATCATTTCCGAGGGTCACAAAGAGGAGTGACCTCAAAGTCCTGCCAATACTAAAATCAAATTCTATGGAATCACTACGCCAACTTTACAAGATAGGCAATGGCCCCTCCAGCTCCCACACAATGGGGCCGAGAAAAGCCGCCCAGATGTTTCTTGAAGAGATGCCTGAGGGCGCAGAACGAATCGAAGTGACCTTGTACGGCTCATTGGCCGCCACAGGCAAAGGTCACCTCACCGACAAAGCCGTCCTTGAAATCATCACCCCGGTAGCGCCGGCCGCAATCATCTGGAAACCTGAAACCGTATTGCCTTTTCACACCAACGGAATCCGTTTCGAGGCATTCAATACGGATGGCAAATCCATTGCCGCCCAGACCTACTACTCCATCGGTGGAGGTGACATAGTCCGCGAAGGGGAAAGCCGACAACCTGCCGATTCGATATATTCCATGACCAAAATCAAGGACATCCTGGAATGGTGTGAACGTACAGGCCTGAGCTACTGGGAATATGTCGGCCAGACCGAAGGTCCCGAGATATGGGAATATCTGCGAAAAGTGTGGCATGTGATGAAAGCCGCCGTGGAACGTGGCATCGAGGCGGAAGGTGTGCTTCCGGGCGGTCTCGGAGTACGACGCAAGGCCGTGAGCTACCATGTCCATGCCGCAGGCTACAGTTCCTCCCTTAAGAGCCGTGGTTTGGTCTATGCCTATGCGTTGGCAGTCAGCGAGGAGAATGCCGCCGGAGGGGAAATCGTCACCGCCCCGACCTGCGGGTCTTGCGGCATCGTCCCCGCCGTGTTATACCATCTGCACACATCCAAAGGATTCTCGGAAGACCGAATCCTCCGTGCCCTTGCCACAGCCGGCCTGTTCGGCAATGTCGTCAAGTTCAACGCCTCCGTCTCGGGAGCCGAAGTCGGTTGTCAGGGGGAAGTAGGAGTGGCATGCGCGATGGCTGCTGCAGCGGCCTCCCAGCTGTTCGGCGGCACACCGGCTCAGATTGAATACTCTGCGGAAATGGGTCTTGAACACCATCTTGGCCTTACTTGCGACCCGGTATGCGGTCTGGTACAGATTCCCTGTATCGAGCGTAACGCTTACGCCGCAGCCCGCGCCTTGGATGCGAATCTGTATGCCGCGTTCTCCGACGGCCATCACCGCGTGGATTTCGACCGTATCGTCGAGGTTATGAAGCAGACCGGCCATGACCTTCCATCCCTCTACAAAGAAACCTCTCAAGGGGGACTTGCCGTCATCTGATCCACCCTCTCGTTGTTCATCATACTTGAGAAATCCCATCCCCCCCTACACCTTATTAAAACGAATGGGATGATTAAACAAATAAGATGACAAAATAAAAAACTGGGATGTAAGGGGCTGTGTCGTAATAAAGGTTTACGGTGCAGCCTCTGATTTTTAGGCTTTGAG
>ENA-UOJC01000083-UOJC01000083.1-human-gut-metagenome-genome-assembly--contig:-C104-NODE-83-length-159277-cov-23.047368_pt1 | contig 159277 bp, 142 predicted proteins | sample MGYA00242339_ERZ723886 | MGnify/ENA metagenome assembly ERZ723886 | reverse complement strand
CAGTCATGACACAAGAAAAGCTCCCTCACAGGAAGGAGCTTTGTCTACAGTCTGAAAGGATCAGTCCTAAGGGACTGATCCTTTTGGTTTGTCTTGCTATTAAGCTACAACAGTAACGTTGGTAGCACGGATCTTGCTGCTGTTCTGAGGATCGCACTCGGTATCGAAAGTTACCTTCTGGCCCTCTTCCAGAGACTTGAAACCATCAGCATTGATTGCGGAAAAGTGTACGAATACTTCCTCGCCGTTAGCATCGTTGGTGATGAAACCATAACCCTTCTGAGCATTGAACCACTTAACTGTACCGTTATTCATTATTGGTACCTCCTTTAATAATTCAGGCTTTGCCTGATCCTTTTGATGATTCTAAAACGTAGGACAAAAAAATCACATATTTTTGTAAAGCATCCGTGAAAAAGTAGCAATGTCTTACAAAAATATGTGAGATCAATGACTTTCATTTAGAATACGGTTAGAGTATACCATTGCCCTGCTTGAAATGTCAATAATTATCTTTGATTTTTAGACCTATTTTCTTATGGAAAAAGCATATGATTTTAAGAGCAACAGGATGCGGAGAATGGCGATGGATCTTAGATTTTTGGGAAAAGTATTACAAGGAGCGCTGATCGGTCTGGGAGCGGTACTTCCGGGGATATCCGGCGGCGTTTTAAGTGTAGTGTTCGGAGTCTATCGACCGATCATGGAGCTTTTGTCGGATCCGGTACATAAGTGGCGGACCCATCTGCCGGAATTGTTCCCTTATATGATCGGATCGGCAGCGGGATTTTTAGGGGTGGCGAATCTGTTATCATATGTACTAGAGACTTACCCGGAGCCTTCTGTCTGCGTGTTTGTGGGACTGATCGTGGGAATGCTTCCCTCGTTGTGGAGAGAAGCGGGAGAACAGGGCAGGAATGTGGGAAATGTGATTTTATCCTGCGTGACATTAGTGGCAATGCTTAGTCTGTTATTCTGGCTGCAGAATTCCCAAAATACCGTGGAGCCGGGATTTTTCAGCTTTTTGTTCTGCGGCTTTGCCTTTGCTCTGTCGGTGATCGCTCCGGGCATGAGCTTTTCAACAATATTGATGCCCTTGGGACTGTATACGCCCTTTGTGGAAGGGATCGGTCATGTGAGATTGGAGGTTCTGCTTCCGGGAGTGGCAGGGTGTGTGGTGACTTTCATCTGTCTGGCAAAACTGGTAAACCGGCTGTTTGAGAGGCAGTATGCGGTGATGTTTCATGGAATTCTCGGGATCGTCGGTGCGGCTACGGTGATGACCGTTCCCTGGGGCAGCTTTGCAACATCGGCGGATGCGGCATCCCGGAATCTGTTCTGCATGGCGGCGGGGATCGTGGCGGCAATACTCTTGGATTTTATGAATGAAAAACTGGCATGTTTTCCCGAAAATGAGACAGAATAAGATGTAAGAGTCTTATTATGGAAAAAGGAAGGTAGAAACATGCAGATGTATGCGGTGGTGGCAACGGGAGTGCTGGGACTGCTGATCGGTTTCTGGTTGGGCAGGAGCATCCGCTGGAACATGGAAGAAACAGAAGAAGAGGCGGTCAACAGACAGGAAGAGAGAAGAATAACAGGGAACAGACAGCTGGTTATGGAAGGCACCGCCATAGGGAGCCCGGTGAACGGCGAGATCAGGAAAATATCGCAGGATACTTTGCAGGACACAACGGAAGAAGCGGCGGATGACAATACGAAGTGCGTTACCATTCTGCCATCGGACGGCAGAGTCTATGCCCCCACTGCAGGAAAAGTGCTGAAGCTTTATCCTATGGGCAACCGGATCCGTTTCCGCACGGACAGCGGGGTGGAGCTGCTATTGAATATCTGTAAGGATAAAGAAGAACTTCATAGCACTTATTACCGCTGTAATGTCCTGCCCAATGAGATCGTGAGAAAAGGCAAGCTTCTCGTAGAATTTGATCAGGAAGGGCTGGCGAGAGAAGGCGTGGATACAGCGGTGACAGTGGAGATGTGTCAGACACCTGACCGGGGACGGATCGTTCGTACCTGGAAGGATTATATCCGGGCGGGCGAGGAGCTGTTGTGGGTAGACTCCGTCTGCCTGCGGTAAGCTCCCGGAGTGGTATGGAAGGTATCCTGAAAGACACGGAAAAAGGTACGGGAGCTGCCAAAGCCGGCATCCAGCGCAATCTGTGTCACGGAGAGCTCTGTGGACAGCAGAAGGTCTCTGGCATAATCAAGTCTTCTGGAATTCACATAATCCGGGAAAGTGGTGTGGAACTTTTCCGTAAATATCCGGGAGAGGACAAAACGGCTGACACCGAATTCTTTCGAGAGACTGTCCAGGGACAATTCTTTCGTGTAGTTGGCATCCAGATAGAGAAGCAGCCTCTGCTCCAGCTCCAGATCCTCTGTGCTTTTCCGGGTCTGCAGGGGGAGAGAGGGTAGGAGATCTGCCAAAAGGAGCGTCAGATACCCTTCCGCATAGATCTGCACATCAGAAGGAGTGGGACGATCTTTTTCCATGGTGGAAGCCAGAGCCTCGAGTCCCTGTAAGGCAATGTGGCTGTGCTCCGAGAGGGTGGAGATGGCAAAATCGTTGCGTGAGGGTTTTTTATTCTGAAAAAAATGTCGGAAGGAATGACAGAAATCCGGCTCGAAGATACAGAGCAGATTCTGACCGGGTTCCACATGTTTTAAGCCGTGCATCTGGTTCGGAAAGACGAGGACACCCTGACCGGGAGTCAGCGGAAATTCCTGTTGTTCCACAGTGACCGTGGTGGAACCACTTAAGACATAGATCAGCTCCAGCTGTCTGTGAAGATGGACGGCGTAAGGATTATTATTGGACAGATACAGATAGAGTTGTTCTTTACGATTCTGATAAAAGAAACTCAAGGTGTTTTCCTCCTGCAAATTTTGTCACTATTATGACATTTATTCTATTGAAATGCAAGATTTGACACAAACTAATGGGAAATTGACACGCGATATGACGGAATATCTGCTATACTGATTTTATAGACAAACAGCGGCAAAAGGCTGCGGAATGGAGATACTATGGACAAGACGAAGATACATAAAATGTGGATCGCCGATCAGGGCGACGGCACCTATACCAACCCGATCCTGTATACGGATTACTCGGATCCGGATGCCATTCGTGTGGGAGAGGATTATTTTATGATCGCTTCCAGCTTCTGTAATACCCCCGCAGTTCCTCTGTTACATTCCAAGGATCTTGTGAACTGGAAGGTCATCAATTACATCATGGATAAACTTCCCTTTGAATATTATGACAAGCCGGTACACGGCTGCGGTACCTGGGCACCTTCCATCCGCTTCCATGAGGGAACTTACTACGTATTTATTCCCATGCCGGATGAGGGGATTATGATGTGCAAGACCACAGACCCGTGGGGCAAATGGAGCGAGCCTGCTTATGTCAGAAAGGTAGTGGGCTGGATCGATCCCTGCCCTTTCTGGGATGAGGATGGCAAAGCATACATGGTGACGGCTTTCGCCAGAAGCCGTATCGGCTTCAAGAGCATGCTGTATATGTCTCCCATCGAACCGGACTGCTCCGGAGTGTTGGATGACGGTCAGTTCATCTATGACGGTCATGCAACCCAGCCCACCATCGAGGGCCCGAAGCTGTATAAGAGAAACGGCTATTACTATATCTTCGCTCCGGCAGGGGGCGTGAAGCCTGGCTGGCAGACCGTACTGCGGTCGAAAAATATTTATGGTCCCTGGGAAGAGAAAATCGTCCTGCACCAGGGCAATTCCCCCGTCAACGGACCTCACCAGGGTGCCTGGGTGGATACGCCGGACGGACAGGACTGGTTCCTGCATTTCCAGGATGTGGGCAATGCGGGACGTATCGTACATTTACAGCCCATGCACTGGGAAAACGACTGGCCGGTGATCGGAGTAAATGCCGTGGACGGCTGCGGTGAGCCGGTACTGCGTTACAAGAAGCCGGAAGTGGGAGCTGCATATCCCATCGATACCCCGGAGGACAGCGATTTCTTCGAAGGAGATCGTTTAGGACTGCAATGGCAGTGGAATGCCAATTATAAAAAGGAATGGTACGACCTGAAAGACGGTCAGCTCCTTCTCCATGCACAGGCGGCGGATCCGAAGACACAGCTGTGCGACATCAGCAGTCTGTTATTGCAGAAGTGGCCGGCACCGGAATTTTCTGTTACCACCTGTCTGCATCTGGAGCAGATGAAGGACGGCGATGTGGCAGGACTGGTATCGCTGGGCGGATGTTATACAGCACTTGCAGTTCAGAAAATACACGGCAAAATGAGCCTGCAGCAGCGCATCGGCAACTGGACGAAGGACGATGAAGTGCGCACCGGTCTGGGTGAATGGAACAGTGATGTCATTTATATCCAGATGAAGGTGGAGAAGGAGACTTACCGCACGTTCTACGTGGGAACCACGGAAGAAAATTTACAGCCTGTGGGACAGATGGTGGAAGCAACTCCGGGCCGCTGGGTCGGTGTCAAGGACGGACTGTTTGCCATCAACGAACAGGGTGCGGCTGGCGGTTCGGTGGCTGCGGATTATTTTGTATATCAGGAACTGTAACTATTTATAGGGCGAAGTAACCACTATGAGCAAATAACATGCAAGCATGTTATTCAGGAAAGCCTAGTAGAGGCGATTTTGCGAATGGGGTGCTGAATAGTTACTGAATCATAAAATTACATTTCTATTTACAATGCAATGACAATGTGCTATTTTGGCAGATGTTAATGTAAGGATAAAGGAATGATGTAAATTATGACGGAAGAGAAAAAAATGTTATTTTCACAGGATGCATTGAGAAAATTACTGTGGCCGCTGATCATAGAACAGTTTCTGGCAATCGCAATGGGAATGGCTGACACAGTGATGGCAGCCAGCTGTGGAGAAGCTGTAGTATCCGGGATTTCGCTTGTGGACAGTATCTGTGTGCTGCTGATCGGTCTGTTCACGGCCATGGCAAGCGGTGGTGCGGTTGTGGCAGCACAATACATGGGACACGGAGATAAGGAAATGGTAGGCCGGGCCTCCAATCAGCTGTTTATAGCGGTTGGGGGTGTGGCCCTTCTGTTTATGACGATAGCGCTGATCTGGAACAGGGGACTGCTGGCATTGCTTTACGGCAATGTGGAAGCGGATGTCATGAGTGCTGCAAGAATTTATTTTTATATTGTGGCGGTGTCCTTTCCTTTTCTGGGAATTTATAACGGTGGTGCAGCTCTGTTCCGTGCGGTGGGAGATTCCAAGGTGTCCATGAAGGTATCTCTGGTGGCAAATCTGGTAAATATTGCAGGAAATGCCATTTTGATCTACGGTGTTGGAATCGGTGCTGCAGGAGCGGCGCTGTCCACGCTTTTTTCCAGAGTATTGTCTGCGGTGCTGATCGTAGTGCTGCTTAAGAAAAGTGACAAGATCATCATGAGCAATCAGTGGCGCCTGGATACCAAAATCCTTGGAAAAATCCTGTATATCGGCGTACCGAACGGATTGGAGAATAGCATTTTTCAGATCGGTAAGCTTCTGACCACCAGCCTGATCGCCGGATTTGGAATGGCAGCTACGACGGCAAATGCCGTAACAGGCAGCATTGCCAGCTTCCAACAGATCCCTGCCAATGCCATCGGTGTGGCAATGATCACTGTGATCGGACAGTGCATCGGCGCAGGAGAAACAGAGCAGGCATTATATTATCTGAAAAAAATGATGAAAGTAGCATATGCCTGTATGATCCTGTTGGGAATTCCCATGATTATTTTTGCTCGACCGATCTGTGGAGTCTATCATCTGAGTCCGGAGACAATGAAAATAACTGTTTTTCTGTTATGTTACAGCTGTGTATGTTGTATGCTGGTGCATCCGTTGTCCTTTGCACAGTCCAATGCACTTCGCGCTGCGGGAGATGTGAGATTTACCATGATCGTGGCGATCGCTTCCATGTGGCTCTGCCGTGTGGGCATGGCATATATCCTGGGACAGGGTCTGGGACTTGGCGTCATCGGCGTCTGGATCGCTATGACCATGGACTGGGTCGTACGGGCATTTTTGTTTACTAACAGGATACGGACGGGAAAATGGCTGAAGTATAAGGACCGGTTGGTGAAGTAAATCATGGTACTGTGCTAAAGTTTTACATTGACAGAATTTGTAATGTGTTTTAGCATGTTTTTATAGAAATAAAGTCGGGGTCAAGCATGTGGGCTTAGACCTTTTGATCCTGGCATCATAGAAAAATACATAAGCACATAAAGTGCAGAAATGAGGCAGAACATGAGCAAAAAGCCCTATGCAGAGCGTAATTTAAAATTTGAGACATTACAGTTACATGTGGGACAGGAGCAGCCCGATCCCGTGACCGGTGCGAGGGCCGTTCCCATTTATCAGACATCTTCTTATGTATTCCGCAACTGCGACCATGCAGCAGCACGTTTCGGACTGGAAGATCCCGGTGAGATCTACGGCCGTCTGGGCAACCCTACCCAGGGTGTCTTCGAGCAGCGTATTGCAGCATTAGAGGGCGGTACCGCAGCTCTGGCAGTAGCCAGCGGAGCGGCAGCTATCTGCTATACGATCCAGAACCTGGCAAAACAGGGAGATCACATTGTTTCTGCAAATAATATTTACGGCGGAACCTACAATCTGCTGGCGCATACCCTGGTGGACTACGGTGTGACCACTACTTTCGTGGCTCCTTCCGATTATGACAGGATCGAAGCAAGCTTCCGGGAGAACACCAAGGCGCTCTACATCGAGACTCTGGGCAATCCCAACTCTGATGTGGTAGACATCGAGCGCCTGGCACAGATCGCCCATGCACACAAGGTCCCTCTGGTAGTGGACAATACGTTTGCGACTCCTTATCTGGTACGTCCTTTTGAGTACGGCGCAGATATCGTGGTACATTCCGCAACCAAATTCATCGGTGGACACGGCACCAGCTTAGGTGGTGTGATCGTAGAGAATGGTAAATTTGACTGGGAGGGTAGCGGCAAGTTCCCTCATCTGTGCACTCCGAATCCCAGCTATCATGGTGTGACTTTCACTAAGGCAGCACCGGGCGCGGCTTTTGTGACCGCTATCCGTGCAATGCTCCTTCGTGATATGGGCGGCTGCATTTCCCCTTTCCATGCTTTTATTTTCTTACAGGGACTGGAGACACTGTCTCTGCGCGTGGAACGTCATGTGGAGAATGCACTGAAGGTTGTACAGTATCTGAACAATCATCCTCAGGTAGAGCGTGTGCATCATCCTTCCGTATCCACCGATCCGGAGCAGCAGGAGTTGTATAAGAAATATTTCCCGAATGGAGGCGGTTCCATCTTCACATTCGAGATCAAGGGCGGCAAGGAGACAGCGAAAAAGTTCTGTGATAATCTGGAACTGTTCTCGCTGCTGGCAAACGTGGCAGATGTGAAGTCTCTGGTCATCCATCCGGCTTCCACCACCCATGCACAGCTGTCTGAGGAAGAGCTGAATGAGCAGGGAATCTACAGCAATACGATTCGTCTGTCTATCGGTACGGAGAATATTGATGATATCATTGAGGATCTGGAAGGCGGTTTCCAGTCTGTTTAAGGAGAGACCATGCTTTCATTAGCTGTTTTCTATTTTGTATTTTTAGGAACAGAGTATCTGTTTGATAACCGGATGGCGTTATATACGGATCCCTCAGGCGTGGTACTGGCACAGAGCTATATCCTGGGCGTCAGCGTGTTTGGTTTCCTGGCATATTCTCTGATAGAAAAATGGAAAAGCAAATCCGGGAATCCCACTGCGTTCAAGGCAGCGGGATTCTTCTTGCCGGTGCCGGTGATCGCAGGATATGTACTGCTGTTTGCCGGGACCGGGTACTGGGTACTATTGGGCAGCGGGTGTTTTCTGTTCCTGATACTGGGATATCTGGGCAGCAGGACACATTACCTGGCGGCACAGCTGCTTAGGGGAAGCAGGCATCCGGCGAAGACCGTGAGTGTGGCTTATGCCGTGGGGCTGCTCCTTCAGTTTCTGAACCACAATCTGTTGTGGGGAGAGACAGTGGAAGGTAGCTTCCTGGCGGGAAGTTTTGTGATGCTGTGGGTACTGACTGTCGGAATGGCGCAGAATGCACTGCCAGGATACCACAGGAGACAGAAGACAGAGGACGGAGAAACGGTGTCGGTGAAAAACACGCAGGAAGGTGTTACTGCGGAGCAGATATCATGGAAGAATCCCCGGCTGGCAGGTGTGGCATTACTGGTGACGGTTGTTCTGATGACATGTATCTTCGCAACGCTTGACAACGCTGTGACCCTGGCACATGCTGCAGGTACCATGGATATCGGTCAGTGGCCGAGACTGTTCTTAGCACTCAGCGGATTGCTGGCAGGAGTACTGTTTGATCTGAATAACGGAAGATATCGTGGACTGATCATGTATGCGGTGACGATCCTGTCGACCATCTGTGTGCTGATCATTGAAAGCGGCGGACCGTTTCTGCCGGGACTGCTGATCTTCTATATGTCTGCGGGATTTTTCGTGGTGTTTTTCACGAACGGATTTCTCCAGCTGTCCTATCGCATGCAGGATGGCAGGCTATGGGCAGGTATGGGAAGAGCGGCGAACAATCTGGGCGCTGTGATCACAGGAGTAGCTTCCGTAAGCCTGCTGACCGGAGAAGATCATATCCTGACGGCAGTACTGGCACTGGTTCTGTTTGTACTGATCAGCGTGGCGCTGCTGTGGTATTATAGTTGTACGCAGATTGTAAAGGCTCCCGAAGCAATGGAAAGTCGCGAAATGGCTGGCAGTCAGAGCCGGCTGGAGAGATTTGCAGAATCTTTTGATCTGACGGAACGGGAGCAGGAAGTGCTGCAGCTTTTGCTGTTGTCCGATGATGGAATGCAGGAGATCGCCGACAGCCTCTTTGTCTCACGCGCGATGCTCTATCGGCATGTTTCTGCGCTGAATGAGAAGACCGGCACCAGAAGCCGAATCGGACTGATCCAGTTCTACTACAACTGGGAAGAAGATAAGAAATAGCGAGAGAATGAGAAAGGCACAGCCCTGTGAGGGACTGTGCTTTTTTAATTCATAGGAAATTTCTTCCTATGAATTAAAAAAGCTCCGCAGGGATCGCACTGCGGCGGTTATGAAATATGTCGCAAAAGCGACCCGCCGCAGGCGGAGAATCTCGCAAGCGAGATTCTTTTTTAGTGTGCGCCTTGCAGCGCAGAGGAAGCGCGGGTATGAGAGAAGGATTGACGATGTGATACCCACGGAGCAGAGAAAGCGTGGGTATGAGAGATGGATTGACGATGTGATACCCACGGAGCAGAGAAAGTGTGGGTATGAGAGGCGGATTGACGATGTGATACCCATGGAGCAGAGAAAGCGCGGGTATGAGAGATGGATTGACGATGTGATACCCACGGAGCAGAGAAAGCGTGGGTATGAGAGATGGATTGACGATGTGATACCCACGGAGCAGAGAAAGTGTGGGTATGAGAGATGGATTGACGATGAGATACCCAAGGAGCAGAGAAAGCGTGGGTATGAGAGGCGGATTGACGATGTGATACCCATGAACGCAGAAAATGCGTGGATTTGGCAGGTTGAGACAAATGTCAACTTGAAAAAGGCAGGTATCCTATGAATATATATAAGTATATTATAAAAGGAGGACTTGCGCAGATGTACAAAAGCAGAAGAACGATATTTGTTTTTTTACTGGCACTGGTGTTGATATTGGGAGTTTTGCCGGAATTTCATGTAAGAGCAGAGGACAACAGCCAGACATATAAGGTGGGCGCGGATGATCATACACTGTGGGACAGGGTGCAGGATGGTGTATTCCAATATGCTGCCGGTAGTATGGAAATAGAAGGAGCCGGATTACAGGGGGATGCTGCACAGGCGGATGTGGCAGCAGGAACAGAGATTACCATAACACTGACACCGGGCAAGGATTGTGTGCTGAGAAGCTTTATGGTGAATGGTCAGAGCATTGCAGTAGCAAGCATGACCACAAATGGTGCTTCGTATATTTATAAAACCAAGGTAGAAAATGCGGATCTGAAATTTGAACCCAGTTTCGAAGCATCGGGAGGAAATGCCTCTGGACCGAATCCGGGAACGGGAAACAATATCTGTTTTCGATTAGAAGGTGACGGTATCTCTCCAAACGATTATGCCACATGGAAAAATAATAATATCGAAATCTATATAGGAATTGAAAATACCTATAAGACTTTGCAAGAATGGATCGGGGAAAACAAAATTTCCGTGGATGGAACAGAATACAGAGTGGACGATTCTGTGGACACGGTAAAAGTATATGTACTTAACAGCGGTTCCGGAAAATACATGATTCAGGGAGCCGGAAGTTCACAGGAAAATGCGGTGACATGGACGGAAAAAGGAATCCACTCCATTCAGGTAGACAAAGAGAGAATTACAATAACATGGGGATATGATTCGAAAACCTACGGAGAAGATGCTTACCTAGAGCATGGCACAGCCCGGATCATTCAAATAAATGGTACTGCACCGAATACCAACGATCCCTACGGAAACAATGTTGGAGACAACAGAGGCGGAAATCTTGTGGTACAGCCTGGGGCTACGGTTACCGTGGAATTGAATCTGAACCAGATCGTAGCCAAAGGGGATGGCACGAACTGGGAAACAAAGATTACGGAATTTACCAATCCGATTACCTTAAGCCTTGGAATCAACAATTACGATGCGAATTATGACTATGTAGTGGTGAGAGATCATAACGGAACTACCACTGCATTGCCTACGAAAGTGATCGATGGAAAAGTCACCTTCGAGACCAATCAGTTTTCTACCTATGTCATTGTGAAAAAGGAAAAGACGACCGCAGGTACCAGTACCGGTGGAAGCTCTCACGAGGATACTAAAGGAAACGATAACAACAGTTCTGATGCACAGCCTGCTGCAACACAGGCAGTGACGCAGGAATTGGATGTAGTACCGAAGACGGGAGAAGGCATCGCAACTTATATAACGGAGATCATGTTACTTTTCGGGGGAATTCTTCTGATTACTATGGGAATCTTACTTCAGAGAAAGCGCGGATAAAAAAGCATTAGGAAATCTACCTTGCAAAACAGAAATAAGTTCAGTATAATATAAACGAAGACCAAGAACAGTCAGCTGAAAGGCCGCAGTAATGCGGCTTTTCTAAGATATACAAGTTAGCACAAACTAACCAAACAACTATATACAGTGGTTAGACAAAACTAACGAAAAAGAAATGGAAAAAATGCAAGAAAGTGAGAGATGTCCATGAAATACAAGATTGAGAAGAACACCGTACAGGAGACACTGATCATCCCGCTTTATTCCCGGAAGCTATGCTCGGAGTTGTATCCGAACCTATATCGGGACGAGATGGCGGTACACCTGATCGATCAGATCGACTATGACTTTTCACAGGTGGAGAAAAAATCCCACGGCCTGATGCAGCGTTTCGGTTCGCTGGAGGTTGCCATGCGGCAGAATGACCTTGCATGGGAGGTACAAAATTACCTGGCAGACCATCCTGATGCAGCGGTGGTCAATCTGGGCTGTGGGCTTGACGGTACCGGCAGAACCTGTGACAATGGCAACTGTAAAATTTACAATCTGGATTTCCCGGATGTTATCGCCGTACGCAATCAATTACTGCCTGCTGGGGACCGTGAGGAAAATATTCCCTGCAATTTGAATGATACGGAATGGTTTACCAAAATCGACCCGTCCGAAGGGGCGATTTTCTTTGCCTCCGGAGTATTCTATTATTTTCTGACGGAGCAAGTCAGGACGCTGGTACAGGCAATGGCTGACAGTTTTCCCGGTGGTGTGCTGGTATTTGACGCGGCGAACCGGACAGCGGTTAAGATGATAGCAAAGACATGGCTAAAGAGCGCTAAAATTCAGGATGTGGGCGCGTATTTTGCGGTTTCGGATGCGAAAAGTGAGCTTTCCACGTGGGACAGCAGATTGCAGGTCACAAGCCGTGGCTATATGCTGGGCTATAATGATCTTCGAGACCCTTCCGTCAGCGGATTATTCCGCTTCCTCGCCAGAACCGGCGACAGAATCATGAAGATGCAGATCGTAAGGATCTGTTTTGGTCAGAGATGAACTGGCAGGAATTAGAAAGTGCCTCTTGACAAATACCCTGTGGGGGTATATCTTGTAACTATACAAGATACCCCTGTGGGGTATTTTGCATAACTGCAACAATTAGTCCTTCTACATACATTGAACGCTGTTATGTGATCGGAGGACAATAAAGAATATGTGGGCATTTAGAAAAAATAGCAGGAACCGGCTTCAGAATGGGAGAAAGTATGGCAGAAAAAATAGAAGAAAGATTAGAAGAGAAGGGCATGGAATGTTGCCATTGTCATCAGAAAGCAACCCCCCGCTCTGAAAAAGAAAGAAAACAATTACAGAACCGTTTAAGCCGCATGACGGGACAACTGAACGGTATCAGCCGGATGTTGGAAGAAAACCGATACTGCGGAGATATCCTGACGCAGGTAGCTGCGGTGGAGAGCGCCCTGCAGGCTTTTGGCTATGCAATCTTGAAGGAGCATATGGAGACCTGCGTGGTGGAAGAGATCCGGAAGGGGAATACTGCTATCGTAGAGGAAGCAGTGGATCTGGTGAAAAAATTGAAATAAGTAGAGGCATGACTGCAGATAAAACTGTAAATTCGTGCGGTAAGGCACTGAAAATAACGGAAACTTTGCAGGTTATGGAAAGGCAGGGTTATTTTTATGAAGGAAAGATATCATGTTACGGGAATGTCCTGCTCCGCATGCTCTTCGCATGTGGAAAAGGCAGTCAATAAACTGGAAAATGTGGAAAAAGCATCCGTGAATCTGTTGACAGAGACCATGGATGTGACCTATGACGAGACGAAGATCACTTCGACGGAAATCATTGATGCTGTGGTGAAAGCAGGCTACGGTGCTTCGGTAATGACCGAAGGCAGTGCGGCAGGTGCAGGTGGACAGAGCACTTTCGGGAATGCGGGAAGTATAGGAAGGTCCGTAGCCGACGGCAAGCAGGAATTGCAGCAGAAGCTGGATGCGGACGCAAGAGCCATGAAATGGCGGCTTGGAATCTCCATCGGTTTCCTGATCCCGCTAATGTATGTGTCCATGCACCACATGTTCAAAGAATGGTTCGGGATTCCGGTTCCTGCATTTATCGTGAATACCATGCACGGCAATGCCAACGCCATGAATTTTGCATTGACACAGTTTTTACTGTTGTTGCCGATTCTGTATGTGAACCGGAAGTTTTTCTCCGTAGGATTTAAAACCCTGGCGCACCGCAGCCCAAACATGGACAGCCTGATCGCCTTAGGATCCGGCGCGGCGCTTGTGTACGGCATTTTCGCCATGTACCGGATCAGCTATGGCTTAGGCTACGGTGATATGGCAGTAGTAGAGCAGTATTCCCACGATCTGTATTTTGAATCCTCCGGTACGATCCTGACCCTGATCACGGTCGGAAAATATCTGGAGAGCCGTTCCAAGGGCAAGACCAGTGAAGCCATCACCAAGCTGATGAATCTGGCACCTAAGGTGGCAATCCTTGTAACTGAGGACGGACAGGAGAAGGAAGTACCTACGGAAAGTCTGCAAAAGGGCGATGTATTTCTGGTAAAACCCGGAAGTCTGGTGCCAGTGGACGGCATCGTGCTGGAGGGTAACTCCAGCGTGGACGAAGCGGCCATCACCGGTGAGAGCGTTCCGGTGGAGAAGCAGGCGGGCGACCATGTGGTCTCTGCCACCGTGAACAAAGCAGGTTTCTTAAAATGCCGTGCGGACCGTGTCGGCGATGATACGACGCTGGCACAGATCATCCGCTTAGTGGAGGAAGCCAGCGCCAGCAAGGCTCCGATTGCACAGCTGGCAGATAAGGTGGCAGGGGTCTTCGTGCCTACGGTCATGACCATTTCCCTGATCACTCTGATCGTATGGCTGCTAAACGGCGCCACCGCGGAATTCGCTATTTCCACAGCCATTGCCGTACTGGTGATTTCCTGTCCCTGCGCGCTGGGACTGGCAACTCCGGTGGCTATCATGGTGGGGACCGGCGTAGGTGCCGGCAACGGCATCCTGATCAAGACCGGGGAAACCCTGCAGCAGGCTAAGGAGATCGACACCGTGGTACTGGACAAGACCGGAACCATCACAAGCGGCAAGTTAAAAGTAGAAGAAGTAGGCGGTTATCAGAGTGATTTTCCTGCGGATGCCATGATGCAGATCGCGGCGGCACTGGAGAAAAAGAGTGAGCATCCGCTGGCAGAGGCGGTAGTGGAATATGCGGAAAGCTTCCAAATGACAATTCCGGAGATCGTGGATTTCAAGGCAACCTTCGGCCGTGGTGTGGAAGGTGCTCTGGCAGCAGATTTCCATGCAGAGAAAGTTGCAAAAAAGGATGGTCCCACGGCGGTATTTTATGCAGGGAAAAGGGATAGTACTGCGGATGTACCGGAAAATTCAGGCAAGATCGCAGAACAGAATCCGGCAACCGGAATTGCAAGATCAGATGCAGACAGTGTGACATTCCCGGCAGGCACAAAATTCTATGTAGGCAATCTTGCATTTTTACAGGAGAAGAATATCACACTGCCGCAGGGAGCTGCAGAAGGTCTGAACCGGATGGCGGACGAAGGCATGACACCGCTTCTGGTGGCGCAGGAAGGAAGATTCTTAGGCATCATCGGTGTATCAGATACTGTCAAAGCCACCTCCTATGAAGCGATTAACGCATGGGAGAAAATGGGTGTCAGAGTCATCATGCTGACCGGAGACAACCGCCGCACTGCGGAAGCCGTACGGCAAAAGCTTGGCATCTCCGAAGTCGTGGCAGAGGTACTGCCGCAGGATAAGGAGAAAAAGGTCAGTGAACTGAAAGCACAGGGACACAAGGTGGCAATGATCGGTGACGGTATCAACGATGCTCCCGCACTGGCGGCAGCAGATGTGGGTATGGCCATCGGCGCAGGTACCGATGTCGCCATGGAGAGTGCTGACATTATCCTGATGAAAAACGATCTTCGGGATGCGGTGACTGCCATGAAGCTGAGCCGTGCCGTGATCCGCAATATTAAGGAAAACCTGTTCTGGGCATTTTTCTACAACTGCATCGGCATCCCCCTGGCAGCCGGTGTGTTGTATCCGGCGTTCCAGATCCGGCTGAATCCCATGTTCGGCGCGGCAGCCATGAGCTTAAGCAGTATCTTCGTCGTGGGAAATGCCCTGCGACTGAGAGGCTTTAAGAGCGGATTCACCCCGCTGAAAAAGGAAGCACCGGAAGTAACCCGTAAGGAAATCGAGATAACGCATGCAGCTGCGGAGGGAGAACAGTGCATACTGAAGACCCCCGCAGAGCAAAATAACAGACAAGATGTAAAGCAGGAGAAAGAGAGGACAAACACAATGACAAAAGTAATCAGTATTGAAGGAATGATGTGCAACCACTGCACCGGAACCGTACAGAAGGCACTGGAGGCAGTAGAAGGCGTGAAAGCCGTTACCATGAGCCTGGAGCAGAAAAACGCTACCGTGGAACTGGCTTCCGATGTGTCAGATGAGGTATTGATCAGGGCTGTGACCGACGCCGGCTATGAAGTAAAGGGCGTTACAGCAAAATAGGTCTGACCTTTGTAGCCGGATAGGAATAACAAATGATGAAAAATGGCGCCGCCACTGTGTTGCATTCTGCTTTATGAGCAGACGGAATGCGGTGGCAGCGCCATTTGGGTCTATAGCGAAAAAAGTGCTTTTCAGATACTTTTTTTATGTAGATATCATAGATTTTTGTGCTCTGTGGGTCTATACAGAAAAAATATCATTTTAGATACTCAAATCACGAAAAATGAGTATCCGGAGAGCAAATTTTTTTCTATAGACCCAAAGTGAATCTTCTGGAGTGACATTATGGCGGAAAAGGGGATCAGAAAACAAGATTTTTCTGCATAGACCCATGACTGATATCTCTTTATAATCATGCACGTCTGTTGTGAAATAACGTAAGTGAAAGTGTATCAATCAATCGTATCATGGAAAATGCAAAGGGGAAATTATGCATTTTCGAAAGATTCTATATAAAGTTTATACTTTCTTAATTGATTTTCTTACACTATGTGTTATATTAACTATAGAACAGATGAAACAAGAGAGATTTTGAGATTGTGGCATCTGTCTGACGAAGGCGCGGACAAAGGAATTGGAACAAAACAATTCAAACAAATCAGTTCATTGTCTAAGAAATTAATGTGAAAAACAAAATTGTAACACCTTAGTGAGGAGGCGAACGATTATGAATATTGATAAATTTACACAGAAATCCATAGAAGCCGTCAACGGCTGTGAAAAGCTCGCCATGGAATATGGCAACCAGGAGATCGAGCAGGAGCATCTGCTGTACAGTCTGCTGACCCTGGATGACAGTCTGATCTTAAAGCTTGTAGAGAAGATGGAGATCCAAAAGGATCACTTTGTAAACCGTGCAAAACAGGCTTTGGAGAAAAGAGTAAAGGTGCAGGGTGGTCAACCTTATGTCGGTCAGTATCTGAACAAGGTACTGGTCAGCGCATCAGATGAGGCAAAGCAGATGGGAGATGAATATGTCTCCGTTGAGCATCTGTTCCTTGCTATGATCAGGAATCCCAACAAGGAGATCGCCGAGATCTGGAAGGAATACGGCATCACAAGAGAGCGTTTTTTACAGGCTCTGTCTACCGTAAGAGGCAACCAGAGAGTTACCAGTGACAATCCGGAGGCTACTTATGATACTTTGGAAAAATACGGTCAGGATCTGGTGGAGAAAGCGAGAAACCAGAAGCTGGATCCTGTCATCGGACGAGACAGTGAGATCCGTAACGTGGTACGTATCCTGTCCCGTAAAACGAAGAACAACCCTGTACTTATCGGTGAACCCGGTGTCGGTAAGACCGCCGTGGTGGAAGGGCTGGCACAACGTATTGTAAAAGGTGATGTACCGCAGGGACTGAAGGATAAGAAGATTTTCGCATTGGATATGGGTGCACTGGTAGCCGGCGCAAAATACAGAGGTGAATTTGAGGAACGTCTGAAAGCCGTACTGGATGATGTGAAGAACAGCGACGGACAGATCATTCTGTTCATTGATGAGCTGCATACCATTGTTGGTGCCGGTAAGACAGATGGCGCTCTGGATGCAGGCAATATGTTAAAACCTATGCTGGCCCGTGGTGAACTGCACTGTATCGGTGCTACCACACTGGATGAATACAGACAGTATATTGAAAAAGATGCCGCTTTGGAACGGCGTTTCCAGCCGGTTATGGTAGAAGAACCTACTGTGGAGGACACGATTTCTATCCTGCGTGGACTGAAGGATCGTTACGAAGTATATCATGGTGTTAAGATCATGGATAATGCGCTGGTAAGTGCAGCGGTACTTTCCAACCGTTATATCACCGACAGATTCCTGCCGGATAAGGCTATCGACCTGGTGGATGAAGCCTGCGCCCTGATCAAGACCGAGATGGACAGTATGCCTACGGAGCTGGATGAACTGCAACGTAAGGTGACACAGCTGGAGATCGAGGAGACTGCTCTGAAAAAAGAGGATGACCGGATCAGTAAGGAACGTCTGGCTGATCTGCAGAAGGAACTGGCAGAGTTAAAGGATCAGTTCAATACGAGAAAAGCACAGTGGGATAACGAGAAGGCATCCGTAGATAAGCTTTCCAAGCTGCGTGAGGACAGAGACCGTATCAACAATGAGATCCAGATCGCAGAGCGGGAAGGAGACTATGAGAAAGCGGGCAGATTAAAATACAGCGAACTTCCTGCACTGGAGAAACAGCTGGAGCAGGAGGAAAATAAGGTCGGCGAATCGGATATGTCGCTGGTACATGAAAAGGTGTCTGAGGAAGAGATCGCAAGGATCATTTCCCGCTGGACCGGCATACCGGTAGCAAAACTGACCGAGAGTGAGCGTAACAAGACCCTTCACCTTGACGAAGAACTGCACAAGCGTGTGGTAGGACAGGACGAAGGCGTGACCAAGGTTACTGAAGCCATCATCCGTTCCAAAGCCGGTATCAAGGATCCCAGCAAGCCCATAGGTTCTTTCCTGTTCTTAGGACCTACCGGTGTAGGTAAGACGGAGCTGGCGAAGAGCCTGGCAGCAGCACTGTTTGACGACGAGAACAACATGGTTCGTATCGATATGAGTGAATACATGGAGAAATATTCTGTCTCCCGTCTGATCGGTGCGCCTCCCGGATACGTAGGATACGAAGAGGGCGGTCAGCTGACCGAGGCTGTCCGGAGAAAACCTTACAGCGTGGTATTGTTTGATGAGATCGAAAAGGCACATCCGGATGTATTCAATGTACTGTTACAGGTACTGGATGATGGGCGTATCACCGATTCTCAGGGTCGTACTGTAGACTTCAAGAATACCATACTGATCATGACCTCCAACATCGGCGCAAGCTATCTGTTGGACGGTATCAACGAAGACGGCACCATCAAACCGGAGGCAGAGGCAGCAGTCATGAACGATCTGCGTGCTCATTTCCGTCCGGAATTTCTGAACCGTCTGGATGAGACGATCCTGTTCAAGCCTCTGACCAAAGATAATATCGGCGGTATCATTCATCTGATCATTGCCGATCTGAACAAGCGTCTGGAGGATAAGCAGTTGACGATCCGTTTGTCGGACGAGGCTATGCAGTACATCGTGGATAACGCGTATGATCCGGTCTATGGTGCACGACCTCTGAAACGTTATATTCAGAAGTATGTGGAGACCCTGGCTGCCAAGATGATCCTGGCAGATCAGGTGGATGAGGGCGATACCATCGTCATTACCGTAGAGGACGATAAGCTTTCCGCCAAATGTGAGAAAGGCTCTAAAAATAAATAAACAGTAATACGAAAAGCGAAAGTGGCAGACTTGTCATTTTCGCTTTTTTCGTTTAAGATGTTATAGTAATAATATTTTAAAAGCGAGGTTTTTTTATGATACCACAGGATCCGGTCATGTTATTAAGCTTTATCAATCTGAAACTCCGTGACTACTACGGAAGCCTGGAGCAGCTCTGCGATGATCTTGATGTGAAGGAACAGGAGATCAGGGATAAGCTGGCATCCATCGATTATCATTACAATGAAGAGAGGAATCAGTTTGTATAATACAACCAGCAGTCTTACAGGGAAAAAGGGAACCAGATGTCTGATCTGCACCGGCTGCGGCAGATGTCCCGGAGTGATCCGGGGGATGCAGGTGGTGACGGAAAAGCTGGAGCTTCCTCCGTTATCTTTACAGAATACGGAAGGTATCCGGCTGATGACAGTGGATATCGGAACGACTACCATTGCTATGCAGCTCTATGATGCAGACGGTAAAGTAGTGGACAGTTTTCCGAGTGTGAATCCACAGGTCAGCTACGGTGCCGATGTACTCTCACGGATAGAGGCGGCAAGGGATCCGGGGAAAGCAGCGGATATGCAGAAAAAAGTCCTGGACCTCATTGAAAAGGGAGTGCAGCGTTTTTCCAAAAAGCTGCAGGAGAAGGAGTCTATACAGATGGTCATTGCGGCGAATACCACTATGACCTATCTGCTGATGGGCTGGGATCCGGCAGAGCTGGGCAGGGCTCCTTTTCGGGTAAGTCATTGCGGAGCTGTGGACACGCAGATCGCAGGCATTTCCTGTCATATCATTCCCGGATTGTCTGCTTTTGTCGGCGGGGACATCACAGCAGGAATACTGGCCTGTCAAATGTTGGAGCAGAAGGAGCCCATGCTGCTCATCGATCTGGGTACCAACGGTGAGATAGCGCTGGGGAACAGACAGAAGCTGTATGCCTGTGCCACGGCGGCCGGACCTGCCTTCGAGGGCGGGGCAAACCGTGGTATCTGGGGCGCGGATATGGTGAAATTGTTACAAAAGCTTTTGGAAGAGGGATTGATGGATCGGCAGGGACTGTTAAAGGAACCCTATTTTACGAAGGGGATCCGTATCGGAGATGTACTTGTCACGAAAGAAGCCGTGCGTGCGGTACAACTGGCGAAGGGAGCCATTGCCGCAGGCATAGAGATCCTGACGGAAAGCTATGGAATCAGATTTTCGGATATTTCTAAGGTAGTGCTGGCAGGAGGCTTTGGCTATTACCTGGATCCGAAGGCAGCTGCAGCCATCGGACTGCTTCCGAAGGAACTTACAGATCGTACCGTGACCGGCGGCAACACGGCACTTAGTGGTGCTGCACTGGTGGGAAACAGGATGCTGACCGGACAGCTGCGAGCATGGGATGATCTGCGCAGATGGCACGAATTACAGATTCAAATATTGAATCTGGCGGAGCAGGTAAAATTCACAGAAACATTCTTAAAAAAGATGGATTTTTGTTAAAATTGCGCAAAAAAGTATAACAAAACGCATAAAATGTTGTTTCATTATAGCAAAAATTATGGTATACTTCCTAATATGATTACATGTACCGGAGGATATTGTATGAGTACGAATGTTGAGAAAACAAAAAAATCTCTTTTTGCGGGGAAAAAAGAGAAAGCTTCCCAAAAGAAGCCAAAACCTGAGAAAAAGGTAACAAAAGTACCGAAGGAGAAGGCTGTAAAGACAAAGACACCGAAGAAGACATCCGGCAGGAGTGGGAAAAGCTCCAAACTGTTCAGTATACGCAATAAGATTGTAGTATGTTTCCTGGTGCCGATCGTGTTCATGATCATTATCGGCATTTCGGCATACCAGAAGTCTGCGGAAGGCTTAAGTGAGAAATATACAGATTCCACGTTACAGACTGTGCGCATGGCAACGGAATATCTGGAGATGACTTGTGATTTTATCCGTTCCGAGGGCTTAAAGTATGCGTATGACGATGATCTTCGGAAATATTTCCTGGGAATGTTCGAGGATAATCCGGTAGACAAGCTGAACTTCCTGACAGCTACGAAGTCGAATCTTTTATCGGTGCAGACGTCGAATCCGTTCATCAGTCATATGCACATTATTCCCAAGGAAGGTGTGGGACTTTTGTCTACTAAGCTTTCTTCCGGTGTGGATGGATTCCTGGATGAATATAAGGAGTCGGTAGCTTCCGGCGAAGGCAGAAGAAGCATCCCGCAGTGGATCGACAGTCATCCGGTGTTGGATGAAAAAGTAAAAGAGACACAGCAGGACTACATATTGTCTTTCCAGATGATGAGCCAGTCTAACAATGCCTGCGTTGTTATTGACATGAAGCCTTTGGCTATTACGAACTTTTTGAAGGAGATCGATATCGGTGATGACAGTATCATCGGATTTATCACTCCGAGTGGAAGAGAACTGGTAGTGGAGCAGCTGGAAGACGGTGAAGAGAGTACTCTGGCTGAGGATGAGAAAGTATTCGTCAATCAGGAATTTTATAATGGGGTAATGGAGCAGGCAGTATCGGATTCCGGCACTGCGGAAGTGGAGTTCCGTGGAGAAAAATACCTCTTTATCTATAGCCGCAGTGCGGAAGTGGGCTTTACCACCTGTGCACTGGTGCCTATGCGTGTGGTGACCAGCCAGGCTATGGAGATCCGTAATATGACCATTGGACTGGTGCTTCTGGCATGTGTGATCGTTGTGATCGTGGGTATCTTTATTACTGCCGGTATTGAGAATAACATGAAACGAATCTCCAGAAAGTTCGGTGATGTTGCACAGGGCGATCTGACCGTGACGGTATCTGCCAAGGGACATGATGAGTTCCAGGATCTGGCAGGATCTGCGACCAATATGATCACGAATACCAAGAAGCTGGTAAATCAGGTAAGCAATGCCACCGGAGAACTGGAAGTATCCGCACAGAATGTAGGACAGGCTTCCGAATTGATCCATGAGTATTCCCAGGATATTACCAGAGCCATCGGAGAGATCAACGAAGGCATGGAAGAACAGTCCAGACATGCACAGGAATGTGTGGAGAAGACAGATGTCCTCTCCAATGAAATGCAGGAAGTAAGCCGCGTGGTAGAACGTGTTGAGAAACTGGTGGATGAGACCGAGGGTATGATCAACAAAGGAATGGAGATCGTACAGGTACTGGGTGACAGAGCCGGTGAGACGACCAAGATGACTGCAAAGGTAAGTGACAGTATCGAATCTCTTCGTAAGGAATCCGCGATCATCAACAGCTTTGTCGGTACGATCACGGAGATCACGGAGCAGACCAATCTGCTGTCCCTGAATGCTTCCATTGAGGCAGCCAGAGCGGGAGAGGCCGGAAGAGGTTTCGCTGTGGTAGCGGAAGAGATCCGCAAGCTGGCAGATGATTCCGCCAAGGCGGCCGGTGAGATCAGCAATAATGTTGCGAACATTACTGCACAGACGCAGAACAGTGTAGACAGCGCAAGCCAGGCACAGGCGATGGTAGAGCTTCAGACCAAGGCAGTGGACGAGGTAATTGCAGTATTCCGTGAGATGCAGGCTCGCATGGGGCAGCTGATCGAGGGATTGAAGGATATTGCAGCAAGTACAGAAAAGGCTGATGGCGAACGTAGTGCAGCGGTAGCAGCAGTGAAGAATATTTCGGATATCATCGAAGAGACTGCGGGAAGTGCCGAGACTGTTAATGATGTGGCTAATAAGTTGCTTGAGCATGTAGAGAAGCTGAGCAATACGGCAAGTGTACTGGATGAGAATATGGAAGGTCTCAAGAACGAGATTTCTGTATTCAAGATTTGATGACAGACATAGAACAGAAAGGAACTTTGGAGTTTTGTGCTCCGAAGTTCCTTTTTTGCTGCGAGGAATTGCCGTTTGTCCGGATGCATATATTTTCTGTGAAAGCAGTAAGCGGATGGATGAAAATGAAAAAAACGCTGGTGGGAATTCTGGTTTTTGATATGATCATGGGAATGTTATGCCTGTGGGCCGGAGGAAAACGTCAGGATACTACAGCACCTGCTTCGCAGGAAGTATCGACCGGGAAGATCACCGGAGAGGAAGATGTGGTGAAAAAGATTGCGCTGACGTTTGATGACGGTCCGCATCCGAGGTATACAGAACAGCTTTTGGATGGTTTAAAAGAACGAAATGTGGTGGCAACTTTTTTTGTGACCGGGGAGAATGCACAGAATTATCCCAATATTATCCGGAGAGAACAGGAGGAAGGACATCTGATCGGAAACCATACGTACAGTCATATCCAACTCACCTCCGGGAACAGGGAAACGTTCCGGGAGGAACTGGTAAAGACCAATGAGATCCTGAAAAATATTACCGGGGAAACGGTGAGTTTCGTTCGTCCGCCCTATGGAAGCTGGGACAAAAGTTTTGAAAAAGAATTAAATATGTTCCCGGTGCTGTGGAATATTGATCCACTGGACTGGTGCTCCCACAATGCAGAGTGTATTGCGGCAAAAGTGGTGGAAAAGGCCGGAGACGGTGATATTATTTTAATGCACGATTATTATGATACTTCTGTGACTGCTGCACTGGAAGTGGTGGATGTTTTGCAGAAACGTGGATTCCAATTCGTAACAGTGGAGGAAATATTGTTTGACTGAAAGCTTCAAGTGTGCGTATAATTGTCATGGAAATTACAGATGAGTTTGGAAACTGAGAAAGAAAACCTATGATAAAAATAGCATTTTGTGATGATGATCTGTCGGTACTGAGAGAACTTGGTGCGCTGATGGACAAGTATCGGGTAGAACGGAATCAGGATATTATATATGCCTCATTTAACAGTCCGCTGGAGCTGCTGACGGAAGTGGAGAGAGGAACGAGGCTGGATATTATTTTTCTGGATGTGCTGATGCCTGCGCAGAACGGTATCAGTACGGCCAGAGAAATCCGGCAGTATGATACTTCGGTAAAGATTATCTATCTGACATCTTCGGCAGAGTATGCTGTGGATTCTTATTCGGTAGGCGCTTATTTCTACCAGTTGAAGCCTATCTGGCAGGAAAGTTTTTACCGCCTGATGGATTCTGTACTTTCGGAATGCCATAAAGATAAGGAAAACAGCTTGATCCTGCGCAGCAGAACCGGAATCACCAGACTGGATCTTGACCGGTTGCAATATTGTGAGGTGATGGGACGGACACTTTTGTTCCACCGTAAGGACGGAGAAGTACTGGACAGTATCGGCAGATTGGATGATCTGTGCGAACAGTTGAAAGATTACGAACAATTTGTCCGCTGCCACAGGTCCTATCTCATCAATATGGATTATGTGCAGAATATTTCCAGTAAGACCATCACCATGACAGATGGCATACAGATTCCGATCCCTCATGGAAAATATTCGGAATTAAAAGATAAATTTTTTGATTATTTCTTTCGTAAAAACCAAACATTTTTAGCATAGAATTACCCTGCAAGGCGACCGGAGAATCTTTCTCCGGTCGTTTTATAACATATTTGGGTCGATTGGTGTCATGAAGAGTCTGAAACGGGTAAAATACGGTACAATATGTTCAGACAACAGAAAAATGTTGTAAGAAGGAGGAAATATATTATGAAGAACAAAACTTTTGCATGTGTGATGGGACTGGTACTGGCATTGTCTCTGACAGCCTGCGGTGAGGAAGAAGTGATTGTGGAGAACACCAACGAAGAAGTGTCTGTAGAAGTACAGACCCAGGAAGCAACAGAAGCTCCCACAGAGACTGTAGCAGAGACGGGTACAGAAGCAGAGGGCGGTCCCCTGTTACAGGTGGCAGTTATGGAGATCCCGGATCTGAGTGGTACAGAATGGAACTTTGCCGGCGGTATGATCGATGGTGTTGAGATGGAAGAAGAGGATCTGAACGCAACACTGGAGACTTATGGCGGTACCTTACAGCTTGTATTTGGTGAAGACGGTGCAGTTACCATGGTACAGGGCGGCGGAAATGCAGAAGGTACTTATGAGTATTCCGATGACAACACAGCTATCAAGATGACACTTGATTTTGGTGGAACAGAGGTTACCTATGCCGGATTTTTGTCTGAGGTGGGAGATACTGTAACACTGATCGCTATGTCTGATATGAATGGTTATGACGGACTTTATTTTGTACAGTAAGGTACAATAAGAAATTTTGAGAGCATAGAAGGAATGAAAAGGGGAGGGGAGAAGTAACGATGGAGATTATAATTATCGTATTGCTGCTTGCCTCCCTTTTTGGTGTCTGGCTTGTATCGGTACGGCGTAAGCTGGAGCTACAGGAAGAAAATATTCAGAATGCCATGCATCAGACTCTGGTACAGCTTTCTGCAGAACGGGAATCTTTGGAAAGACTGGCGGAGCTTCTCGGACATACCATGGATGCAGAGACTTTTAGAAAAATGAAACTTTCTTTGGAGAGTGCACAGAATGTCGAAATGACCGGGATGCCGGAGTGGATAGCAGAACAACAGAGAGAATTATTAAGAGTACAGAAAAATATTGCAGAGATCTCGGAAACCATGCCTCTTTTGCAGGCACAGGAGACTTATCAGAAATACTGGAAAGCAACAAAAAGTTATGAACGTATGGTGAAGACCAGTGAACTGATCTATAACGATTCTGTGGAAAACTATAATTGTATGCTTCACAGAATACCGGATCGTATCGCAGCGGGAATCTGCGGATATCACCGGAAAAAATTAATTGAGATCATGTGATCCATATACATTCTTAAGGAGGGTAAAACGATGGGATTATTTACAAACAACAAAAAGTTATGTCCGATCTGCGGAAGTCCGACACCGAGACTGCTGGCTTCAGCGGTGGAGGGGCAGAATCTCTGCAAGGAGTGTGCAGCCAAGATCGATCTGCCGGATGGTGTGTTCAATTCCATGACGCTGGATGATTTCCGGGAATATATCAAGTGTTATGATGCCAACAAGCCGCTGCGTGACAGCTTTACAGAGACTTACCGTTATGATTTCGGATTTTTCAAGGGAAGCCTGGTACTGGATATGGATCACCAGCTACTGCGACTGGGAGTCGTTGACGGAGCATTTGCCATGGAACCCTCTGACATTAAGTCCTTCCGTATTCTGGAGGATGGAGAGGTACTGTACGAAGGAGAAAAGGGGAACTTCCGGAGCTACAAGAGCAATATTAAGGAGCGTTTAGATGAGTTAAAGCCCAGGATCGACGAATACAGAATGCTGCGGCATCAGTATGAGATGATGGAAGAAATGCGTCGTAACATGGAGGACAGCAGAAGAGACGACAACTTTAGAAGAGACGATAACTTCAGAAGAGATGATCCGGATTACAGAGACCGTATGACCGAGCCGGATTTCAATATTCCGAATCCGGTAGAGAAATTCGCTGTAGAGATCACGCTGGAGCACCCTTACTGGAAGAGCTTCTATAAGGAGACGGGAGCACCGAAGTTCAATTCCAATCAGCCCAGCACCATCGACTATCTGGATGATTATACCCAGAAGACGGAAGGACTGCATGCACTGGCACAGAACCTGATGCAGATCATCGATCCCCAGGTACAGGAACAGGTAATAGATCCCCACGCCGCAACCCAAAGTACGCAGAGTGCACCGCAGGCCGCACCCGTACAGGCAGAGGATCCCACCGTGGCACTGCCTAAGTATAAGGCACTGCTGGATGCAGGGGTTATCACGGCAGAGGAATTCGAAGCCAAGAAGAAACAGCTGCTGGGATTGTAAACCAGGTATTACAAGAATTCAGATTGGAGAAAACAGATGAAAAAGATATTACAGAGAATCGGACTGCTGGCAATGGCAGGAATGCTGCTGTGGGGCTGGCAGGGGATGGAAGCGAAGGCGGCAGATAATATATTTACGTTTGAATGTGATTATAGTTCCCCTATTGATAAAACAAAATTAAAGGTAGTCCAAGAAGGAAATCAATATTATTTTGATATATATCCAGAGGATGGTTATGCTTTCACACAGAAACCTGGAGCCAGTCTTAATGATCTTACTGATAATACGAGGGTAGAGAATTTAACTGTGGAGAAGGGGAGCGATGACACCTATTATAGATGTTCTATAGATAATGTATCGCTTGTTTCCACTCATAAATATTCTATAAAGATATTTGTGAATGGTAAAATAGAAATCACGAAAATACGTATCACGCCAACCGCGCCGGTGATCGGACAAATGCTTCCTTCTATATGGGGCATTGATCCAGGATATGTGATTTCAACGTCTTTAGTGTGGATGAGCGACAGTCAGAATGTAACAGGTTCTGTTGCTGAACCGAATAAGACCTATTTTGCCAATATAACATTATGGGCGGCGCCGCAGTATAAGTTCAGTGATAATGTTGCTATTGATCCAAACAACAGTGTAGGGCCAACAAAGAACAGTGACGGCAGTATTACATTCGTGTATGAATTTAATACCGGTGACGCACAGCCATCCAATCCCGGCAATACCAATACTGAAATAACATGGGAAAAGTGGAATGACTGGACGATCAATAGAGATAAATTGGAAAATGGTCATATAGCTAAGGGATATGGTCTGAGCGGAAGTGCTGCGGAGTCCCATGATGCGCACCTTTTCCTTTATGTAGAACCGAAGGATGGATATTATTTTACAGAAGAACCGAAGGTCAGTTGGAACGATACGCTGTTAGTACCATTACCTAAGGACAGCTCTACGTTGTATGGATATAAATACCAGTTAGATGATAACGGCAAAGGAACCATTTTTGTAGAGGGAAAAGCTGTGAAGAAGGACACTGCTGAGCCTCAGACAAATGAACCTCAGGCAAATACGTCTCAGTCAAGTAACGATACTTACAAGATCATCAATGGCGCCAGGAGCACCTGGAACGGCAGCACTACCGAAGGTCTGACCATCCGCGGCGATGGCGATTTTGCTAAATTCGCCGGTGTCCGTGTAGACGGCAACTGGATCCCCAGTGCCCACTACGAGGCAAAATCAGGTTCCACTATCGTGACCCTGAAGCCTTCCTACCTGGCATCCCTGGCAGAAGGAGAGCATACCGTGGACATCATGTGGATCGATGATTCCGCCAGCACCACATTTACGGTAGCAGCTAACACCGCAGCTGCACAGCCGGAGCTGGACAGCGTGCCTAAGACCGGAGAAGGCTTCATAGGGTGGATGCCTGAGATACTGCTGCTTGTAGCTGCAGGTCTGGTGACATTCGGAGGAATTCTCCGCAGACGTAGTAAAATTCATCTTTAAAGGGAAACGCCACATAAAAATTGTGTAAAAAGTAGATATATTTTAAATTGACGAGCACATGGCTGTTGGATATACTATAACTGTATCGCGTTTTAAACGACGTGATACGGAAAGCAGGATCCGACAGCCATGAGCAGTTTACAAAAGAAAGAAACATTATTAATCGTTGATGATTCAAAATTTCAAAGAGTAGTGATCAGACAGTCTCTCGGGGAGTATTTTAACTTCGCAGAGGCTGTTTCCGGTGAAGAATGCCTTACGATCATGGAGAAGGAAAGCGATGCCATTGATCTGGTGCTGCTGGATCTGGTCATGCCGGGGATCGATGGCTTTGAAGTACTGCGCCGCAGACAGAATATGGAGGGCTTTAAGGACACGCCGGTTATCGTTCTGACGAATACGGAATCCGTTTCTTCCCAGTCGGAAGCATTTGCACTGGGGGCGGATGAATTCATTATCAAACCGGTAGATGCCCGGATCGCGCTTACCCGCATCAACAATACACTGGGGGTAAAACACAGACTGCAGAATAGCAGAGATGAGCAGAAGGCCTGGAAGACAAAGTCGCAGATCGACGAGATGACCAGTCTGTTCAACAAGATGACAGTAGAGAAGCTGATCACGAAGACTCTGACAGAACATGAGGATGGTCTGCATGCTCTTATGGTGATAGATATCGATAATTTCAAATCCATAAATGATGTATACGGTCATACTATGGGAGACCATGTGATCAGCGTCATTGCAGGAGTCATTTCTTCACAGTTCCGCAGCACAGATTATGTGGGACGTATGGGTGGAGATGAGTTCGCAGTATTGATGGGAGACATTCCGTCCAAAGAGATCGCACTGATCAAGGCAGAGAATCTGGTCAACCTCGTAAAATATAAAGAGAACTTATCCATACCGGAAAATATATCCATCAGTGTGGGAATAGCATTTTCCGATCCAGAGGATCATTGCTACTATGATCTTGCGGCAAAAGCAGATCAGGCATTGTATGTATCCAAGAAGTCGGGAAAAGGACGCTACAGCGTGTTTGGTGAGGAAAATCAGACCCCTGATCAGAAATTACAGGCTTTTGTGTGGTCATCCTCCCGTAATGTTACCAGCATGCTGGAGTTTGCATTGCCGGAGTTTGTTCATCTGAAGAAAGTAATCTCGGTGGAAGAGATCAGAGAGAACATGGGAGAGAAGACCGGCGAAGACATTCTGGGACTGTTCGTGGATGTATCAGAAGAAGAGGACGGAGGACAGGCACGCTGGCAGGAACTTGGAGAATTACAGAGAGAACATGCGCTTCCCATGATCGCCATCTGCAAGGAGGGGAATCTTATACAGATGAAATGTGCGTTGGAGACGGAAGGAATCCAGGATCTGCTGCTGGCCCCGCTGGAGGCAAATGTACTGAAGCGGCGGATGAAGATTTGGACGCAAAATTAGAAACAGAGGATGTGATCATATGGATTTATTTGAATATATGCGAAGCACCAATATGGAAAAAGAGGCTCCTCTGGCGGCGAGAATGCGTCCCCGGACACTGGATGAGGTCGTAGGGCAGGAACACATCATCGGTAAGGATAAGCTGTTGTACCGCGCCATCAAAGCAGACAAGATCAGCTCCATTATTTTCTACGGACCGCCCGGCACCGGCAAGACGACGCTGGCGAAGGTCATTGCCAATACCACCAGTGCGGAATTCCGGCAGATCAATGCCACGGTAGCCGGTAAAAAGGACATGGAAGAAGTGGTGGAAAAGGCTAAGGAACTGCAGGGAATGTACGGAAAACGTACGATCCTGTTTATCGATGAGATCCACCGTTTTAATAAAGGACAGCAGGATTACCTGCTCCCGTATGTGGAGGACGGTACGATCATCCTCATTGGTGCAACTACAGAGAATCCTTATTTTGAAGTGAACGGAGCTCTGATCTCCCGCTCGGTGATCTTTGAATTAAAGCCGATTCCAAAGGAAGCGATCAAAGAACTGTTAAAAAAAGCGGTCTACGATACGGACCGCGGAATGGGTGCCTATAACGGAACCATAGATGAAGATGCGTTAGATTTTCTGGCGGATATCTCCGGTGGAGATGCCAGACACGCGCTGAATGCCATTGAACTGGGAATTATGACTACTGAACCTTCCGCTGACGGGAAGATTCACATTACTCTGGATGTGGCACAACAGTGTATTCAGAAGAGAGCAGCACGATATGATAAAAATGGTGACAATCATTACGATACCATTTCCGCATTTATCAAAAGTATGCGGGGGTCTGACCCGGACGCGGCGGTATATTACCTGGCGAGAATGTTGAATGCAGGAGAGAGCGTGACTTTTATCGCAAGACGTATCATGATCTGTGCTTCGGAGGATGTGGGAAATGCAGATCCACAGGCACTGGTGGTAGCGGTAAATGCATCTCTGGCGGTGGAACGGGTAGGTATGCCGGAGGCACAGATCATTTTGGCTCAGGCAGTAACCTATGTTGCCACAGCGCCTAAGAGCAACCGCAGCTATGAAGCGGTATCTCAGGCAATGCAGGAGGTACATGCCACCGGAGATCTGCCGATTCCGACACACTTGCAGGATGCACATTATAAAGGAGCAGCAAAATTGGGACATGGCACAGGATATAAATATGCACATGATTACCCGAATGACTATGTGGAACAGCAGTATCTGCCCTATGAATTAAGTGGCAGGGAGTTCTATCAGCCCTCGGGTAACGGTTATGAGGTGAAGATCAGAGAGCATATGGCGAGAATTAAAAAAGAAGCCGCAGAGGCTTCTTCTGAAAACAAAGAATCATAAAATCAGGTACCTGATTGCGGGATTAGAACAACTCCGTAATCAGGTATTTGTATATTTCCTGGTTTTTTTTCTGCCAGTTGTCGCAGATGGCTGCGGCGGTTTCTTCCACAGGTACGGAGAGAGTAATGTCTACCAGGCTGATACCTCTGTCTTTTGCCACGAGGTGAGCTTCGTATTCGCCGGAAGTGGATTTATAATAATCTCCGAGAACAGATACTTCATTTCGAAGTGTGAATTCGTTCTCGCGGAAATAGGTATCGATTTCCTGCTTGATCGTATCGCCGATGCGGTTTTCGAAGAAATTCAGAGTTTCTTTTCCTTCGGGAGTGATGGACAGATGCGTACGGTTACGGATGGATTGCGTGGCAATCATACCGGCATCGGTCAATTCGTTGATCACCTGCTGCAGCGTCAGGAAGTTGGTATATTCTTTTCCTAAAATGAAATCGCTGACCTGTGCGGCCGTGAGAGGGAAGGTGACACGATTCAGCATATAGAGCACAATGAGTTTATATAGGGTAAGCGGATCTTGTAACATAATGTCATAACAGCCTTTCTTATACAATCTTGTATTACGATCTTATATTTGATACAGGTCACCCTGACGGATGCCCTGTTTTTTCATGCGATGATGCAAAGCATTTAACACCCCACGTTTATCCAGGCTCCATTTCGGAGCGATCAGCAGATCCTTCGGACCATCACCGGTGACACGGTGGATCACAATCTCCGGTGACAGATGAGCCAGACAGGAGATGACCAGATCCAGGTAGGCATCCAATGTCAGAACCTCAAATTTCCCGGCAACATAATCTTCGGTCAGGTCCGTGTCTGCCAGAACATGAAGTAATTGCAGCTTGATGCCGAACGGAGAGATACGGTTCAGATAATTTATGGTCTGAAGAACCTGTGTATCAGACTCCCCGGGAAGCCCCAAAATCGTGTGAACAATGATGGGAATCTGTAGCGTCCTCAGATCAGCACAGGCTTTTTCGAAGCAGGATAAAGGGTAGCCTCTGCGGATATAGGAAGCGGTCTCTTCATGAATGGTCTGAAGACCAAGCTCGACCCAGAGAAATTTATCATGGTATTCTTCCTTCAGGCGAGAGAGCAGTGCCAGTACCTCCGGTCCCAGGCAGTCCGGTCTCGTGGCGATGGAGATACCGCAGATGTCCGGATGATCCAGGGCAGAACGATAGACCTCTTCCAAATACGGGAGAGGTGCGTAAGTATTGGTATATGCCTGAAAATAAGCGATCAGATCCTGGCCGATGGATTTATTGCCGAAGTTGGAAATGCCTTCCGTAATCTGTTCTTCCATCGATTTGCCGAGGATGTCTACGGCAAAATCGCCGCTGCCGCCGCGACTACAGAAGATACAGCCCCGAGTGTCCAGGGTGCCGTCCCGATTGGGACAGGACATCCGGGCATTCAGGGCTATTTTATAACATTTATGGTGAAACGTATTTTTACAATAGGAATCCAGAGAGTAGTAGGGTTTACCGTGCCAGTCTCTTGCTATGTCTGTCCGTTGCATCAGTGAATATGACTTTTCACAGCGTCAGCCACAACTTCGGCTACCTGAGGATCGAAAGCTTCCGGCATAATATTGTCGTCAGACAGCTTGTCTGCGGGAACCAGGCCTGCAATGGCTTCTGCGGCTGCCAGCTTCATTTCCTCGGTGATCTGGGTAGCGCGTCCTTCCAGAGCACCCTTGAAAATACCGGGGAATGCCACAACATTGTTCACCTGATTGGGAAAATCACTGCGTCCGGTTCCTACGACGCGGGCACCTGCGGCTTTAGCTACATCCGGCATGATCTCGGGCACGGGATTGGCCATGGCGAACAGGATGGAATCGTGGTTCATGGAAGCTACCATTTCCGGTGTGACAATGTTGGGAGCGGATACACCGATGAAAATATCAGCACCATTCAGAGCATCTGCCAGAGATCCGGTCTCGTTGTTTAAATTGGTTACTTCTGTCATTTTTTTCTGCATCCAGTTTAAACCTTCGGTGTCTTTGGACACGATACCTACTTTATCGCACATGATAATATTGGGGAATCCATAGGTCAGAAGCAGCTTCGTAATAGCTACACCGGCGCTGCCGGCACCGTTTACCACGACACGGCAGTCTTCTTTTTTCTTGCCGACTACCTTCAGGGCATTGATCACACCGGCGAGAACAACGATAGCGGTACCGTGCTGATCGTCATGAAATACCGGAATATCCAGAATCTCCTTCAGACGTTCCTCAATCTCAAAGCAGCGGGGAGCGCTGATGTCTTCCAGATTGATGCCGCCGAAGCCGGGTGCCAGATAAGTTACGGCTTTGATGAGCTCCTCAGTGTCCTGGGTATCCAGACAGATGGGAACTGCATTGACATTGCCGAATTCTTTGAAGAGGACTGCCTTGCCTTCCATAACGGGCATTGCCGCATAGGGACCGATATTACCGAGACCGAGAACCGCACTTCCGTCGGAGACGACAGCAACGGTGTTGGCTTTCATGGTATATTTGTAAGCGGCTTCTTTGTCCTTTGCAATTACTTTGCAGGGTTCCGCAACACCGGGAGTATAAGCGATCGCAAGATCTTCACGGGTCTTGACGGGAGTCTTGGAGACGGTTTCCAGTTTGCCGTTCCATTTTTCGTGCATCAGTAATGCTTTTTCGTTGGTTGTCATGACAATACCTCTCTTAATTGTATTAATAGTTGATCTGTCATACAGATTTCTGTGTTTGACAGCTACTAGTAATGATATAATAGAATCGATGTCTTAGCAAGGATTTGTAAAAAAATAATTTTGGGACTTCCTATTTGAAAAAAAATATATTATAATAGACGCAGATGTTGTTTTTATATCTTTTTAATTCATCACACATCATAGGTAGATCAAGATGTAAATCCCCTTAGTTAACAGTTTTATGGACGATAATAAGGAATAGAGGAGGAGTTTATGAGAGAAAAATATGAATCATTGCCGTTAGTTCAGTTAAAAGAACTGGCAAAAGTACGCGGTCTGAAGGGTACTTCTACGATGAAAAAGGCAGAACTGGTAGAAGCTATGCTGGCAGAGGATGAGCGGCTGAAAAAAGAGGAAGAGGCTAAAGCAGCAGAGCAGAAGCAGGAGTCTGCGACAGAGACCGTCAGAAGCGAAGAACCGCAAAAGCAGGAGAGATCGGAACGTCCTGTCAGACAGGAGAGGAATTACAGACCGGATCGCAATTATCGTGGGGAGAGTGCGGAGAACGTAGGCGTGCGGAGCGAAGCCTACACCAAAGAACGTACTTTCAATCCCAATAATGTGGCATATGATGAGAGTCAGTATCCCAAGGAACTGGACAGCGGTATCGAAGCCAGCGGTATTCTGGAAGTCATGCCGGATGGCTATGGATTTATCCGTTGCGAGAATTATATGCCCGGTGAGAATGATGTCTATGTGGCACCCAGTCAGATCCGCCGTTTCGGACTGAAGACAGGAGATATTCTGAATGGTAACAAGCGGATCAAGACCCAGCAGGAGAAGTTCAGTGCGCTTTTGTTTGTTAAGAGCATTAACGGATATACCGTAGAAGAATCCTCCAAGAGAATGGCATTCGAAGATATGACTCCGATCTTCCCCGATGAGCGGATCAAAATGGAGACTCCCGGCTGTAGCATTGCTATGAGAGTTATGGATCTGGTGAGTCCCGTCGGTAAGGGACAGCGTGGTATGATCGTATCCCCGCCCAAGGCAGGTAAGACAACGCTGTTGAAGGAAGTGGCAAAATCTATTCTGCGCGGCAATCCCAAGATGCATATGCTGATCCTGCTGATCGATGAGCGTCCCGAGGAAGTTACCGATATTAAGGAAGCGATCCACGGAGATAATGTGGAAGTGATCTATTCCACTTTTGATGAACTTCCTGAGCATCATAAGAGAGTATCCGAGATGGTGATCGAGCGTGCAAAGCGTCTCGTTGAACATAAAATGGATGTTGTGATCCTGCTTGACAGTATCACCCGTCTGACCCGTGCGTACAACCTGGTGGTTCCCCCCAGTGGACGTACTCTGTCCGGTGGTCTGGATCCCGCAGCACTCCATATGCCCAAGAGATTTTTCGGTGCAGCCCGTAATATGCGTGAGGGCGGAAGCCTGACAATTCTGGCGACCGCACTGGTAGAGACCGGAAGTAAGATGGATGATGTGGTATACGAGGAATTCAAAGGTACCGGTAATATGGAAATGGTTCTGGACAGAAAACTGTCCGAGAAGCGTATCTTCCCGGCGATCGACCTTGCAAAGTCCGGCACCAGAAGAGAAGACCTGCTGTTAACTCCGGAAGAGCTGGAAGCCATCAATATCATGCGTAAGGCACTGAATGGACTGAAGCCGGATGAGGCAACCGACCGGATTCTGGATATGTTTGCCCATACACGAAATAATGTGGAATTTGTGAACATGGTGAAGAAAAATCACTTTATTTAATTATCGCAAAAAATGTTAAAATAAGTCTTGCACCGTATCTCCTCTTATGGTACAATAATACCGCTGTTTGTGGTTCCATAAGCAGTGAGGATGAGAACAAGAACTTATACACGACATTTTTATAGAGAGGTGAAAGAAATGAAAGAAGGAATCCATCCCGCTTACTACCAGGCAACTGTAACCTGCAACTGTGGTAACACATTTGTAACCGGCTCCACCAAGCCTGAGCTTCACGTAGAAGTTTGCTCCAAGTGTCATTCATTCTACACTGGCCAGCAGAAGTCTGCAAGAACCGATGGCCGTATTGATAAGTTCAATAAGAAATACGGTGTTAAATAAGATTGCAAGCGAACGGTTGAGGTATTCTTATCTCAACCGTTTCTTGTCGTACAGAAAGTGCTTTCCTATACGACAAAAAGGATTCTGTTTTATATTGCATTACGAGGACAAAGTTTATGGCTAGAAGGAAAAGTCGTTATTCCGGAATCGGCGGTCAGGCCGTACTGGAAGGCGTTATGATGAAAAATAAAGAAAAATACGCGGTGGCGGTCCGTAAGCCGGACGGCGAGATCGAAGTGGAAGTTGAGACTTATCAGGGGCTGGCTCACGGCAGTAAGATCAAGGAGCTTCCCTTTATCCGCGGTATTTTTAATTTCCTGGATTCTCTGCTCCTGGGAACCAGGGCGTTAAATTATTCTGCTTCCTTTTATGAAGAGGAGGACAGTAAAGAGACAAAGTTCGATAAAGCAATGGATAAAATGAGCGGCGGTAACGGAGAGAAATTATTATCCGGAATCGTGACGGTGATCTCTGTCGTGCTGGCAGTGGGACTCTTCATTGTACTTCCTTATTTTATTTCATCTCTGTTTGAGAGCTTTATCCGCAATCGTTCTCTGATGTCGATCATCGAGGGTGTGATCCGTATTGCCCTGTTTTTACTGTATGTATGGGGCATCAGTGCCATGAAGGATATCCGCAGACTGTATCAGTATCATGGTGCGGAACACAAGTGTATTAACTGTATCGAAAAAGGCAGACCCCTTACGGTGCACAACGTGATGCATAGCTCCAGGCTGCACAAGCGTTGCGGAACCAGCTTTATTTTCTTTGTTATGCTGGTAAGCATTGTGCTGTTTTTCTTTATTCAGGTGGACAATGTAGCGGAGAAGGTGATCTTTCGTATTCTGCTGATGCCTGTTGTGGCAGGAATCTCTTACGAGATCATCCGCCTGGCAGGGCGCACGGACAATATCTTTATTAAGATTCTGTCGGCTCCCGGTATGTGGATCCAGCGTATGACTACCAAGGAGCCGGATGAGAGCATGGCAGAGGTAGCTATTGCATCTGTAGAAGCAGTATTCGACTGGAAGAAATATTTACAGGATACCTTCGGCTACGAAGTGGACGAGAGCTGGATGAAAGATGAGGCTTCCGCAGAGCCGGAGGATTAAGATGACCTATCGGGAATGTTACGAACAGGGCTGCCGCACCTTACAGGCAGCGGGAATCGAGGAAGCTGCACTGGATGCGAGACTTTTACTGGAAGCCGTGTGCGGTACGGACCGCAACGATCTGCTGGTGCACGGCGAACAGCCGGTGGCACCGGAAGCGGAAGAAAAGTATCTGAACTGGATCCGTCAGCGCGCGGAGCATATTCCCCTGCAGCAGCTGACTGGTGAACAGGGTTTCATGGGGCTGACTTTTAACGTCAATGAGCATGTGCTGATCCCGAGGCAGGATACCGAGATCCTGGTGGAGGAGGTCCTTAAGGAACTCCATGACGGGATGCGTGTGTTAGACATGTGTACGGGATCCGGATGCATTCTGTTAAGCCTGCTGCATTACAGCAATGATTGTGAAGGACTGGGTGTGGATCTGTCAGCTGAGGCACTGGAAGTGGCAGGACGGAATGTCTTGAAGGTGCTTACCCCGGAAAAAGCGGAGCATGCGCATTTTTTACAGAGCGATCTGTTTGAAAAGGTGGAGGGAAAATTCGAGATCATCGTGTCGAATCCGCCTTATATCGCCAGTGCGGAAGTGGAGAAACTGATGCCGGAGGTACGGGATCATGAACCCAGGATGGCACTGGACGGTACAGAGGATGGTTTATATTTTTACCGCCGTATCATCGAAGAAGCAGGAAAACATCTGGTGAGCAGTGGAATGCTCTTTTTCGAGATCGGATATGACCAGGGACAGGCTGTATCGGAGCTGATGCGCACCGAAGGGTACTGCGAGGTACAAGTGGTGCAGGATTATGCCGGTCTGGACCGGGTAGTACTAGGGACTTATTGTGAGAGGAATTAGTTATGTTTGACAAGTTAGAAGATTTATTGATTCGTTTTGAAGAGATCATGGGCGAGCTGCATGAGCCCACGGTCACGAATAACCAGGAACGTTTCCGCAAGCTGATGAAGGAGCAGAGTGATCTGACTCCCATCGTGGATGCGTATACAGAGTACAAAAAGTGCAAGCAGGATATCGAAGATTCTCTTTCCATGCTGGAAGAGGAAAAAGACGAAGAAATGCGCGAGATGATCAAGGAGACATTAAACGACAGCAAGAAGCGCGTAGAAGAGCTGGAGCAGGAGCTGAAGATCCTGTTACTGCCCAAGGATCCTAATGATGACAAGAATGTGATCGTGGAGATCCGTGCCGGTGCCGGCGGCGATGAGGCTGCACTGTTTGCAGCGGAGATCTATCGTATGTATGTGCATTATGCCGAGAAGCAGCGTTGGAAGGTAGAGCTGATCAACGTGGATGAGATCGGTATCGGCGGTATGAAGGAAGTACAGTTTACCATCAGTGGACAGGGTGCTTACTCCAAGATGAAGTATGAGAGTGGCGTACATCGTGTACAGCGTGTGCCGGAGACCGAGAGCGGCGGACGTATCCATACCTCCACCATCAGTGTGGCGGTTATGCCGGAGGTGGATGATGATATTGATATCGTCATCGAGGACAAGGATATCCGTATCGATGTCATGAGAGCATCCGGTAACGGTGGTCAGTGTGTCAACACCACCGACTCCGCAGTACGTCTGACCCACTATCCTTCCGGAATCGTGGTATACAGCCAGACAGAGAAGTCTCAGATCCAGAACAAGGCGAAGGCATTCGCACTGTTGAAATCCAAGCTGTATGACATCGAGCAGCAGCAGAGACACGATGCGGAAGCAGAGATGCGCCGCAGCCAGATCGGTACCGGAGACCGTTCTGAGAAGATCCGTACCTACAACTTCCCCCAGGGTCGTGTCACCGACCATCGTATCGGTCTGACCCTGTATAAGTTAGACAAGATCATGAACGGAGATATCGAAGAGATCATCGACGCCTGCATCGCAGCCGACCAGGCAGCCAAGCTGGCTAAGATGAATGAAGAATAATATTGTAAAAGAAACGGTCTTTGGCATAAGTCAAAAGACCGTTTCTTTGATTATGAGTTTTTGATTATGAATAAATAGGTTGAAAAATGGTATAATTATGGTATAATTATGGCATAAAAGGAGGTGCGTATTATGCCGCAAATAATTCCAATTAAAGATTTGAAGAATACGTCTGAGATATCTGATATGTGTCATAAGACAGAGGAGCCGATTTATGTTACGAAAAATGGTTATGGAGATATGGTAATTATGAGCATGGAGATTTATGAGGCAACCATGAAACAAATTGCTATGTACAGAGATATCGAGATATCTGAAAAACAGATTGAGGCAGGACAGATAAAGGATGCCAGAACAGCACTTAGAGAAAAGAGGGCAAAGTATGGTTTATAAATTAAATGTTACAGAGCATGCTGATGAATTGCTTGATAAGCTTGTGTATCATTTGATTTATTGATTAAAAAATGACCAGGCAGCGAAGCATCTGTTAGATTGTATTGATGTAATCTATGACAGACTGGAGGTTAATCCATTTCAGTTCGCAGAGTGCAGAGATGCATATCTTTCCAAGAAAGGGTATCGAGAGGCTGTTGTGCCACAGATGAATTATATTATCATTTTTGATGTGAGAGGAGATGTTGTAAATGTAGTTGGTATTTTCCACCAGTTAGAGAATTATCCAAATAAATTGTAGTATTTTAAGGGGTACTTGTTCTGCAACAGGGACCAGATGCGTATCAAGGAAATTTCGCTTTGATAACATAAGGGGAAACGATGGGAAAGTATACAGCATGGAAAATGAAAGCTGCAATATGTGATGATACAGTAGAAGACGCGGAGTTCATGGAAAAACATATAAAAGAGTATTTCATGAAAAAAAGCATTCCTTATGAATGTAATGTATATCAGAGCAGTAAGGCATTGTGGTATGAAATTGAGGATGGTCAAGCGTTTGATCTGTTGTTTTTGGATATTGAAATGCAGGAATTAAATGGCTTTGAACTGGCAGCTAAAATTCAGGAAACAGCACCGGATATTCTGATCATCTTTGTGTCAGCTTACGAGAGTTATGTGTATAAATCATTTGAATTCCGACCATTTCGTTTTATTCCGAAGCAACAAATGGAAAGCATGATCACACAGGCACTGGAGGCAGCATTCAGGGAAATTGTATCACGTACCTCAGAGGTTTATATTGCAGAAAATCAACGGGGCATAGAAAAAATCCCACTTAGAAAAATTGTATATATTTGGAGAGAAGGCAAGTATTTATATATTGAAAAGACGGATGCTACCAGGTGTAAGGTAAGAAGCTCCTTAAAAAAGATATCGGAGAAATTACCGGAAGATGAATTTGTATGGGTGGATCGGGGATATTTGTGTAATTTATATCATGTGAAACAGATCAAAGATAACCAGATGGTTTTATCTACGGGGCAGCAATTGTACATCGGAGAACGACGGCTGGCGCAATTAAAACATCAGATAATGGAATATTGGCAGGCAGGTACGGATAATGGAAAATGGAGTACAAATGATTAAAATTCTGTGGAGCATACACAATTCGGCATGGCTTCTGATATGGATGGATATGCTTTTTGATCGGAGAAAATACATAGATTCAGATAAAAAATTTATTGTAACGATTTTTTTATCGGGAATGCTATGGTATGGTCTGCAAAAGTATTTGTCGTGGATTCCGTTACTGTTACTTCTTACTATTTTAGGATACCTGTTATGGAATGGCTCTGTGGAAAAAGTGGCATCCCTTGTAGTCAGTTATGTTTTTATCTGGACTGTTTTACTGGGATTGGTGGAACATTTCTGGACAAATGCGGAATTTTGTGTGCAGGTAGGGTGGCTGGTTTTAAATGGTATATTGATATCTGCTATAAGACATAAAGTAATAGGAAAAACTTTTACAGCGTTGAATCTGTTGAAAACATTTGGCATTGCTTTCTTTAGCACAGCATTTCTGTGTGATTTTTTCATGGATATGATTTATGGAAATGCAATTCAGAATTATGTTTTCCTGTCCTGCCTGGTGAGTCTGCTTCTTATGGTATATTTTTACTTCCGCCAATCGCAACTGAAGATGCAAATCTCTGTATTAGATACACAATATGATCTGATTGAGAGTCAGTATGTCAGAGCACAGAATTTCTATACAGAAAATGCGAAACTGTATCATGATATAAAACATCATCTGCGAGCGCTGGAGAGACTTCTGCAAAATGGTGATCGGAGAGAAGCTTTAGCATATATAGAGAGCGTGCAGGAACCGCTGCAGTGTAAAATGATTCCGGTACATACAGGCGTAGATATTGTAGATACCGTAATTTATGAAGTAAAAGAGAAAGCAGAACAGCGTAATATTCTTTTGGTGGTCGAAACACCGATTCTTCCGTCAGGGCTAAAACTGGAGGATAGAGAATTTTGTGTATTATGTGCCAATTTATTGAACAATGCATTGGAAGCAGCAAAAGAACAAATCAGATTGAATATTGCGGTAACAGCAGGGTTTCTGGTAATTGAAATGAAGAATGACTATAAGGAAAAACCATTGGTCAAAAATAATCATTTTGTATCTGAGAGAGAGCAGGATTCATCAGCGCATGGCTGGGGAATGAAGATTATTGAACAAATTGTGGAAAAATATCATGGAGAATTGTCAATCAGGGTTGATATGCAGGTAAGTATTAAAATATTGTTGGATGTGCTATAATTGGTGGTCAGATTTCTGCTTTTTGTGGACAAAATATGATAACAATAAAAAAATAAGTTATTATAAAAAAGAACGAAAGAGTAACAAAAGTCTACGAAATTAGAAGGAGAATCCTATGATAAAAATCAAGGAAGCTGTTAAATGTGTGCCTGTGATTTTAGGGTATTTTTTGTTGACCGAGCTTGGTAAAGTAATAGAGTTTTGGATTTTCATGGCACATCAAACGGAAAGTGATTTATATGAGCAACAATGGAGTTGGATCACTATGCCGGAGAGCCGGTTCTTTCAGATTCCGGGAAACACAGGACTGTTGTTTGCTGCATTGACAGCAGTTGTGTTATGTATGTTAGCTCATGGGAAAGACTTTCGTGTGGGACAGTTGAAAAAGATTAAGGAAACGCTACAAGGAAATTGGAGAAAAATAATGCTTCAGACAATATTAATAGTGGGTGTAGTATTGGGAATGTCTTATACCAGATTCCTGGATCGTATTGCCTCCGTTATATCCATGAAAGATATTTATTTCTATATCAGTGGTACCGGCGCACTTGCGGGAACACAGGTACTTGAAAATATAGCTGAAAGGTTTTCTATCCTTGTCACATTTCATGAACCTGATTTGTGGATAATTCCGATTTCCTTTTTAGTATTTGAACTATTAAGAGCTTGCTTTGACTCTAAAATGACACTTACTTAAGAGATAAATTTTTTACTCTTCCAGAAAGTGCGAAAGGTAGAAACGGGAATTATCATAAGTTATACAGCTAAGTTGGTTAAGTTGAATGAGGAATAAGAGAAGAAAATGATGAAGGGCGGACTTTGGCGGTGCCAGGGTTCGCCTTTTATGATATAATGAAAAACAGAATGATGATCTTATTTGTGTGGGCAGGAGGAATGTTAGATGAATGATGTTACAAAAATTGAAAATAATGATTTTATGAGCAAATATCAGAAAACGGAAAATATAGTTGAGGATGTTCGGAATATTATTGAAGTTTCCCAAAAGGAAGCTTATCGTGCGGTCAATACAATATTGTCACAGAGAAACTGGCTGATTGGATATAGAATTGCAGAAGAAGAACTTGCCGGAGAAGGTCGTGCAGAATATGGTGTGGAGATTATAAAGAGACTGTCCAGAGAGTTAACAGATAAATATGGAAAAGGATATGATAGAAGTAATTTATATCATTGTCTGCGATTTTACAAAGCATTTCCGGGAATTGTCGACACAGTGTGTCGACAATCCAATATCAGGCTTTCTTGGTCACATTACCGAACTTTATTGCAGGTACATGATGAGGTCGCACGCAAATGGTATGAGAAGGAAGCATACGAGCAGACCTGGAGTGTGCGTACATTACAGAGAAATATAGATACACAGTATTACTATCGATTGCTGCAATCCGGAGAAAAAGAATCTGTGATGCAGGAAATGCTGGAGAAAAACTATAACTATCAACAGGACAAGTTTGAGTTTATTAAAAATCCGGTAGTTGTGGAATTTCTGGGTCTGACACCGGATGCGTCCTTCAATGAGACAGATCTGGAAACAAGTATTATTTCCAATTTACAGAAATTTTTGATGGAATTGGGAAAAGGGTATGCCTTTGTAGCAAGACAGCAACATATTCATACCGAAAAGCAGGATTATTTTATTGATCTGGTCTTTTACAATTATATTTTAAAATGTTTTGTACTGATAGATTTAAAGACAAGCAGGATCACACATCAGGATGTAGGACAGATGGATATGTATATCCGCATGTATGATGAACTTAAAAAATCCGCGGATGATAATCCGACATTGGGAATCGTATTGTGTTCCCAGACAGATGAAGATATCGCAAGATATTCCATATTGCATGGAAATGAACAATTATTTGCAAGCAAATACAAATTATATCTTCCTACGGAAGAGGAACTGAGGGAGGAAATAGAAACACAAAAGGCTATGTTTTATTTACAACAGAAGGAAGCCGAAGAAGGAGAAGAAACCAAATGACCATAGCAGAAGCAATACGTGAATATGTCGATGAAACCGAAGGGCTGGAGCTCTATGAGCAGGAGTCGGAAAAGGGTCTGGGGATCCTGGATAGTTACAGACTGAAATAGAAAACGGAGAGTTAAACAGTGAAAAAACATATTTTGTGCATCGGAGATTCCAATACCCATGGGCTCTGCACCGATCCGTCGGAGAGTGACGACCACGGCAGCAGATATAATGAAGAGGAACGTTGGACTTGTCTGTTACAGAAAGCACTGGGAGAGGAATATCTGGTCATTGAGGAAGGCTTAAGCGGCAGAACCTGTGTGTATGATGATCCGGACATGGATTCGGTAAATCTGCTGCCAATACTGCATGCTTTGCTGAACAGCCATGAACCGCTGAATCTGCTGATCCTGATGTTGGGGACCAACGATGCCAAGACGAAATTCCATACAGATCCTACCAAAATTGCTGTCGGGATGCAGATTCTGGTGGAAGAGGCAAAATCCGTTCCCTGCTGGGGGGAGAACGAACCGAAGATCCTGATCGTGGCACCGGTTCCCATCGAAGAGGGTGTGATTTATCCTGATTTTAATGAAAAAAGCGTGGAGACCACGAAAGCACTGGCCAGAGAATATGCTTTTCTGGCGGTGGCAGAGCAGGTGGATTTTCTGGATGCGGGAGGTTGTGAACTGACGAAGGCAGATCACGTACATCTGACAGCCAAGGGGCACAGACAGTTGGCGGAGCGGATGGAAACGGCCGTGCGGGAGATTCTGGAAGCCCCGGAAGCGGAAGTGGCGGAAGGCGAAGGGGGAAAAGAGAACGATGAGGCAGAGGAGATCGTAACGGCAACAGAGGCAGACCTGCCCCGGATTCTGGAAATCTATGACATCGCCAAAGCTTACATGCGGGCAAACGGCAATCCGAACCAGTGGAACGGTGCGTATCCGGATCCAGAGACACTGCGGACAGACATTGAGAAACAGCGGCTGTACGTGTATAAAAAGGCCGGAAGCATCCACGGAGTATTCATGCTTTTGCTGGAGGAGGAACCGACCTATGCCTATATTGAGGACGGCAGCTGGCGGGAGGAGACCCCTTACGGCACGATCCATCGCCTGGCAGGAGACGGGGAAGTAAGGGGCCTGTTTGCAAAATGTGTTGCTTTTTGTGAGAGCAAAGTGAAATATCTGCGGGCCGATACGCATTTCGATAATCACACCATGCAGCACTTATTAGAGAAGAATGGCTTCGAACGCAGAGGCATTATTTACCTGAAAAACGGAGATCCACGCATCGCCTATCAGAAATAATGCACAATACCTGACCGATTTCCTATGAGCAATATTCACAAAAATATTCAGAAACGCCGAAAGATACTGACATTTCGGCGCTTTTTCTGTTAGAATAGTTAAAAATGGATATATTATTGGTAGTAAACGGAAATTGTGTTTTGCATTTTTCTGCAGTCGGCAGAGGAAAGGAAGGTTAAGGTGTTTCAGAAGGGCGAACGTGTAGTATGTGGCAGTAAGGGAGTCTGTGTGGTGGAAGAGATCACGACATTAGACATTGCGGGAGTGGACAGGAAGAGAGAGTATTATATTTTAAAACCTCTGTATCTGTCCTCCAGCACGGTATATATTCCGGTGGATACGGCGGAAAGTTCCATGCGGAAAGTGCTTGCGCATGAGGAAGCGGAAAGCCTGATCCACAGGATTCCGGAGATCCCGCTGATCACCATTGCCAATGATAAGCTACTAGAGCAGGAATACAAGAATTGCTTAAGGACCAGCAGCTGTCAGGATCTGATCCGGATCATCAAGACGATCTATTTAAGAAAACGTGCCAGAGCGGAAGCCGGACGCAAGGAAACTGCGGTAGATGCCAGGTATTTCAGAATTGCAGAGGATCATCTGTATGGAGAACTGGCGGTAGCTTTAGATATGTCCAGAGAAAATGTGGAAAGCTATATAAATACCTCTTTACAATCCGTGTGAAAAGGTCTATGATATCAACATAAGTCCTAAAGCAACAGATTTTAAGATCAGAAAACGTTGAAGAGAAGAGTAGGATGCATAGAAAGGCACCAGAGAGAACCGCCTTGTTATTCGGAACAGGAGCTGTGAGCGGTTTTGCCGGATGCGGACGAAGACCATCTCTGAGTGGCTTTAATACAGCCCGGCAGCTCCCGTTACGAGTAAATGAGTGGCAGTTATTTTATATAATTGCAATCAGGGTGGAACCGCGTGTGATACGTCCCTTGCAGATTGTTGCAAGGGACTTTTTTGTGACTATTCAGCAAAGCTCTGAAAGAGCGATTTCGCAAATGGAGGTTCTGAATAGTTTAGAAAACAACAAAAAGGAGAACGAAAATGGTAAATTTTAAGGAAGACGAAAGACTGTCAACTCTCAATCATTCCTGCGCCCATGTCATGGCACAGGCAGTAAAGCATCTGTACCCTCATGCAAAATTCTGGGTAGGACCTGTGGTAAAGGAAGGATTCTATTATGATATCGATCTCGGCAACGATGTGGTCAATGATGAAGTGATCGCTGCCATCGAAAAAGAGATGAAGAAGATCTGCAAGGAAGGCAAGAAGATCTACAGAAGAGAAGTCTCCAAGGCAGAAGCTATGGAAATGTTCAAGGACGATATGTACAAGCTGGACCTGATCAGCAATCTGGAAGACGGCAACATCACAGTATACGACCAGGGAGATTTCACCGATCTGTGCCGTGGACCTCACGTAGACAACACCAAGCTGTGTAAGAACTTCAAGCTGGTAAAACACTCCGGCGTTTACTGGAAGGGCGATGCCAGCAACCACGTGATGCAACGTATCTACGGTGTCTGCTTCCCTACCGCAGAGGAACTGGAAGCGCATCTGAAAGAGCTGGAAGAGGCCAAAGAGCGTGACCACAGAAAGATCGGCAAGGAAATGGAACTGTTCATGACTGATGATCTGGTAGGCCGTGGACTTCCCATGTTCCTTCCCAAGGGTTACACCGTATGGCAGGAGCTGGAAAATTATATTAAGGACAAAGAGAGAAGACTGGGATATCTGCACGTTATGACTCCCTGTGTCGGTACTGTAAATCTGTACAAGACCTCCGGTCACTGGGATCACTACAAGGAGAACATGTTCCCTCCCATGGAAGTAGAAGGAGAGTCTTTCGTACTGCGTCCCATGAACTGCCCTCACCACATGATGATCTACGCTAACACACAGCACTCCTACAAGGATCTGCCTATCCGTATCGGTGAGATCGCGCATGACTTCCGTTTTGAAGCCAGCGGTACCCTGAAGGGTATCGAGAGAGGCAGACATTTCTGTCAGAACGACGCCCATCTGTTCGTAACACCGGAGCAGATCGAGTCCGAGTTCTCCAAGGTAGTAGATCTGATCTTCAATACCTACAAGGATTTCGGTATTACCGATTACAGATGTGTCCTGTCCCTGAGAGATCCGGAGGACAAGGTAAAATATCACGATGACGACGAAATGTGGAACAATGCAGAGGACGCTCTGCGCAAGGTTCTGAACGACCTGGGCATTGAGTATACTGAGGAGATCGGTGAAGCTGCATTCTACGGACCGAAGCTGGATGTAAACGTAAAACCTGCGGTAGGTAACGAGTACACCCTGTCTACCTGCCAGCTGGATTTCTGCCTGCCTGCTAAGTTTAATCTGACCTATGTGGACAAGGATGGACAGAAGAAGACTCCCGTGGTCCTGCACAGAGCAATCTTAGGATCTCTGGACAGATTCATGGCTTATATCCTGGAGGAGACCAAGGGCAACCTGCCTCTGTGGCTGGCTCCCGTACAGGCAATGATCCTGCCGGTCAAGAACGATGATGAAGAGCTGAATGCCTATGCGCATGATCTGTACGGTTATCTGCTGGACAATAACATCAGAGCGGACATCGATGAGAGAGCAGAGAAGCTGGGCTACCGTGTAAGAGAAGCACAGGTGAAGAAGATCCCTTACCTGATCATCTTAGGAAAACAGGAAGCACAGGACGGCACCGTAAGCTATCGTCTGCATGGACAGCAGAACACCACTACCGTATCTAAGGATGAGTTCCTTGCCATGCTAAAGGATGAGATCGCAACCAAGAAGCTGAGCAAGTAATTTGGCAGTAAGATAAAAGAAAAACATGAAAAAGCGTCACTTCCCATAGAAATGGGGGTGGCGCTTTATTTATTTCTTATGGGCAACGAGATGAGCCAGTGGCATCTCGAATTTTATAAAAAAACCAGTAAAAGGAATAAGAATTTCAAATCTGCACAGACTATCCATGACGCGTGGTGGGACTGCAACTGCTCTTTTGCCGCGTGTCCTCTTTTAAAATTTTAAAATCAAAAAAGAAGATGAGACGTCGCAGAAAGCGGCAGAAGGCGAGGGAAACATGGCAGATTTAAAATGCGTTGTGGAAAATTGTACCTATAATAAGGACTGTCTGTGCAGCAAGGGAGACATCATGGTGGGCGGCAAGCACGCCTGTGACTGTGACGGCACCTGCTGTGAGAGCTTTGCGCAGAAGAGAGAGGGAAGAGAATCTTTCAGCAATTCCCTGTCTCATCCAAGCCATACGATCAGCATCGACTGTGAGGCGGTAAAATGTATTTATAACAGCAATTACAAGTGCGTGGCGGATCATGTGGATATCAAGGGTTGCGGAGCCTGCGACTGCAGAGAGACGGCCTGTGCTACTTTTACAGAAAAATAGGAAACAGACAGGAAACAAAACCATCAGATCCGGCTTGACAAATCCCTGCAAAATGCGGATAATAAAGCAAGTGATCGGATTCGGCGGGAGACCGCCGGTACATAGAATACAGTAAGCTGAAAAAATGTAATATTATTGTAAAAACGGGGTTGACATCAGGAAAACTTCGTGGTATTCTATTTAAGCGTGTGAAGAACACGATACAACAAGCAGAGTATCCACTCTCACCTTACGGCGCAGGCTGGTAAGCGTTCAGATTTTTCATAGACAGAGAACTCGTTTGGAATTTATTTGAATGAGGGCAGTCCGTGAAGGGAACAGGTGGATAGTTATGCTATCTGCTTTTTTTATTGTTTAACACATTTTCTTATGGAGGTACACAACCATTAGCGATTTAATGATTAATGAACAGATCAGAGACAAAGAAGTACGACTGATTGGAGAAGACGGAGAACAGCTTGGAATCGTTTCTTCCAGAGATGCCCTGAAGATGGCAGAGGAAGCCGGACTCGACCTGGTGAAGATTGCTCCTACGGCAAAGCCTCCTGTTTGTAAGATCGTGGATTACGGTAAGTACAAATACGAGCAGGTGAGAAAAGAGAAGGAAGCAAAGAAGAAGCAGAAAGTCATCGATATCAAGGAGATCAGACTTTCCCCCAATATCGATACCAACGATCTGAACACCAAGATCGGTGCAGCCAGAAAGTTCCTGACTAAGGGAGACAGAGTGAAGATCACCCTGAGATTCCGCGGCAGAGAGATGGCACACATGAACAACAGCAAGCATATCTTAGATGATATCGCGCAGAGCCTGTCCGATATTGCGGTAGTGGAAAAAGCTCCCAAGGTAGAAGGCAGAAGCATGACCATGTTTTTAACTGAGAAGCGTTAATTCGTACAGTTAAAAAGTGTCGGATTCCGACACGATAGATTAAGTAAAGTTTAGGAGGAACTCGTTATGCCCAAAATGAAGACAAGCAGAGCAGCAGCTAAGCGCTTTAAAGCAACAGGAACCGGTAAGTTAAAGAGATCTAAAGCTTACAAGAGCCATATCTTAACCAAGAAGTCTACCAAGAGAAAACGTAATCTGAGAAAGCCTGCAATTACGGATGCAACTAATGTTAAGAATATGAAGAAGATTTTACCTTATTTATAATTCAGGCGAGGAGGAAATAAGACATGGCAAGAATTAAAGGTGGCTTAAATGCCAAGAAGAAGCACAATAGAGTATTAAAGCTTGCAAAGGGCTACAGAGGCGCAAGAAGCAAGCAGTACAGAGTAGCAAAGCAGTCTGTTATGAGAGCTCTGACCAGCTCTTATGCAGGTAGAAAAGAGAGAAAGCGTCAGTTCAGACAGCTGTGGATCGCTCGTATCAATGCAGCAGCCAGAATGAACGGTTTATCTTACAGCAAGTTCATGTACGGTCTGAAGCTTGCAGGCGTTGATATGAACAGAAAGATGCTGGCAGACCTGGCAGTTAACGATGCAGAAGGTTTCAAGACCCTTGCAGAGCTGGCTAAGTCCAAGATCGCGTAAATAATAGCAACTGTTAAGGCTGGACACATTATCTTCGGATGGTGCGGACGGCCTTTCTTTTTTGTAACTATTTGGAAGGAGACCATTATGATAAATCCTGGAATGATGATGAAACTGATGAATGCGAAGAATACCTTCGAGAGTAATCATCCCAAATTTGCAGCGTTTGTAAGCAGATTTTTTATGGGTGGAGCGATCACGGAAGGAACCATTATCGAGATCACGATCACAAGACCCGGTGAAGAACCTGTGTCCACGAATCTGAAGGTACAGAAATCCGATCTGGATCTGGTAGAGGAGCTTAAGAATCTGAGATGAAGATAATATTTTTTGATATTGACGGAACCTTAATATGCGGAGGAAGTGAGCTGATGTCAGAGAGCACGAAGGAAGCCATCCGCATCGCCAGAGCCAACGGTCATATCTGCATGATCAACACCGGGCGTACGAAACGGCTGGTAGGGGAAAATCTTACCGGACAGGTGGAATTCGACGGATTGTTATTGGGCTGCGGAACGGAGATTGAATATCATGGAAAGCAGCTGATGCACAAGACATTTTCCATGGAGGAGTCTAAGGCAATTCTGACAGCCATGAAAAAGTATCATGTGGATGCCGTCCTGGAAGGCAGCAGGGAAGACTATGCTCCTAGAGGAGAAGAAGTATTTACCGATACTTTCCGCCATATGGCACGTGAGATTGAGAATAGAAAATACGATCGCTATGCCAATGCACCGGGCAACTACGATAAATTATATGCTTATGCAGAGACTCCGGCGGGAATGGTCGGAATGAAGCATGATCTGTCGGAAATACTGGATTTTATCGACAGAGAACAAGGGTTTTACGAGATTGTTCCCAAAGGATATTCCAAGGCAACAGCAATCCGTTACATTACGGACTATTTGAAGATCCCCATGGAAGACACTGTGGCCATCGGAGACAGCAATAACGACCTGCCGATGTTAAAGTATGCCCACACCAGCATTGCTATGGGTAATTCCAGTAAACAGGTGCTGGAAGCGGCAGATTATATCACCACGGACGTGGATAAAGACGGCATTTGGAACGCTCTGAAGTGGTTGGGAGTCTTGGATAAGTAAAATGAATAAGCAAATAAGTAAAATGGTAAAAATGTAAAAATTAGGACTGGCAAAATAAAGGAACATGGAGTATAATATTTTATGTTCCTTTTGCAGATATGGTTCATCGGTAGAACGCTAGCTTCCCAAGCTGGAAAGGCGGGTTCGATTCCCGTTATCTGCTTTTATATTTATAGAAAATGCGCAAAAACCTGTAGAAATGGGTCTTTGCGCATTTTGATTTTTTGTATTTTGACGTAATAGTTTGCAAAATGCAACATGGAATGCAACATGTTTTATTGGTTCAATTTTTGAAGAAGAGCATCCTGCAATACCTGTGAAAAATTAACATTCCTATCTGTAGCAGCTTCATTCAGCCATTCCGGAATGGAAAGAGTTTTTTTGACTGCTTTGGAGTTATGTTTTTTCTGGTAGGATATGAGGTCAAAGGGAACAACCACACAGAAGGTATCAGGATCTAAAGTAACAGCGTAAGGTTCTGTGACCGGAGGAAGGGCTTCTCTGTTCTCTATACGGGAGACTACGGCAAGACCAAGTGCATCCCATGCCATTTCGTAGGCATCCTGCATACTTTCCCCCTGTGTCATACATTCGGGGAAATCCGGGAAGGTGATCCAAAAGCCTCCTTCTTCTGCTTTATGAAAAAGTGCCGGATAAAAAAGTTTTTTCATTTTGGTTCTCCTTGTTAATATTTGTTATTTTAAGCCAGCTTGTTTCAGAATTGCCTGTTCCAGACCTTTTTTTATGTCTTTGCAATGGTAACATGGGAGCCGTTCTGGCTGATAATAGCAAAACCGTTTTTTAATAGGAGTTTGATCATCTCCTGTGAGGTCATAGGCATCTTTTGTATCTCCTTTCCTACCTCAAATTCATTTTAATACGTAATATTACGTATGTCAATAAATAATACATAATATTACATACAAAAAGAACGAGGTAATAGTAGTGTGTTGGGGTAAAATAAAACTATACTTTGAAAAGACAGAATATTTCAGAATAGCATCAGCCGCCGAGTGTTCTACGGGATATTCAATAAGGTGAACCTAGACACTGGCGATACGGGCAAACCGCACTCCTCCCGGAACTGATGCCAAGGCTATTATATAACGATACGCATAAGGACACAATGGGAAGTGTCAGTTTTGCATATTTTTTATGGGTTGACAATAATCCGATTTCGGATTATAATGTCGCTTAGTCCGATTTCGGATAAAAACAAACAGATGCAACGATGTAGTTACAGGAGGAAAGCGATATGGAAGATGAAAGCAGAAAATCTTTTGCGCAGATTACATTGTACAATCAGCTGATCAAAGAGATGGATGACCTGTACCGGGTCTATGCAAAAAACTGTAATCTGTCGGAGACGGCTTTCTGGATTCTGTATTGTATCCAGGAACGGGAAAAAGAGGCGTTTACCCAGAGGGAGATCTGCGACTATTGGTTCTACACGCCCCAGACAGTGAATTCCGCACTGAAAAATATGACGGAGGAAGGTCTGCTTATTCTGCGGACGGAGAAAGACAACCGCAAGAATAAGAGGATATATCTCACAGAGAAGGGGAAAGAGACTGTGGAGAGGATCGTGGTTCCGCTGATGGATGCGGAGCGCCGGGCATTGGCGGCGATAGGAGAGCAGGAGGCAGAAATATTCCTGAAAACTATGAAAAAGCATACGGAATTTTTCCGGGAAGAAATAGAGGAACTGATAAGACAGGGGGATCCCGCGTGATCGCAGGAACCTCCGAGGATGACACGAAAATGATGCCTGCATAATGCGCAGAAGTATCTGTTGAGAAAGTGCCGGAAGGCATGCGGGTAATAGTAAGGCATGAGGTTATTATGAAAATACAGTTATCTGATCATTTTAGTTATAAACGGCTGCTGCGTTTTGTGGCACCGTCCATTTTAATGTTGTTATGTACTTCGGTGTACAGTATCGTCGATGGCTTTTTTGTATCCAACTATGTGGGAAAGACGCCTTTCGCCGCCCTGAATCTGGTGATGCCGGTGCTGATGGGTGTGGGAACTCTTGGATTCATGGCAGGTACCGGAGGAAGCGCCGTGGTCTCCATGACGTTGGGAGAAGGGAGAAAGGAACTGGCTAACGAATATTTTTCGCTGATCGTATATGTGACACTGGCGGTGTCAATCGTGGTGGGATTCATCTGTTTTGCACTGGCACCGCAGATCGCACTGGCGCTGGGGGCTGACGGGGAACTGGAAGCGGACTGCGTACGCTATTCCAGAATCTTGTTTTTGTCATCCCCGGCATTTGTTATGCAGTATTTGTTCCAGAGCTTTTTTATCGCAGCGGAGAAGCCGACTTTGAGTTTAAAGGTAAATGTGATCGCAGGACTGACCAATGCGGTGTTAGACTATGTGTTGATCGTGGTATTTCCTTTGGGACTGGTGGGAGCAGCACTGGCTACCGCAGCGGGACAGCTCGTCGGCGGAATCATCCCTGTAATCTATTTTTCCAGAGAGAACGGCAGCTTACTGCAGCTGGGGAAGGCGAAGTGGCATGGAAAAGTCATCTGGCAGACTGTGACCAACGGATCTTCTGAGCTGGTGACAAATATCTCTACCTCTATCGTTAGCATCCTCTATAACTTCCAGCTGATGGAAGCAGCAGGCGAGAATGGTGTGGCGGCTTACGGCATCATCATGTACGTGGATATTATTTTCATGACCTTGTATCTGGGATATTCCCTGGGATCAGCTCCTATCGTCAGCTTCCATTACGGTGCGGGCAATCATGCGGAACTGAAAAATCTTTGCCGGAAAAGTCTGGTCATTATCTCAGCCTGCGGTGTGATTCTGCTGACCGCTTCTCAGATCCTGGCCGGACCGTTAGTAAAAATCTTCGCAAACTACGATCAGGAGTTATTGGAAATGACCACCTGGGGATTTCGGATCTATGCCATTGCTTTCATGGTCCGCGGTATGAACGTGTGGGGTTCCTCCTTCTTCACAGCCCTGAACAACGGAGCCGTATCCGCAGCAATCTCTTTCCTGCGTACCTTCGTGTTCCAGATTGTCATCGTGCTGATCCTGCCGAAGCTGATCGGCATTACCGGTGTATGGCTGTCCATCGTACTGGCAGAGTTCCTAGCGCTGTTTGTGACAATAGGATTCCTGATCGCCAAGAGAAAAAAATATCATTATGCATAACTATTCAGAGCCATGCAAACTGCGTTCTGCGAATGCTTCGGATTGTTTCCTTGACAGAAAAATGACAAATACTTATACTGAAAGTACACTTTGTTCTCTATAAAAAGCGCAGAAATGAGGATATGAAAATGGGTGTTTTATCGAACTTAGAACCGAAGAAAGTATTTTACTATTTTGAAGAGATCACGAAGATCCCTCACGGCTCCGGCAATGTGGAGCAGATCAGCAATTTCCTGGTGGACTTTGCAAAAGCACATAAGCTTTTCTATATACAGGATGCTATGAAAAATATCATTATGGTCAAGGAGGCAACTCCCGGATACGAGAATGAACCGGTGGTGATCCTGCAGGGACATATGGACATGGTAGCGGTGCAGACACCGGATTGCACCATGGATATGAAGACGGAAGGACTGAAGGTAGGGATCGACGGAGACAGCGTCTATGCGGAGAATACCAGCCTCGGCGGCGATGATGGTATTGCTGTGGCTTATGCACTGGCATTATTGGATTCCGAGGACATCAGGCATCCCCGTTTGGAAGTCATCATTACGGTGGATGAGGAAGTCGGTATGGACGGAGCCAGAGAGATTGACCTGTCTATGTTACAGGGTCATCGCATGATCAATCTGGATTCCGAGGACGAAGGCATTTTCCTGACCAGCTGTGCCGGTGGTGCCAGAGTGAACTGCCGTTTTCCGATGAAAAAGCAGGAGCTTATTGGCGTGCGCTATGAGGTGGAAGTCTCCGGTCTCTTAGGGGGACATTCCGGCGGAGAGATCCACAAGGAAAGAGGCAATTCCAATTGTATCCTGGGAAGACTTCTGTGGAAGCTGTCTGAGAAAATGCCCGTAGGACTGGTATCTGCGGACGGAGGGCTGGCAGACAATGCCATTCCCAGACAGACGAAAGCGGTTGTCGTAGTAGAGGAAAAAGATACAGAAAGCTTAGCGCAGCAGGTAGCAGCTTTGGCAGCAGAACTGGCTGACGAACTTGCCACCAAGGATCCGGACGTAAAGGTAACCGCAAAAAGGTTAGCAGACACTGCAGAGACAATCACCTGTGCCGCACCGGAAGAGACAAAAAGAGTGGCAGCCTTTTTACAGGCAACGCCCAACGGTGTACAGGCGATGAGCGCAGATATGCCGGGGCTGGTACAGACTTCTCTGAATCTGGGTATACTGAAAGCAGATGCGGAAGTTTTGCGGGCAGAGTATTCTGTCAGAAGCAGCGTGGAAAGTGAGAAGGATAACCTGATCGCAAAGCTTTCTGCACTGGTGGAACTGACAGGCGGCGATTACGTGGTGACCGGAGATTATCCCGGTTGGAAGTACCGCGTCCATTCTCCACTGCGGGAAAAAATGGTGAAACTGTATGCGGAAATGTACGGCAATGAGCCCAGGGTGGAGGCTATCCATGCAGGATTGGAGTGCGGACTGTTAGGCAGCAAAATCTCAGACCTTGACTGTGTATCCATGGGACCGGATATGAAGGACATTCATACGACAGAGGAGACCTTAAGCATTTCTTCCACGAAGAGAGTGTGGGAGTATCTGGTAAGGGTTCTGGAGACGAAGGACTGACTGAATTTGAGTAACAGAAAGTCCAGAGAATCAAATAAGATAGAAACAATCGAAAAATGTAAAGAGTTAGCAAATAGAAAAAGCTAAAATATAAATAACGTTGGAGGAAATACACTGTCACGGCGGTGCCAATAAAAAAATGAGCGATAAGATTTTATTCCAGTGTGACTATAATGAGGGAGCGCATCCGAAGGTGCTGGAGCGTCTGGTGCAGACCAATATGGAGCAGACACCGGGCTACAGCGAGGATAAATACTGCGAAGAGGCGCGCGAGAAGATCCGTAAGGCCTGTGGGGATGACAGTCTGGCAGTCCATTTCCTGGTAGGCGGAACCCAGACCAATGTCACCGTGATCAATGCAGCACTTCGCAAGCACCAGGGCGTGCTTTGCGCTGTCACAGGACATATCAATGTCCATGAGACCGGTGCGGTGGAAGCCTGCGGACATAAGGTACTGGGACTGCCCAGTCCTGACGGTAAGATCACGGCAGCGCAGGTAGCAGAGGCTTACGAAGCCCATATTCACAACGACAGCTTTGAGCACATGGTACAGCCGAAAATGGTGTACATTTCCAATCCCACCGAGGTTGGAACCATTTACAGTAAAGCAGAACTGACTGCTCTGTCTGAGACCTGCCACAAATACGGACTGTATCTGTTCTTAGATGGAGCCAGACTGGGCTACGGACTGGCAGCACCGGACAACGACCTGACATTGCCGGATATCGCAGCGCTTTGCGATGTGTTTTATATTGGTGGAACCAAGGTCGGCGCATTGTTCGGAGAAGCAGTAGTGATCAAAAATCCGGAGCTTGCACAGGATTTCCGATATCTCATCAAGCAGAACGGCGGCATGCTTGCCAAGGGAAGACTGCTGGGTCTGCAGTTTGACGCTCTTTTCACAGATGGTCTCTATCAGGAGATCTCCGCCCATGCCATTGCCATGGCGGAGAAGTTGCGGGAAGCATTTACGACGAAGGGCTACAACTATCTGGCACCCAACCGGACGAACCAGATCTTCGTCATTGTACCGGATGCACACCTGGCGAAGATTTCAGAACAGTTCGAGTACAGCTATGACCAGCGGATCGATGCCACACACAGCTGCGTGCGATTCTGTACCGGCTGGGCCACGAAGGAAGAAAATGTGGATGCACTGATCCGGTGCGTGGAAAAATTATAATATGTTTAGAAGGTTCCGCAAGCCGGGAAAGGTTTGCGGAATTTTTTTGTAATTACCATTACTAAAAAAATGTGGTTGGTTACGCGCTTAACCTTTGTGAAAATTATATTTCTATTGTAATATTGAACTAGAATATAAAAATCCGTAATCAATGAGGTATAGAACAGAGGAGAAAATACATGAATAAAGAAATGACCGTAAATGGGAAAAGCTATACAATAATTAAATTGCTGGGGAAGGGGAAAGGTGGATATTCTTACTTGGCAGAGTCTGGAAATAACAGGTATGTTTTGAAGCAGATACATCATGAACCTTGTGATTATTATCAGTTCGGAAACAAGCTTGAGGCAGAAATCAGGGATTACAGGAAATTAAAAGAAATCGGAATAAAAATGCCAGTCATGCTTGAAACAGATGTGAAAAATGAACGCATTTTGAAGGAGTTTATTGACGGTGACACGATCTATCAGTTGGTTTTAGAAGACAAGATGAAAACTGACTATATCGAGCAATTGCATAGAATGTGTGCGCTGTTATATGCTGCCAATACGAATATTGATTATTTTCCAACGAATTTTGTTGTACATAACGAAGAAATATATTATGTGGATTTCGAGTGCAATGATTACATGGAAGAATGGAATTTTGAAAACTGGGGTGTGAAATACTGGTCAAAGACACCGGAATTTTTGCAGTATGTGAAAGAACATTCATGACATGTCTTTCCATGTAAAGGAGCTATGCCGGAAGCATTACAAAAAGTGAATACCGGATTGCAACATGAAACGTAACACAAAAAAAGTCCTTGAAAATCAAGGACTTTTTTAATGAATCGGAGTGGCGGGATTCGAACTCGCGACCTCCGCCTCCCTAAGACGGCGCTCTAACCAAGCTGAGCCACACCCCGGAACGAAGACTATCATAGCATAGAATTTTATAAAAAGCAAGCCATTTTTTAAATTTTTCAAATTTTTTCTACAATTTTCCCAAGCAGCAAATAAAATACAAAACAAAAAACGTCAAAACCTCGTAAAAAGATTTTGACGCCTATACATGAATCGGAGTGGCGGGATTCGAACTCGCGACCTCCGCCTCCCTAAGACGGCGCTCTAACCAAGCTGAGCCACACCCCGAAACGCAAGTAAGATGATACCATGGAATTTTACAAAAAGCAAGAGTTTTTTTATAAAAAGTTAATTTGCCCATTTTGAGTCTATTGTCGTACAATATAATGAGTATAAGGAAGTCAACATGTTTACATGATTGACGAACGACAACCTTAGCGAATAATATCCTGTGAAGCTAATACATAAAAACAGTGGAGGACAGGCTATGACCAATACAACGAAACTGGCACTGGAAGCAGCTTTGAAAAAAGAGCTTCTCACGAAGCCTCTGGATAAGATCACCATTAACGAACTTGCAGAGGACTGTGGGATCAGCCGGATGGCTTTTTATTATCATTTCAAAGATATTTACGATCTGGTAGAGTGGGTATGTGTGGAGGATGGCACGAAGGCACTGCAGGGGAAGAAGACCTACGAGAACTGGCAGGAAGGCTTCTGTCAGATTTTCGAGGCAGTGCAGGAGAACAAACCTTTCATTATGAATGTCTACCGCTGCGTGGATCGACAGAAGATTGAAAGCTACTTAAACAAGTTGACCTACCAGCTCATTGCGGACGTGGTGGAGGAAAAATGCACCGGCATGCAGGTAGCGGAGGAACACAAGGAATTCATTGCCGGATTTTACAAATATGGTTTTGTGGGTGTGATGTTAGACTGGATCGACCGGGGAATGAAGGATGATTATCATAAGATCGTTGAAGAACTGGCAATCACTCTTTATGGAAACATCAGCCGATCCATCGAAAATTTTGAGCACACGGAAAAGAAATTTTGAAATAGTACTGAAATAGTATAAGTACTTTACAAAAAGGGCAGGATGATAAAAACTTTATCATTTACCCTCTTTTGTAAATTGGTTTTCTTATAAAAAAGAAGTAGGATACTACTTGTAAACAGAAAAACATTTGAGAGTCATCAAAGAAAGGTGGTAATCATTATGGCAAAAAAGAATAATATTGGACTGGGCCTGGCAGCACTGGCCGTAGGTGCAGGCGCAGTGGCAGCAGTAACCAAAGGACATAAGGCAGAGGTGAAAAAGGAGGAGAGAAAGGCAGCCGTCAAGGCAGCCAAGAAAGACTACCGCAACACCGAGCTTGGAAGATACGACAAGAACAGCAAAGGCATCTATTATTCCAATGGTAACTACGAGGCCTTCGCAAGACCTAAGAAGCCCGTAGGAGTGGACGAGAAGAACGCTTACATCGTAGGTAGCGGACTGGCATCTTTAGCAGCAGCATGCTTCCTGGTACGTGACGGACAGATGCCCGGTTCCCACATCCATATCTTAGAGGCAATGGATATCGCAGGCGGTGCCTGTGACGGTATCTATGATCCTACCAGAGGCTACGTCATGCGTGGCGGACGTGAGATGGAGAACCATTTCGAATGTCTGTGGGATCTATTCCGTAGCATTCCCTCTCTGGAAGTACCCGGAGCCAGCGTGCTGGATGAGTATTACTGGCTGAACAAGGAAGATCCCAACTACTCCCTGTGCCGTGCAACGAAGGATTGTGGACAGGATGCCCATACCGATGGCAAATTCAACTTAAGCCAGAAGGGCTGCATGGAGATCATGAAGCTGTTCATGACAAAAGACGAGGATCTGTATGACAAGACCATTGAAGATGTTTTCGATGATGAAGTATTTAACTCCACCTTCTGGTTATATTGGAGAACCATGTTCGCTTTCGAAAACTGGCACAGCGCACTGGAAATGAAGCTTTACTTCCAGAGATTTATCCATCATATTTCCGGACTGCCTGACTTCAGTGCCCTGAAGTTCACCAAGTACAACCAGTACGAGTCTCTGATCCTTCCCATGAAGAAGTATCTGGAGGCAGCAGGTGTGGACTTCCAGTTCAATACCGAAGTGACAAATGTTATTTTTGATATCAATGACGGCAAAAAGGTAGCAAAGGCTATCGAGTGCAAGGTAAAAGGTGTAGAGAAGGGCATTGTCCTCACCGAGAACGACCTGGTATTCGTTACCAACGGAAGCTGTACAGAGGGCACCATCTACGGTGACCAGAACCATGCACCCAACGGTGACGCAGAGGTTCGTACCAGCGGTGTATGGAGCCTGTGGAAAAATATCGCAAAACAGGATCCTTCCTTCGGACATCCCGAGAAGTTCTGTTCTGATGTTTCCAAGACCAACTGGGAATCCGCTACCGTGACCACACTGGATGACAAGATCATTCCTTATATCACCAATATCTGTAAGCGTGATCCCAGAAGCGGTAAGGTCGTAACCGGCGGTATCGTAAGCTGTCAGGATTCCAAGTGGCTCATGAGCTGGACCATCAACCGTCAGGGACAGTTCAAGGAGCAGGACAAGAATCAGGTATGTGTATGGGTATATGGTCTGTTTACCGACGTACCCGGCGATTATATTAAGAAACCCATGAAGGATTGTACCGGTAAGGAGATCACCGAAGAGTGGCTGTATCACTTAGGTGTGCCCGTAGAAGATATTGAGGATCTGGCAGAGCACAGCGCAGTCTGCGTACCTACCATGATGCCTTATATTACCGCATTCTTCATGCCCAGAACCAAGGGTGACCGTCCCGATGTCATTCCCGACGGCTGCGTGAACTTCGCTTTCTTAGGTCAGTTCGCAGAGACCCCGAGAGACACCGTATTCACCACAGAGTATTCCGTGAGAACCGCTATGGAGGCTGTCTACGGACTGTTAGGTGTAGACAGAGGTGTGCCTGAGGTATGGGGCAGTGTCTATGACGTCAGAGAACTGCTGGACAGCAGCGTGAAGCTGATGGATGGTATGTCTCCTCTGGAGATCGAACTGCCCGGACCCTTAAATGCACTGAAGAAGCCGCTGCTTCGCGTAGTGAAAGGCACTGTAGTGGAAAAACTGCTGCGTGACCACAATGTGATCAAAGACGGCATGCTGGATTAGAATTGTATATGGAATAAAAGTGCGAAGACTCCCATCGGAAAAACCGGTGGGAGTTTTTTAAAAATCATACAAAGAAAGTTGAACAAATGTAAGCGTTTACATAATACTAAAGTACTATACAAAACAAACAAAAACGGTATGCCTGTTTTCAACATTGTGCACGAAAATCGGTACTCTGTCAAAAAATTATCAATTTCGTCTTGATATTCCTTTGGCAGATTGTTACAATATCAAAGTACTAAAAACCGAAGCCGAAATGCTCCGGTAGTGGTTTGGGTTACAAAGTTTTGTCAAAAATATTATAAAAAGGGAGACAAAGAAGTATGAAGAAATGGGTATATTTGTTTACCGAAGGTAATGCAAACATGCGCGAACTGCTTGGTGGTAAGGGTGCGAACCTGGCTGAGATGACCAACATTGGTCTGCCGGTTCCTCAGGGCTTCACCATTACAACAGAGGCATGTACACAGTATTATGAAGATGGACGCGAGATCAATGAAGAGATTCAGGGTCAGATCAACGAGTACATTACTAAGATGGAAGAGATCACCGGCAAAAAGTTCGGCGACCACGAGAATCCTCTGTTAGTATCCGTTCGTTCCGGCGCGAGAGCATCCATGCCCGGTATGATGGATACCATTCTGAACCTTGGTCTGAATGAGACCGTTGTTAACGTAATCGCTGAGAAGTCCGGCAACCCCCGTTGGGCTTGGGACTGCTATAGAAGATTTATCCAGATGTATTCCGACGTTGTTATGGAAGTAGGTAAGAAGTACTTCGAGCAGCTGATCGATGCAATGAAAGAGAAGAAGGGTGTTAAGCAGGACGTTGAGCTTACCGCTGACGATCTGAAGGAACTGGCTGGTCAGTTCAAGGCTGAGTACAAGGCTAAGATCGGTGTAGACTTCCCTGATGATCCCAAGGAACAGCTGATGGGCGCTATCAAGGCTGTATTCCGTTCTTGGGACAACCCTCGTGCAAACGTTTATCGTCGTGACAACGATATCCCTTATTCCTGGGGTACTGCTGTTAACGTTCAGTCTATGGCATTCGGTAACATGGGTGATGACTGTGGTACCGGTGTTGCATTTACCAGAGATCCGGCTACCGGCGCGAAGGGACTGTTCGGTGAGTTCCTGACCAACGCACAGGGCGAGGACGTAGTAGCAGGTGTTCGTACACCTATGAAGATCGCTGAGATGGCTGACAAATTCCCTGAGGCATTTGCTCAGTTCCAGGAAGTATGTAAGACTCTGGAAGATCACTACAGAGATATGCAGGATATGGAGTTCACCGTTGAGCATGGTAAGCTGTACATGTTACAGACCAGAAACGGTAAGAGAACCGCTCAGGCAGCTCTGAAGATCGCTTGTGATCTGGTAGATGAAGGCATGAGAACCGAGGAAGAGGCAGTTGCAATGATCGATCCTCGTAACCTGGATACTCTGTTACATCCTCAGTTCGATACCGCTGCTCTGAAGGCTGCAACTCCTATCGGCAAGGGCCTTGGTGCTTCTCCCGGAGCTGCGTGTGGTAAGATCGTATTCACCGCAGAAGATGCAGAAGAATGGCATGCAAGAGGAGAGAGAGTTGTTCTGGTTCGTCTGGAGACCTCTCCCGAAGATATCACCGGTATGAAGGCTTCCCAGGGTATCCTGACCGTTCGTGGTGGTATGACCTCTCACGCAGCAGTAGTTGCTCGTGGTATGGGTACCTGCTGTGTATCCGGTTGTGGCGACATCGCTATGGATGAGGAGAACAAGCAGTTCACTCTGGCTGGCAAGACCTTCCATGAAGGTGACTGGCTGTCCATCGATGGTACTACCGGTAACATCTATGATGGCGAGATCAAGACTGTTGATGCTACCATCGCAGGTGAGTTCGGCCGTGTAATGGCTTGGGCTGACAAATATCGTAAGTTAAAAGTTCGTACCAATGCAGATACTCCCGCAGATGCTAAGAAGGCTCGTGAGCTGGGCGCTGAAGGAATCGGTCTGTGCCGTACTGAGCATATGTTCTTCGAAGAGGACAGAATCGCAGCATTCCGTGAGATGATCTGTTCCGATACTGTAGAGGAGAGAGAAGCAGCACTGGAGAAGATCCTGCCTTATCAGCAGAACGACTTCAAACAGCTGTATGAGGCTCTGGAGGGCAACCCTGTTACCATCCGTTTCCTGGATCCGCCTCTGCATGAGTTCGTTCCTACCGAGGAAGCTGACATTGAGAAGCTGGCTAAGGCACAGGGCAAGAGCGTAGAGACCATCAAGACCATCATCGCTTCTCTGCATGAGTTCAACCCTATGATGGGTCACAGAGGATGCCGTCTGGCTGTTACTTATCCTGAAATTGCCAAGATGCAGACCAAGGCTGTTATCCGTGCGGCAATCGAGGTTAAGAAGGCACATCCCGACTGGAATGTAGAGCCCGAGATCATGATTCCTCTGGTATGTGAAGTGAAGGAGCTTAAGTTCGTTAAGAAGGTAGTTGTAGAGACCGCTGACGCTGAGATCGCAGCTGCCGGTATTGATATGAAGTACGAAGTAGGTACCATGATCGAGATCCCCAGAGCAGCTCTGACTGCTGATGAGATCGCTAAGGAGGCTGATTTCTTCTGCTTCGGTACCAACGACCTGACCCAGATGACCTTCGGCTTCTCCCGTGATGATGCAGGTAAGTTCCTGAACGCTTACTATGACACCAAGATCTTCGAGAACGATCCGTTCGCTAAGCTGGATCAGACCGGTGTCGGCAAGCTGATGGAGATGGCTATCAAGCTTGGTAAGCCTGTAAATCCTAAGCTGCACGTTGGTATCTGTGGTGAGCACGGCGGAGATCCCAGTTCCGTAGAGTTCTGCCACAAGATCGGCCTGGATTATGTATCCTGCTCACCTTTCCGTGTACCTATCGCAAGACTGGCTGCTGCACAGGCTGCTATCGCTGATAAGTAGGATCCGACTATATTGAAATATTAGAGAAGGTATTACAATATAAGAAAACCCCATGGTTCGTAAGAATCATGGGGTTTTTGGTGTAGGAAAATAATAAATGTAAAAAAGCGCGGAATATGTTATACTATAATTGACATGCGTTCATGCACAGGAATCATAAATGGTAGAGAAACAGGGTATTATGATGGAAAATTATCAGGAACAGTATAATCAGGAATTACATCAGCAGGAGATTAACTCGAATTTGCGGACATTAAAGGGATATTTTTGGATTGTTGTGACCATGCTGGTGCTTTGGCTGCTGACGCTTACGCGTATTTTTATCGTGGATGCCGGAATCTTTACCATGGCGGTGGGATTGTCCATGGTCATGGGTATTCCTGTTTTGTACATATACAAAAAAGTAGATCTGTCGAAGCATTGGGTAAAATATGTGTTTTTAACACTGATCTGCGTGATTTCTGCAATCTTCGCCGCCTTTTTGTCTTTTCATGCGGTGCTTATCTATGTATTGCCTTTACTTTTGGCAGTGCAGTATCGGAAGAAACAGACGCTTTGGATCACTTATGCAGTGAACGATGTGACCATGACCATCAGCATGGTGGCGGGATTCTACCATGGAATCTGTGATCTGAACCTGTTTTTGGGAAGTAATCACACCAGAGACTGGTATCTGGAACAGTGGGAGGCTGGAACACTGCAGTTTGGCGTTGAGCCGGATCCGTTGTTCGTGATCCTGTTCTACGGCGCGCTGCCCCGGGCAGTGATTCTTTTGATGTTCACTGTCATCCTGTGTTATATCAGTATCAGCAGCCATGAGGATGCACAGAAGATTGCGGATCTGACTTATCGCAAAGAGACTGACCTGGGAACGCATGTGTACAATAAGAACAAATATGAGGAAATGATCGAGACGTATTATCCGGAGGTACACAGACTGGCTGCTATTTTCTGGGATGCGAATAATTTAAAATATGTCAATGATAAATACGGTCACGCCGCCGGGGATGTTCTGATTCAGACATTATCCTCCGTACTGTATGAATTGTCTACGGACAGACGCAAGGTTTATCGTGTGGGCGGGGATGAGTTTGTTATGATTATCGAGAATCCGGTAGAAACCGAGATAGAGTCCATGATAGAGACTGTAAAAGCCGATCTCATGGAAAAAGATGGGCAGGGAGACATACCGATCTCCAGCGCAGTAGGCTGGGCGGAGGGCTGCGGCGTGGATATCCGCAAGATCGTCAATGAGGCAGATACGAAGATGTATGAGAATAAAAAACGCGGAAAGGAAGGCAGAGAATAGATGGCAAACTGGGTGAGTGCCGGCTGTGGTGTCATTGCCAATGAACTGGCACAGGCAATGGAAAAAAGAGGACAGAAGCTGTATGGTGTTGTGAACCGTACGCAGGAGAAAGCAGTCGCTTTTGCGGAGAAATACGGTGTGCAGAATGTATTTACAAGTTTTGAAGAGGTCTGTGCTGATCCGGCGGTGGATATCATCTATATCTCTACGCCTCATAATACGCATATTCAATTTTTGCGAAAAGCTCTGGCAGCAGGTAAGCATGTGTTGTGCGAGAAATCCATTACGTTAAACTCCGGAGAACTGGAAGAAGCCATGCAGCTGGCGAAGGAGCACGGCGTAGTTCTGGCGGAAGCTATGACAATCTATCATATGCCAATCTATAAGGAACTGTTAAAGCGAGTGGATGCGGGAGATCTCGGAGAACTTCGTGTGATACAGATGAACTTCGGAAGCTATAAGGAATACGACATGAAAAACCGGTTCTTCAACCGGAATCTGGCGGGCGGTGCATTATTGGATATCGGCGTATATGCGCTCTCTTTTGTAAGAATGTTCTTAAGCTCCTGTCCGGATCAGATCGCCTCTCAGGTGAAATTTGCACCTACGGGAGTGGACGAGCAGGCGGGTATCCTTTTAATGAATCCGAAGCAGGAGATGGCGACAGTGACATTATCTCTGCATGCCAAGCAGCCCAAGCGGGGCATGCTATCTTTTGACAAGGCTTATGTGGAGATGTATGAATATCCCAGAGGACAGAAGGCAGTGATCACCTACACGGAGGACGGTCATACTGAGGAACTCCGGGCAGGAGCCACAGCGGATGCCCTGGCCTATGAGGTAGAGGATATGGAGCGGGCAATTGCCGGACAACCGGAGGTCATGAAGTTGAATTATACGGAAGATGTCATGCACATGATGACAGAGATCCGAAAACAGTGGGGACTGATCTATCCAGAGGAAGAGTAGACCAGAAAAAAATCTGATAACAGTATTCCGGCGGTAAAAAGATCCGAAGAAAATATGACCAACCGTCGGTATGCAGGGAGAATACTGATGATACGAAACAAGAGTCTGGGGAAGAGACTTCTGGCGGCGGGGATTATGCTGATATTTAGTATGAGCGGCTGCGGAACAGACAATAAGATAGAGTTAACAGGGAATGGAATAGGAAGTGATGGAATAGAAGCTGCGGCAACGGTGGATTCTGCTGAGGTGGCCGCTGCCGGGGAAACGGCATCGGATGTCACGGGTGGAGATGCTGCATCCACAGGAACTGCGGAGGATACGAATAAAACGGCACCGACTCCTGCCCCGGCGCCTCGGCAGGAGCTTACTACTGCGGACCGCATGGCGGACCGGACGAAAGTGAAAGGCATCTATGTCACCGGTCCCAAGGCCGGCAGCACTGGAATGGAAGATCTGATCGGACTGGTGGATGAGACGGAACTGAATGCTATGGTCATTGATGTGAAAAACGATGAAGGAAATGTGACGTTCCGGCTGACGAATGAGGAGATTACACAGAACATTCCCGTACTGGACCAGATATCCGAAATGCAGGCAGGAGTGCGCTACATCCGGGATATTCAGGCTTTGATGCAGGAACTGAAGGATCATAATATTTATACCATTGCGAGGATCGTATGTTTTAAGGATCCCATTCTGGCGGCGGCGAGACCGGAACTGGCATTGACGAAACCGGACGGCAAGCCGGTGACGGATGCCAACGGCCTGGCATGGGTGAATCCATACAGGCAGGAGGTCTGGGAATATCTGACAGAACTTGCCGAGATGGCAGCAGACCTTGGATTCGATGAGATCCAGTACGATTATGTGCGTTTTCCGGTGGGATCAGATGCCAATATGGCGGACTACGGTGTGGATATGGATGCCTATCCGAAGAGGCAGGCAATACAGGATTTTCTCGCCTATGCAGGAGACAGACTTCATGAAAAGGAATGCGTGATTACAGCGGATGTCTTCGGCACTATCATCGGAAGTGAGACAGACGTGCAGACTGTAGGGCAGGATTACACGGCGCTGGGACAGACCGTGGATGCCATCAGTCCCATGGTGTATCCCTCTCATTATGCGAACGGGGTATTCGGACTGAAGGTACCGGATGCGAATCCTTACGAGACGGTATCGGCGGCAATGCAGGGTTCTGTCGAAGAACTGCAGGAGATTCCGGAGGCAGAGCGGGCTGTGGTGAGACCCTGGCTGCAGGCGTTTACCGCTACCTGGGTTCCGGGGCATATTTCTTATAACGGAACACAGATCAGGGAACAGATTCAGGCAGTCTATGATGCCGGTTATGAGGAATGGATCCTGTGGAATGCAACAAACCGCTATTCGGCAGAGGGACTGCTTAGTGCAGACGAGGTAGAGGATAATGAAAATAATCAATAAGATCATAATAGGGATTGCAGTGATCTGCCTGCTGTTATGTGGTGGAATCCTGGTATTTGCAATGAATCCGGATATGACCGATGCTCTGGCACAGAGGCTGTATGGAAACGGAAATAATGCGGAGACTGCGACAGAGACAGCAGAGGCAATCGGAAATCCCAGCAATATAGGTACAGATGGAAGTGTTTCGGTAACGCTGCCGGATCAGCCTGAAAACAGTCTGAGCGATTACATCAATCCGAATCCACAGGAACCCTTGCGATATCCCGGCGGTAATACCGGAAGTTCCGACAGCGGCACAGCAGCCACACCGGCTCCCCGAAGTGACGCCGTGACGGATTTAAACTCTTATTATGCAAACTGTATTACACAGTTAAGCATTCTGGGGAGCGGAGATCAGCATTTTGACAATGTGGTGTCAAAGAGTCTGTGGACTACCATTGAGCAGGCGTATAATACCGGAGCCTACGAGCAGGGATATGTAGCGGAGGTGCTGAAAAAGCTTGGCATGGAGAACTTTGTGATTCAGCTGCAGCTGGTAGATCTCGGGGATGGGTATTACAGAGTATATCACAATGTGGTGACTTATTAGAGATTTGATGGTTCAGAGAAAATCAATCAAGAGGAACACTGTTATCAAAAAAGGATTTCAGTGTTCTTTTTTGTTTGCATTGTAAGAATATATAAGATTTAATAAATAATATTAAGAATCATTACTAATATTATTGACTAATAATTATGAATACGATATAATCATGATAAAGAAATAAATAAAACAGATCAGGAGTGTCATACTACATAGAAATAGCGTAGGCAGTATGGCAGATAGAAAATAGAAAAAAGGAGAGATCTTATGGATAAAAAAGCAATGCACAAATTAAGTTATGGATTATATGTGGTAACTACGAGAAATGCAGAGAAAGCAAACGGTTGTATCGTCAATACCGCGATCCAGGCGGCTTCCACTCCGAATCAGATCTGCGTCTGCATTAACAAGGCAAACTATACCCACGATATGCTGTTAAAAACCGGTGTGTTTAATGTATCTGTACTCAGCAGGACAGCAGAGTTTCCACTGTATGAGCGGTTTGGCTTTCAGTCAGGTAGGGAAGTGGATAAATTTGCGGATTATACAGCATATAAAAATGCAGAGAACGGCGTGCCCTATATCACAGAAGGTACTAACGCCTACATTGCAGTAAAAGTTACACAGACTGTGGATCTGGGATCTCATACTATGTTCATCGGAGAAGTGACGGAGATGGAAGTATTAAGTGAAGAGCCATCCGCAAACTATGAGTATTATCAGGAAAATGTAAAACCCAAGCCGGTAGATACAGGGAAGACTGTGGACGGTCAGACGGTATGGCGCTGCACCATCTGTGGCTATGAGTATGTGGGAGAGGAACTGCCCGAGGATTTTATCTGTCCATTGTGTAAGCATCCGGCATCTGATTTTGAAAAAGTGGTAAAGTAAATGACAGGAGGTCAGAATTATGAGTATTGACAGTAGAAAGGTAGTTGTAGTGGGCTGCGGATTTGTGGGATCTTCTTCCGCGTTTGCCCTGATGCAGAGTAAGCTTTTTTCGGAAATGGTATTGATCGATGCCGATCATGATCGTGCGGAAGGAGAAGCTATGGATATCAGTCATGGCATGGCATTTGCCAGCCCCATGAAGATCTATGCGGGTACTTATGATGATATTACGGACGCCGCAGTCATTGTGATCACCGCCGGTGCCAACCAGAAGCCCGACGAGACGAGACTGGATCTGATCCGGAAAAACAGTGCCATTATGAAGTCCATTATCGGGGAGATCAAAAAGAGACCCTTTGAAGGAATCCTGCTCATTGTCTCCAATCCGGTAGACATTCTGACTTATATAGCCCTGAAGGAATCCGGCTATCCGGCCAACCGGGTCATCGGCTCCGGAACAGTATTGGATACCGGCAGATTCCGGTATGAACTGGGAGAACATCTGGGAGTGGACAGCAGAAGTATTCATGCCTTTATTATCGGCGAACATGGAGACAGCGAACTGGCAGCCTGGAGTGAGGCGAGAGTCGGTGGCATGCCTATCAACGATTTCTGTGAACTGCGGGGACATTATGACCATGAGGCATCCATGGAGAAAATATTTAACAGTGTGAAAAACAGTGCCTATGAGATCATTGCGAGAAAGCACGCAACCTATTACGGAATTGCTATGGCTGTATGCAGAATCTGCGCAGCAATTGTCCGTAATGAGCAGTCCATTCTGCCGGTATCCAGTCTGATGACGGGAGAGTACGGACTGGAGAATGTGGTGTTAAGCATTCCCGCTGTGGTGGATGAAAACGGTATTGAGACGGTGGTGCCCATTGAATTAAATGAGAAAGAACTGTCAGAACTGCAGCAATCGGCAAATGTATTGAAGAAGGTGATAGCGGAATTTTATCCGGATTAGTCTAAAGGTTTTAATAATGTGAAATGACTGCGCTGTGTCTGCAGGATCCCAAGCTTTGTAAGCTTGCCGAGTTCCGCGGACATGGCGCTTCTTTCTACTCCCAGATAATCCGCCAGTTCTTGACGGTTGAAGGGGATGGTGAAATCGTTGGAACCTTTCATTTTTGCCTGATCGGTCAGGTACGCCATTAGTTTTTCTCTGGTGGTCTTGCGGGAGATATATTTGATTTTCTGGTTCAGATACATGTTGTTTTGTGCCACGATCCCCAAGAGATTGCGGATCAGGGTATGGTGAAACTCACAGCCGTTGTCACAGGTATTTAACAGTTTTTTCCCATTTAAAAACATAATATTGCAATCCTCCGCAGCCACGATATCCACAGGAAGATGAGGAATCCCGGCACAGACAAAAGCCTCCCCGAACAGGGAGCCCTCGGAGATGGAGGCAGTAATATTACGGTTGCCGTAGTAATCGTCCTGTAATACATGGATCGAACCGGACTCGACAATACCGATGAAATCCGCCGGATCGCCGGCATGCCTGATATACTCCTCCTTTGGATAGGATTTTGTATAGGCGTGCAGTCGCTTCAGCATAACGGGGATATCTTCAGGTAAAATATTCTGAAAGAGAGGATTGTGCATAATAAATTCTCCTTTTGTTGGAAAACCAACATACTTGATGGGATGATTCTAGTATAATCCCCTCAGAAAGTCAAGGAGAGTTCAGGAAAGGAAGGATAACGATGTATAAAAATATTGAAAAACAGACGAAATTAAATCTGAAGGAGCTGGTGAAATACCAGGAGGGGCAGGTAGTCAGCAAGACTCTTGTACAGAACGACTATGTGAGTATGACGATTTTTTCCTTTGACAAGGGCGAGGAAATCTCCACCCATGCAGCAGGCGGTGATGCTATGGTAACCGTTTTGGAAGGCAAGGGCAGATTCACCGTAGGCGGCGAAGTATTCTACGTGGAAGAGGGCGAGACTCTGATCATGCCCAAGGATATCCCTCACGCAGTATACGGTGAGGAGAGATTCAAGATGCAGCTGACAGTATCTTTCTGAGTTGTAGAAAAAATGCGGTTCTCTTTTGAGGTTTGTGCAAAATACCGTTTGTTTGGATTTCTTTGTTGGAAAAACGACATAATGAAATTCTGGATTTTGCAATATTGATCTTGTGATGAAACATAGGACGAATAATTAAGGTCAGATGTTTAGAAAAGTAACGGATGATTTAGAGACAAGCTAAGAGCATAGAGAAATCGAGGAGGAAAATATGATCCGAAAAATTATTCATATTGACGAAGAAAAATGCAATGGCTGCGGTATTTGTGCGACTGCATGTCATGAGGGTGCTATAGATATTATTGATGGCAAGGCAAAGCTGGTCAGAGAGCATTTCTGCGATGGTTTTGGCGACTGTCTGCCCGGGTGCCCGACGGGAGCTATTACATTCGAGGAGCGGGAGGCACCTGCCTATGATGAGGCGGCGGTGAAACAGGCACAGCAGTTAAAACAACAGGAAAAAATGCAGCGGGAGGGTATGCAGATTCCACATGGGGGATGCCCGGGAAGCCGTATGCGTCAGATGCATCGGAAGGAAGATGTAGCGGCAGTGACAGAAAACAGTTACGTTAATGACGCAAGCAAATCTCAGCTGTGCAACTGGCCAGTCCAGATCAAACTGGCACCGTTGCAGGCACCCTACTTTGACGGAGCAAAGCTGCTTATTGCGGCAGACTGTACCGCCTATGCCTACGCGAATTTCCACAAAGAATTCATTCGTGGTAAAGTGACGCTGATCGGCTGCCCAAAGCTGGATGCGGTGAACTACAGTGAGAAACTGACGGAGATTCTGCGGAACAATGATATTCAGTCCGTGACTATTTTGCGCATGGAAGTACCCTGTTGCGGCGGTCTGGAAATGGCGGCAAAAAAGGCTATACAGGACAGCGGAAAGTTTCTGCCCTGGCAAGTAGTGACCATCTCCATTGATGGAGAGATTCTGGAATAAAATGTTTTTGCTGAAAGTAAGTGTCTGAAAAAGGAGATTGTATGAAAATGCAGGGAGACAGCATCATCAGTGCCCTGATCGGATTGGTGGGAGCCGTATCAAATAACGGAAAAACAGAGCAGACCGACAGCGTGATCCGGGAAGCGTTTCTGTGTTTGACGGACGCAGGCAGTGAGGAAGAAATGGTACGGAAGATACATGCGGAGAAATTCATCATTGCGCCGGACTGTGCCACCTGCCTCAATCCCTGCGGCAATACTTCAGATTACGATATGGCGCAATTTTATGCAGCAGATGCGAAGGTCATCTCTGCGAAGCGGGATCTGATCGAAACTGTTTGTAAAAAGCTGGGTTCGTCGGAAAATATCCCGGAGGATGTTTATCAGGGAATTGCCTATCTTGGGTATGATCTGGAACCGGAGGCTTATACGCAGATACAGCAGAAGATTATGTGCTAAGATTTGATTCAATAAATTGAGAGTTACGAAAGCATAGCAGAGCACAGGCATAGTGAGGACAGCGATGGGAGCTTGCGCACAAATCGCTGTCTTATTCGCTATACGGGGCGTGATCATCAAATTTAGTCAATAAAGCCCCGATAGTTTTCGTTATGCGGGGCTTAATCATCAATTATGGTCAATAAAGCCCCGATAGTTTTCGTTATGCGGGGCGTGATCATCAATTATGGTCAATAAAGCCCCGATAGTTTTCATTGCGCGGGGCGTGATCATCAAATTTAGTCAATAAAGCCCCGGCAGCTTTCGTTACGCGGGGCGTGATCATCAAATTTAGTCAATAAAGCCCCGATAGTTTTCGTTACGCGGGGCGTAATCATCAAATCTTGTGTGTAACGCCACATACCTTGGTTTAAGGGCACAGATGAGCTTCTTCCTGTCACCTGTGCCCACGCTGAGGTGGGAGGTTTCCAACAGAAAAGGACTGCACTCCCGGGCGTAGATGCGGCGGAGACTGTGAGATTTTCTTGGAAAGTGGTTGAGCCGCAGGGGCAACGCGAACACGATGTTCGCGTTAGCCGATAAGTGCCATGGATGGCAACGTAAAGGCGGCCCCGTCATGATGAGAAACACTTGGCCACTTTCCTTTAGAAAATCCACAGTTGTAGCTAGCATCCGAGTCCGGGGCGGGCAGCCCTTTCTGCGTGGATTTTACGGCCCCTACGTTACGAGCCATGCACTCAATTCATAAATGTGTCGCAAAGGGCGCTCCACATTTATTGGCAGTTCTCTGCAATGAGCCACGCTATTCATAAGATTGTCAGCAAAAACGCTGCCAATCCTATTTCATATCGCGGCGTTCGCCGCATCACGGCAAAAGTAAAAACCGTGATTTGTGAGCAAGCTCCCAATCACGGTTCTTATTTTGCCTATGCGCGGCTATGCTTTCGTAAACTCTCAAGTTACACTAACTCAATTTGCTGCCATAGCAAGATTATGTTATATTAGGTTTATCTTAGAGAAATGAGTGAGAGTAATGGCTGGAATTGAAAAAGTTATTTTTATGAATATGTGTATGGTCTATGATAAAGAAGATAATGTGGTGGCACTGGACAAGGTTGGGAAGAATTATTCGGGAACGACGTTTCCCGGCGGGCATGTGGAGCCTGGGGAGACCTTTAGGGAGTCGGTAATCCGGGAAATCTATGAGGAGACCGGACTGACGATTCAAAATCCAAGACTGACCGGCATTTATCACTGGATGACAGGGGATATAAAGAATGTGGGCTTTTTATATAAAACGTCGGAATATGAAGGAAAATTGATCTCATCCGAGGAGGGAAAGGTCTACTGGATCTCCGGAGAAGAGTTTTTGAAGAAGCCGCTGGCACCCGGTATGGAGCAGGTGTGGCAGATGATGCATGATGAAGATGCACAGGAATGTTTGCAAACACTGACGGAAGAAGGCATTGTATCAAAGATTCAGTAGGATATTTCGGAGGCAGGAGGGAAAATAAAATGATCAACAAATTACATATGGCAATGATCGGACTTTACCATGGAGATGCAAAGCGCATTCAGCATTTTTGCAAGGTACACAGCTATGCAAAACTGATTGCGGAAATGGAGAATGTGGATGCCAAGACCTTATTTATTTTGGAGACAGCAGCACTGACTCACGATATCGGCATCCATCTGTGTGAAGAAAAATACGGAAACTGTAACGGAAAATTACAGGAAAAAGAAGGCCCGGCCATTGCCGCAAAGCTGCTGGCAGAGCTTGGTTTTTCCGGAGAAGTTTCCGAGCGGGTACAGTATCTGATCGCCCATCATCATACCTACAATAATATAGACGGCATTGATTATCAGATTCTGGTGGAAGCGGATTTTCTTGTAAACATGTGTGAGGACGAACTGTCTGAAGAAGCCTTGCAGAACACCTATCAGAATATTTTTCGGACGGAAGCCGGGAAAAAGATCTGCAGAGAGATGTATGATATAGCGTGACTATTTGGCGAAGGTTATTTTGAAAGTGTATGAGAAAGTACCCGGAGCTGAGGTTTTCTTGGATGGAAAACTAAGTTTGACCAGACGAAAGAAAACAGAAATATGCAATATACGAGGAGAATATCATATAAACAGGGACTGGTCACAAAAGAATAAGGAAATACAGACTTTGTTCGGAAGAGAATCCACTTACAGGGAGGAGATCCCACATGAGAAATAGAAAAGAAGAAATATTAACGGTAGCTCTGCATCTGTTTGCCAGAGATGGCTATGAAGCTGTCTCAGTCAGATCGCCGGAGAGCTTGACATGATGAAAGGAGCATTATACCGCCATTACAAGAGTAAAAGAGATATTTTTGACTGCATTGTAGAGCGCATGGAGCAGGGAGACAGCGAGCAGGCTGCAGAGTATGACATGCCGGAAGATGATAAAGAGAGTATGCCGGATCAGTACAAGACAGTGTCTTTGGAGGAATTTGTCGAATATAGCAAGTCTATGTTTGCATACTGGACAGAGGATGATTTCGCATCATCGTTTCGGAAGATGCTGACAATAGAGCAGTTTCGGAGTGAAGAGATGCAGGGATTATATCAGCAATATCTTTCGTCCGGACCCGCCGCATATGTGAAAGATTTATTTGAGAGCATGGGAATTGCGCATGCCGAAGAGAACGCAGTCCGATTTTATGCAACGATGTATTTTTATTACAGCGTATATGATGGCGCAGACGATAAGGAAAAAGTAAAAAATGAATTTGCATCGGCGATCGGCAGCATGGCACAGGAATGGATAAAGCAACCAAAGTTAACACAGATCCGAAAAAGCTGACAAGTTTGCATGGTGTAAATCTAATCCGACAGAACCTATAATGAAGATGTCAGAAAGGAAGTGGTGATCATGTTGTCAGAGAATCTTGTGATGCTACGTAATTTAAAGGGACTCACACAGGAACAAGTGGCAGAAGTAGTGGAAATTTCAAGACAGTCTTATGCTAAATGGGAGCAGGGGGAGACGGTTCCGGATATTGAAAAATGTGACAGACTTGCATCTTTCTACGGAATTAAGCTGGATGCTTTGATGCACTATGATGAAAAAGTCGGGAATACCAAAATGGCTCCGCCACCGGAAGGAAAATTTTTATGGGGAACGGTAAAGCTGGGCAATCGCGGACAGATCGTAATTCCGAAAGAAGCGAGAGACAAGTATGGATTGCAGGAGGGCTCCCGGCTGGTGGTATTGGGCAATGAAGAAGGCATTGCCCTGATACAGGCAGAAAAGTTTGAAAGTCAGTTAAAAAGTGCGCTGGAACTAAGCAGAAAAATGGTTGCGGAGGATTAGAATATGAAGTGCTCAAATTGTGGAAAAGAAATGAGAAAAGGTTATTTATTCAGCAGTAAGGAGCTTTCAGCTTCGCAAATGAAGTTCCCGGAGTATTTGAAAATGCAGATGGTTTTGTAGAGATCACAAAGCTCAAACCCAGTCACAGAACACAAATAGAAGCAGAATGCTGCGAAGAATGCAGAATGCTGGTGATTCGTTACTAAAGGGAATGCCATGAGAGTTGAGACAGATAGAATGTATCTTTATCCGGTAAGTAAAAAATAAGAAAAACAGCTTGCAAAATAAATGGCACAGTGCTACTATAACCACGGAAAAAACAAGTTGGAGGTGAATTTCATGGACAGTTGCGATGGTTATGGGCGAAGTAGAAAACACGGTGCTTTTTCCTGCAAGCATGGTACAGCTGTCTGTGGAAAGTGACGACCGTACTTTGATTTGTTGTGCATAGAGATTCATGCAGAGGAAGCATCGTGTGATGCTTCTTTTGTTTTGCCCTTTACGTTGCATCGAAGAATGAGAACGAGAAAGGAGAATAAGATTATGAACAAGAAATATTCCGAACTGGCAGAATTATTCCGTAGCGAGAAAACGGATGAGGAGATCCTGGATTTCCTCCTAAATTATCATAAGAACGATATTGCCGATATGATGGCAGGGATGACAGAGGAAGAACGGAAGCGACTGTATCACCTGCTGGGAGCGCAGAAGGTTGCAGAAATCTTCAAATACATTGAGGAACCCCGTAAATATATCCGGGAACTGTCCGTGGAGAGTGCTGCGAGAGTGATCTCCGAGATGGATTCCGATGACGCTGTCGACTTGTTGGAAGATCTGGATCCGGAAGAAAAAGAACAGATTGTCCGGATGCTGGACGAGGATGCGAGAAAAGATGTGAAGATGTTGCTGTCGTACGATGAGGAAGAGATCGGCAGCTGCATGACAACGAACTACATCTGCATCCCGGAAGACCTGACCATCAAGCAGGCTATGAGCGAGCTGGTGAAGCAGGCAGGAGAAAACGACAATATCATGACCATCTATGTGGTAGATGAAAAGGGTGTTTTCGCTGGAGCCATCGATTTGAAGGATTTGATCCGGGCAAGAGAAAATACACATCTGGAAGATCTGGTGTTGAAATCTTATCCTTATGTGACCGATCATGAGAAGATCGATGATTGCATGGACCGGATCCTGGATTATGCGGAGGACTCGATTCCCGTATTGTCAGAAGATAAGAGAATCCTAGGTGTCATCACATCCGAAGACCTGATCGAAATGGTGGACAATGAGATGGGCGAGGACTATGCAAAGCTAGCAGGTCTGACCGCAGAAGAGGATCTGAAGGAGCCCATAGTCCAGAGTATGAAAAAGCGTCTGCCCTGGCTGATCATTCTGCTGTTCTTAGGCATGGGAGTGTCTTCTGTGGTGGGACTTTTTGAAAATGTGGTGGCGGTGCTTCCCATCGTGATCTGCTTCCAGTCGCTGGTGCTGGATATGGCGGGAAATGTGGGAACCCAGTCTCTGGCAGTGACCATCCGTGTGTTGATGGATGAAAATCTGACGGGAAAACAGAAGTTCCAGCTGGTGGTCAAGGAAGTAAAGACCGGTTCCTTAAACGGAGCACTGCTGGGCATTATGGCATTACTTTGTCTCGGTGTCTATGTGCATCTGTTCAAAGGATATACCTGGATGGGAGCCTTTGGAATCTCCGGCTGCGTGGGAGTCTCCCTCTTAGTGGCAATGGCAATCTCCAGTGCCGTAGGTACGGTGATCCCCATGTTTTTCCATAAGATCAAGGTAGACCCTGCAGTGGCATCCGGTCCCCTGATCACCACGGTAAACGATCTGGTGGCAGTGGTAACCTATTATGGAATGGCATGGTTACTTTTGATCCGATAGCCGGCCCGCCGGAAATCATCAATGGTTCCGGTGGATAACAGTGTTGGTAATGGTGTTAGAAATTCAAAAAATGAGGAGAGATCATGGCTGAGATATTATTGGGTTCCCATGTGGGAATGTCGGGAAAAGAGATGTTCTTAGGTTCTGTGAAGGAGGCGGAAAGCTACGGTGCCAACGCACTGATGGTCTACACCGGGGCACCCCAGAACACGAGACGCAAGGAAATCGGAGAACTGAGACTTGATGAGGGGCTTGCCTATGCCGAAAAAGCAGGCATCCGGGAGATCATCATTCATGCCCCTTATATCATCAATTTAGGCAATATGGAAAAGCCGGAGATGTTTGATTTTGGGGTGGAATTTCTGGCAAAAGAAGTAAAAAGAGCCGCAGCCTTTCACAGTAAGGTACTGGTACTGCATCCGGGTTCTTCTCTAAGCGCCGGTGTGGAAGCTTCCGTGGAGCAGATTGCAAAGGGATTGAATCTTGTTCTTGACGCAGACGACAGTGAGGTCAATATCGCACTGGAGACTATGGCAGGCAAGGGCAGTGAGGTCGGCAGAACCTTCGAGGAACTGCACATGATCTATGACAAAGTAGAGCGGAAGGACAGATTGCGGGTATGCTTTGATACCTGCCATGTAAACGATGCAGGATATGATCTGGTGAATGACTACGAGGGTGTGCTGGCGAAGTTTGACCGTGTGCTGGGATTAGATCAGATCGCAGCAATCCATGTGAACGACAGCCTGAATCCCTTAGGATCCCATAAGGATCGCCATGCCAATATCGGACAGGGTACCATCGGCTATGAGACCCTGCACCGGATCGTCCATGACGAGCGGTTTGCAGAGGTACCAAAGATTTTGGAGACACCATGGCTCTGCGCAGAGGGAGAAACGAAGAAGACGATCCCGCCGTATAAGCAAGAGATTGCATGGCTGAAAGCCTGAAAACAGAGAAATACGAGGGTACACAATTGAAAAAAAGGATTATCACAGCAGTAGCGGTATTTGGACTTTTGGGCGGAATATTATATTTTGCGTATGCACAGACAGCGGCGCAGAACAATGTGAAGCATTTCACAGCTTTTTTTGCTGTGGAGGGAGAAGCCATTGACCAGAATAATGATATGAAAAAAGAAATCGCACGCCTGACAGGTGCGGATTGTGAAGAATTGTGGCTGGTGGGACAGTCCAAGGAAAGTGCCTTGAACAGTTATATTGTGAGTGGGGAATATCCGGATTTTATTTCCGGAGATACCAGTCTTTATGAGGCAGGGGCATTACTTCCTTTAGATGAATACTGGGAGAATTATCCCAATATCAAAAATTATCTGACGGAAGAACAGTGGGAGAGATTCCGCAGACCGGACGGTCATATCTATTGGATCCCACAGTTTGGTGTGACCCATGGCGAAGATGTGGAGGTGACCCACTCAGGTGAAGCCTTCTGGATCCAAACCAGAGTGCTGAAATGGGCGGGGTATCCGGAGATTCATACTGTGGATGAATATTTTGATCTCATCGAGCGATATGTGGCAGCGAACCCGGTAATGGAGGATGGAACACCGAACATTCCGTTTACGATTTTGTGTGATGGCTGGCGGTATTTTTGCCTGGAAAATATTCCGCAGTTTCTGGATGGTTATCCAAATGACGGAAGCTGTATTGTGGATCCGGATACATTACAGGTTTACGATTATAACACCACAGATACTGCCAAATGGTACTTTAAAAAGCTGAATGAGGAATATCACAAAGATATTCTCGGTGCAGAAGTATTTACAGAGACCTATGAGGATTATCTGGCAAAATTATCCACGGGTGCGGTCTGCGGTATGCCGGATCAGTGGTGGCAGTTCTACTATTCGATTCAGAATGCCTATGATGAACAGGGCCTTAGAGAACAGGGCTGCGATTATGTTCCACTTCCGATTACCAGAGAGGAAGGAATCGCCAATCAATGGCATGTAACGCGCTCTGCAGAGCTGGACAGCTCTACAGGCTTATCCATTACGGTATCCTGCGAGGATATTGACGGAGCTTTGCAGTTTGTCAGCGATCTACTGGAACCGGAGATCATTAAACTGCGATTCTGGGGCGAAGAGGGAGTCGACTATAGCGTGGATGAGAATGGATTGTTCTACCTGACTGAGGAGCAGGCGAAGCGATGGATGACTTCGGAGGAAAAGAGAAAAAACTTTTGTTTTTATTCTTATTTTCCCAGAGTAGAAGGAAAGCTTCCCGATGGGATCAACGCATTTTCCCTGGAATATCAGACAACGGAATTTTTTAAAAATCAGCCTAAGGACATTCAGGAATGTTTTTCTGCTTACGGAGTGACAAATTATGTGGATATGATCGGCAATAATGAGGCTCCCGGGGCATGGTATCCCATGTATAGCTACACGACATCCCTATCTGCCAATTCTCCTGCCGGACAGGTCAGGGATCGGATGGATGCGGTGAAACACAAATGGCTTCCGCAGGTAATCATGGCAGAAGATTTTGAGACTGCGTGGGAGCAATATATGGAAGCATATGATTCCTGCAATCCTGAGATTTATTATCAGATGTTGCAGCTTGAGGTGGAAAAAAGAGTAAAAGGATAAGTTTTTTACAAAAAAGTATAAAAAACAAATAGAAAAATACCTCTCAATTCCTTTAAACTAAAGAAAAGGATTGGGGGTATTTTTTTATGAACGAGAAGAGAAACGGAGCTTTGGACAGATATCCAATAGAAAAAATGAGAGCAGGAAGACCATCTGTTACAGTGAAAGAAGACGGCGCAGTCATTTTTTATCTGTATGCACCGGCAGCAAAAATAGTACAGGTTGCCGGACTTGGGGGATATTTTACAAATAAAAAAATAGATCTGATGCCCGATGGGCAGGGTGGATTTTTTGCGGAAGTTAAAGATTTTCACTGGGGGATGCATTATTATTTCTGGTATGTGGACGGTGTCCGGATCTGCAATCCGTACGCCGGAATTTCTTATGGGTGTTTTGCTGCGATCAATACTTTTGAGGTGCAGGAGAAGAATGTGGATTTCTATTTTGCAAAGGATATTCCTCATGGTACGGTCAGCATCTGTAAATACGTTTCGAAGGTGAGCAGCCACCTGAAGGAATGTTATGTCTATACACCTTATGGATATGAAGAAGGAGATGAAAGATATCCGGTATTGTACCTGCAGCATGGCGTAGGAGAGAGCGAGACCGGATGGATCTGGCAGGGGAAGGCAAATTTAATCATGGACTGTCTGATCGCAGAGGGAAAGTGCGAGAAAATGATCGTGGTCATGAGCAGTGGCTATGCCTTCAAAGATGGAGAAAAACCTGTATTTTACCCCGGGAATTTTGAGAGTGAACTGATCCACAACATTATTCCTTATATTGAAAATAATTTCCGGGTGAGAAAGGAAAGAGATTACCGGGCGATGGCGGGACTTTCCCTGGGATCGGCGCAGACTACGGATATTGTGGCAAAAAATATGAAGTTATTTTCTGCTGCCGGTGTATTTTCCGGAGTTGCTATTCATGAGATGGAACGGATCTGCGACAGCAAGGAAACATTGGATGTCGTATTTATGTCCTGTGGATGCTATGAGGATCAGATCAGAACGGGAATGAAGCAGATAGAACAAAAGTTTGAAAATGCAGGAAAGTATTGCATTTCCAAAGTATATGAGGGATATCACGAATGGCATGTCTGGAGGAAAAGCCTGTATGATTTTGTACCGTTATTGTTCCGGAAAGCGGGGGCAGAAACGGATGACATTCCGGGGGAAAGAACAGCCAGAATCACAAGACAGAGACTACAGCGACAGACCATGGAAGAACAGATACTGATGTTTGATCCGGTATACCGCCAGATTCGCTTTGAGACTGATGAAGCAGGGAGGCCTGCAGGAAAATACCCGGACATCCCTCACGGAATCTGCATTACGGAACAGGGAACGGCAGTCGTATGCTTCGAGGCACCGGAGGCAGTCTCGGTAGAAGCCGCCCTGGACGGAAAAGAATTCCTAAAACTCAGGAAAGATCAGGAAAGACAAGGATATTGGACAGGGGAAATCCACAACATCACCCCGGGATACCATAATGTATATTTCAGGGTAAACGGTACAGATGTGATGAATCCGGATGCACCGGTGGGATACTCGGGAGACAGAGCTGTGAATTATCTGGAAATGCCGGATCCGGAGTTCCCACTGACAGAACTGGCGGATACAGTGCACGGTCAGGTGCATATACATTATGATTATCTTGCGGAGGAAGAGAAAGTAAGTACGATCTATGTATATACACCGGCATATTTTGAAAGAGCGGAAAAAGAGCGGAGCGTAATGATCTTAAAAGCACTTTCCACAGAAACTGCGTCCTGTTTCCTGCACCAGGGGAAAATACCGAACATTATGGAATACTTTCTGGCAGCAGGAAAAGCCGTGGAGACTATATTGGTGATGACAAATGCGGAAGAGACAGCGGAACGGATGCAAAACATTATAAAGAAATATATTCCGGATGGACAAAAAGCAAAAGCAATCGTCATGGAACGAAGCGACGGAGAAGATTGGAATTCCTTCCGGAGACGATTTGCAGCCTGCCGGATATAAAATTATTACCTGCATTTCCTATATTTTCCCGGGTGTTTGTGCAAGGAGAGCCGGACTATAATAGAACTGATAAAAGTTCGGGAGGGATAGAAATGACAGGACCGGCAGCACCGAAGGATCCGGAAAAGGCAAGACCTTTTTTCTATATATTAAAAGACAAAGATATTTTTGGAGAACGGCAAAAGGACGGAACCGGAATCCAGTTTATCTATGAAAGCGACGGGCGGCTGATCAACAGTGCACAGATCACGGGAAATGTTACGGATAAGGAAGAACTGACACTTCTGGAGACAGTAGAGGGATTTGGCAGACTGGTACATAGTATCGGCGTAAGCGTGGAGACGGACCGGCCGGAAGAAACCGCAGAATTTGTATTTCAGATGTATGGGAAAAAGGACCTGTACGGAGGTGGAACGAATCTTACGGCTTCTCTTAAGTGTGACGGCATGGAACATAGAATCTATCTGTCGGATTACAGGTGGACAGAGGATGATCATGTGCCGGGACAGATTAAAATTCTGTTTGCAGCGCCGGAGCGGATGGGAAAAGTCAGCGTAAGACTCTTCCTAAATGACGGATACGAAGCACCTCCGGAGGAAGAGGATCTGGTTATAGATATGCATTCGGAAGAATACTGCGGCATGATCAGCCGCTCTCTGTTGCAGCTGGGGAATCCTTATCGTATCCGTAAGGCTATTGAAAAATCTAAGGCAGGAAAAGAGGTAACGCTTGCCTATATCGGTGGATCTATCACGCAGGGAGCCGGAGCTATACCAATCCATACGGAATGCTATGCATATAAGTCCTTTCAACTGTTTCAGAATCGTTTTTCGACACAGAACAATGTCAGGTTTATCAAAGCCGGAGTCGGCGGAACACCTTCAGAACTGGGAATGATCCGGTTTGACCGGGATGTGCTCAGGGAAGAGGAACGACCGGATATTGTGGTTATTGAATTTGCAGTAAACGATGAGGGAGATGAGACAAAGGGTGTCTGTTATGAAAGCCTGGTGCGGAAAGTGTTGAAACTGCCATGGAAGCCGGCAGTGGTTCTCCTGTTTTCGGTATTTGCAAATGATTGGAATTTACAGGAGCGGTTAAGGCCGGTGGGGGATCTTTATGATCTTCCCATGGTGAGCATCCGCGATGCGGTAACTCCACAGTTTTCATTAAAGTGCGGCGAGGGAAGAATTTTATCTAAAAATCAGTTTTTTTATGATATCTTTCATCCTAATAATATCGGACATACCATTATGGCGGACTGTCTGCAATATCTGTTTGAATGTTGTGATGCAGCAGAACCTGCAAGAGTTGGGACTTTTGTGGAAGGAATGACGGAGGAACAGATCCTGTCGGAAAAGCTTTCCGGACCGGCAGTGATCGGTGCTGATTTTGAAAGAATTTTTTTGCTGGATAAGAAGAACAGTTATGTAGGAGCCAAAATCCGGGTGGGTAGTTTTACTTCCACAGATATAGGATTGCAGAGTGTGGAAATGGACGGAAACCTTACACAGACACCGGAATTTCCGTATAACTGGATGTATGATGGAAGCAGACTGCAGATGCCGGGATTTGAAATGGAGATTACCTGCAAGTCACTGTTTCTTATATTTAAGGATTCCGGAGAAATGGATGTGGGGAAAGCCAATGTATTTGTAAATGATGTATATTGTATGACGGCGGATCCCCATAAGAACAATTGGCTGCATTGTAATGCTGTATTACTGTTTTGGGAGACAGAAAGCAGATCCCATAAAGTACGGATTGCAGTGACAGAGGAAGACCGGAATAAAAAATTTACAATCTTAGGATTTGGATACACAATATAGAACAGAGTGAGGAAAACAAAATGGTTACAGCAAAGAACCCAATTTTATCCGGTTTCTATCCGGATCCATCCATATGCAGGGCAGGAGAGGACTATTACATTGTGAATTCCAGTTTTGTGTATGCACCGGGAGTTCCGATTTTCCACAGCAGAGATCTGGCGCACTGGGAGCAGATCGGGAATATTCTTGACAGACCGGAACAACTTCCGGTGAAGGGAAGTGAAATATCACAGGGGATTTATGCACCAACCATCCGGTTCCATGATGGACTGTTTTACATGATCACTACCAATGTAAGCTACGGAGGCAATTTCATTGTAACGGCAAAAGATCCAGCAGGACCGTGGTCGGATCCTTATTATCTCGGCGAAGATGCTCCGGGGATCGATCCCAGTCTTTTCTTCGATGATGACGGGAAATGCTATTACTGTGGTACGCGACCGAATCCGGAAGGAGTCCGCTATAACGGAGACTGGGAAATCTGGGTGCAGGAACTGGATCTTCGGCAGATGAAGCTTGTGGGAGAAAGCATGGCAATCTGGAAAGGGGCTGTAAAAGGAGTTATCTGGCCGGAGGGACCGCACCTTTATAAGATCGACGGTTATTATTATCTGATGCATGCAGAAGGAGGAACCGGACCGGAGCACAGCATCAGCATTGCCAGAAGTAAAAAGCTGTTCCAGTGGTTCGAGGGCTGCCCAAGAAACCCGATCTTTACCCACAGGAATCTGGGGAAAAACTATCCTGTGATCTACGCAGGACACGGAGATCTGGTGGAGGATGGACGGGGAAACTGGTATGTGGTAATGCTGGCATCCAGACCCTGTGAAGGACACAGCAGCATGGGCAGAGAGACTTTTCTGGCAAAAGTCACATGGGAAAATGGATGGCCGGTGATTGCAGAAGGCATCGGGCATCTGGAAGATACATTGGAACTGCCCACAAAAGAATACCGTTTTCCAGAGGAAGTAAGCAGTACTTCCGATCATATCAGTTTTTGGGAGAAAACACCGGACAAACGGCTGGTAAGTGTAGAAGAAATCCGTGAAGAAAACTATTCCCTGAGTCACCGGCCGGGGATGCTGCGGCTCTATACAAAAAAGGAAAAAATATCTGACCGCAATCATTGTTCCTATTTCGGAATCCGTCAGAAAAATTATGCATTCTATGCAGAGACCGGGATGGAATTTGAACCGAAGCAGGAATGTGAGACTGCGGGAATGGTGTTGTACCAGAATCATGAAAATCATTTGCGCATGGAGATCCGGAAAAGGGCTGAAGAGAATTGTTTTGTTGTGACAGCCTGCATCCATGGGGAAGAGAGAATCCTTACCGAAAAGCCGGCAGGAGAAGGTAGACAATTCTTTAAAATACGAATGCATTGCGACAGGCAGAAGGCACGGATATGGCTTTTCAGGGATGGCAGGGAGAGGCTGATTGCTGAGGATATCAGTCTGCTTCCTTATACCACGGAGGAAGCAGGAGGATTTGTGGGATGTACGATAGGAATGTACGCATCTGCCAATGGACAGGACAGCAGTAACTATGCTGATTTTGCCTGGTTTGTGCAGAATGCCATATAAAAACGGATTGCGGATAGAACGCAGATGTCCTATAATAAAGAAGAGCGGGCTGTAAAAATGTCTGCTCTTTTTTACATAACAGAGGAGAGGATCTTATGGGGAAGGTATTACATGAACTGGATCTTTGGATGGATGATTTCACCATCAAAAAAAAGTTTTATATTTTCTATGTTGTCTGTGTGCTGATTCCCCTGATCGTAACAGACAGCGTTGTATTTCTGACGACTGCAAAATTTGACAGAGAGCGCAGGGAGCATGAGATGTTCAATATTGCCAGTACGGTGGAATACAGTCTGAGCAGTATGATCGGAAATGCCGGGGAGATAGGCAACAGTATTTATACCAATCGCGATTTTGAAGAGTTCTTATCCAAAAGATACACTAATTCTGCAGAATATGTGGCGGCATATCAGAATTTCCTGAGCGGGACGTTATTGGAAAATGCACTGGGAATGAACAGTATGACATTTACCCTGTATACGGATAATGATACCATTGTAAACGGAGGAAGGGTCAATACGCTGGATAAGCTTAAGAATACAGAGAGTTATCTGCGGCTGAATGAAGAAGCGAAAAGCAAGGGACTCTTTTTTGTCTATGATGACAGCAGTTCCAGAATCACAAGGGAGCGGCGCATCATTTATCTACAGCGGCTGGATTTCTATGATGCAGAGACAGAAAAGTATTTAAAAATCGAGTTTGATTATGGCAGTATGGTGCGCACCATTAAAAACATGAACTATGATAATGAGGTTCTGATCTGTGAAGGAGATCGGATCCTTCTTTCCAATGGACAATACGGCAGCTACGGCAGCGAGTTTCAGCGGCTGGATAACGCAACAATGAGAGAAGCCTATGAACATACCATCAGTCTGTATGGTACGGAACTTACGATTTATGTAAAGCCGGTAGAGAACAGTTTTCTTACAAGCATCCGGAACAAACTTCCCATCATATTGCTGCTCCTTGCGGTGAATGTTATTTTTCCCTTCTGGTTCGTTCAGATATTCAACCGTTCCTTTACAAAAAGGATTACAGAACTGAGCAAGGTATTTAAATCAGTGGACAGTGATCATCTTATTCCAATGCCCTGTGAAGAAGGTAAAGATGAGATCAGCAGTATGATACGCAATTATAATCGCATGGTGGAACGTACCAATGGACTGATCGAGACTGTATATAAGAATAAAATCCATGAGCAGGAGATGCTGGTGGGAAGAAAAAATGCGGAGCTTCTCGCATTACACAGCCAGATCAATCCCCACTTTTTATTTAATGTACTGGAAAGCATCCGGATGCACAGCATTTTGAAAAAAGAAAACGAGACAGCCGACATGGTGGCCAAACTGGCGGTGATGCAGAGACAGTATGTGGAATGGGGCAATGATTCCGTGAGTATCCTCCAGGAGATTGAATTTGTGAAAGCTTATCTGGCGCTTCAGAAGTATCGTTTTGGAGAACGGCTGAATTATGACATTGAAGTAGACAGAGAATGTGAAAACTTCAAGATACCCAAGCTTACGATTGTAACCTTTGTGGAAAATGCCTGTGTGCATGGAATCGAAAGCAAATCCAGTCCGGGATGGATATTTGTAAGGATAGGCCGTCAGGGAGAAGGGCTGGAGATAGAAATTGAAGATACCGGAAGCGGTATGGCGGAGGCCAAACTTACAGAGCTACAGAACAACATGTGCAATGCCGACATTGAGATGCTCAAGGGCGGCGGAAGAGTAGGGATTATTAACGCCTGTGTCAGATTGAAAATGGTAACGGAAAACAGAGTGGAATTCCGTGTAGAAGGAGAAGAAGGAGTGGGAACCACGGTTACGATACGGATTCCCTGTTTGCAGGAGGGTAAAACAGATGCTGAAAGTATTGCTGGTAGATGACGAGCCGTTTATTTTACAGGGATTAAAACTTTTAGTAGATTGGGAGAAGGAAGGCTTTCGGATTGCGGGAACAGCAGCAAATGGGATGGAAGCACTGGCTTTTTTGAAGAAGGAAAAGGTAGATTTGGTTATTGCCGATATTAAAATGCCTCAGATGACAGGACTGGAACTGCTGGAACACATCCGTAAAGAGAAAATTTCAGATGCATATTTTGTTATACTGAGCGGATATGCGGAATTTAGTTTTGCACAACAGGCAATGCAGAATGACTGCACGGATTATCTGCTAAAGCCGGTAGACAGCGAGATTCTGTGCAAAGTACTGAATAAGGTACTTGCTCTGCGCAACAGAGAGGAGCTGGATCATGAAAAGAACCGGAAGCTGGAGCAGGCTTATCTGGCAAGACATATGATTGCATTGATCCAAGGGAAGTTTGATGACCTGAATGTCAGATATATACATGAACACATGCGATGCGGAACCGGTGTGCGTTATGTGGAGATCCAGACGGAAGGATCCTATGATGATGAGGGAACGACAGATCGAGAAATGCGGACATTACAGAGGCGTCTGTATGAATACAGCAGGGAATATCTGAAAGAAGATGCAGATCTGAGTGTGTTTGATGTTTCTGTCAATGAAAAAATCTATGATATCGGACTGATTTTGTTTGATTATGTTCCGGAAAAAAGTGGGATGGATGTAAAACGGTATCTGGAACGATTCCGGGAATATCTTGCATCAAATTTACAGACAAATGTGGTGATGCTGGCAGGAAAAAAAGTGCAGGATATCAGCAGCATAGCAAAGTCTTACGGCAATACCTGTATGCTTCGTTCTTTTCAGGGGTTTCGGACAAAGAAGGATATCTATTTCTATGAGGAGGAGGTCCAGGTATCTCCGGAAGGACTGATCCTGTGTAAGCAGAGCCTGGATGGCCTGCTGAAGGCAATCGAACAGAACAATCATCTGGAAATCCGGGAGGCGGTGGCTTTCTTTTATGAAGAAATGTGTAAACGCGGTATTTGCGGGGAGACGATGACCCTGAATATTAATTATCTGTTGTTTCAGCTGATCCACTTAGCCTGTGAACAGGATGATGACGTGAACCAGGAGGAAATCTTAAGGGTCATCAGTGAGAGCAGCTTTGAGACCGGGGTAAAGCGCGGAAGTAAGGCACATCTGACCAGATTTGCCTGCGAATATGCGGATTATCTGTCACAGCTGCGGAAGAATGTATCCAGAGGAATTCTGGGTATGGTGGAAAAAGAGATCCGGGAAAATTACGCTTCAAATATTACACTGAAAAGCCTGAGTGAAAAGTATTATGTCAACAGTGCTTATCTTGGACAGCTTTTCCGGAAAAAGTACGGACAATCCTTTAAAGACTACCTGAACAATTACCGGATGGAGCAGGCTGCGGATGCCCTGCTGCGTACCGATAAAAAGATCGTTCAGATCGCAGAAGATGTGGGCTACCATGATCTGGACTATTTTACGAACCGTTTTATTCAGATCAAGGGCTGCACTCCCGCAAGATTCCGTAAAAAGATGCAACAGGGAGAGTAAGAGAATAAAAGACAGGGGAAATTACAGAACCACCTATAATTTCCCCTGTCTTTTGCTATAGTTCCTCTGATTGTTAGTTCCTCTCAAAAAGGTAAAATAGATTTATCGAAAGGGAGGTAGTTACAACATGAACAAAAAGAGACTTGTAAGCATGTTACTTGTGTCAGCAATGACAGCGGCACTGTTCACCGGATGTGGCAGTGACGGTAACCTGACATCCGGAGATGGTACAACGAGCGCAGGAACCAACAGTACCACAGAAGAGGCAGGTATCAAAGAGTTCACCGCATTTTTTGGGGTAGCGGGATCTGAGATCAATGACGACAATGAAGTGCAGCAGCTGATCGCAGAGAAGGTAGGCGCCAAAGTAAAAGAGACCTGGCTGACCGGACAGACTGCAGATGAAGCTGTGGGTACCATGATCGCCGGTGGTGAGTATCCGGACTTCATTGAGGGACAGACTGGAACCACACAGCTGTATGAGGCAGGAGCATTGGTAGCACTGGATGATTATCTGGATGATTATCCTAATATCAAGAATCTGTTTACTGATCTGGAGTGGGAGAAGCTTCGTCAGGAAGACGGCCACATTTACTGGATCCCGCAGTTCAGCTGCATCAAGAACGAAGAGAAGGTATGTGCACATAATGATGAAGCATTTTGGATTCAGGCAAGAGTTCTGAAATGGGCAGACTATCCCGAGATCCGGACCATGGATCAGTATTTTGATCTGATCGAAGCGTATAATGCAGCAAATCCTACTATGGAAGACGGAACAGCCAATATTCCTTATACCATTCTCTGTGATGACTGGAGATACTTCTGTCTGGAGAACGCACCTCAGTTCTTGGATGGTTATCCCAATGACGGAAGCTGTATGGTAGATCCTGAGACGCTGACGATACTGGATTACAACACTTCCGATACCGCAGTAAAGTATTTTAGAAAATTAAATGAAGAATACAAGAAAGGCATTGTAGACCCCGAGTCCTTTACCCAGTCTTATGATGAGTATATTTCCAAGCTTTCTACAGGACGTGTCCTGGGTATGATCGATCAGTGGTGGGATTTCGCTTACACAGCAGGCGATGCCATCAAGCAGGCAGGACTGGATGCACAGGGATGCGACTATATTCCACTGCCTATAACAATTGATGAAAGTGTAAAAAACCAGTGGCATAATGCCGGTGGTGCATTCAATTCCGGAAGCGGACTTGCAATTACTGTAAGCTGTAAGGATGTTCCCGGCGCACTGAAGCTGATCAATGATCTGCTGGATCAGGATATCCATAACCTTCGTTTCTGGGGTGTGGAAGGTGTTGACTATGAAGTAGATGAGAACGGTGAATTCTACAGAACACCGGAGCAGAGAATGCAGGCTTCCGATACAGAGTATAAGGCATCCCATATGTGCTCTTATTCTTATTTCCCTCAGTACAACGGAACCAGTGATGATGGTATCAATGCAAACAAGCCAGATGGCCAGGCGAGGGAATTCTTCGATGGATTAAACGACGATGTGAAAGAAGCATTCCAGGCATATGGCGTCGAGACTTATGTGGAAATGCTGGGCACTAACGAAGCCCCCGGTGAATGGTATCCTATGTGGTCCTTCTCCAATAACTTCAATACCAGCACACCCGGTGGTATGGCATGGACCAAGATCGGTGAAGTAAAGCATGAGCAGCTTCCTCAGGTAGTTATGGCAGCTGATTTCGACAAAGCATGGGCAGATTATATGGATGCATATAATGCCTGCAAGCCGGAAGATTTTATCAGTGAATTACAGGCAGAACTGGACAGCAGAATGGAACTGGCAGCAAAGTTCAAATAAAAACATATAAATGAAATTTGAGAATGGGCAGATGCAGGTAAAATTTCATCTGCCCGTTTTTTAAGGAGCGAGGATATGTCGTTAACGAGAACAAAATCGAAACAAAAAGTAAAACAAACCAGAACACCTATCACATGGAAAGAAATCAAAAGGCAAAAAGTTCTGCTTTTCTGGGCAGGAGTAATGATGATCTATGGAGTGATTTTTTACTATCTTCCCTTAGCCGGATGGGCGATGGCATTTCAGAATTATAAGCCGCAGCTGGGAATCCTGCACTCCGAATTCGTGGGACTTCAGAAGTTTCGGATGTTATTCTCGGATGTGACATTCCTTCGGGTCATTCGTAACACATTGGCCATGGGTGTGATCAACCTTGTGGCAACTTTCGTTACCGCAATTGTATTTGCTATTCTATTGAATGAGATCAGGAGTAAGGGCGGAAAAAAGACAGTGCAGACGATATCTTATCTTCCACATTTCCTTTCCTGGATCATCGTAACCGGTATCCTGCATGATATGTTGTCCGGTACCGGAATTGTAAATGAAGTATTGGTAAATCTGCATGTGATCAGCCAGCCGATCAATTTCTTTGCCCATCCCGGGTATTTCTGGCCGATCGTAGCATTTGCAAATGTCTGGAAGGAGACAGGATGGAATGCCATTATCTATCTGGCGGCCATCACATCCATTGATCCTTCCCTGTATGAAGCTGCTGCCATTGATGGCGCAGGAAGATGGAATAAAATCAAATACGTTACCCTTCCGGGAATCAAACCGACCATCGTAATTTTACTGCTGATGAATGTGGGGAATGTATTAAATGCAGGATTTGAAATTCAGTATCTGTTAGGAAACGGATTGGTACAGAAGTTCTCCCAGACGATTGATATTTATGTATTGAAATGGGGTATCAGCCAGGGAGATTATGCAATAGGTACAGCCGCAGGTATCTTCAAGAGCCTGGTAAGTATCATCCTGATCGTTCTGGCCAATCAGATTGCAAAACATAATGGTGAAGAGCAGTTATTCTAAAACAGAAAGAGATGGTAATTACAATGATAGATACACAGTATAAGATCAAGTCCAAAAAATTCGACATTTTTCCGCTCATAAACAGTGTCATCATGATCCTGTTTGTGATCATAACATTATATCCGGTGCTGAATACCTTGGCAATCTCTTTGAATGACGGTACGGATGCCCTGCGGGGAGGAATCTACCTGTGGCCGAGAAAATTCACCTGGAAAAACTATACGACGGTTTTACATAAAGATAATCTGATCACAGGCGCTTATATCACAGTAGCCAGAACACTGATCGGAACCCTGCTGTCTCTGGCAGCCAATGCGATCCTTGCTTTTATTGTCAGCCGCAAAAGATTCCTGTTCCAGAGAGAGGTTTCCCTGTTCTGGGTCATCACCATGTATGTAAACGGTGGACTGATTCCAACATTCCTCTTATATAAGGGGCTGGGGCTTACCAACAGCTTCTGGGTATATGTGATCCCCGGAATGGTAAGTGCGTTTAATATGCTGGTGATCCGTACTTATATGAACGGAATTCCTGACAGCCTGGAAGAATCCGCACAGCTGGACGGTGCCGGTTACAGCACTATTTTTCTTAAGATCTATTCTCCGCTGTGTAAGCCGGTTTATGCCACAGTAGCCCTGTTTGTGGCGGTAGGCCAGTGGAACTCTTGGTTTGATGCCATGCTGTACAACCGCATGAGTAGTAATCTGACCACATTGCAGTATGAATTGATGAAGCTGTTATCCTCCGTAACCAATCAGGGAACTTCAGCGGAGGCAATGAAGAATGCCGCAGGAACCGTAACACCGACTTCCGTGCGTGCAGCGGCAACGATCATTACCATGCTGCCCATTATCTGTATTTATCCTTTCTTACAGAAGTACTTTGTAGCAGGACTTACTTTGGGTGGCGTCAAAGAATAAAAATCGGAGAACGAGCAAATGGCAGGAGCATATCAGACTGGAATTTATCGAAATGTATTGAAAGAGTGCGGATATGAAGAGACCGCTATTACAGAAAGACTGGAACAGACCTTTGAAACCATATTTTACGGAACGGAGGCAGAACGTTTTTATCATGAGGCAGGAGATGATATGGCGTATCTGGAGGATACCGGCAATCATGATGTACGCACGGAGGGAATGTCCTATGGCATGATGGTCTGCGTACAGCTGGATAAGAAAGCGGAATTTGACCGTCTCTGGAAGTGGGTGCGGACTTATATGTATATTCCGGAAGGACCCTGCCGCAACTATTTTGCCTGGTCCTGCAGCACGGATGGAACGCACAATGCGGAGGGACCGGCGCCGGACGGAGAAGAATATTTCGCCATGGCATTGTTTTTTGCATCTGCCCGTTGGGGGGACGGGGAAGGAATATTTGCTTACAGCAAAGAGGCAAAGGCAATCCTGCGGGAATGCATTCACAAAGGGGAGCCTGGACATCCGGGAGAACCTATGTGGGAGCCTTCCAATCATCTGATCAAATTTGTCACAAACATGGATTTTTCTGACCCCTCGTATCATCTGCCTCATTTTTATGAGTTGTTTGCGGAGAATGTGGAGGAAGAAGACCGGGAATTCTGGAGACAGGCTGCGGCAGCCAGCAGAGAATATCTGCATAAGGCATGCCACAAGGAGACAGGACTTTCTGCAGAATATGCAGACTATGACGGGACACCTCATGCAGGACATCAGGAAATCTTCGGAAGACATGACTGGTACTACAGCGATGCATACCGCACCATAGCCAACATTGCCATGGATCATCTCTGGTATGACAAAGATCCGTGGCAGACGGAGATTGCAAACCGGCTGCAGAAATTTTACTGTGAAGAGCAGAGAGAGCACTGGGACGGTGTGTTCCTGATTGATGGAACAAGACTGGAAGAGAAGGCACTGCATCCGGTTGCCATTGTGGCAGTCAATGCACAGGCGGCACTGGCAGCGGACGGATCTCATGTAAAGGAATGTGTAGACCGCTTCTGGAATACTCCGCTCCGCACCGGGGACAGACGCTATTATGATAATTTCCTGTATCTGTTTGCCATGCTGGCACTTTCGGGAAATTACAGAATTTATCGGAAGTGAGAAAGAAGAAAATATGCCAGAGGAATATTTGAAGTACGGACCACATGGAACGGCGGAGCTGTTGTCATTTTCTTTTGGAAAATAAATTGTCATAGATGAAAAGAGAGGTTTTTCATGAGTACAGAGACTAGGGAATATGCAAAAAAGCTGACAGCGCAGATGACACTGGAAGAAAAAATGAGCCAGATGCTGTATGAATCACCGGCGATCGACAGGCTTGGGATTCCGGCTTATAACTGGTGGAACGAGGCTCTGCATGGAGTGGCAAGAGCCGGAGTGGCAACAGTGTTTCCTCAGGCAATTGCCCTTGCGGCAACTTTCGACGAAGACCTGCTTCAGAAAATCGGAGATGTGGTTTCGACAGAAGGCAGAGCCAAATTCAATGAATTCTCCAGAAAGGGAGATCGCGGAATCTATAAGGGACTGACTTTCTGGGCGCCAAATGTCAATATTTTCAGAGATCCCAGATGGGGGAGAGGTCATGAGACCTATGGGGAGGATCCTTATCTGACCGGAAAACTGGGGTGTGCTTATATCAGGGGATTACAGGGACCAGATAGAGATCACCCGAAGGCAGCGGCCTGTGCAAAGCATTTTGCGGTGCACAGCGGACCGGAGGCTCTCCGTCATGAATTTGATGCAAAGGTATCAAGGCACGATTTATATGACACTTATCTGTATGCTTTTAAACGCTGCGTCAAAGACGCCGGAGTGGAAGCAGTTATGGGAGCTTATAACCGAGTCAACGGAGAGCCGGCATGTGGAAGCAGGACGCTGTTAAAGAACATTCTGCGGGACGAATTCGGATTTGAAGGACATGTGGTATCGGATTGCTGGGCAATCAATGATTTCCACCTGCATCACCATGTGACGGGGATTGCGGAAGAATCTGCTGCAATGGCGGTGAACAATGGCTGTGATCTGAATTGTGGAAATGCTTTTTTGCATTTGCCGAAGGCTTATGAGATGGGACTTGTGAGTGAAGAAGCCATCACAGAAGCAGTGGAGCGTCTTATGGAGATCCGGATCCGGCTTGGCATGATGGAGGATTACCCTTCTCCCTATGCGGATATTTCCTATGAGAAAGTGGAGTGTCCGGAGCATGTAAAGCTGTCCGTGGAAGCATCCCGGAGAAGCCTGACGCTGTTGAAAAATGAAGAGGACTTTCTGCCGCTTGAGAAAGAAAAAATCTGCACTATTGCGGTGATCGGTCCAAATGCTAATTCCAGAGATGCGCTGGTGGGCAATTATGTGGGAACCTCTTCGCAATACATCACTCCATTGGAGGGAATCCAACAGTACGTGGGAGAAGAAATAAGAGTTCTCTATGCGCAGGGGTGTGGTCTGTATAAGGATAAGGTGGAAGGCCTGGGCGAGAGGAAAGACCGCATGCAGGAAGCTGTGATTGCCGTGGAACATGCCGATGTGGCAGTAATGTGCCTTGGACTGGATGCAACCATAGAGGGAGAACAGGGCGATGCCGGGAATGAATATGCCAGCGGAGACAAACTGGGATTAAATCTGCCGGGACTTCAGGAAGAACTTCTGGAAACCGTTGCAGCTATGGGAAAACCGGTGGTGGTTCTGTTAATGGCAGGAAGCGCCATAGATCTGTCATGGGCGGAACACAACCCGAATGTGAAAGCCATCGTGGATTGTTGGTATCCGGGAGCCAGAGGTGGTAAGGCAATTGCCGAAATGCTGTTTGGAGAATTTTCCCCCTCCGGAAAACTGCCGGTGACATTTTATCAGGGAACAGAAAATCTTCCGGAATTTACAGATTACAACATGGCAGATCGAACCTACCGGTATACCGATAAAAACGTGTTATATCCCTTCGGATACGGACTACATTATGGCAGAGTCCGTTATGAAGAGGAATGTGTATCCGGAGAAAGGACAGATACTTCCGGGGAAGTGAAAGTATCTGCCAGCGTGATAAATGAAGGCAAATATGCCTTGTGGGAAACGGTACAGGTCTATGTGAAGAGAAAGGAAGCACTGGATTATGAACCAGGATTTCAATTAAAGGGAGTCTCCTGCGTGCATCTTGCACCGGGAGAAAAACAGAGGATCGAAGTTACACTTTCCCCTCGGGATTTCGCATATATTACCGAAGAGGGAGACTGTGTAGTAAGACCCGGGGAATACCTGATTGCCATTGGTGGACAGCAGCCGGATGAAGAAAGTGAAAGACTTACCGGTCAAAGGGTGACCTGCCTGAAGGTGGAAAAGACGGGAAACAGTATTTCTGTGGAATATTAGGGATGACTATGAAAGAAGAGAAGACATACCGGCAGGAAGCAGTGGTGCCGGATCGGGGACTGCCCTTTAAGCTATTCCGTTTCGAAGGTGCAGACGGAAAATATATTCGTGAGGCGCATCAGCACTGTAGTGTTGAAATATTTGCCGTACGGGAGGGGAAAGCGGATGTTTACCTTGGTGATAAAAAATACGTTCTTTCGGCAGGAGAGTTCATGATTATCAATAGTAATGAGGTGCATTCCATTCATACGTCGGGACGAAATGAGGCAATTGTTTTACAGATCCCAATGGAAAAACAGATAATGCGGTTTTCCGGTGAAAAAAGGGAAGAGGATGAAAAGCTTTTTGCATTACTTGAGAAAATGTACAGACAGCAGATCAGAAAAGAGTACGGCTATGAATTATTGATGCAGAGTATCTTTTATCAGCTGAAATACCTTTTGATAACTGTTTATCAGGTGCCGGATGAAAGGAAGGAACATTGTACTGAAAACAGGAAAATGGGACACCTTGGAAAGATCACCGGATATCTGCAGGAACACTATGCGGAAGAAATTTCGCTGGAAACGTTGGCAGCAACGTTTGGGTATTGTCCCACTTATTTATCTAAAATGTTCCGCCGGTATGGCAGGATCAACTATAAAGATTATCTGCGGAGTATCCGGTTTGAACATGCATTGCGGGAACTGGAGGAAACGGATCTCACCATAGGTGAAATAGCTCTAAAGAACGGATTTCCCAATAGCCAGGCTTTTTCCAGACTGTTCCGGGAGAAATACGGTATTCTGCCAACAGAGTACCAGAGAAGACAATAAATTCCGTACAAAAATTCCTGAATCAGGGATTTTGTACGGAATTTATTTATTCCTTTAATATTTCTTCCAGCAGGACGGCAGCAGGATCACGAGCATGGGGAAGAGCTCCAGTCTGCCGGCCAGCATATCGAACATCAGCACGCATTTGGACAGGGGACTGAACAAAGCGAAATTCTGGGTGGGACCGACTAATTCCAGACCGGGACCGATATTGTTCAGGGTGGCCAGTACTGCGGTAAAGTTTGTGCTCAGGTCATATTCGTCCAGACAGACGATCAGCAGGGAAACGAAGAGTACGATAAAATAAGCCGTCATATAGACATTGGTGGAACGAAGCGTCTCGTGGGACAGATTGTGTCCGTCCATCTTGATCTTTTTCACCATCCGGGGATGGATCATCATGGACAGCTCCTTGCGGATCGCCTTGAAGAGGATCAGCACACGGGATACCTTTATACCGCCGCCGGTACTGCCGGCACAGGCGCCGATCATCATCAGGAGCAGAAGGATCGTCTTCGACAACTGCGGCCACATATTGAAATCCGTGGTGGCAAATCCTGTGGTGGTGATGATCGTTCCCACCTGGAAAAAGGAGTGTCGCAGTGTCTCTCCCAAAGTTGCATAGAGCGGGCGGATATTCCAGGCGATCGTCAGAGCACTGGCGAAAATGATCAAAAAATACCAACGGACTTCTTCGATGGAAAAAGCTTCCTTAAACTGCCTGCTTAACAGACAGAAATATACCGTATAATTGACACCGCTTAAGATCATAAGTACCGTTACGGCATTCTGTATCAGTGGAGAGTAACCGCCGATACTGCTGTTCTTGACACCGAAACCACCGGTGCCGACACTGCCGAAGGTCGTACACAGGGAATCAAACAACGGCATACCGCACAGGCATAGCATGATCACGCCCAGAACAGTGATCGCCATATAAAGTCCATAGAGGATCTTCGCAGTATCCCGGACTCTCGGTACCAGCTTGCTGACGGAAGGCCCCGGGCTCTCCGCACGCATCAGGTTCATGGTAGAACCCCCCATCATCGGCAGGATCGCCATAATGAATACGAATACGCCCATACCGCCGATCCAGTGAGTGAAGCTGCGCCAGAACAGGCTGGCATAGCTGAGTGCTTCCACGTCGGACAGGATACTGGAACCTGTGGTCGTAAAGCCGGAGATCGTCTCGAAGAGAGCATCAATATAAAAAGGGATCTCTCCGGTGAGAACGAAGGGAATCGCACCGAAAACAGACATGACAAACCATCCCAGTGCAACGGCGGTGAAGCCTTCCCTGACGTACAATTCCTTAAAACGTCCTGTGTGCCTGAAGCTTAATAATTTTCCCAAAATGAAACAAACAACTGCGGTCGCCAGATAGATCAGTGCCACATGATATTCTCCGTAGATCATACCCACGATCCAGGGAAGCAGTAAAAATAAAGCTTCAAATTGTAAAATAAATCCGATAATAAAACTCAATATCGCAAAATTCATGATAATGTCCTTTTATAAAATTACCCTTCAATAATATCTTTAATATCATTCAGCCGTGCATGTGTCAGTACTACGACCACATAATCGCCTACATGGAGTTCATCCTGACCACTGGGGATAATAGCCTGTCCTCCGCGGACGATGGAACAGACCAGGATATTTTTCCGGATGTGCAGACGGTTCAGAGGTACATTGGTAACGGCAGAATCCTCTTTGATGTAGAATTCCAGCGCCTCCGCATGACCGTCTTCCAGCTTATACAGATTCTCCACGTTACTGTTGAGAGATTCATTCATGGATCGTGCATATTTAATGATCATATCTGCAGTCACCAGGCGTGGATAGGAGATCGTATCCAGCTTGATATCACTTAAGACCCCACTGAAGTTGATACGGTTGATCTTGGTGACTACCTTTGCATGGGAAGTCCGTTTCGCATACAGTGACAGGAGGATATTTTCCTCATCCAGCCCGGTCAGCGCAGCAAAAGCATCCACGTTCTCCAGACCTTCCTGTATCAGAAGACGTTCATCCGTACCGTCGCCGCAGATGATGGAAGCCTTGGGAAGCAGCTCGCTCAGATGCTCACAGCGGGCGGGATCCTGATCGATGATCTTGGTATGGATGCCGACTTCTAAAAGTCTTCTTGCCAGATAATAAGCAATGGTTCCGCCACCGACGATCATGGCAGTACGTGCCCTGCCGGCGCCGATACCGATCTTTTTGAAGAAATCATTGGCCTTTGGAGGAGTGGACACAATAGCAACCACATCGCCTTCCCGGAATACAAAATCACCCCTGGGGATCAGCACCTGATCACCTCTGGTGACCATACATACCAGTACATCACATTTTAAGGTGGTACGGATATGGATCAGTTCATAATTATTTAAGAGACAGTCATGGGTCACGCGGAAATGCAGAAGCTCGATCCTTCCCTTGGAAAAAGTATCGATCTTAACTGCGGAAGGGAACTGGAAGATCCGGGCGATCTCAGCTGCACTGGACAGCTCCGGGTTGATGATCATGGCAAGCCCCAGTTCTTCCCGCAGAAAAGCAATCTCATTATTGTAGATTGGATTGCGGACACGGGCGATGGTCTTACAATGTCCCGCCTTTTTCGCAATGACACAGCACAGAAGGTTCTGTTCATCGGATCCGGTCACGGCGATCAGCAGATCAGCATGGTCAATGCCGGCCTCGGACAGTGTCTGGAAGCTGACACCATTTCCTACGATGCCCATGGCATCCAGATCATCCGTGATGGAATTCACTTTTTCCTCATTTGTATCAATTACGGTGATATTGTGATTTTCACCTCCCAATTGTTCTACCAGGGTGTAGCCTACTTTGCCGCAGCCCACAATGATTATGTTCATAAATATCCTCCAAAATGAAATTCATAAAGACAATATCAATCATTATAGCACACTATAGAAAAAAAGAGAAGAATGGAAGGAATATCTTGTCCGCGGAAACATATATTGAACTATTCAGAAACACGATACATGGAAATCATGGGAAACATCGAATCAGAAATATCAGCCGGGATGCTGGGAAAAGCACTGATTTGTTATGGGAGGTGGAACATGGACAGCCTGCTTCGGATCTTTCCGCAAAAGAGAAGAGATTTTTGGAAAGTGACCGCGGACAAAGCACAGGAGGTATGTGAGATCAGGCTCCGGGTGGACAGGCCGGTGATCATTGAAACTTCCCGGGGAGATTTTTTTCTGGATCATAGCGGAATCTGGCGGGAGGAACCATATGGGGCATACTCCGTGACGGAGACGGAGATCCGGGACCTGATCGCCTATTTGTGTCAGGATTCCGTCTACGCCTACGCGGATGAGATCAGACAGGGATTTCTTACAGTGGAAGGGGGACACAGGATTGGTTTAAGCGGACAGGCTGTGCTGGAAAATGAGAATAGTCTGCGGACACTGAAAAATATATCCTTTGTAAATATCCGCGTAGCTCATGAAATCAGGGGTGTCGCAGATAAAATACTTCCGGAGCTTTATAAAGCGGGACGATTTCAAAATACGCTGATCGTATCACCGCCGGGATTCGGTAAGACTACGTTGCTCCGGGATCTGATCCGGCAGCTGTCCGACGGCAATGCTTACGGACCGGGACTTCGGGTAGGAGTGGTAGATGAGCGCTCGGAGCTGGCCGGGTCTTACCGGGGGAGACCCCAGAACGATCTGGGTATGCGGACGGATGTGCTGGATGCCTGCCCGAAAGCTTTGGGGATGTTATTGTTATTACGGTCAATGTCACCGCAGGTGATTGCTGTGGATGAACTGGGGGAAGAACAGGATCTGAGAGTGCTTCACATGGCCGCATCCGGCGGCTGCAGCCTGCTGGCTACGGTGCATGGGGCAGGGGAAGAGGATGCAGCCAGACGTCTGGGTGGAGAATATATGAGAGAAATGTTTGCCCGCATTGTGATCTTGAAAGGGAGGGGGCGGATGGAATGCAGATGCTTGGAGGGGGGATGATCCTCTGCGGCTGTCTGGGGCTGGGTATGTGGTATCGCGGACAGTTTTTGATGAGGTTACATATGACCAGGGAACTAATCTGTCTTCTGGATCAGTGGATCAGTGAGATCCGTTATAACAGATCTACACTGCCGGAAGGATGCAGACAGATCGGCAGACAGCGGGAAGACCGGCTGGGAGAGATCTGTAACAGGGTATATCGGGAATACGCAGAGGCGGGAGGAACCGGTTTCCTGGAAATCGCCGGAGAGAGTTTTCGCAGGCAGTTGGAAGCGTTGCCGTTAAAAAAAGAAGAAATCGATCAATTCCTGATTTTTGCGGGAAAAGAAGGGTATGCGGATGAGACCATGCAGATTCGGGCGATGGAATTGTCCAAAGAGGGATTGGAGCGGACAGCCACAGCACAACAGCGGGAAATTACGCAGAAATGTCGGCTGGCGGTAGGACTGGGTGCTATGAGTGGGATGTTTTTGGTGCTCCTGTTGCTCTGAAAGATAAAAAACAGGACAAAAAAGGACGGGGAAAGATGGAAATAGGACTGATCTTTAAAATAGCAGCGGTAGGGATCCTGGTGACAATACTCAGTCAGGTCCTGAAACACAGCGGCAGGGAGGAACACGCTTTTCTGATAAGTCTGGCGGGATTGATTCTGGTCCTCAGCTGGATTGTTCCTTATATTTATGATCTGTTCGATACCGTGCAGACCCTGTTCTCGTTTTAGGAGGAAAAATGGCAGAGATCATCAAAATCGCATTGTTGGGAATTGCCGGAGTATTGTTTGCTATTCAATTCAGGCAGCAGAGACCGGAATATGCATTACTGATCGGTTTCGCACTGAGTATTCTGGTATTTTCTTTTGTGTGCCGGATGGCGGGAAGTTTGTTGGAAGAGTTTCGGGGATTGCAGCAATATCTCGGAGATTCTAAGGGATACCTTGGGATTCTGATGAAGGTGGTGGGGATTACTTATCTGTGTGAATTCAGTGCCGGTATCTGCAAGGATGCAGGATTCTCGTCTGTCTCGGATCAGCTTGAAATCCTGGGAAAACTGTCGGTGCTGTTTGCGGGCCTGCCGATCCTCCTGTCGGTGATCCGGCAGATCTACAGTATGATGTAGGAGCGCGGAGACAGATGGATACGATGTGGCAGGAATATGGGATAGAGGAATTGGAAAAGGGAATGCAGAAGCTGTTCCCGACTTTTCGAATCTCTGTGACAGATCTGATGACACAGATCCTGCAGGGAGATATTCTGGGGGCGGTGGGGTGTCTGTTGAAAGAAGTCATACGGGAAATGAGCAATTCCGCCACCGGTATCAGAAATATATTGATCTGGTTGATTGTACTGGGGATTCTGTCGGCATTGCTGATTCATTTTGTGGAAGTATTTGATAAACACCAGATCGCCGATCTGAGTTTTTATTTTATCTATCTGTTAATGGGTGTGATTCTTCTGCAATGTTTTTCGGGAGTATTGGAAACGGCCAGAGAAACGATGGAGAATATAGTACTTTTTGTCCGGCTGATGGTGCCGACCTTTCTGTTGACCGTAGGCGTGGCTTCGGGACCGGTTACGGTGGGAGCCGGGTACCAGCTTATGCTATTGTTGATCTACGGCACGGAGAAAATTCTTCTGGGAGTGGTGCTCCCGCTGATTTACAGCTATTGTCTGCTGACGATGATCAACGGAATCTGGGTAGAGGAAAAGCTGGCACTTTTGGCGGATTTACTGGAAAAGCTGATCGGATGGATCCTGAAGGCTTCGCTGGGTGTGGTCACAGGAATCAGTCTGTTCCAGTCGCTGATCACACCGGTGGTGGATTCCTTGAAAAATTCCGCAGTGGAGAAGGCTGTCTCGGTACTGCCGGGGATCGGAAATGCTGCGGATGGGGTTCTGGAGCTGGCGCTGGGATCGGCAGTTGTGATCCGGAATAGTGTAGGAGTATTGTTACTGTTACTGCTGGTGGCAGGGTGTGCGGTTCCCTTATTACAGATTTTGTTCACGGCAGGATTTATCAAATGTGCCACGGCATTTATGGGAATCGTCAGTGATAAAAGAATTACCAATTGCACGGATCGTATGGGAAATGCCATGATGCTTTTGTTCCGTACTGTGGGAACGGCGCTGCTGTTGTTTATGGTCACACTGGCGCTTCTGGCGATCGGCAGCAGGGGGATATAGAAAATGCAGTGGTTATATCATGTGATCGGACAAGTGGGGATTTTCCTGATCTGTGCGCAGACATTGATACATTTCAGACCCAGAGAGTCCTATGAAAAATATTTAAAACTTTTGTTGTCGGTCATGCTTCTGATCCAGTTATTGCAGCCGCTTTTGACGGTGCTGGGAGGGGATGAAATCGCAGGCACCGACGTGCAGGCGGCGGAGTTCGCAGAGGAAATCCGGACCGTATTGGAACAGGCGGCTGTGCAGGCAGAACAGACAGAAGATGAGATACAGGCGGTCACAGATACTGCGGCGGAAGTAACGGAAGAAACGGAACCTCCGGACGCTTCGGACCCGGTGAAGATCCGGGTGGAAATCCCGGAAATAGAGGAAACAGAAATAAAAATCCGGTAGAAAGAGGACGGAAAATGATGGAAAAATTATTGGGAAAAAAATGGTTTAGCAGAGATAATCTGTTGCTGCTGGTCCTGCTGGGAGTCCTGTTGTTCGTCATTGCACTGCCGGTAAAAAAGGAAGACAGCGGAAAGGGGCAGGAGAAGGAAAATGCAGCGGCGATGCTGGAAGAGCTAACGGCATCCACACAGACAGTGACCGCCGGCAGTACGGAAGAATATGCGGCATATCTTGAAGAAAAGTTAAAAAAGATGCTGGAAGCGGTACGGGGACTGGGGGAGGTCGAGGTCATGGTCACCCTGGAATCTTCAGAGGAGAAGATCGTGGAAAAAGATATGACGGCAGAACGGTCCAATACCGAGGAACAGGATGCTGCCGGAGGAGCCAGGACGGTAAATACCTCTAATACAGAGTACCGGACGATATACCGGGAGGATACGGGAGGGGATCCTTTTGTCGTGAAGACCATTACACCGAAAGTGGAGGGGGTACTGGTCGTAGCGGAAGGCGCGGGGAAGGGCAATATGGCCGGTGAGATCACGCAGATCATCCAGGCACTGTTCGGAGTGGAAGCGCACAGGATCAAGGTGTTGGAAAAATAAAGAGCGGGAAACATATCCGGCGAAAGGGGTACATACAATAGAGTATAAAATCAAGAAGGCAGATACAGGCCTTTGGAAAAGGGGAACGCAGTGAAAAACTTAATCAAGAAAAATCAGCTTATGATTACCGCACTTGCCATTATGATAGCCATTGCAGGTTATCTGCAGTTTGCGGGGACCAACCTGGAAAAGGAGTATCTGGCGGCGGATGATGCGGATACATTAAGTGCGGTGGACTCCACGGATATCGTTACCGATATGGAAAGTCTGGATTCCGATATGGATATTGTAATGGAGGATTATCTGGAGGAAGATATGCAGGTGGCGGAAGCAACACCGGAGGAAGGAGAGATTCCCGGGGAAGCAGTGCTGACCGGAACAAGTGGTGTGGAAGTGCTGTCTGCTGCCAGACTTTCCAAGGAACAGACCAGAGCCCGCAACAAGGAGACACTGCTGGAGATCATTAATAGTACGGAACTGAGTGATGCGCAGAAACAGGAGGCGGTGGACAGCATGGTGCGCATGACGGATATTGCGGAAAAAGAAGCGGCAGCAGAAGTGCTTCTGCAGGCAAAAGGATTTCAGGAAGCCGTGGTCAGCATCAATGGGGATGCCGTGGATGTGGTGATCAATGCAGCGGAACTGTCCGATGCACAGAGAGCGCAGATTGAAGATATTGTAAAAAGAAAGACGGATATTGCGGCGGAAAATATTGTTATCAGCACCATTGTACAGTGATATTTTTGTGTACATAGGAAAGAATTTATGTTATGATACCAAGGGTTACAAGCCAAAAGTCTACGCAAGCTTGCTTGCAGGAGACTTTTAGGATTAGGAACCCGTACCACATGAGCAAGTAGCCATTTTCAAAGAAAATGAGCGGATTGTGAATGTGGTTCAGATTGAGAGAGTGCGAAGCACGGAACAATCTGGAAGGTATCATAATAACCCGGAAAAGAAAAAGGAAAAATGATGAAGAGAGTCTTTTTAATTGTACTGGACAGCTTCGGTATCGGTGAAATGCCGGATGCCGAAGCTTACGGCGATATCAATGTAAATACGTTAAGAAGTGTATCCAAAAGTCCGTATTTCCATATGGAACATATGCGGGATATGGGATTATTTCAGATCGATGGTGTGGGCGTGGGAGAGAAAACCGAACATCCCACAGCGGCTTATGCCCGTATGACGGAACGTTCGAGAGGAAAGGATACGACCATAGGACACTGGGAGATTGCCGGTATCTATTCGCCAAAGCCTCTGCCTACGTATCCCAACGGTTTCCCGGAGGAGGTTCTGGAAGAGTTCCGGCTTCGCACCGGAAGAGATATTCTGTGTAATAAACCTTATTCCGGCACCCAGGTCATTGCGGATTATGGGGATGAACACGTACGCACCGGCAAGCTGATCGTATATACTTCGGCAGACAGCGTATTTCAGATCGCTGCACATGAGGATGTGGTTCCTGTGGAACAGTTATACGATTATTGTCGTATTGCCAGACAGATATTACAGGGAGAACACGGCGTGGGTCGTGTCATTGCCAGACCTTTTGTAGGTGAGAGCGGACATTACACCCGTACTCCCAGGAGACATGATTTCTCTCTGCTTCCGCCCGCAGTTACCATGCTGGATCAGCTGAAAGCTGCCGGCAGGGATGTCATTGCGGTAGGCAAGATCCAGGATATTTTCGTGGGCAAGGGGATTACCGAGCATGTCTATACTTCCGGCAATGCAGAGGGAATTCAGCGGACACTGGAATATCTGGATAAAGATTTTGAAGGACTGTGTTTTATTAATCTGGTGGATTATGACATGCTCTACGGTCATAGAAGAGATGTGGACGGTTATGCGAAGGCACTGGCATATTTTGATGAGAAGCTGCCGGAGATTCAGGCACATATGAGACCGGAGGATATTCTGATGATCACGGCGGATCACGGCTGCGATCCTGCCTATACGAAGACAACGGATCATACCAGAGAGTACACACCGTTTCTCATGTACGGAGTACCGGTGGTTCCCGGTAATCGTGGAACCAGACCTACCTTTTCCGATATTGGTGCGACGGTACTGGACTATTTCGGGATCCAACCGGAATTTGAAGGAAACTCTGTATTAAAGGCAGATCCGTCATAGAAAGCAGATTATCAAATCTGCAAAAATAGATTTTTGATATATTTGGAGGACTATAATAGTGAGTAATTATACAGAAGAGATCAATCGTCGCCGAACCTTTGCCATTATCTCTCACCCGGATGCCGGAAAGACGACCCTGACAGAAAAGTTCCTGCTCTACGGAGGAGCCATTAACCTGGCGGGTAGTGTAAAAGGTAAGGCAACCGCAAGACATGCTGTATCCGACTGGATGCAGATCGAGAAGGACAGAGGTATCTCTGTTACTTCTTCCGTATTACAGTTCGAGTATGACGGTTATTGTATTAATATTCTGGATACCCCGGGACATCAGGATTTCTCGGAGGATACTTATCGTACTCTTATGGCAGCGGACTCCGCAGTCATGGTCATCGATGCGTCCAAGGGTGTCGAGGCGCAGACGAGAAAGCTGTTTAAGGTCTGCGTTATGCGCAAGATTCCTATTTTTACGTTCATCAACAAGATGGATCGTGAGGCAAGGGATACCTTTGAGCTGTTAGACGATATTGAGAAGGAGCTGGGAATCGCTACCTGTCCGATCAACTGGCCCATCGGTTCCGGCAAGGGATTCCAGGGTGTATACGACCGTGAGAAAAAGTGTGTGATCGCTTACTCCGATACGGAGAAGGGTACGAAAGAGGGAACTTCCATAGAGATCCCCATACAGGATGAGGAACATTTGAAAGAACTCATCGGAGAAGATGCGGCGGACAAGCTGTTGGGAGAGGTGGAACTGTTGGATGGTGCCAGCGCGGAGTTTGACCTGGATGAGGTACAGAAAGGTAATCTGACTCCGGTATGCTTTGGTTCCGCACTGACGAATTTCGGTGTGGAGATATTCCTGAAACATTTTTTGAAGATGACCACCACTCCGCTGCCCAGAAAGGCAGACATTGGTCTGATCAATCCTACGGAGCATGAGTTCAGTGCCTTTGTATTCAAGATTCAGGCTAATATGAACAAGGCTCACAGAGACCGTATTGCATTCATGCGTATCTGTTCCGGTAAATTCGATGCCAACATGGAGGTACGTCATGTACAGGGCAATAAAGTCATGCGTCTGTCCCAGCCCCAGCAGATTATGGCAGATGAGCGAAAAATCTTAAACGAGGCCTATGCCGGAGATATTATCGGTGTGTTCGATCCCGGTATCTTCTCCATCGGTGATACCCTGTGTATGCCCAAGGAAAAGTTCCAGTACGAAGGAATTCCCACTTTTGCACCGGAGCATTTTGCCAGAGTACGTCAGGTGGATACCATGAAGAGAAAACAGTTTGTCAAGGGTGTGGAACAGATCGCGCAGGAAGGTGCCATTCAGATCTTCCAGGAGTTCAATACCGGTCTGGAAGAGATCATCGTAGGTGTAGTCGGCGTGCTGCAGTTTGATGTCTTGAAATACCGCCTGGAGAACGAATATAATGTGGAGATCCGTCTGGAGAATCTGCCTTATGAGCATATCCGCTGGATCGAGAATAAGGACGAGATCGATCTGGCCAAGCTGTCCGGTACCTCAGATATGAAGAAGGTCAAAGATATGAAAGGCAATCCTTTGCTTCTGTTTGTGAATTCCTGGAGTATCGGTATGACCCTGGATCGCAATAAGGGGCTGGTACTGACAGAGTTTGGCAGGAATTGATCAGAAAACAGTAAAGTGTGTAGGGGGAACAGAATGCGGGAGATGAAAAAAATATTTGCCGGAATTCTCATGACAGTTCTTCTGACAGGGTGCTCTTCACAGGAGATTCTGTCGGAAGTGCCGCAGACCATCGTATTGCCCGAGGAACAGATCGATAGTCTGCCCATGCAGGAAGAGGATCCAACGTCCGCAGAAACCGAAAATACAGAGAGCTTTTCCCTCCTGGAGGAGGGAGGCTCTCGTTTTGCATATGAGAGTCTGGAAGCTCCGGAACAGATCTGGTATCTGGAGATCGAACAGGCACTGGGAGAGATGGAAGGCACGGTCAAACTGTCCACGGATCCCCTGGAACAGGGACTGGATGAGCAGGACATCGATAAAATCTTCCAGTGTGTGATGATCGATCATCCGGAGATTTTTTATGCCACAGGATATACCTATACGAAATATTCCAGAGGAGAAAAAACGGTTGGAATTGATTTCGCAGGAAGCTATGAGCTGACGGAAGAGGAAGCAATAGTCCGGGCGGAACAGATCCGGAAAATAACGGCGGACTGGATACGTGGAATCGGTGAGGACAAAAGCGAGTATGAAAAAGTAAAGGCAGTGTACGAGCAGATCATTTTTGCGACGGACTATGATCTGAATGCCCCGGACAACCAGAATATCTGCTCCGTATTCCTGGAAGGAGCGTCTGTCTGCCAGGGATATGCCAAAGCGACGCAATATCTGTTGAACCATCTGGGAGTTATGTGTACGCTGGTGCAGGGAACCGTGGATACCGGAGAGGCGCATGCCTGGAATCTGGTCAGGGTGGACGGAGATTATTATTATGTGGATACCACATGGGGAGATGCTTCCTATCGCATGGAGGATGGCAGCGAACAGGAGGGATTGTCGGAGATCAATTATGATTATCTGTGTGTCACAACGGAGGATATTCTGCGTACGCACCGGATCGAGGGCGTGGTGGCCATGCCGGAATGTACGGCTATGGAGGCCAATTATTATGTCCGTGAGGGCAATTATTTTACGGAATATAACAGGGAACAGCTGCAGAGGATCTTTGATGCGGCCAGAGAAATGGGCAGAACGGATATTACGCTGAAATGTGCGGATGAGACCTGTTACCGTGAAATCTGCCGGGTGTTGATCGATGAACAGGAGATATTCTCTTACATTCCGGACAGCAACAGTACGATCTCCTATGCACAGAACGGGAAACAATTATCCTTGACTTTTTGGGTGACAAATGAATGAATCTTTGGTAGAATAGATACAAATAGTTTTTCATAGATTTACAGATAATCAGGAGGAACATATATCATGGAAAGAGAAATAGATAAAAAGAACCTGGTATTAAAAGAAGATGAAAGCATCGGTACCGTACAGATCGCAGATGATGTAGTGGCTATGATCGCATCTCTGGCAACGACCGAGGTGGATGGCGTCAGCGCAATGGCCGGCAACATTACCAACGAACTGATGAGCAAAGTCGGTGTGAAGAATCTGACCAAGGGCGTAAAAGTAGAGGTTCAGGACAAGAACGTAACGGTAGATCTGGCAGTGACCATGGAATACGGATACAATATTCCCGCAACCTGTCAGGCAGTACAGCAGAAGGTGAAAAACGCCATTGAGAATATGACGGGACTGACCTGCTCTGATGTGAACATCCGTATTGCCGGTGTGAACATGAAGAAGGACAAATAAGAGGAATTACAGGAAGATATTATGGGAAGACACGAGCAGAGAGAACAGGTTTTTAAGCTTTTATTCCGTGTGGAGTTTCATTCACCGGAAGATATGCCGGAACAGCTTGCATTGTTCCGCGAGAATAATGAGGAAGTTCCTTCCTGGCAGGATGCGGATGCCATTGCAGCCCGTTTCGAGAAGATTAAGGACAAGATCCCGGAACTGGATAAACTGTTGAATGAGAATACCGAAGGCTGGGATACCACCCGTGTGGGAAAGGTAGAACTCGCAGTGTTACGTCTGGGTGCGTATGAGCTGCGTTATGATGACGATATCCCGGACGGGGTAGCGATCAACGAGGCGGTGGAGATCGCCAAAAAATACGGTCAGGAGAGCTCCGGCGGATTCGTCAATGCGATCCTTGCCAAGATTATGAAGTCCGGTGAGTAGAATACAAAATGTAGTCAGCGTACGACAACTGAATACTTATATCAAAAATATGTTCACGCAGGATTACTTTTTACAGACGGTGTTTGTAAAAGGTGAGGTAAGCAACTGTAAATACCATCCCTCTGGACATATTTATTTTACGTTAAAGGATTCTGCAAGTGCCCTGAACTGTATTATGTTCGCGGGAGACCGCAGAGGACTTGCTTTCCGTCTGACGGAAGGGCAGCAGGTGATCGCGAAAGGCTCGGTGAGCGTTTTTGAGCGGGACGGCAGATATCAGCTGTATGTGAAGGAAGTAACCTTAGACGGTGCCGGTGCCCTGTATGAAAAATACGAACAGTTAAAACGGGAACTGGCGGAAGAGGGCATGTTCGCTCCGGAATATAAGCAGCCGATCCCCAAATACATTCACACCCTTGGTGTGGTGACGGCGGATACCGGTGCGGCGGTGCGGGATATCATACAGATCGCCACCAGGCGTAATCCTTATGTACAGATCATTCTGTATCCGGCACTGGTACAGGGAGCTTCTGCGGCTCCGTCGATCGTGAACGGAATCCGTGCACTGGAGAGACAGGGCGTGGATGTCATGATCGTGGGACGCGGCGGCGGATCGATCGAGGATCTGTGGGCATTTAATGAGAGAATGGTGGCACAGGCAGTATTTGACTGTACGGTTCCCATCATTTCCGCGGTGGGACATGAAACAGATACCACGATCATTGACTACGTTGCGGATCTGCGGGCACCGACACCGTCCGCAGCTGCAGAACTGGCGGTGACGGCAGCAAACGACATCGATCAGGAGATCCTGAGCAGACAGGAGAGGCTGTACCGGCAGATGGACAGGGTGCTGCAGCGTAAGAGACAGCAGGCAGAACAGCGGGAGATGCGCTTGAAATATTTAAGCCCGGCCAACCGCATCCGTGAGAAGCGGACTTACAGCATACAGCTGGAAGAACGGTTAGAGAACCGGATGCAGACGATCCTGCGGGACCGCAGACACACCCTGGCACTTTATATTGAACGAATGAAGGCAGTCTCGCCGTTAGAGAAGTTGAATAGTGGTTTCTCGTATGTGGAAGCTGCGGATGGGAAAAATATCCGTTCCGTGATGCAGGTGCATGAAGGCGACAGCCTGCGGATCCGGGTAAGTGATGGCGTGATCGACACCAAAGTGGAACAGGTGCAGCAGGGAGACAGATTCACCGTGTGATCCAGGGAAGAGGACCATGGACGGAGGTATTAATTTTGGCAGGAAAAAAGAAAGCAGAAGAACAGGAACAACGCAGTCTGGAAGAAAATTTTTCCGAACTGGAGGAGCTGATCGAACAGCTGGAAGCAGAGGATATCTCTCTGGAGGATGCGTTTACGGCATACAGTAAGGGAATGAATGTCCTGAAGCAATGCAATGAACAGATCGACCGGGTGGAAAAACAGGTTATGAAACTGAATGAAGAAGGCGGACTGGAACCTCTGGATCCGCAGTAAATATACCGGCAGGAAGAGGAAGGACGGCATTGACATGGAAGAAACGATATTCAGACAGGAATTACAGAAGAGAACGACAGCAATAGAGGATCTTTTGAAACAATATCTTCCGGCAGAGGAAGGATATCAGAAGACGGTCATTGAAGCCATGAATTACAGTCTCATGGCAGGCGGAAAGCGCCTGCGCCCCATGCTGCTGCAGGAAACATACCGGATGTTGGGTGGTGAGGATGATATCATAGAGCCTTTCATGGCAGCCATTGAGATGATCCATACTTATTCGCTGGTGCACGATGATCTTCCGGCCATGGACAATGATGAATATCGTAGAGGACGCAAGACCACCTGGTCTGTATACGGCGACGGTATGGGAGTGTTAGCGGGCGACGGACTGCTCAACTATGCCTTTGAGACTGCATTCCGTGCTTTTCCGGCATACGCCATGGGAAAAACGGTGGATGAGAATTATCCGAGAGTAGCTGCGGCACTGAATATTTTAGCCCGTAAGGCGGGGATCTACGGCATGATCGGCGGACAGAATGCAGATATTGAGGCTGAGGAACAGACCACACCCCTGACTACAGAGCAGATCCTGTTCATTCATGCCAACAAAACGGCAGCCCTGATCCAGTCAGCAATGACCATCGGTGCCACACTGGCAGGAGCCACGGACGAGGAGATCGCAGCTCTGGAGCTGTGTGCCTACAATGTCGGCATCGCATTTCAGATCCAGGACGATATTCTTGATGTGATAGGAGACAGCAGGGAGCTTGGCAAAGCCACCGGCAGCGATGCACAGAATCATAAGCAGACCTATGTGACATTACACGGACTGGAGGAATCCGGCAGGGAAGTGGAACGGCTTACCGGGGAAGCGGTAGCGGTTTTGGATGGTTTCTCGGGAGAACATGAATTCCTGAAGGAACTGTTGCTGCATCTGGTCCACAGAACAAAATAGCAGAGGAAAAGCGAATGTTACTGGATAAAATCGAAAAAGCAAATGATATTAAAAAGATAGATAAATCGGACTACGGGGAACTGGCGGAGGAGATCCGGCAGTTCCTGATTCAGAAGATCAGTGTGACCGGAGGACATCTGGGATCCAACCTGGGGGCTGTGGAACTGACCATGGCGCTTCACCTGGCTCTGAATCTTCCGGAAGACAAGATCATCTGGGATGTCGGTCATCAGTCTTATACTCATAAAATTTTAACGGGCCGCAAGGACGGCTTCGATGTCTTACGCCAGTTTCATGGCATGAGTGGGTTCCCAAAACGAAAAGAAAGCAGTTATGATGCATTTGATACCGGCCACAGCTCGACTTCCATATCGGCAGGACTGGGACTGGTAAAAGCCAGAGATCTCAAAGGGGAGAAGACGACCATTGTATCTGTGATCGGTGACGGATCCCTTACCGGAGGCATGGCATACGAAGCATTGAATAATGCTGCAAAGCTGGAGACCAATTTTATCGTTATCCTCAATGATAACAATATGTCCATCTCCGAAAATGTAGGTGGTGTGTCCAAATATCTGAATAATATCCGTACAGCAACCGGCTATCTCGATCTGAAGGAAGGAATCTATAATGCCCTGAAGAGTAAGCCGGGCGGAGACGGTATTGTAAATCGCCTGCGTCGTGCCAAGAGCAGCTTTAAGCAGCTGGTGATCCCCGGTATGTTTTTTGAGGACATGGGAGTGACTTATTTAGGCCCTGTGGATGGACATGATATCGAGGGACTGATCAAAGTCATTGAGGAAGCCAAAAGAGTCAAGGGTGCGGTGCTGATCCATGTACTGACCCAGAAGGGCAAGGGGTACGGACCGGCAGAGAAACACCCTGCCAGATTTCATGGGGCAGAACCTTTTGATATTGAGACCGGAATCCCGTCCCACCCCCGGACAGTAGCGAATTATACAGATGTATTTTCTACGGTAATGTGCAAGCTGGGGCAGCGGGATGAACGGGTGGTGGCCATTACGGCAGCCATGCCGGACGGTACCGGACTGAAGCGCTTCCGGAATATGTATCCCGACCGTTTTTTCGATGTTGGTATTGCGGAGGAGCATGCGGTTACGTTTGCGGCCGGATTGGCGGCAGGCGGCATGAAGCCGATCGTTGCGGTATATTCTTCTTTTTTACAGAGAGCATATGACCAGATCCTTCATGATGTATGCATTCAGAATCTGCCGGTGGTATTTGCCATAGACCGTGCCGGCCTGGTAGGCAGTGACGGAGAGACACATCAGGGAATTTTCGATTATACGTATCTGTCCGGTATTCCCAATATGCACATCTGTGCACCGAAAAACAAGTGGGAGCTGTCGGATATGATGAAATTCGCAGTGGCACTGGAAGCACCCATTGCGGTGCGCTATCCCAGAGGTACCGCTTATGCGGGCCTTGCTGAATACCGTGCACCCATTGAACTGGGGAAGGCGGAGTGGATCGTGAGAGAGGGCGGCATTGCACTGTTCGCCGTAGGCAGTATGGTGAAGACTGCGGAAGAAGTACAGGCACTGCTGCATGAAAAGGGTTATCGGGCAAGTATTATCAATGCCAGATTCATCAAACCCATTGATGAGGAAGCGGTGTTGTCTGCTTGTGAGGATCATGACATGATCGTGACCATGGAGGAAAATGTGTTAAGCGGAGGCTTCGGGGAAAAGGTGCTGACCTGCCTGAATGATCATGACAGGCAGATCAAGTGTGTTATGGCGGGAATTCCGGATGCTTATGTGGAGCACGGAAATGTTGATCTTTTGAAAAAAGAGATCGGACTGGATGCAGTAAGCATTACAGAGAAAATACTGGAAAAGTTATAAGAGTTATAGCAATAGGAGATGTATATGAAAGAACGACTGGATGTGATTCTGGTAGAGCAGGGCTATGCCCCTTCCAGAGAAAAGGCGAAGGCAATCATAATGTCCGGTAATGTCTATGTCAACGGACAAAAGGAAGACAAGGCAGGCACCGGCTTCGATGTCAGTAAGATCAAACTGGAAGTCCGGGATCATACCATGAAATACGTAAGCCGCGGTGGACTGAAGCTGGAAAAGGCAATGGAGCAGTGGGGCTTTTTACTGGATGGCATGATCTGCATGGATATCGGAGCGTCTACCGGCGGATTCACAGACTGTATGCTGCAGAACGGTGCCACGAAGGTTTACTCCGTAGATGTGGGACAGGGACAGTTAGCCTGGAAACTCCGGAATGACGAACGTGTGGTGTGCATGGAGCAGACGAATTTCCGTTATGTGACCCCGGAGGATATTCCGGATGCCCTGGATTTCGCCAGCGTGGATGTGTCTTTCATCTCGCTGACCAAAATATTGATTCCGGCGAGAAAACTGTTAAAGGCTGGGGGTCAGATGGTATGTCTGATCAAGCCACAGTTCGAAGCGGGCAGGGGCAAAGTCGGTAAAAACGGCGTGGTCAGAGAACCTCAGATCCATGAAGAAGTGATCCGTAAGATCATCGATTATGCGGACAGCATCGGATTCGAGGTACTGCATCTGGAGTATTCCCCCATCAAGGGGCCGGAGGGAAACATTGAATATCTGCTGCATATCCGTAAGCCGGAAGAGATTACGGAGGAAAAGCTGGCATTGAACGAGCATGAAGCGGAGAGTGCATTGCAGACCATCGTGGAGGAAAAGACCGGATTGTCTTATACACCGGAGTGGGATGCCCTGATCAAAGGAATCGTAGATAACTCTCATACACTGTAACAGACAAGGAGTGCAGGAAACGATGAAGCATTTTCTGATATATACCAATAAACATAAAGATCAGGAACTTGCGACCACGAAGCGGATCCGGGACTATTTGGAATCGAAGGGCTGTACCGTGAAGCTAAAGGTCAAGGAGTCTGACTGGAAAGAAGAGACAGATGCTGCGGAGGAGGAAGCAACGGGTATTCCTCTGGATGTGGATTGTATGATCGTTCTGGGCGGTGACGGAACCGTACTGCAGGCAGCCAGAGAGACGAAAAAAATCCTGGTGCCCATCATCGGAGTGAATCTGGGAACGGTTGGTTACATGACGGAGATCGAACTGTCCGGACTGGAGGAAGCGCTGGAACGCCTGATCCGGGATGATTATAAAAAGGAACGCCGGATGATGTTGAACGGCAAGGTCTGCTGTGCGGACGGCACCGTGTCGGAGGGCTGGGCACTGAATGACATTGTCATCTCCCGAAGCGGCACTTTACAGATCATAGAATTTAACATCTATGTCAACGGACAGCTGCTAAATCATTATAAGGCAGATGGTATGATCGTTACCACCCCAACAGGATCCACAGGATACAATCTGTCGGCGGGAGGACCATTGGTAGAGCCCAAGGCGAAGCTGATCACTCTGACACCGATCTGTCCTCACAGTCTGAACCAGAGAAGCATCATATTGTCACCGGAGGATGAGATCGTTATAGAGATCCCCGGAGGCAGAGAGGGTAAAAGCCAGACTGTGGAAGCCAATTATGACGGAAGCCACAAGGTGACCATGTGTACCGGAGATCACATCCGTATCGTGCAGTCAGAGAAGATCACGGAATTCATACAGCTGAACCAGGTCAGCTTTTTGGATGTGTTACATCGCAAAATGAGAGATTCCTGACGAATTGTCGTAAGAAAGGCATGAGGTTAAGATGAAGAAGACCAGACATCGCAAGATCGTGGAGATCATAGAAAAAAAAGACGTGGAGACACAGGAGGAACTGGCTGGCTATCTGAAGGAAGCCGGATTTGCGGTGACCCAGGCAACGGTCTCCAGGGACATTCGCGAATTGAAATTGTCCAAAGTTCCCACCGGAGGAGGTAAACAGAAATATGTTATTCTGAAGCAGGATGACAGTCATATGGGAGACAAATATATCCGTGTGCTGCGGGATGGATTTATCTCCATGGATATGGCACAGAACATCCTGGTGATCAAAACCGTGTCCGGCATGGCTATGGCTGTGGCGGCCGCCCTGGATGCACTGAAATTCTCCGAAGTGGTGGGGTGCATCGCAGGAGATGATACCATTATGGTCGCAGTGAGAACGGTGGAGGATACCCAGATCCTTATGGATAAAATTCATTTGATGATAGTAAGATAGACAGGGGGAAATACATGCTTCGCAGCTTACACGTGAAAAATCTGGCTCTCATCCGGGAGACAGAGGTAGAGTTCGGAGAAGGACTGAATATACTGACGGGAGAGACCGGTGCCGGAAAGTCATTGCTGATCGGCTCGGTGAATCTGGCACTGGGAGGAAAGTTCGAGAAGGATATGCTCAGACGGGGAGAAGAGAGCGGCCTGGTAGAACTGGTCTTCGATTGCGAGGAACCCAGACTGGCAGAAAAATTGAAAAGTATGGATCTGGAACCTTCGGAGGACGGAACAGTGATCTTAAGCAGAAAACTGTCCTCGGGGAAGAGCATCTGCCGTATTAACGGCGAGACCGTAACGGCAAAGCAGATCAAAGAGCTTTCGGAATTGCTGATCGACATTCACGGACAGCATGAACACCAGTCGCTGCTCCATAAGAAAAAGCATATGGAGATCCTGGATGCTTATGCCGGAGCGGAATTCGCAAAGTGCGCAGAGCAGGTGGGTGCATTGTATCATGAATGTGCCGCTTTAGAGAAGAGAATATCCGCAGAGACACTGGATGATGCTTCCAGAGGCAGAGAACAGTCCCTGGCGGAATTCGAACAGAAGGAGATCGCAGATGCCGGGCTGCAGCCCGGTGAGGATGAGGAGCTGGAACAGGCATACCGCAAAATGTCCAACAGCCGTAAAATTGCGGAAAGCCTGGCAGAGAGTTATCGTCTCAGCGGTAATGATGCAGAAGACGGTGCGGGGAATTCCTTAAGCAGGGCACTGAGGGCACTTCGCAGCGTGACTATGTATGATCCTGCGCTGGAACAGATGGAAGAGCAGCTGGCAGAGGTGGAAAGTCTGTTATCGGATTACAATCATGATGTGTCGGAATATATGTCGGATCTGGAATTTGACGAAGAGGATTTCAGGAGCACCGAGGAACGGCTGAATACCATCAATCATCTCAAAGGAAAGTACGGCAATACGATCGAAGAGATACTCAAATACAAAGAAGAAAAAGAAGCGTATCTGGAAAAACTGGCGGATTATGATACTTATATGCAGAAACTGAATGCCGAGTGGACGGAAAAACAGAAGCTGTTGGAGAAGACCTGTGAGGAACTGTCCGGTATCCGTCGTAAAAATGCAACCGTATTGACACAAAAGTTAAAGGATGCGCTGATCGGTCTGAATTTTCTGACAGTGGAATTTGATATTGCGGTCAGACCCGGTCAGACCATTACGGCAAAAGGATATGACGATGTGGAATTCCTGATTTCCACCAATCCCGGAGAGAGTCTGAAGCCCTTAAGTCAGGTGGCAAGCGGCGGTGAATTGTCCCGTATTATGCTCGCTATCAAAACAGTGTTGGCAGGGCGGGATGAAATCGATACTCTGATCTTCGACGAGATCGATACCGGTATCAGTGGAAGGACTGCATGGAAAGTAGCGGAACAGCTGAGCGTTTTATCCGGAGCCCATCAGGTCATCTGTATTACCCATCTGCCCCAGATCGCTGCCATGGCAGATGTACATTTTGTGATTGAGAAGAGCAGTACGGATGATATGACCATCACGGATATTCATAAAGTGTCGGCGGAAGAAAGTCTGGCGGAACTGGCAAGACTTCTTGGGAGTGATGCACTGACAGAGGCGGCACTTTCCAATGCCAAAGAAATGAAAGAGCAGGCCGGTATGTTTAAAGAAACCAGGTAAGGGAATGCTATAGTGGAAGCGAGATCAAAAGGATGAAGGATGACTTCATCCTTTTCTTTGTGCAAATTCAACCAAAATAAATCATCAAATTTGTGAATTAAATTGATTGAATTTGACTGAATATGAGCATATAATAACATCATAAGAACACGAAAGGTAACAGACAGGAGGAATGGAAATGATTTGTACTGTGACATTCAATCCGTCACTGGATTACATCGTATCCGTGGATGACTTTCAGCTGGGAATGACCAACAGAACTTCATCAGAGCTGATTCTTCCGGGAGGAAAGGGAATCAACGTATCCATTGTGCTGAAGAATCTGGGTCTGGATTCCACAGCGCTGGGATATGTGGCGGGATTCACCGGAGAAGAATTGATCCGAAGATTGACTGATTTTGGAGTGAATGCCGATTTCATCAAAATCAATCACGGAATGACCAGAATCAATCTGAAACTGAAAAGTATTGACGGTACAGAGATCAATGGCTGTGGACCGGATATCGATGCGGAAGCGCTGGAACAGCTGATGGAAAAAATTGACAGATTACAGGAAGGAGATGTCCTGGTACTGGCGGGAAGCATTCCCTATTCGATGCCGGATGATATTTATCAGAGAATTCTGGAGAGAATTCAGGGAAGAGGTGTTCTCACCGTAGTGGATGCCACCAGAGACCTGCTGGTAAAGGTATTGCCGTATCATCCTTTTCTGGTAAAACCCAACAACCATGAACTGGGGGATATCTTCGGCGTGAAGCTTTCTACCAGAGAGGAAGTGGTCCCTTATGGGAAAAAGCTCCGGGACATGGGAGCACAGAATGTTTTGATCTCCATGGCGGGAGAAGGAGCGGTACTGATCGCAGCGGACGGTCAATGCCTGGAGGCTCCGGCTCCGAAAGGAAAGCTGGTCAACGGTGTCGGTGCCGGAGATTCCATGGTAGCGGGATTTCTCACCGGATGGCTGGAAGAGAAGGAATACGCACATGCCTTCTGCATGGGAATCGCCGCGGGAAGCGCCAGCGCTTTTTCCGAGAATCTGGCTACCAAAGATGAAGTTATGCAGGTATTGAAACAGGTAAAATCATAACGAAATAATAAAAAGAAATAATAAAAGAGAAACAATAAAAAAGAGAGGAAGGGTTACAATATGAGAATTACGGATTTATTGGACAAAAGAAGTATTTCCCTGGATGCAGCGCCTGTTGACAAAAAGGCAACACTGGATATGGCAGTGGAACTGATGGCGAAGAGCGGAAAGCTTATGGATGTGGAGCAGTACCGTGCACAGGTCTATGCAAGAGAGGAAGAGAGCACCACGGGAATCGGCGAAGGCATTGCAATCCCTCACGGCAAATGTGATGCAGTGAAGACTCCCGGACTGGCAGCCATGGTAATTAAAAACGGTGTGGATTATGATTCCTTGGACGGCGAACCGGTGACATTGCTTTTCCTGATCGCTGCACCCAATACCAAGGATAATGTACATCTGGATGTACTGAGCAAATTGTCCGTTATGCTGATGGATGAGAATTTTACCACATCTTTAAGAAATGCCAAAAGCGTAGAGGAATTTTTACAGATCATCGATGCAGCAGATGAGAGTGCCAAGAGCATTGACGACAGATTAAGTGATACCGGCATTACCACCGAAGAGAAAAAGAGCTTTAAGCTCCTGGCAGTGACTTCCTGCCCGACCGGAATCGCGCACACTTATATGGCAGCGGAAGCGCTGGAGAAGGCAGCAAAAGCAGCAGACTGCCAGATCAAGATCGAGACTAGAGGTTCCGCAGGTGCGAAAAATGTACTGACTGCGGAAGAAATCGCCGCAGCGGACTGCATCATCGTAGCGGCAGACGCAAAAGTTCCCATGGATCGCTTTGACGGTAAGAAAGTGATCAGTTGTCAGGTGTCTGACGGCATCAGCAAGGCGGATCGGCTGGTACAACAGGCCATCAGCGGTGAGGTGGAAATCTTTCACGGTGAGAGCGGAGCGGTAAAGACTGCAGTCGCCGGCAAAGAAAGTGTGGCTCATAAGATTTACACACAGCTGATGAACGGTGTATCCCATATGCTTCCTTTTGTAGTAGGCGGAGGTATCCTGATCGCGATCGCATTCCTGATCGATGGACTGAATGTTGACATCAATGCACTTCCCGCAGATCAGAGAAGTAATTTCGGTACGATCACTCCCATAGCAGCTATGTTTAAAAACATCGGCGGCGTGGCATTCGGTCTGATGCTTCCGGTACTGGCGGGCTTCATCGGTATGGCTATCGGCGACAGACCGGCGCTGGCTCTCGGATTCGTAGGCGGTATGCTGGCGGCAAACGGTAAGTCCGGATTTTTAGGAGCACTGGTGGCAGGCTTCCTGGCAGGCTACCTGATCGTAGGACTCCGTAAGATCTGTGACAAACTTCCGGATGCTGTTGAAAAACTGGCGCCTGTATTGATCTATCCGGTAGTGGGTATTTTGATCATGGGACTTGCCATGAACTTTGTGGTGGAGCCGATCATGGGCGGTATCAATACCGGATTGAATAATTTCTTAAGCGGAATGGGTGATTCCAGCCGGGTTGTACTGGGTCTGATCCTGGGCGGCATGATGGCGATTGACATGGGTGGCCCTTTCAACAAGGCAGCATATGTATTCGGAACCGCAGCAATTGCGGCAGGCAATTATGATATCATGGCAGCAGTTATGATCGGAGGAATGACTCCGCCCTGTGCCATTGCACTGGCAACCCTGTTATTTAAGAATAAATTCACCAAGGAAGAGCGAGATGCAGGTCCTACCAACTTCATCATGGGTCTGGCATTCATCACGGAAGGTGCCATTCCTTTCGCAGCGTCCGATCCTCTGCATGTCCTTCCTTCCTGCATCATCGGTTCTGCACTGGCAGGTGCACTGTCCATGGCATTCCACTGCACACTGATGGCTCCTCACGGCGGAATCTTTGTATTCCCTGTAGTGGGAAATGCACTGATGTATCTGGTAGCACTGGCGGCAGGCACGGTCGTATCCGCATTACTGCTTGGTGTATTGAAGAAAAAAGTTGCTTAATGCTTAGTCATAGGAAAATAAAAGGAGAAAAAGACAATGAAAGAATTCAAATATGTTATCACAGATCCTGAAGGCATTCATGCCCGCCCCGCAGGGGAACTGGTAAAGGCAGCCAAGGAATTTGCCGCTAATATCACTCTGACCAAGGATGGCAAGAGCGGAGATTGCAAGCGTATCTTCGGTATCATGGGTCTGGCTGTCAAAGCCGGCAATGAGATCACTCTGACCTTCGACGGTGAGGATGAGGAAGCAGCATACGCAGCAGTAACGGAATTTGTAAAAGCAAATCTCTAAAATAGAGGAAGCATAATCGTCAGGAGAGGAAAAGAGTCATGGAAGTCTACCAGGGTAAAAGCGTATTTGGCGGAATCGCTATCGGCAGAATCAGTGTTCATAAAAAAGACGAGCAGCAGGTAAAACGTGTCAGGATCGAGGACTCCGAACAGGAGATCTTACGCTACAGACAGGCGAAACAGACAGCCATGGAGCAGCTGCAGGGTTTGTATCAGAAGGCTCTGAAGGAGGTCGGGGAAGCCAATGCCGCTATTTTCGAAATCCATCAGATGATGCTGGAAGATGATGACTATAACGAGTCGGTAGAAAATATCATCCGCATGCAGCAGGTGAATGCAGAGTATGCGGTAGCTTCCACCGGTGACAATTTTGCACAGATGTTCTCTGCCATGGATGACGACTATATGAGAGCGAGATCTGCGGATGTCAAGGATATTTCCGAGCGCGTGTTAAGCGTGCTCGGAGGCCGGGCCACCGGGATTGACGCATCCGGGGAACCGGTGATCATCGTTGCAGACGACCTGGCTCCTTCTGAGACAGTACAGCTGAACAAAGATCTGGTGTTGTCCTTCGTGACGGTACACGGTTCCGTCAATTCCCACACGGCAATTCTGGCCAGGACCATGAGCATCCCTGCACTGATCGGTACCGCAATTCCTCTGACAGATGATATCGACGGAAAAGTCGGTATTGTAGACGGAAAAAACGGGTGCATTTATGTGGATCCAGATGAAGATACCCTGGGCAGAATGCAACAGTTAAAGCTAGAGGAACAGGAGAAGAAGGAATTGCTCCAGACCCTGAAGGGAAGAGAAAATATCACTATTGATGGTAAGAAGATCATGCTCTATGCTAATATAGGTAACAGCAAGGATCTGGCGGCAGTATTGCAGAATGATGCCGGAGGTATCGGTCTGTTCCGCAGCGAGTTTATTTACCTGGAGAGAGATACGTTCCCTACCGAAGAAGAGCAGTTTCAGATCTATCGTACGGTAGCGGAGACTATGGCAGGCAAACCTGTGATCATTCGTACACTGGATATCGGTGCGGATAAAAAATGCGATTACTTTGAAATGGAACCGGAGGAAAATCCGGCTATGGGTTGTCGGGCTATCCGTATCTGTCTGACCAGACCGGAAATCTTCAAGACACAGCTGCGGGCACTGTTCCGCGCCAGCGCCTTTGGCAATATTTCCATTATGTATCCCATGATCATCAGTGTAGATGAGCTAAGGAAGATCAAGACAATCGTGGCTGAGATCCGACAGGAACTGACAGAACAGGGAGTTACTTTCGGTGAACCGAAGCAGGGGATCATGATCGAGACTCCGGCGGCTGTCATGATGAGCGAAGAACTGGCAAAGGAAGTGGACTTTTTCAGCATCGGAACCAATGACCTGACGCAGTATACATTAGCGATCGACAGGCAGAATCCCAAGCTGGATGCTTTCTATGATCCGCATCATCCCGCAGTGCTGCGTATGATACAGATGGTCGTGGAAAATGCGCATAAGGCCGGAATCTGGGCAGGTATCTGCGGAGAACTGGGTGCAGATACGACATTGACCAGACGTTTTCTGGCTATGGGTGTTGATGAATTATCCATGTCTCCCGGAAGTATTCTTCCCGTGCGGAAGATCATACTGGAGACAGATGTGACAAAGGAAAGAGAAAATAACAATTTATGCTGACAGAACAACGTTATGAGGTCATTCTGAAATTATTGGAAGAAAAAAACAGCATTACGGTGGCCGAGGTAAAAGATCTGTTAAATACGTCGGAATCCACGGTACGCCGGGACATCACAGCATTGCATAATGCCGGGAAGCTGGTAAAGGTCTTTGGAGGTGCTGTGGCATGTGACCGGACGGTGATAACACATGAACCCACGGTGGAACAGAAGGCAGAAGTCAATGTGGAAGCCAAACAGCTGGTGGCTGCCAAGGCGGCAGCACTGATCCGGCCGGAGGATTTTATCTATCTGGATGCAGGTACGACCACAGCAAGTATGCTTTCTTATCTGACAGAGAAAAGTGCCACCTTTGTGACCAATGCGGTAGCGCATGCCAAGACACTGGCAGCAGCAGGATTCCGCGTATATCTCATCGGCGGAGAATTAAAAGGCTCCACGGAGGCTGTGGTGGGTAACCAGGCGCTGATGACTCTGCAGAACTATCATTTTACCAAAGGCTTCTTCGGTACGAACGGGATCAGCAAGCAGAGTGGACTGACCACACCGGATATGAATGAAGCTATGGTGAAAAAGACAGCCATGGGACAATGCAGAGAGGTGTTTGTTCTGGCAGATCATTCCAAATTCGGCAATATCAGTTCCGTGACGTTCGGTTCGTTCCAAAACGGTACCATCCTTACGGACACCTGTCCGGAGGAATATAAAAACAGCGGCAACGTGGTGATATGTGGATAGACCGGAAAAAAATGTAAGACAGTAATCCTGAGATCTTCGGTTAAAAAACAGAATGCGACGTACACTATACCCTATACAGAGATGACAGAAATGCAGTGGGGGGAATGTGTATGAAGCTATGGATCACAGAGACGGAAAAAGTGAAAAGGCAGGCAGAGGAAGAGGCCGTAGTCATCTTACAACACTGGAGACAGAAAGTAAGAAGACTTCGCCTCTACCGGGCCTGCCTTTGTGCTGTGCTCATTTTGGCCTGTCTGGGGCTCATGGGTTACAGTTATTATCTGGTGGACAGCAGTATCCCTTCTGTGATCCATGTACGTGCGGAATCGGAGGAGTCATTGGAACTGAGTATTCCTGCCAGGGGAGAAATAGTTAATGTCAGCAGGCAGGGAAACAGTAATATTCCCGATGGTGCGGTGACGATAGATCTGAGCCGTCCGTTGACGCTGAAGACCGGAAATGCGGACAATCTGCAGATGCAGGTGAAATTGTTCGGCATCCTGCCGTTCAAACAGGTGGGCATACGAGTGATCGAAGACCGGGAATTGATTCCGGTGGGAGTCCCGATAGGAATTTATGTCAAAACGGAAGGTGTACTGGTAGTAGGTACCGGAGAGTTCGCATCACAAGGGGCGGGAAAAGTATCTCCGGCAAAAAATATTTTGAAAAGCGGTGATTATGTAATAAAGTTAAACGGTACGGAAGTCACCGGAAAAGATGACTTCATTACGAGAATCGAGAACTGCGGCGGAGAACAACAGATCCTGACCATCCGGAGGGATGCTGAGACTTATGATGTGAGAATAAAACCGGAGAGGGATCGGACGGGAAAGTATAAGATCGGTGTCTGGGTCAGGGATAATGCGCAGGGAGTTGGTACCATGACATATATTGACGAAAATGGGAATTTCGGTGCACTGGGACATGGAATCAATGATGTGGATACCAGCACATTGATGGAGATGAATGATGGCACACTCTACCAGACTGAGATTATTTCTATACGAAAAGGGGCGGCGGGCCAGCCGGGAGAGATGACGGGAATGATCGTATATTCGGATGACAGGATCCTGGGAGATATCACGAGCAACAGTATCAGAGGGATATTCGGAAAATGCAATCAGAAGGCACTAGCACTCGGAACAGAGGAAGCTTTGCCCATTGGATTAAAACAGGAGATAGAGAAAGGACCTGCACAGATTTTGTGTACCGTGGACGGAACCACAAGATATTATGACATTGAGATTACGGAGATCCATCTGGATCATGACAATGTGAATCGGGGAATTGAACTTCGGGTAACGGATCCGGAGCTGCTATCGGTGACCGGCGGTATTGTCCAGGGGATGAGTGGGGCACCGATTATTCAAAAGGGGAAATTCGTGGGAGCCGTCACCCATGTCCTGGTGCAGGACAGCACCAGGGGATATGGGATTTTTATTGAAAATATGCTGGAATAGTCTTGCATAAAACTTTCCGTTACTGTACGACCGCTTTGTCCACTTCGATGACAGTGAAGAAATCCGGATGGCTGGTCTGGATACGTTTGGTAATGGAATCCATGACTTCCTGATCGGAGACCGGATAATCATATGGGATCACGATATCGAAGATGACATTGGTATGGGTGGGACCTTTGACAATGCGAAAATCATGCATGCTAAGCTTCGGATCGATCTGATCCAGGTATCCGGAGACTTCTGCCTTCAGGGAAAGGGTCTCGGGATCGCTGGTGCTTACAGGATCCATGTGGATCACAGCATTGCAGTTCAGCTTTCTGCGCAGTTCATGTTCAATGGTATCGATGGTATCGTGCAGGGTTATAATATTACCGTCCGCAGGCACTTCTGCATGCAGAGAGATCAGAGTCCTTCCGGGACCGTAATTATGTACGATCAGATCGTGGATGCCGATGACGTTATCATAGGATAATACGATGTCATTGATCTGCTGTACCAGTTCCGGCTCGGGGGGCTGCCCAAGCAGGGGACTGATCGTGTCTTTCGCTGCGACAAAGCCGGAGTAGAGGATGAACATACCCACCAGCACACCACAGTAACCGTCGATAATGATACCGGAGGCGGCGGAGACGATAGTGCCGATGAGAACCACCGTAGTTGCCACCACATCGCTTAAACTGTCAATGGCAGTAGCCTTCATAGCTACGGAGCTGATCCGGGTACCGATGCGGCGGTTATATAGTGCCATATAGCATTTTACCACAATTGAAAATACCAGTATGCCAATAATGACAGGGGAGTAATCAGGAGCTTCCGGATGGAAGATCTTGCTTACAGAACTTTTCACCAGTTCGAAGCCCATGAGCACGATCAGGATGGACACTAACAATCCGGAGATATATTCGATCCGCCCGTGCCCAAAGGGATGGTCAGAGTCCGGCTTCTGTCCCGCCATCCGGAAGCCTACCAGCGTAATGATGGAGGAAGCCGCATCCGACAGGTTGTTGAATGCATCTGCCGTGATGGCGATGGAATGACTGAATAAGCCTGCCAGAGCCTTGGTAGTGAACAGGATCAGGTTGAAACAGATCCCGACGATACCGCAGAGTATTCCATATGCCTGACGAACACCGGGATCCGTAACATTTTCATGATCCCTGATAAATAATTTTGCCAATAATGTAACCATAAGATAACCCCTTTTCTCAAATGAGAGTTTAACGGATATTGTAGCGCATATGCAGGAAAAATACAAGTGAATCCGGATGATTTGCAGAAAAAGGATTCGCAGAAAAAACGCCCAAAGATACAGAGCAAGAAATCAGCGGTTGCTATTGCGCATCCGGCATTTTCAGTGTATAATCTCCGTGGACGTAATGTAAGCTTTTATAACGGTTCCGATGTGCAAACCCCGGAACCGTACAGGTAATAATGATAAAATAAAATGGAGGAACGATCGATGAGAAAGAAACCGGTTGTATTAATGATCCTGGATGGTTATGGATTGAATGATAAGGTAGAGGGCAACGCTGTAGCACAGGCCAATACCCCTGTGATGGATTCCCTGATGAAGGAGTATCCTTTTGTACATGGTAATGCCAGTGGTATGGCAGTAGGCCTTCCCGAGGGTCAGATGGGTAACTCTGAGGTAGGTCATATGAATATGGGTGCAGGCCGTATCGTATATCAGGAGCTGACCCGTATCACTAAGGAGATCCAGGACGGAGACTTTTTTAAGAATGAAGCTCTGTTAAAGGCTATTGATAACTGTAAGAAGAACAACAGCGCCCTGCACCTGATGGGTCTGTTATCCGACGGTGGCGTACACAGCCACATTACCCATCTGTATGGCCTGCTGGAGCTGGCGAAACAGCAGGGCCTGGAGAAGGTATATGTTCACTGCTTCTTAGATGGACGTGATACCCCTCCCGCAAGCGGTAAGAGCTATGCAGAGCAGTTAAATGAAGAAATGAAGAAAATCGGTGTAGGTAAGATCGCTTCCGTAATGGGACGTTACTATGCTATGGATCGTGATAACAACTATGACCGTGTACAGCTGGCTTACGATGCCATGACCGAGGGCAAAGGTCTGACCGCTGCCTGCGGTATCTGCGGTATCCAGGAGTCTTACGACAGAGAAGAGACCGATGAGTTTGTAAAACCTACTGTTGTTGTAGAAGATGGCAAGGCAGTCGGACTGGTGCAGGACAAGGATTCCGTAATTTTCTTCAACTTCCGTCCCGACCGTGCAAGAGAGATCACCAGAGCCTTCTGTGATGATGACTTCAAGGGATTTGACCGCGTGAGAAAGGATATTACTTTTGTATGCTTCTCCGATTACGATCCTACCATTCCTAATAAAGAAGTGGCATTCCACAAGATCGCCATTACCAATACCTTCGGTGAGTGGCTGGCAGCCCATGACATGAAGCAGGCACGTATCGCCGAGACTGAGAAGTATGCACATGTAACTTTCTTCTTCAACGGCGGCGTAGAGCAGCCCAACGAGGGAGAGGATCGTATCCTGGTAAATTCTCCCAAGGATGTGGCAACCTATGATCTGAAGCCGGAGATGAGTGCTCCTCAGGTTTGCGAGAAACTGCTTGATGCGATCCGCTCTGAAAAATACGATGTGATCGTGATCAACTTCGCGAACCCCGATATGGTAGGTCATACCGGTGTGATCTCCGCAGCCATCAAGGCTATTGAGACTGTAGATGAGTGCGTAGGCAAGGCAGTACAGGCAGTGAAGGATGTAGACGGCGTTCTGTTCATCTGTGCAGACCACGGTAACGCAGAGCAGATGATCGATTACACCACCGGTCAGCCTCATACCGCACATACCACCAATCCGGTTCCTTTCATCCTGGTAAACTACGATCCTGCTTATACGCTGAAAGAGGGTGGATGCCTGGCAGATATCGTACCGACACTTATCAATGTGATGGGTATGGAGCAGCCCGCAGAGATGACAGGAAAGTCTCTGTTAATTAAGAAATAGCATGGAACAAAAGAAGAGAAATCTGGTAACTTTAGGAAGTACGGGAATTACTGTGGAGAAGAACTCCTTCGGAGCGCTGCCCATCCAGCGGATCTCCAAGGAAGCAGCCATTGGACTGCTTCGCAAAGCCTATGCGGCAGGAGTGACCTTTTATGACACTGCCAGATACTATACCGACAGTGAAGAGAAAGTGGGCGCTGCCTTTGAGGGTATGCGTGACAAAATATATATCGCTACCAAGACCGGAGCCACCACAGCAGAAGGCTTCTGGAAGGAGCTACATACTTCCCTGGAAAAATTAAAAACAGACTATATCGACATTTATCAGTTCCATAACCCGGCATTCTGCCCGAAGCCGGGAGACGGCACAGGATTGTATGAAGCTATGCTGGAAGCGAAGGACAAAGGCATGATCCGCCATATCGGCATCACGAACCATCGTCTGAATGTAGCGCATGAAGCCATTGACAGCGGACTGTATGAGACTCTGCAGTTCCCTTTCTGTTATCTGGCGACGGACAAGGATCTGGAGTTGGTACAGGATTGTAAAAAAGCAGGCATGGGATTTATCGCCATGAAAGCACTGTCCGGCGGACTGATCAATAATTCAGCAGCGGCATATGCATATCTGGCACAGTTTGATAATGTACTTCCGATCTGGGGAGTGCAGCGGGAGAGCGAGCTGGATGAATTTTTGTCCTATATAGATAATCCTCCTGCATTAACACCCGCATTGCAGGCGGTGATCGACCATGACAGGGAAGAGCTGCAGGGAGAATTCTGCAGAGGCTGCGGCTACTGCATGCCCTGCCCCGCGGGGATCGAGATCAACAACTGTGCCCGCATGAGCCTGATGATCCGCAGAGCACCTTCCGCAGCACAGCTGACAGACGAGATGCAGGCAAAAATGCGTAAGATTGAAGAGTGCCTGCATTGTGGCAGATGTAAATCCAAGTGTCCCTATGGACTGGATACTCCGGCACTGCTTGAGAAAAATTATAAGGATTACTGTGAGATCCTTGCCGGAAAAGCGTATTAATGCATAGCAGATCTGAATAATAACCTCCTTATAGGATATACTTAACTGGGAAAAAGTAAGTTAAGGATACCTGTAAGGAGGTTTTTTATGGAAAAATATCTGGAGATCATCGAAGTACACGGAAGGGAGATCCTGGATTCGAGAGGGAATCCAACGGTGGCAGCGGTTGTTACCGTGAAGGACAAAGAGACCGGCAGATGCACCAAAGGTATGGCGGCAGTGCCTTCCGGAGCCAGCACCGGACAGTTCGAGGCAGTGGAACTCAGGGACGGTGAGACCAGATATTTCGGTCTGGGCGTGCAGCATGCCGTGAAAAATATAGACGAGAAAATTGCCGGTGTTTTACTGGGAGAAAATGCCCTGGAACAGATCCGTATCGACAGAATCCTTAAGGAAACGGACGGCACGGACAACAAGAGCAGCTTAGGTGCCAATGCCATGCTGGCGGTATCCATGGCGGTGGCAAGAGCAGCGGCGAAGGCACTGGGACTTCCTCTGTACCGTTACTTTGGAGGAATCTCTCCGAGACTTCTGCCGGTACCCATGATGAATATCTTAAACGGCGGAAAGCATGCGGCGAACACCGTGGATTTCCAGGAGTTTATGATCATGCCCGTACAGGCAGAAACCTTTGCGGAAGGGTTACGGATCTGTGCGGAAATTTATCATAATCTGAAAAAACTGCTGGAGGAGAAAGGCTTGTCCACCGGAGTCGGGGATGAGGGTGGCTTTGCACCGGATCTGCCGGATGCGGAGAGCGTGCTGGATCTCCTTGTGGAGGCAATCGAGGCTTCCGGATATGTGCCGGGACAGGATATCCGGATCGCCATGGATGCCGCCAGCAGTGAACTTTATAATGAAAAAACGGGAATGTATCATTTCCCCGGAGAGAGTAAGCTGAAGGGAGAGGAAGTCCTGCGGGATACCGGAGAAATGATCTCGTATTATGAACGGCTCGTAGAGAACTATCCCATTATCTCTATTGAGGACGGACTGGATGAAAATGACTGGGACGGATGGCAGGAGCTTACAAAACGGCTGGGAGAGAAGATCCAGTTAGTGGGAGATGATCTGTTTGTCACAAATACAAAACGGCTGGATGCCGGGATCAAACTTCATTGTGGTAATGCCATTCTGGTAAAGGTCAATCAGATCGGAACGCTGTCCGAAGCCTTCGAAGCGGTGGAGATGGCACACAAGAATGGTTACAAGGCGGTGATCTCCCACAGATCCGGCGAGACGGAGGATACCACCATAGCAGACATAGCGGTGGCACTGAATGCCGGACAGATCAAGACCGGAGCGCCCTGCCGCAGCGATCGTGTGGCGAAGTACAACCGGCTGCTTGCCATGGAAGAGGAGTTAAAGGATGCCGCGGCATATATGGAGCCGTTCCACAAGATCTGAGTGGTTGCGCAACAAAATGTAAACTACAAAAAATAAAAAATGTATAAACAGGAGGATTTTCATCACCGGAAATCCTCCTGCTTTTATAGCAAAACGATAGAAAAATACATGAGTGAAAGAAAAATGCACAAAAATAAAATGTTTAAATATACATAATAGAAGCGCAAAATATACACTATATGCAAATTTGAAAAACAGAAACTATTTTTATTGAAAAAGTTTTTCATAAATATACAGACATATGTGCGCGCTGTGCGCACACCGAGAAGAAACAGCTAAAGAGGCAGAGTCACGGAAACTGGCAGATGCTTCATGCGTAATTCAGTTGACATAGCCTCAAAAGTGTTGTAATATAACAAAAGTCGTTTTCGGAAAATTAAAGTACATTTTACGTACGTGTATACTTGCATACAAATGCGAAAAATGCATTTTATTAATGTCCGTAGGCAAAAGAAAAGCAAGGAGTTGAAGAGATGCTTAAATATATTGCAAAACGTATCGGTCTGGCGCTGATCACGATTTTTACAGTAGCAACACTCACCTTTTTCCTGATGAACATGGTTCCCGGTGGGCCGTTCCTCTCGGAGAAGGCAGTAAGCCCCGCTGCACAGGCAGCCCTGGAGGCAAAATATGGACTGGACAAGCCTTTGTCCCAGCAGTATCTGACGTATATGAAAGATGCTTTGCACGGTGATTTCGGAGAGAGTCTGAAGCAGAGAGGAAGAACCGTTACTTCTATTATAGTATCCAAGTTCCCTGTATCTGCAAGAGTAGGTGGGCTTTCCGTTATCGTAGCGCTGTTGGTAGGTATCCCTCTGGGATGTCTGGCAGCTACCCATCGTGGCAAGACGCTGGACAGCGTGATCTCCGTGATCTCCACCTGTGGTATTGCGGTACCAAGCTTCGTTATATGTACTCTGCTTCTGTATTTCCTGGGAAGTAAGGTAAAGATACTGCCCACCTACGGAATCGGCACCTGGAAGCATTATGTGATGCCCGTGATCGCACTGGCATTGTACCCAACTGCTTATATTATGAGACTGATGCGTTCTTCCATGCTGGATGTTCTGGGACAGGATTATATGAGAACCGCTACGGCGAAGGGAGTAAAGCCTTTCTTCCGTCTGTTCAAGCATGCACTGAGAAATGCACTGCTCCCCGTTATCACCTATGTAGGTCCTATGATGGCTTATACTATGACAGGAAGCTTCGTAGTAGAGAAGATTTTCACGATTCCCGGTCTGGGCAATGAATTTGTCAGCTCGATCATTAACCGTGACTACACCATGATCATGGGTACCACCATTTTCCTCGCAACACTGATGGTTGTCATGAATGTGCTGGTGGATATCGTATATAAGCTCGTCGACCCCAGGATCAAGTTGAAGTAAGATTAACAGGAAGGAAGATACCGATGAAAGAACCGAATGCTATGAGCTTTCATGTAAAATATAAACCGGAAGATTTTATGCCGGCGAACGAAGAAGAGAAGCAGAGCCAGGTCATCATGCGTGAGAGCGTGGGCTTCTGGCAGGATGGCTTCCGCAGACTTCGTAAGAATAAGGTTGCTATGGTCAGCCTCTTCGTTATTATTGTAGTTATGATCTTTTCCTTTATCGTGCCTGCATTTTATCCCTATGATTACAAGACACAGATCAAAGGAAGCGAGAATCTGCACCCCATGCAGTATTCCGAGAAAGAGATAGAGCGTATGGATGCGGGAGAGAAGGTATTCCCCCATGTGCTCGGTACCGATAAAATGGGCCGTGATTATGCCATCCGTGTTATGATGGGAAGCCGTATCTCCCTGCTGGTTGGTCTGATCGCTACTGCCATCATTTTCGTGATCGGTTCCCTGATCGGTTCCATCTCTGCCTTCTTCGGTGGATGGGTGGATCTGATCATTATGCGTATTGTGGATATTATCTATACGATACCGGATTTCCTGCTGATCGTGCTGTTATCCTTTGCGTTAAAGGATCCTCTGGCAAAGCTGGCACAGCTTCCCGGATTCGGATGGATGCAGATCGTAGGATCTAACCTGATCAGTATCTTCATCGTATTCGCATTGCTGTACTGGGTAGGAATGGCACGTATGGTACGAAGCCAGATCCTGACACTGAAGGAGAATGATTATGTTATGGCAGCCAAGGCTCTTGGAGCAAAGGATGGCCGTATCATTAAAAAGCATCTGTTGACTAACTGTATCGGTACACTGATCGTTACCACCACACTGCAGATCCCTTCCTCTATTTTTACCGAGAGTTATTTAAGCTTCTTAGGTATGGGTGTGGCAGTTCCCCTGCCTTCCCTGGGAAGCCTTGCAAGTGATGCCATTAACGGAATGATCACATTCCCGTACCTGCTGTTTGCGCCCTGTCTGCTGATCAGTCTGATCATCTTAAGCTTTAACCTGTTTGGTGACGGACTTCGTGACGCATTTGACCCGAAGCTTAAGAATTAATGGAAGGAGTAGTGAAGATGGATAACAATTATCTGGTAGATATACAGCATGAACGTCTCTCTTTCTTTACTCCTGCCGGAGAAGTAAAGGCACTGAACGATGTCTCCATTCACCTGAAGGAAGGGGAAGTACTGGGCATCGTAGGAGAGAGTGGTTCCGGTAAATCCGTAACCGCATACAGTCTGATGGGACTGACCGCTTATCCCGGTAAGCTGATCGGCGGAGAGCTTCACTTCAATGGACACGAAGTGGAGAAAATGACCGAAAAAGATTTTTCCAAAATGCGTGGTAAAGAGGTTTCCATTATTTTCCAGGATCCTCTGACCAGCTTAAATCCCGTATATACCATTGGCAATCAGATTATAGAAGTAATCCGTCTGCATACCGATGCGGACAAGAAAAAAGCATATGCAAGAGCAGTGGAGCTTTTGTCGCTGGTAGGTATCAACGAACCGGAGAAGCGTATGAAGCAGTATCCCCACGAGCTGTCCGGTGGTATGAGACAGCGTGTCATGATCGCGATCGCGCTGGCATGTGAACCGAAGCTTCTGATCGCCGATGAGCCTACTACCGCACTGGACGTTACCATTCAGGCACAGATCCTGGAGCTGATGATGGAACTGAAGGACAAGCTGGGCATGGCAATCATCATGATCACCCATGACCTGGGTATCGTTGCAAGTATGTGTGACCGTATTGCAGTCATGTATGCAGGACGCATTGTGGAGACCGGCACCTGTGATGAAATCTTCTACAACCCGAAACATGAATATACCAAGGGTCTGCTGGAAAGTATTCCCCGTCTGGACAGCACGAAGCATGAGAAGCTGATCCCTATCGAGGGTAACCCGGTGGATCTTCTGAATCCTCCCGAGGGATGTGCATTCGCACCCCGCTGTAAGAACTGCATGAAGATCTGCCTGAGAGAGAATCCGCCCAAGACGGATTTCAGCGAGACACATTACGCACATTGCTTTATGAACCAGAAAGCTGAGATGGAGGGAGGAAATACCAATGAGTGATAAGTTACTTCAGGTTGAACATTTGAAGCAATACTTCCCCGCAGGCGGCATGGGTAAAAACCGTAAGTTCGTGAAGGCCGTGGATGATGTCAGCTTTTTTGTGAATAAAGGTGAGACTCTCGGACTGGTAGGAGAGAGCGGCTGTGGCAAGACCACCACCGGACGTTCTATCTTACGATTATATGAGCCCACCGGCGGCAAGATCACATTTGACGGCAATGTGATCCTGGACGTTGAAAATAAAGTAAAGGTAGATATGCTGCCGTATCGTCAGAAGATGCAGATGGTATTCCAGGATCCTTATGCAAGTCTGGATCCCAGAATGACCGTAGGAGATATCGTAGGGGAAGCCATAGATATTCATAAGCTGGCTGCCAATAAGAAGGAACGTCATGATACGATCATTTCCATGCTGGAGAAGGTTGGACTGAACTCTGAGCATGCGAACAGATATCCTCATGAATTCTCCGGTGGACAGCGTCAGCGTGTCGGCATTGCGAGAGCACTGGCAGTGAACCCGCAGTTCATCGTCTGCGATGAGCCGATCTCCGCACTGGATGTATCGATCCAGGCACAGGTGGTGAATATGTTCGAGGAGCTGCAGGAGCAGATGGGGCTGACCTATCTGTTTATCGCACATGATCTCTCTGTTGTAAAACATATCTCCGACCGTATCGGCGTTATGTACCTGGGCAAAATGGTAGAACTGGCAGACAGCTATGAACTGGTAGCACGAAGCCTGCATCCTTATACCAAGAGCCTGATCTCTGCAATCCCCATTGCAGATCCCATCAAGGCAAGAGCAAGTAAACGTATTGTTCTGCAGGGAGATGTACCCAGCCCCTTAAATCCTCCTACCGGATGCCGTTTCCGCACCAGATGTCCTTATGCGGATGAGTGTTGTGCACAGAAGGAACCCCAATGGAGAGAAGTGGAAAAGGGCCATTACGTGGCTTGCCACCATGTGGAAAAGATCAATGCCTGAAATTAGGTATTGACAGCTGAGCAATTTAGCTGTTTAATATAAAACTATACAAAGCATAGTGCTTTTGTATGAAAAGAAAGAGGAGGATAACTTTATGAAAAAGAAGTTAGCTATGCTGCTCACCGCAGCAATGCTGGTAGGTTCTCTGGCAGCATGCGGCAGCAGCGACAATGGTTCTTCTGCAACCGGCAGTGCCAGTGCAACTGACAGCACCAAGACCGATGCAGCAGCAACTGAAGTTAGTACCGAAGGCAAACAGCTTACCGTTCAGATCGGTCCCGATCCCGAGACCATTGATCCCGCACTGAACAGTGCAGTAGATGGCGGTAATATGCTGCTTCACTCTTTTGAGTGTCTTCTGACGATTGACCAGGATGGTAAGATCGCTCCCGGACAGGCTGAGACCTGGGAAGTATCTGAAGATGGTCTTACCTGGACCTTCCATCTTCGTGATGGATTAAAGTGGTCTGACGGCAGTGATCTGACCGCAGACGATTTCGTATACAGCTGGAAGCGTGTATGCGATCCCGTAGTAGCAGCTCCTTATGCTGAGACTGTTCTGGGTATGGTTAAGGGCTTTGACGAGGCACAGGCAGGTGATCTGGATGCTCTGGCAGTATCCGCTCCCGATGCTAAGACCCTCGTTGTAGAGCTTTCCAATCCCTGCCCTTACTTCGAGTCTCTGGCAGCATTCGCTACCCTGAGCCCTGTTCAGCAGGCAACCGTAGAGGCTAACGGTGATGCATGGGCTACCGCAGCTGAGACCTATATCTCCAACGGACCTTTCTACATTACCGAGTGGGTACCCGGTTCTCACATTACCATGTCCAAGAACCCTAACTACTGGAATGCAGATGCGATCAAGCTTGGCAGCATCAAATTCGTACTGATGGAGGATTCCAATGCAGCTTATACTGCATACCAGTCCGGTGATGTACTGTTCATCAAGGATGTTCCTACCCAGGAGATCCCCAGCTTACAGGGTAACCCCGAGTTCCATGTAGAGCCTAACCTGGGAACTTACTATCTGTCCATGAACCTGGAAGATCCTGCATTCGCAGATGTAAATGTTCGTAAGGCTCTGAGCCTGGCAATTGATCGTGATTATGTAGCAAATACCCTGATGCAGGGAACTTACTCTCCCGCATACAACCTCGTAGGTGAGGGCTGGGTAGATACCGACGGCAGCTCCTTCAATGCAAATGCTAACGGTGGTCAGAGCTATATCTCCGATGATTTCGATGCTAACCTTGAGGAAGCTAAGCAGCTCTTAGCTGATGCAGGTTACCCCAATGGTGAAGGACTTCCTACCATCACCTATACTACCAATGATGCAGGTTACCACAAGACTGTTGCTGAGTACTTACAGCAGGCATGGGGCGAGCTTGGTATTAATGTAGAAGTAAATATCGTTGAGTGGTCCAGCTTCACTCCGATGAGACGTAACGGTGAGTACATGGTAGCACGTAACGGATGGGTAGGAGATTACAGCGATCCTTCCAATATGTTAGACCTGTTCTGCACCGGCAACGGTAACAACGATGGTAAGTTCTCCAACGCTGACTTCGATGCAGCTATGGAGAAGGCAGCTTCCACCATGGATACCGCTGAGCGTTCCGCAGCTCTTCATCAGGCTGAGGATGTTCTGATGGAGCAGGTAGGCTGCATTCCTGTTGCTTACTACAATGACTTCTGGCTGCAGAGCGAGAAGATCACCGGTATCTGGCATTCCGCTTATGGTTACTGGTACTTCATGTATGGTGACATCGCAGAGTAAGCTGCGAATCTGATCATTCAGAATAGAAATAAAGGATCCCCGTGAGATCGTAAAAATTTCCGGGGGTCCTTTTTTGTGCCGCCTTTTCGGTACTGTCTTGTAAAATGTTGTTGCAATTGTGTACAATATATGGTAATATAAAATCTGCTTGACATTAGGAGGTGTGAAATGGAAGCATTAAGAGTAGTAATCAACATAATTTTTATATTGGTATGTGTAGCACTGACAGTGTTAGTATTGATGCAGGAAGGTAAATCCGCAGGACTGGGTTCCATCAGCGGCGCTGCTGAGACCTACTGGGGCAGAAATAAAGGACGTTCCATGGAAGGTATGCTGGTGAAGATCACGAAGATCCTTGCAGTATTCTTCATGTTACTTGCAGCCGTACTGAATCTGAACGTATTTTAATCATTACGAAGGATGACACTCTTGTGTGCATGGCATACAAGGGTGTTTTGTTTTATAGATATTTATTGAGAGAGGTTACATGAGTAATAACGAAATCAGAGAGAAGAGAAAAAAAGTAATCTGTGATCTGGTGAAGGATGATTTTTACGTTCCAATGAAGGAAAAGGAACTGGCAATATTTCTTCAGGTCGCAAAAGAAGACCGGGAAGAGTTTCGTGAGATCTTGCGGGAGCTTTTAGCGGAAGGAAAGCTTACCCTGACCGTTAAGGGTAAATATATGAAGTCCAACGGTAAGGTTCTGACAGGAACTTTTATCAGCAATGCCAAAGGCTTTGGATTTGTGGAAGTGGAAGGAAGGGACGAGGATCTGTTCATCCCGGAGGACAAGCAGGGCGGAGCATTCCATAAGGATACCGTGGAAGTGGCACTTCTGCCTGTAAAGACCGGCAAGCGGCAGGAAGCGCAGGTCCTTCGTATCATTGCCAGGGGAATGACTCAGGTGGTGGGAACCTATGAGCAGTCCAAGAGTAATTTCGGCTTTGTCATTCCGGATAACACGAAGATAGCACAGGATATTTTCGTGCCGAAGGAGTGGTCAAAGGGGGCCATGACCGGACATAAGGTCGTGGTGGAGATCACCGGATACGGCACGAATACGAAGAGCCCTGAGGGTAAAGTCGTGGAGATCCTGGGACATATCAACGATCCCGGTGTAGACATCATGTCTATCGTACGTGGCTTTGATCTGCCGGTGGAATTCGGCGAGAAGATCATGAACCAGGTGGAGAGGGTATCCCAGAAGGTATCCGAGGCGGACTGTGCCGGCCGCAGGGATCTGCGGGATGTGACCATGGTCACCATCGATGGAGAGGATGCCAAGGATCTGGATGACGCTGTCAGTGTATCCTTTGACGGGACATATTACCACTTAGGAGTACACATTGCAGACGTGACGAACTACGTGCAGGAGAATTCCGCACTGGACAGAGAAGCATTAAAACGCGGCACCAGCGTCTATCTGGTAGACCGCGTGATCCCCATGCTGCCCCATGCACTGAGTAACGGTATCTGTTCCCTGAACGAAGGCGTGGACCGTCTGGCATTAAGCTGCCTGATGAAGGTGGATGAAGAGGGCGAGATCGTGGACTATGAGATCTGTGAATCTGTGATCCGGGTCAATAAGCGAATGTCTTATACCGTGGTGAAAAAGCTGCTGGAGGAGCCGGAGTGTGTAGAGCATAACGCCGGTACGCCGGACGGAACCCCTGCGGAAGGTGCAGAAACCGTAACAGACTATTCCCGGTACAGGGAATTGCTCCCTATGTTCCAACAAATGGCTGAACTCGCGGACAAACTGCGGAAGAAGAGACAGAAGAGGGGATCTATTGATTTCGATTTCCCGGAGTGCAAGATCCTGTTGGATAAGGAAGGACATCCGCTAGATATAAAACCTTACGAGCGGAACGTGGCTACTATGCTGATCGAGGATTTCATGCTTGCAGCGAATGAGACAGTGGCGCAGCATTTTTACTGGCAGGAGCTGCCCTTCGTCTACCGTGTCCATGATGTACCGGATCCGGAGCGGATCCAGAAGCTGTCCACGTTCATCAGCAATTACGGGTATTACATGAAGGCGCTGGGGCGCAGGAACAGCAAGGTCTCCGCGGAGGAGATCCATCCCAAGGAGATTCAGAAGCTGTTACAGAAGATTGAGGGAACTCCCGAAGAGCCTATGATCGCCAGACTGACCCTGAGGAGCATGAAGCAGGCGAAATACAGCACGGAATGTACCGGACATTTTGGACTGGCATGCCGGTATTATTGTCATTTTACCTCACCGATCCGCAGATATCCCGATCTGCAGATCCACCGCATTATCAAGGAGCAGCTGCGGGGACGCCTGAAGGCAGAGCGAGTGGAGCACTACAGGGATATTCTGCCGGAGGTGGCTAAGCATTCTTCCGAGATGGAGCGCCGTGCCGATGAGGCAGAGCGGGAGACGGATAAGCTGAAGAAGGTAGAATATATGGAACAGCACATCGGAGAGGAATACGAAGGTGTGATCTCCGGTGTCACCGGCTGGGGACTATATGTGGAACTGCCCAATACCGTGGAAGGGCTGATCCATATTTCCACGATCCCGGGCGACTATTATCACTACAATGAGGCAGCCTGTGAGATGGTGGGAGAAGCCACCGGACGTTGCTTCAAACTGGGAATGCCGGTGCGGATCGAAGTGGAAGACTGCGACCGTTTTATGCGCACCATCAATTTCCGGTTGGTGGATCAATAAATCTGCGGATTAAATGAACTGTTAGTTCATTGACAATTACAGAAAATATAGTAAACTGTAACTATTCAGAGCCGTAAAAAAGCTCCGCAGGGGCGTTTTGTGAATGGGTTTCTGAATAGTTACAAGGTTTTAAGAGGTAGCCATGGCAAAAGGAAAAGAGTCCCAGAAGCTGATCGCAAACAATAAAAAGGCATATCACGATTTTTTCATCGATGAGACCTATGAGTGCGGCATTGCCCTGCACGGTACGGAAGTAAAGTCCATGCGGATGGGAAAATGCAGCATCAAGGAGGCTTTCGTCCGCATTGAAGACGGAGAAGTATTCGTCTACGGAATGCATGTAAGTCCTTATGAGAAGGGGAATATTTTTAACAAAGACCCCCTTCGTGTGAAAAAGCTGTTGCTGCACAAGTACGAGATCAACAAGCTGTTGGGCAAGATCAAGGAAAAAGGGTATACATTAGTCCCTTTACAGGTATACTTTAAAGACGGTAAGGTAAAGGTAGAGATCGGACTGGCACGTGGTAAAAAGCTCTATGACAAGAGAGAAGCCATTGCCAAAAAGGATCAGCGCAGAGAGGCAGAGAAGGAATTCAAGGTCCGCAATCTGTAATCTGCAGGCTCTGATCCTGCAATGCTTTACTGCAAGTGCTTGACAGTGTGTGTGCCATCAAGTATACTTGGTCTGACAATTGAATAAGGGGTAGTAAAGGTTTCGACAGGGGTTTTGCAGCTGGAGAAGCGAGTCGCATGGTAATGCGTTAAATGGCCAAATTAAAATTAAACGCTAACGATAATTTAGCATACGCTGCCTAATGGCAGCAGTCGGCCCTAGGGCACTCACACCTTAGGATCCCGGCTTCAAACATGTGAGAAACGACATATGCAAAGCTTTGCGCATATGGGCGTAACATGAAGCTACTGAAATGCTCAGGGTGTTTATTCCCGGGGCGCGGAGGGAATGTCAAAGAATAAACTACACTCGTAGAAGGACAGGGAATAGGCTTTTGGACACGGGTTCGACTCCCGTCTACTCCATAGAAAAAGTGCCGTTTTTGCGGCACTTTTTATTTTTCGTGTGTGCATTATTGAGGACTGATTCGCTGCAAAAGAGCATCCTGCAATACTTGTGAAAAGTTAATATTCATTGCAACAGCAGCTTCATTCAGCCATTCGGGAATGGTCAATGTCTTTTTAACAGCTTTGTTATTAAAACGTTTGCGATATTCCAGGGTATCGCATGCAACCATACTTAAAAAGGAATCCGCAGTAACTTTGATGTCTGACATTTTGGAGGGCTGTGGAATGGGGCGTTGGTCCTTTTCATATCCATAGAGAATAAGCGCGAGGGCATCTTCAGCCATAAACAGAGCATCAGCCAGTGTGTCGCCGCAGGTATAACAACCTTCCAGATCGGGAAAATATACAGAATAACCTCCATCTGGTTCAGAAGTAAAAATAGCGGGATAAACATATTTAGACATAAGAATCTCCTTTCTAAGAATCCATTCCGGCAAAAAAACACCTCAAATAATAAGCCGAAATGTTTAGATGATTGGCATATTATTTGAAGTGTTTTTAGATATTTTTAGCATACTGTTTTTTGAAAAAATTGTCAATGAAAAGGAAAGGTCAGATGAAAAATGTGGTATAATTCCCAAAGAGTTTTACAAGGGAGTAATTGACAAGCTATGAAAAAGAAACACAACAGACCTCAGAAACGTTTGATAACACAATTGTCATTATGGCTGGCACTGCTATTGGCATTCACCGGCTGTGCGGAAAGCACCGTCACGTCGCAGGATAATACCTATGCGATAGAGCAGCCGGCGACGATCCCCTCCGAATTGCTGGAAGCATCGGAGACTGCAGTATCGGAACCCGAATCCGGACAGCCACAGGAAAACGCTTCGGATACACAAGAATCGCAGCAGGTCACATCTGCAACAGACGTTCCGACAGGAGAGGGCACATCAGCATTTTCCCTCCGGGAGATTCCGGCATACTCCGGCACACCTTATACAGAGGTCAATGGCAACCAGCCTTATTTCACAGAGGAGGAGCTGACCACACAGTCCTTCGAAACCTACAGCGAGCTGGACAGCCTGGGGCGCTGTGGCGTGGCATATGCCAACGTGGGACAGGATCTGATGCCGACAGAACCGAGAGGGGAGATCGGAGCCGTGAAGCCTAGCGGCTGGCATCTGGTGAAGTACGATAACGTGGACGGAAAATACCTATATAATCGCTGCCACCTGATCGCCTACATGCTGGCGGCGGAAAACGCCAACCCGCAGAACCTGATCACCGGAACCAGATATCTCAACGTGCAGGGAATGCTCCCTTTTGAGACGAAAGTCTGCGATTATGTCAAAAATACAGGGAACCATGTCCTGTACCGTGTCACTCCCATATTTGACGGTGATAACCTGCTGGCAGACGGCGTCCTCATGGAAGCCTATTCCGTGGAAGATGCCGGAGAGGGAATCAGCTTCTGTGTATTTGCCTACAATGTGCAGCCGGGGATCGGCATTGACTATGCCACCGGAGATAACTGGGCGGAGGGCAGCGGAACCTACCAAAGCACCGTAGCGTCCGTTGCGGAAGAGACACCGGTGCCACAGCCTGAGACCGATACTGCGGTGCAGATCACACCGGAATCGTCGGCGCCACAGGAATCCCAGGGAATTACTTATGTGCTGAATACCAACACCAAGAAATTCCACTATCCCACATGCTCCAGCGTGGACGATATGAAAGAGAAAAATAAACAGATCTACACCGGCAGCAGAGAAGAGGTCATCAATATGGGATATGTTCCCTGCAAACGGTGCAATCCCTAAATCGGAAGCACACAAAAAGAGATATGCGCAACGAATTGCGCATATCTCTTTTCGCGTCAGAAGCTGGAAGAAAAGATGAAATGGATGAAATATGGATGCACAATTGGATAAAATACACAAAAATAGTTAATAAATATTAGAATTATTGTCAATTTAAAACACAAAATGCACATGTTATAATCCAAACATAGCTGAGCAAACGATTGCGCAAACGGGTTGCGCACCACAGGGAGGATGCTGAGTGGGATATAGCAGTCCGGCCGGTGCGGGGCACCGGTCGGAAAGAAGAAAGGGAAGGTGCATTATGAAGAAAAGAGACTGGAAGAGAAGTCTGGCATTTGTGTGTGCAACGGCTCTTATCGCAGGAAGCTTAAGTCCATACGGACCGTTGACCCGGGTAAAAGCGGAGGAGACGAATCTATTTACGGACGGTGATATGGGCGATGACGAAATGGGAGACAGCACGGATGCCGCAGACTTTTGGGCGAATCAAAATTGGTATTTTGAAGGAGATACCTGGAATTGCACAAGTCAGGTAAAATATTATATTTGGGCCAAGCAGGCAGGCGGCTGCGGGCTGGAGATCGATTTTGATAAAGCAGATGGAACTGTCTGCATGTATCAGGAAATCGGTTCGCTGGAAGCCGGAAGCTATACTGTAACGGGATACATTAAAGATGGCAGTGGAAGTGACGGCACGATTGCTCTGTACCATGCAACAAAAGACGGCAGTTGGAATGTGTCAGAGAAATCGACACAACTGACGGAAGAATATGCCATGTTCAAAGATGAATTTACGGTGGCAGAAGCTGTCAGCAACTATAAAGTCGGATTCCAGATTACCAGTAAAAATGGTGCATGGATCTATATCGACACTCTGACACTTACGAAGAAGGCTTCGGATTCAGCAGAAGAGACTCCGGCACCGGAAGCAACAGAATCCCCAGACCCTACAGCTACGCCGGAAGCTTCTGCCACTCCTGAACCGGAGAGCAATGTTCTGTATTCCAAGACTTTTGAGGAAGGAACCGACCCGGCAGATATGTCTGACTGGTCACAGACCTGGAGTGTAGACAGCAGTGCTACCTCCAAAGCAGATACCGGCGCCGGTAATAATACTACAACTGTCTGGAACTACTACTCGGCAACGGCACAGAATCTGACAGCTGCTACTACGGTGACAGCATCCGATGCCGGTAACTATAAAGCATCTTTCCTGACAGCCGGAGAGAACGTGACCGGAACCATCAGCCTCACAGCCGGAGATAGAAAAGTATCGGCAGATCTGACCGCAGGAGGCTGGGATGTTTATACTCTTGCAGAGACCGGTGCATTAACCGTGGAGGCAGGTGTGGAGCTTACCATTACCATTTCTCTGAATATTGCGGCAGGCGGTTATCTGAAGATAGATGACATCCTGGTGACGAAAGCAAGTGATGATGAAATTCTGGCTGCAAAGAAAGCAAAGGCAGAAGAATTACAGAGCCTGATCACGGAATATAAAGCATTAAAAGAGACAGATTATACTGCTGACAGTTGGAAAACTCTGCAGGAAGCACTGACAGAAGGCGAGAACTTCCTGCAGGCACTGGATGGCGATTATACTTCCGCAACCGTCACAGAGATCGAAGAGAAGATCACGAATCTGAAAAAAGCGAAAGATGAATTAAAAAGCGCTGCTGTGGTAACAGCCGGAATCAATGTGGAAAAGGTCAATGGACTGACGAGTGATTTCATCGGCGGTGTGGATATTTCATCTTACAGAGCTCTGAAAGACAGCGGTGTAAAATATTATGATTTTGAAGGAAATGAATTGGATGATGCCGGATTTTTTAAGCTGCTGAAAGATAGCGGTATTAACTACGTACGTATCCGTGTATGGAATAACCCTTACGATGCATCCGGTAACGGCTACGGCGGTGGCAATAATGACCTGCAGAAAGCGGTGGACATGGGTAAGCTGGCTACTAAAGCCGGAATGCGTGTCCTGATCGATTTCCACTATTCCGATTTCTGGGCTGATCCTGCCAAGCAGAAGGCACCGAAAGCCTGGGCAGACATGACGATTGCGGAAAAGACAGCAGTAGTAAAAGATTATACGATGAATAGTCTGAACACTTTACTGGATGCAGGCGTCGATGTAGGAATGGTACAGGTCGGTAATGAGACAAACAACGGAATTGCTGGAGAGAGCGGTCTGGAGAATGCCAACACCACAGCAATTTTCCGCGCCGGATGTGAAGCAATCCAACAGGTGGAGCAGGATCGGAACAAAGAAATCAAGGCAGTAGTGCATTTCGCAAATCCTGAGAAACAAAATTATATGACTTACGCTAAAGCATTGGCCGATGCCGGTGTGGAGTATGATGTATTCGCCTCTTCCTATTATCCTTACTGGCATGGAACCCTAGATAACCTTAAGAACCAGTTAAATGCGATTACGGAAAAATATGGAAAAGAAGTCATGGTAGCGGAGACCTCCTGGGCGACCGGCTTAGAGGACAGTGACGGTCATGCAAACACCGTCCGCGAAGGCAATAACGATGCAGGCATGGATTATGATTTCAGCATCTACGGACAGGCGAAGGAACTGCGTGAGGTGATCAATGCCGTCGCAGAAATGAACAAAGGTATCGGAGTGTTTTATTGGGAGCCTGCATGGATCCCTGTAAAAGTGTATGATCCGGAAGCAGAAGATGCCGAGCAGACCCTTGCAACGAATAAGGCAGCCTGGGAAAAATATGGTTCCGGCTGGGCAGCTTCCTATGCGAAAGAATATGATGCCGAGGATGCCGGAAAATGGTACGGCGGATCCGCAATAGACAATCAGGCATTGTTTGATGCCTCTGGCCATCCCCTGGAAACCTTAAAGATATTCAGTTATGTAAAAACAGGTGCGGAGACGGCTAAAAAAATCAGCACTGTTAAAAATGCAGATGCAATCGAGATAGAATTAGGAAGTACCTTTACTTTACCGGAGACGGTAAAAGTTACCTATTCAGATTACACTTCCGGAGCAGAAAACGTAACCTGGAACGCACAGGATGTTGCCGCAGTCAACACTAACGCAGCAGGAAAATATACTGTGAACGGAACAGTATCTCTGGAAGGAGAGACCTATCAGACAAAATGCGTGATCACCGTGAATCCGCAGAACCTTCTGACCAATCCCCGGTTTGAGGATGGAGAGAACGCATGGATATTAAGCGGAACCGGTATTAAAGTCCTGATGGATGGCAAGGACTCCAAAGATGGAAACGGATATCTGCATTTCTACAATGACAGTGATTTTACCTATGATGTAACACAGACAATTACGCTGGATGCAGGAATTTATCGGTTCGGAGGATATCTTCAGGGTGGTGGAAACTTAGCGGCAGACAGCTACGAGGTCTATGCCTCCGTAGATGGTAAGACACAGACAGCAGAAGGCGAATTGAACGGCTGGAAGAACTGGAGCAATCCGGAGGTACAGGATATCGAGATCACTGAGGATGGAACAAAAGTAACGGTGGGAATCTGGGCAACCGCATCTGCCGGAGCCTGGGGATCCTGGGACGATATGTACCTGAACAAAACCGGAGAAGTTACCCCAGCGCCCGCAGTTACCCCGCAGCCGACCGTAACCCCGGCACCTGTAACAGCACCGGAAACAGAGAGCAGCTCTGCGGACAAGGATACATCTGCACCGGTACAGACAGTAGACTGGAATATCGTGACTTCCAACGTACAGGCAAAGATCGCGGAAGTGACACAGAATCCGAATATTAACAGTGTGAACATGAATATCGTATGCTCCGGAGAGACCAGACTCCCTGCCGCAGTGCTGGGAAGTATCAAAGGCTCAGACATGACCCTGGCACTTCATAGCGGCAACGGTGTGGCAGTCAGCATCAGCGGACAGGATCTGAAAGGCACAGCCCTGAATGCATTACAGAACATTGATCTCACCGTGGACAGCAAAGCCCGGAATATCCCGGCAGCCATGGCAGCATCCAAGAAGGCAGAAGCCACAAAACAGCTGTCTGTAAAAGACACCGGAGCATTCCCGGTAGCTGTGAACATTCATGTGAATGTCGGAGCAGAAAACAGTGGAAAATACGCAAATCTTTATCGTTATAATGCCGAGAAGAAACAACTGGAATACTGTGGCTCCTTCCCCGTGACCAGGAATGGTCAGTCCATGTTTGCTCTAAAGCAGGGCGGTGATTACATGGTAACGGTAACCGCGGCACAACCGAAGGAGATCGTATATTTTAACAGTGGCGATTATGCAGTGAAAGCAGGAGATACCCTGTCTGCCATTGCCAAACGCAACCATATGTCATTGGCGGAACTGAAAGCCAAAAACCCGCAGATCAAGGATTTACATAAGATTCGCGTGGAACAGAAATTGAATCTGAATTAAAAAATAGAATGGGACTCCGAAGTTGATTTGGGGTTCCATTTTTGAATTAATAGCTGCATATGTGAAAGCAAAAAGGTAACACAATTGATATTGTGTTACCTTTTTGCTTTCACATAGTATATCGGTACGCTCGCAGAAAACTTAACCCCTTTTTTGAAAAAACTTGAACCCCTCATTTGCCAAAGTAAATGCAGCCCCGGAAAGTATATGTTATAGTTCACAGATATATAAAAAACGCCGGTTTTATGCGGCTTCCACTAATTTCTAGGAGGAATCAGATGAATACAGCACAACCAATTCGTAACCTGGAGGATTTGAAAAATTTTAAAAACTACTATAAGGAAATCCACCCCAATGCCAGAAACCAATTGTTAGTGATCCTGGGCTTGAATACTGCACTGAGGATTTCGGATCTGCTTACTCTGCGGTGGGAAGATGTTTATAACTTTTCTCAAAACAGATGGCAGGAGCATATTGAGATCATAGAGCAGAAAACGGGAAAGACCTCCTGTATCTATATCAATCATAATATTCACGCATGTCTTCAAAACTATCAGGCACAGCTTCAAAAGGAGCAAAAACCTATTCAGCCAGAGAAGTATCTTTTTCCCCACAGTAATAAAAACGAACCTATCAGCCGGGTGCAGGCTTTTCGCATCATCAAAAAGGTGGCAGCTTATTACAATATCCCCGGCGTGATCTGCTGTCATTCCCTTCGCAAAACCTTCGGATATCATGCCTGGCAGCAGGGCGTACAGCCGGCAATGCTGGTCAGCATCTATAATCATTCGTCTTATGAAGTGACCAAACGATATCTTGGCATTGAGCAGGATGACCGGGACAAAATATTTCAGGAGATCATACTCTGAACACAAGGGTAACACAATATCAAGTTTGTTACATTACGATCAGTATTTCCAAAACACAGCAAATTATAAGGAAATAAACGATTCAAGGAGGAATGGCTATGCTGAGATTATCGGTGAGAGATGAAGAGTTTCTGATGATCGGAGACGATGTGAAGATTGTATTTTTGGGAAGCAGCGGCGGACAGACACGTATCATGATCGACGCTCCCAAGGATGTGAACATCGTACGAAGCAAGGCCATTGAAAAACGGATCCAGGATCCGGAACTTCTGGCGACGATCCCGAAGTATTACAAGAATCCGGAAGGTACCGCTAAGAAGAAAAAATCCAACGTCGTGATCGTACAGAACAAATAACTTCAGATACTGTGGGACAAAAGCTTGCTAACAATGCGGAATCCTAGGGCCGCAGTAACTATTAACCACGAAATGCAGATAAACGGATGTATCTGCAACACTTTTTACACATGGAGGTAAATTATTATGGTAGTACAACACAACTTAACAGCTATGAACTCTAACAGAATGTTAGGATTAACCACCGCTTCTCAGGCAAAGTCCACCGAGAAACTGTCTTCCGGTTACAAGATCAACCGTGCAGCTGATGATGCAGCAGGTCTGTCCATCAGTGAGAAGATGAGAAAGCAGATCAGAGGTCTGACACAGGCTTCTTCCAACGCACAGGATGGTATCAGTGCAGTACAGACCGCTGAAGGCGCTCTGAACGAAGTTCAGGATATGCTGCAGAGAATGAACGAACTGGCTGTAAAGGCTGCCAACGGTACTCAGGCTGAGAACGACAGGAGTTACATCCAGAATGAGATCGATCAGTTAGTTACTGAGATTGACCGAGTTTCCACCACAACTAAATTCAATGAGAGTTATCTGCTGAAGGGTGTAGGTACAGATGCAGATAAAACACCGGCGAAGCTTACTTACGGAACAGCTCATGGTAAATTAAATGCTATAGACGCTACAACAGGTAAGGCTTCCATTGCTATTACCAAACATACTGGAGCAGCAACTAGTGTAGGTGATGATACCGCTAAAACTAAAGGCACATATAAGGCAGATTCGGTTACAGTAAATGGCAAAACTTATAAATATGTTTATGATATGCAAGCTGAGAATACTAACGGTGATAATTTTACCAAAGATATAGCTCTTGCTGCTGCTAAAGGTGCCGATGCTAACACAAAGGTGTTTGAAAGCGAAGAGGATATGTTGGCAGCAATTAAGAAAGATATTACTGATAATCTTGGTGGAGAAGTTAAGTCTGTATCTACAAAAGATGGCAAGATTGAACTTGAGGCATTTGCAGATTTGAATGATTCTTTAAACTTTAGTCTTCATGTAGGAGCTGATTCTACAGAAGATAACAAGATTGATGTTGACATTTCTATGATGAGTGCACGTGGACTTGGAGTAAATGGTCTTCAGGTATCTGGTGATGATGATACCAAAGCTACCGCTGCTATTGACACCATTTCCGCAGCTATCCAGAAGGTTTCCACCCAGCGTTCCGCACTTGGTGCTGTTCAGAATCGTTTGGAGCACACCATCAACAACCTGGATAACGTAGTAGAGAATACCACCAGCGCAGAGTCCGCTATCCGTGATACCAATATGGCTACTGAGATGGTTAAGTACTCCAACAACAACATTCTGGCTCAGGCAGGTCAGGCTATGTTGGCTCAGGCTAACCAGTCCAACCAGGGTGTACTGTCTCTGTTACAGTAATCTTAACCACAGTTTGATCCAAAACATTTTTAGAATTAGTTGTGTAAAAACTAACATAAAAAGGTTCCGCCGGAGAATTCCGGTGGAACCTTTTTGCTGTGAACAGCCTGAAAATACCAGTAATAGGACACTTGGTAAAAATGCACAAAATCCAAATCCGTGAAAATAGCCAATTCCAGTATGCTGAATTTTGTATACTTATTTTTTAGAAATTCATAGGAAAACAGTCCTCTATACCTTATAATAAACGTGGGTGCTGCCAAAACGGTAAGCGGTTCGCCTTTCGCCAGAATGGGAACATTTTGAGAACTTCCAGTATTATCGGAGGTGATACGAATGGGAAATTTAACGAAAGGTACATAAATGATAGAAACAGTGGTTGGCGCTGTCGGTATTGTAGTTACGATGATCAGCATCATCGTGACCGTGATCAGTATCGTGCAGACCAGTCAGAAACGAAAGCATTAAAAAAGCAACCGCCTCCACCAAAGGTACAAGTTGCTTTTTTAGAACTATAAACTAAGGTGAACCGTTGCTGTACGGTAGCACTCTTTTTGTCCCTTAATATTAACACTTTTTTTACGATGCGTCAACGTTTTTCGCATACTTGCAATCATTCTGCAAATGCTATAGACTAAGAGTAATCTACATTGATCTGAAAACAGTAAAGGAGACCACTATGTGCACAGCAGCAACTTATAGATCGCAGGATTTTTATTTTGGCAGAACTTTTGATTATGAATTTAATTACGGAGAAGAAGTGGTGGTGACACCGCGTAATTACTCTTTTCAGTTACGGCATCAGAATGCATTGACTGAGCATTATGCCATGATCGGTATCGCTCATATGGTGGGGGATTATCCGCTGTATTATGATGCGGTCAATGAGAAGGGCCTGGGCATGGCAGGTCTTAATTTCGCGGGCAACGCCGTATATCGTAAGCCCAAGGAGGGCAGAGACAATATCGCACAGTTCGAGTTCATTCCCTGGATCCTGGGACAGTGTGCTACGGTGCAGGAAGCCCGGACGCTGTTAGCCCACATCAATCTGGTGGATACGCGGTTCAGCGAGCAGTTTCCGACATCACAGCTGCACTGGATACTGGCGGACAGGGACGAGGCAATCACGATAGAGGCAGTCGGGGAGGGACTGAACATTTATGACAATCCCGTAGGGGTATTGACGAACAATCCTCCCTTTGACAAGCAGCTGTTCCGGTTGAATGATTACAGCTATCTGTCTCCGGACCAGCCGGTGAACCATTTTTCAGAGCAGCTTCAGCTGCAACCGTACAGCCGTGGCATGGGAGCTATGGGGCTGCCCGGTGATCTGTCCTCTGCCTCCCGTTTTGTCCGGGTGGCTTTTACGAAAATGAATTCTGTATCGGGAACCTCGGAGTCTGAAAGCGTCAGTCAGTTTTTTCATATCTTAGGAAGTGTGGCTCAGACGAGAGGATGCTGCCGCCTGGAAAACGGTAAGTATGAGATCACCATTTATACTTCCTGCTGCAATGCAGACAGGGGAATTTATTATTATACTACCTATGAGAACCACCAGATCACAGCCGTAGATATGTACCGGGAGAACCTGGATGGGGAGATTCCCGTGCATTATCCCCTGGTGCAGGGAGAGCACATCTTACTGCAGAATGCGGCAGATACAACGGAGGAAAAACTGTAAATGGATGTAGTTCAGAGAGAATATGTAGTGTCCGGCTTTGCCTTCTATTCCGAGAAGGATGCCGGACTTGCGGAGCAGGAACGGCAGAAGATCGCCTATCTGGATAAGCGCATTGATCATGCGGATATTCAGTCGGTTCTTGCCATTTATAAAAAAGCACTGGAAGACCGGGTGTTCCGCACCCCGGTAGGACTGGAGTACCTCAGGGAGCTGCAGGGAGAGCTGCGCGCCCGGGAAGAAGAACTGGGGGAGGAAGTGCCTCCGATCCCTCTGTGGACGAACTTTGCCGATGTCAGGACGAAGACGTCCCCTGCCAGAAGACGGATCCAGCCGATGCCGGAAGACGGGGGCAAAAAGGCGGGTCTTTGCCTGTCAGTGATCATGAACATCGTGATGATTGTGGCGATCATTGCCATGTTTGTGATCACATTGAATTCCGACCAACCCAATATCCTGAATTACGAGCGGAATCTTCAGAATAAATACGCATCCTGGGAACAGGAGCTGACCCAGAGAGAGCAGACGGTTAGGGAAAAAGAGAGAGAGCTACATATAGAAAATACAGGGAATACAGGAAATACGGAGACCGAAGTTTCACAGAATTGACATATTTCTGCGCTATACTATGTCTACAACAGAAAGGTGAGGGTATGTATGGACAGACTGAAAATACTGGTAGTAGATGATGAGAGCAGGATGCGTAAGCTGGTCCGGGATTTCCTGGTGAAGAGTAATTTTGAGGTGCTGGAGGCCGGAGACGGCGAGGAGGCACTGGATATTTTTTATAAGGATAAGGATATTGCACTGATCATTCTGGATGTCATGATGCCAAAAATGGATGGTTGGCAGGTATGCCGGGAGATCCGTGTGAACTCCCAAGTTCCTATTATTATGCTGACAGCCCGCGGAGATGAGAGAGACGAGCTGCAGGGTTTTCAGCTGGGAGTGGACGAGTATATTTCCAAACCCTTCAGCCCCAAAATCCTGGTGGCGCGGGTGGAAGCGATCCTACGCAGGACGAACCAGTTAGGGCAGGACGAAGCACTGACCTGCGGTGGGATCACTGTGGATAAGACAGCACACCGCGTGATCATAGACGGCAAAGATGTGGACTTAAGCTATAAAGAATTCGAGCTTCTGACCTATTTTATGGAAAATAAGGGAATCGCCCTGTCCAGAGAGAAGATACTGAACAACGTATGGAACTATGATTACTTCGGGGATGCCCGTACCATTGATACCCATGTGAAGAAGCTGCGCAGCAAGCTGGGCGAGGAAGGCAATCTCATCAAGACCATATGGGGAATGGGGTACAAAATGGATGAAACAGCAGAATAAACAGCAGAAGAAAAAAGTGCATTCCATCAGAGGACAGTTCGCCTGGATATTTATCGGGCTGATGATCGGGACGATCCTTTTGTGCCTGCTGCTGAATTACATGTTTTTAGGCAGAGTCTATATGCAGAGTAAGCTGGATGTCATTCACGATGCTTATGAGACGATCAAGCAGGCGGCGGAGAGTGACAGCTATGGCTCGGAAGAATTCGCACATGAGCTGGATGATGTGTGCAGAAGCTATAACATGACAGTATGTGTCATGGACGTGAATTCCAACATGAAATATGTATCCATCAACGGCGGCGAGAGACTGGAGAACCGTCTGATCGGCTATGTGTTCGGCTTCGGAACGTTTCCGGATAATGAGCGGATCATCGAGAACGGTGATGACTATGTGATCCAGAGAACCGGGCAGGAGAATAAGGAATATTTAGAGATCTACGGAAGGCTGAACACTGGAATTTCTTTTATCATGCAGACACCGCTCTCCAGTATTCAGGAGAGTGCCAGGATCGCCAATCGGTTTTATATGATGATCGGCTGCCTGGGAGCACTGGCGGGTGGTATTATTATCTGGTTTGTCTCCAGACGTGTGACGAAGCCGATCCTGGAGCTGAACGATATCTCACAGCGGATGGTACAGCTGGATTTTGAAGCAAAATATCAGGGCAGGGCTCACAATGAGATCGATCTGCTGGGAGAGAACATTAATAAACTGTCCGATTCCCTGGAACAGACGATTTCGGAACTGAAGACTGCGAATAATGAGTTGCAGCGGGATGTGGAGAAAAAGGAAGCTATCGATGAAATGCGTAAGGAGTTCCTGGCGAATGTCTCCCATGAACTGAAGACTCCCATCGCTCTGATCCAGGGCTATGCGGAAGGACTGCAGGAGGACGTCAATGATGATCCTGAGAGCAGACAGTTCTACTGTGATGTCATCGTGGATGAAGCGGCGAAGATGAACAACATGGTGAAAAAGCTTCTGACGCTGAACCAACTGGAATTCGGCAACGATGTGGTGACTATGGAACGCTTCGACATTACGGCACTGGTGAAGAATTATATCCAGTCGGCGGCGATCCTGACCAAACAGAATGATATCACGGTGCGGATGGAAGAGTATCCTCCCATCTATGCATGGGCGGATGAATTTAAAATAGAAGAAGTATTTATGAACTTTTTCTCCAACGCGGTGAATCACTGCGAGGGTGAGAAGATCATCGATGTCAAAATGGAACAGAAGGATGGCAGGGTGCGCGTATCGGTATTCAATACCGGCAAGCCGATCCCGGAGGATTCCATCGGCCACATCTGGGAGAAATTTTATAAAGTAGATAAAGCCAGAACCAGAGAATACGGCGGTAGCGGTGTGGGACTGTCCATCGTGAAGGCAATCATGGATTCCATGAACCAGCCTTACGGTGTGATTAATTATACCAACGGTGTGGAATTCTGGTTTGAATTAGAGACAAAATAATGATTTTAAAAGGATATATTTTTATATGAGGGAAGAACAGATGCAGGAGGCACCGGTAAAGGTGCTGTTAGTCGGTGTGGACATCGGGGAAGAAGCGGATTTTGAACATTCCATGGAAGAACTGGCAAGTCTGGCAGAAGCCGCGGAGAAGGAAGTTGTGGGCCAGATCGTACAACGGCTGGATCATGTGAACAAAGCATTGTATATCGGAACGGGCAAGGTGGCTGAGGTACGCAGACTGGCGGAGGAGAGAGGTGCACAGGAGGTCGTATTCGACAATTCCCTGACGCCTTCGCAGGTGAGAAATCTAGGGAAAGAGCTGGAGCTTACTGTCATTGACCGGACGAATCTGATCCTTGACATATTTGCCATACGTGCACAGACCAGAGAAGCCAAACTGCAGGTGGAGACAGCGAGACTGCAATACATGCTTCCGAGACTGGTGGGCATGTACGATGCACTGAGCCGTCAGGGCGGCGCCAGCGGCAGCATGAGTAACAAGGGTACCGGTGAGAAGAAGCTGGAGCTGGACAGACGTAAGATCGAACACCGGATCACGGAACTGAAAAAGGAACTGGAGGATGTCAGCAGGACCCGGGATGTGCAGCGTAGGAAAAGACAGCAGTCCCGGACTCCGCAGGTGGCGCTGGTGGGCTATACCAATGCGGGAAAGTCTACGATCCTGAACCGCATGGTGGAACAGTTCGGAGAGCTTCCGGAGAAGACGGTCATGGAAAAAGATATGCTGTTCGCCACATTGGAGACCAGCGTCCGTAGCATAGACACAGGGCATAATAAGCCGTTTTTCCTGACGGATACGGTTGGATTCATTCATAAGCTGCCTCACGGTCTGGTAAAGGCATTCCGTTCGACTCTGGAAGAGGTAAAATACGCAGATCTGCTGGTCCAGGTGGTGGATTTTTCCGATGAAAATTACAGACAGCAGATGCAGGTCACTGCCGATACTCTGAAGGAACTGGGAGCAGGTGACATTCCGCAGATTGTGGTGTATAATAAGGCAGACAAATGCGGCATGGAACCGCTGCCGCAGAAGAGACAGGAGCACTGGTATCTCGCCGCAGGGCAGAATACCGGTATCCGTGAACTGGCAGAAGCCATTGAGCAGCAGGTCTATGCGGACAATGTGGATTGTACTTTCCTGATCCCGTACAGCGTTGGAAATGTAGCTTCCTATCTTATGGAAGAGGCGCAGGTTTTTTCTACGGAGTACAGGGAAGACGGTATTTTGATCCATGCGGACTGTCACAGACAGGACATGGAGAGATACAAAACATACATGACGCAATAGATCATACAATGCGGGAGGATATTATATGGAACAGAATACACAGCAGGACAGAGCAAAGCTTTTGGAGCAGCAGGCAAGGGAATACCTGATGCAGTCCAAGGACCCGATCTTTACACAGTATGTACAGCAGCTGATCCCGAGAATACAGAAACAGCCCCAGTATGTGGAGCAGTTACAGGCGGAGCTGGATAAAAGCGTGGAATACTGGCATCAGAGACAGCAACTGAATGCGGCAAGAGCAGAAAGTGCTGCCGCAGGGCAGATACAGGAGTCCGTACAGCCTTCTACACAGGAGCCCATGCAGAAACAGCCGGCAGGACAGTTCACTGGGCAACCGGCAGAACAGGTTACTGCACAATCGTCAGGGCAGTTCTCCGCACAGCCGGCAGCAGAGACTGTAGTACAGGGGACGAAGAAAAAGCAGAATGCGGAATATCTCATTGGAACCATAGCTCTGTCGGTGGTGGGAGGCGTATTTATCCTGACAGCCCTGGTGCTGATGGGAATGTATTTCATGAACGGATGGATCAAGGGAATCTCTCTCTATGTGGTATCCCTGGGCGTAGTGTTGCTGGCAGAGCTGTTGATCCGGAGAAAATTACCGAAGCTAGCACAGATATTTTCGGCGATCGGCATGGCGGCTTTGTACCTGTCCACCATGATCAATACGCTGTCCTTACATAATTTCGGGATGTTTCCCGCAGCATTGATCATTGGTGTGATCACCGTAGGCACGGTATTGTTGAGCCGGAAACGGGATTCGCTGATCCACAGACTGCTGGGAATTGCTTCCTGCTGGCTCTGTGCTTACCCACTATCCATGTCCTCCGGGTTATCGATGGCGGAGGTCCTGATGGTAATGGGATTGATCCTGATCCTGAGTATATTGTGCGCCTGTGTACCGGTGCACAGATTCCATACGGCATCACAGCTGATCCTGCTTGCCAGTACCACAATGCTGTTCCCGACGGCTGTAGGCTGTATTGTGTGGACACAGGGCATGTCGGTTGGTGTTGCGGTTGTAGCTTATAGTGTGTTTTTCCTGATAGCACATCTGGTACTTGTCGTACAGAGCCGTTATGCGCAAATAGAAAAGCAGACCGGACGTGTGGTGAAAAGTGGAGGATTGCTTGCTATTTACATTGCATTTATTCTGGTATCCGGAATTATGACGGGTGCCGGTATGGATGATTATTGGAGAGCAGCAGAGACGGATGGATATATTGGCATTTTTGCCCTGACCGGAATAGCATTTGTTATCACAATACTGACTGTGATTGCTATGCGGAAGGCGGAAAAGGGATGGCAGAAATGGCTTCCCTGCTATTTCTTCAGTTTCGTGACTTTCTGTGGATTTTCAGTAATAGAGAATGATTGGGGGATCGTGATCTGTGCTACGGTATTGCTGATAGCAGTAAAAGTACTGTCACGCCTGGCAAAAGGGGGCCTTGCGGCACTGGATGCCATCATTACTACGGTATATTGTATCCTGCTTCTGATGAACGGGAAGGAGATCCCCTATGCTTATGTGCTTTTGGCAGGAACGATCCTCAGTATGTTCCTTGTGCATGAATGGAGTACCTACCAGGAGATCGTGCTGACTTTTTCACTGGCATTTTTTGCTCTGTCGCATTTGATGCCTATGATAAAACTGCCGGCATTTTCCGGAATTCTCTTCGTGAGCATTCTGCTGTTCAATAATGTGAATTGTATGCGGGACAAGGGAATCCTCGTATTTAATGTATCCGTCCTGATCGGACAGATCGGAGCACTGATCGCTCTGGCAAATCCGATCTATCGGAATTCCTACATTACTTATTTATGTATGTTTGTGTTTGTGCTGGCTTATCTGGTGCTGACCCTGCAGGAAAAATATTATAAGAATTTTAAACACAGAGAATTGATCATCGTGATATTCCTGACCTATATGGCACTGATCGTCAAGACGAATATCCCTGTGATCAACAGCATTCTGATCATGCTGATCGCACTGGTAAGCGTGACTGCCGGTTTCGTGAAAAAGGATAAGCCCGTCAGAATCTATGGCTTAGTGCTTTCTTTGTGTACTTGTGGTAAAATAGCCTTATATGATTACTGGGGCGCACCGATCCTGCAGAAGACCATACTTTTCTTCGTGGTAGGCGTAATTGCTCTTGTAATTGCCGGAATCTATATTATACTGGAAAAGAAATGCAATGAGTGATGCAATGGACAGGAAGGAAGAAAAGGAACGAACTATGACAGGACGTAATAAAAATATGGTATGCGGAGCCTTATTATGTGCAATGATGTTATCCATGACAGCCTGCGGCAACGAGATCCCGGATCTGACGGAAGAGGAATCCCAGCGGGTCGGAGAGTATGCGGCAGTTACTTTGTTAAAATATGATGCCAATAATCGTAGCCGCCTGGTAGATCCCGAAATGGTGATCGCCAAATTGGAAAAGGAAGCAGCAAAGGAAGCATCGCAGGAAGAGGAAAAAGCGGAAGAGACGGGTAGCACCGGTACCACGGAAGTGACGATGCCCACGGCGCAGGAAGAGATTACTGCCAGTATGGAAGATTTTTTTGACCTGCCGGAAGGTGTCAGCATTACCTATGAGGATTATATGGTAGCAGATTCTTATCCCGAGGACGGGGTTGAGGATGACTATTTTGCGCTGGACGCATCCATGGGGAAGAAATTGCTGGTACTCAGATTCCATCTGACAAATGGAACAGAGCAGGAAGAGTCGATAGATCTGCTGAATACGAATTCCAGATATATTATTACAGTGAATGACAGCATCAGGGCAAATGCACTGACTACCATGCTGCCGAATGACATGTCTACCTATGCGGAGACACTGGAACCCGGACAGTCACAGGAACTGGTACTATTACTGGAAGTAAACGAAGATGTGGCAGGTGCTGTACAGACGATAGCACTTCGCCTTAAAAATGCATCAAATGAATATACAATTCAACTATTGTAGATATTTTTTGAAAAAAATAAAAAACAGTGTTGACAAGTGGAAGATAGGGTGATATACTCAGTTTCGTTGTCGCGGCAGTGCCAAGACAACGAAACAGCTTCCGATAAGACTTAAAAAGTTTTTGAAAAAGCTGTTGACAGATACCGACAAGGTATGATAAGATATCGATTGTCGCGAAAAACGAAAGTTTTTCAAGACAAAAAAGTTTTTAAAAAAGTTGTTGACAAACGAAAGCGGTCATGATAAGATATCAGAGTTGCCGCT